>ERZ808252.199-NODE-199-length-63026-cov-7.728685_pt1 | contig 63026 bp, 68 predicted proteins | sample MGYA00521242_ERZ808252 | MGnify/ENA primary metagenome ERZ808252 (study PRJEB31516, sample SAMN03275581) | gut metagenome | biome: mammalia-associated habitat; material: feces | host: Papio cynocephalus | place: Kenya | collected 2012-08-07 ... | reverse complement strand
TCAATTACGAAGGTAAGTTCAAGGATCATTACAAAGACCACACCGGAATGGTCAATTTGCAAATCAACTTTTAATAAACGAAAAGGCGGAAGATAATTCTTCCGCCTTTTTCATATGCGTATGCCTCTGTTACTTCCTTGCCTGCGCGGCGATTTGCAGGAACACGCGCCCGCAAATCAATTTCTGCGGACGGGAGGCGAACTTGCAATCCCGTTCCGCCTGCGTCAACAGATCCAGCGCGCGGCCGGCCTTTGTCAAATTCCACATCTGCAACCGGTCTTTGAATTCGTCCTCCCGTTTGAAATGCAGGCGCAAAGCCGCCACGGCCGTTTCCGCCGGAACGCCGTCCGCGATTTTCGCCAGAACGATATGAAATTTCTTCATATGCGCGGACGCCGCGCGCAGCAACCCGATCGCGTTTTCCCCCTCGGCGAACAAACGGTCGAGCGTTTCGTGCAACTCCCGCTGATTCCCGCCGGACAAAGCGTACAGCATCCGGTCGATCGACAGTGCCGACGCGTCGCCGATGCACGCGGCCGCGTCATCCATCGTGATCGTTTTCTGCGCCCCCATATAGGCGAACAGCTTCGCCAGTTCGGAACGCGACTGCAGCCTGTCCGCGCCCAAATTGTCGGCGATGAAATTGATCACGTCGGGCGTCGTTTGGAATCCCTGTTCGGCAATGTTTTGAAACACAAAGCGTTTTAAAGCTGCGCCTTCGTCCGAATAGCACGGGAACACGGCCAGATCAGAGGATTCGGCGAACAACAGCGGCAAGGAATCCTTTGTTTTCAAATTTCCCGCCGTCACGATGATCAGCGCGTCGCCCTTGTACGCCGGCAAAAACGACTTCATCGTCGCGGTAAAGTAATTGTCCGCGCCGCGCACGATGATCACGCGCCGCCCGCCCATCAGCGACAACGCGTTGGCTTCGGCGGACAAAACGGCGGGATCGTCCTTGATTTTCGCCGGCGTCAGCTCGACCAGCCGGAACGGGTCTTTGTCCGCGACGACGGCCTTTGTCATGCGTTCGCGACATTCCTCGACCAGCCCGTCGTCCTGCCCGTAAAATAAAACGGCTTTCAGCGACGGCGCGCCCGTTTTGATCAGCGTTTCCAAAGCGGATTGAGTCAGCTTTGTCATTTTTTCACGTCAAAGCTTTTTAAAAACGCCGCCAGCCGCAACCCGATGTCGTCCCCCAAAATCCGCATGACGCGTTCCTGCGCCGTGCGTTCGGCGACATCCGTCGCGTACGGCGATTGCTGCACGTCGTAACTGCTGCGTCCGGTGGCCGCGGCGTTCAGCAGCTTTTCGCCCGCGGGATAGGAATACAGTGTGTAATAGGCCGTGTAGCTCATCACATAGCGCGTGGCCAGATTGTCCTTTCGCACGCCCTGTTCCGACAGGGTTTTGTCCGACAGGACAATGGACAGCCGGTAACGCGGATCGACGGGTTCGCCCCGCGGCGTCAGCCGGTTGACCAGCGTGCGGCGCAGCACCTGCCCCGTCCGGTCGGGAATTTCGTCAATGAAAATCGACGCCGTTTCCCGCGTCAGCTTTTCCCCCGAAACGGAACCGTCCGTCCCCGCGCCGCCGTACAGCGGGCGGAAACCGCACGCCGTCAGCGACAGCAGGGCGAACAGAGCCAGTAATTTACGCGGCGACAACATTGACGATCTTGTTCTTTACAACAATGATTTTGCGAATGGTTTTGCCTTCCAGCTGGGCTTTGACCGTCGGCAGAGCCAACGCGGCGGCCTTGACGGCTTCGTCGTCGCTGTCTTTGGCAATTTCGATCGTGCCGCGCATTTTGCCCATGACCTGAACGGCCATCGTGACGGTGTCGTCCGCGGCCATTTTCGCATCCGCTTCCGGCCATTTTTCGGCCGCCAGCAACGTGTCGTGCCCCAGATTGTGCCACATTTCCTCGGCGATGTGGGGAGCGATCGGCGACATCAGGCGCACCAGCGTTTCAAACGCGAAACGATAGGCGTATTTGTCCCCGTCGTCGTTGATTTTCAGATCGCCGACCGCGTTCGTCAGCTCGCGCAACCGCGCCAAAGCGACGTTGAAACGCAGCTTGTCCAGATCGTCCGTGACCAAAGCGACGGTTTTGTGCGCCGCGCGGATCAGCTTTTCAGCCGCGGCGGACAGCTTTTCCGGCCGCTTCGTTTCCGCGGGACAGGCGACGGCCATGCGCCACAAACGGTTGATGTAGCGCCACGCGCCGTCGATGCCGGCCTCCGTCCATTCCAAATCGCGTTCGGGCGGCGTGTCGGACAGCATGAACACGCGGGCGGCGTCCGCGCCGTAAGTCGATAGGATCGTTTCCGGATCGACCAAGTTGTATTTCGATTTGCTCATTTTTTCGGAACGGCCGACCGTGACGGGCGTGCCGTCCTTGATTTTGACCGCCGTGCCGTCGGGTCTTTTTTCAACCTCGGTCGGGAACAGCCAGTTGCCGTCAACGTCCTTATACGTTTCGTGGCAGACCATGCCCTGCGTGAACAGGCCTTTGAACGGTTCGTCGATGTCCAGATAGCCGCAATCGCGCAACGCTTTGGTAAAGAAACGGGCGTAGAGCAGATGCAGAACCGCGTGTTCGATGCCACCGATGTATTGATCAACGGGCAGCCAGTGGTTCGCCAAATCCTTTTTGAACCCGCAATCCGTTTCGTGCGGCGACGCGTAGCGGGCGAAATACCACGACGATTCAAAGAACGTGTCGAACGTGTCCGTTTCGCGCAAAGCCGGCTTGCCGCAAACGGGGCAGGTTGTGTGCTTCCACGTCGGGTGGCGTTCCAACGGATTGCCGCCGGACGCCTCGAACGTCACGTCTTCGGGCAAAGTGACGGGCAGATCCTTTTCGGGAACGGGAACGACGCCGCAATGTTCGCAGTGGATCACGGGGATCGGGCAGCCCCAATAACGCTGACGGGAAACGCCCCAATCGCGCAGACGGTACTGCACGGTCGCCTTGCCCTTGCCGATTTCCTCCAGCTTTTTGATCATGGCGGGAATGGCGTCTTTGGTCGCCATGCCGTCCAGAAAAGCCGAATTGACCGCGACGCCGTCGGCAATGTCGTCAAACGCCTTGTCCGTCACGACGGGAATCCCCTCGTCCTTGTGCGAAACGACGACGCGCACGGGCAGGCCGTATTTGCGGGCGAAGTCCAGATCGCGCTGGTCGTGGGCGGGACAGGCGAAAATCGCGCCCGTGCCGTATTCCATCAAAACGAAATTCGCCACATACAGCGGCAGTTCGGGATTTCCGCCCAGCTTTTTAAATTCTTCGGGGAACGGGTGCATGACCTTCAAACCGGTGTCGAAACCTTTCTTTTCGGCGGCTTCGATCGTGGCGACAGACGTGCCCAACGCTTCACATTCCTTGATGAATTTTGCCAGTTCGGGATTGGTTTTCGCCAATTCCTGCGCGATCGGGTGTCCGGCGGAAATCGCGCAGAACGACGCCCCGAACAGCGTGTCGGCGCGCGTGGTGAACACTTCCAGCGTCTTGTCCGTTCCGACGACGGGGAAATACATATACGCGCCGTAGGATTTGCCGATCCAGTTTTCCTGCATGACGCGCACCTTTTCCGGCCACCCGTCCATGGTTTTCAGGTTTTCCAGCAATTCGTCGGCGTAATCGGTGATTTTCAAAAACCATTGCGACAGCTTGCGCCGTTCGACGGGCGCGCCCGTGCGCCACCCTTTGCCGTCAACAACCTGTTCGTTCGCCAAAACCGTTTGATCGACGGGATCCCAGTTGACCCACGAATCCTTGCGATAAGCCAGACCTTTTTTCAAAAAGTCCAAAAACATTTTCTGTTCGTGCTTGTAATATTCGACTTCGCACGTGGAAACTTCGCGGCTCCAATCAATGGACAGCCCCATTTTTTTCATTTCCTCGCGCATATTGGCGATGTTTTCGCGCGTCCATTTCGCGGGGTGGACGCCGTGCTTGATCGCCGCGTTTTCCGCGGGCAGGCCGAAAGAATCCCATCCCATCGGGTGCAGAACGTCATAGCCTTGCGCCAATTTGAAACGCGCGATGACATCGCCCTGCGCATAGTTGCGGACGTGTCCCATATGGATTTTTCCCGACGGATACGGGAACATTTCCAACGCGTAGTATTTCGGTTTGCCGGACGTGTCCCGCGCCTTGAAAACCTCGGCCTGTTCCCAGGCTTTCTGCCATTTTTCCTCGGTGGTACGGAAATTGTATCTTTCTTCGCTCATAATCGGACTTTCAGCACAAAAGTTAGTGGTTTGACGACAGCTTCACAATATCATCTTTTATTTTATCTGCAAGCGCCGCGTCGTTTTTTTGGTTCACCCAGTCGCCTTTTCCGTTTTTGCGGCGGCAAAGCACGGTGATCTGCGCGCCGCCGGGCGTCCGGACGGCGTTGATTTTCAGCTGTCTGTAGGGCGTTTCGGCGTCGTTGAACCATTCGGTCGTGATGAATCCGTCCTGCATCATTTCGACGGGATAGCGCGACATCACGGGCAGCGTCGATTGCCAAATCTTGCCGGCTTTGTTTTCGGCGCGTTCCGCTTTTGCGGGCGCGGCGGGAGCATTCGCAACGGTTTTGACGGCATTTCCGCTTTTATCGCCGCCCAGCTTGAACGTCAGGGCGTCCGCGCCGAACAGACGATCCTGTTCCTTGTATTCGGACGGACGTTCATAGCGATTATCCACCCGTTCGGGGTATTCGTATTTGACATCCGTCATATCGCCGACGCACGCGGAAACCGCCAGCGCGCCCGACATCAGCAGCAATTTTTTCAACATCGGAAACCTCCTTGGTTTTATTAACGTTCATAGCACAGAAAAGCTGAAAATCCTAATGCAATTTTACGGCGCGCCCCCCGCTTGAAATCCGGCCGGATTTTCCGCCGCGCGACGAAACGGCATTATATGTTTGCACGCGTCCGCCTTTTCAGCTAGGCTATTTCAAATTTTTTTACAAATCAGAGGAAAACAGCTTATGAAAAAAATCATGACAGCCGCCGTCGCGACCGTCGCGGCGTTCGGCGCGGCCGCCGCCCACGCCGAAGAAACCTTTGAATTTCAAACAAAGGGTTATCTGACGTGGTACGCGGGTTTCGCCGACCAGAACAGCGACGTTTACAACGCGGGCGGAACAGGTTCCACCCCCGAAAGGCTGGCCGCCCCCGCCGGACGGCTGGACGGGTACGACAGGGTGTCGCTGGTCACGGACGGCGAAGTCGATTTCACCGGCACCTATAAATTCAACGACAGAGATGAAAACGAACTGTCGTTTTTCATGAGCATCGACATCATCCGCGGCGATGTCAACGTCGATCTCAGCTATTTCAAATGGGACTCCGTCAACGGCCGCGTGATCGTCGGCAATTCCAAAAGCGTGTCGAACATGATGGCCGTCACCGCGCCGGACGCCGGAACGCTGGGCATCCAAGACACCAACGCGACGAATTTGATTTCGCAACCCTACGGATTCGCGTTAAACCCCGCGACGTATTCCGTCATCGACAACGACACGGCCAAAGTGTCCTATATGACACCGGAATTGGATTACGGCGCGGCCGGCACGCTGCAGCTGGGCGCGACCGTGATGCCGTCCGACGCGGGATTGTCGCCCGGCGATGCGTTTTACGTTTCGGAAAAGACGCGCTTGAAATACGGGGCGAACGTCGCCGCGCTATACACCAACGATTTCGGCAGATACAACGTGTCCGTCAGCGCGAACTACGCCTACACGAAACCGACGTTCAAGGGGATGAGCTACGCGCGCACGACGACGATCGAGGAAAAAAATGTCCACCAATACGGCGGCGGGATCAGCATTCAATCCGGCAACACAACCGTCGGCGGTTCGGTTAACGTCGTCAACACATCCGACGACATCGGCCGTCATTTCAACAACGGCGGGCGCAATCTGGCCAAAGGCGTGACATGGGATTTCGGCGTCGGCTACAACTTCGGCCCGTTTGAAACCAGCACAAGCGTGATCCAATCGCGCGCGAACAGCTTTTTTGAACACGGGAAAAAGGACGTTTACACATTGGGATTGCTGGCCGTGCGCTATCACGTCGCCAGAGGGTTGTCCGTCTTTGCCGAAGGCGGCTACATTGATTTCAATTCCGCGCGTCGGGACAAGGATTATTCCAACGATTCCCCGTTGCTGGCTTTGGGCGTAACCGTCAGATTTTAAGAGGGTGAAATGGACAAACTGACACAAGTCGAATCCGAAATCGCCAAAGCGGCGGAATATTGCGGCCGCAAAGCGGACGACGTGACGTTGGTCGCCGTATCGAAAACGCATCCGGCGGCGGAAATTTTACCGTTGTTGCAGGCGGGACATCGCGTGTTCGGCGAAAACCGCGTGCAAGAGGCGGCGGAAAAATTCCCCGCCCTGCGCGAACAGTACCCCGACCTGAAACTGCACCTGATCGGCGGATTGCAAACCAACAAAGTCAAAGAGGCCGTCGCCCTGTTCGATGTCATCGAAACGGTTGACCGCGTCGAACTGGCGGAAAAGCTGGCCGCGGAAATGGAAAAGCAAGGCCGGAACCTGCCGTGTTTCGTTCAGGTCAACACGGGCGAAGAACCGCAAAAGGGCGGCGTTGTTCCACGTGAAACAATTTCACTGGTCGAAAAATGCCGCGCATTGGGGTTGAACGTCGTCGGGTTGATGTGCATCCCGCCCGTTGACGACGAACCGTCCCCGCATTTCGCGTTTTTGAAAAAACTGGCGCGTCAGGCGGGATTAAAGGAATTGTCCATGGGGATGAGCGACGATTACCTCCTTGCCGTTCAACAGGGCGCGACGTTCGTCCGCGTCGGCACGGCGATTTTCGGGGCGCGGGATTATTCCGGAAAATGATTTTCCCGATATAAAAACAGGGGGCTTCGTCCGAAGTCCCCTGTTTTGTTTTCCGCGTCAAACGATTAACGGTAATACCATGTGACCGCACCGTTTTGTTTGTCACCGCACAACTTGGCGGCGGAGGAAACCCTCACCGGCAAAGAGGTATCATCTTTAAAGCCCGTATAACCGGTTTCTGTCGAATTTTCCCATGCGTGGGTTACAGCAATCTTTGTGTTTTTTGTGTCCGCGCTTAAAGTTCCGACGCCCATGCCGCGCAAACCGGACGATTGATCCGCGCCCCAATCGGCCGTCGCCATTTTAACGCACGCTTCGCCGGTCAATCCGGTGTAGGTGATCGTAAAGGTGCGACCCCCGTCCGCCACGTCGAAATAAATATGCCCGCCGAACGGATTCAACCCCTTCGATCCGTCAATGGATTCTTCGGTCAAAATGCCCATCGCCTGCGCCTGTTTCGCATCAAACGCAGAATACGTGCGCTGGGACGCGTACAGCGTGCGGATGTTAGTGATGATTGTTTGCACCTGATCCATCGCCTTGGTGACTTTAAATTTCGACATCGCCTGTGAATATCCCGCGATACCGCCGACCGACAAAACACCGACGATAGCCAGAACGCCCAGCATTTCGACCATTGAACGGCCGGATTCTTCAGAATGAATGTGTTTCATTTCAATTCCCCGTGTTTAAACAAAAAAACAACCGCCTTTCAGGCGGTTCGGGGAGTTAAGAAACCACTGTTACCAAATGATCCTTCAGGCCTTTAAATGTCCCGTTTTTTCAAGGATAAGGACGGGTACACTCTGGACATACGCCAAAAGCTCCCCAAACCCTTTGACAGGATTCGGGGATATTTTCCGTTTCCGCGTTCAAACGGAACGGATGACGACGCATATCAACGCGCCGGGTAACAAAAAGAGCTTCTTACGACTCCGCGCCCCGCTAAAGGCACTTGACCGGCCGGACAATCCGGACCGATCCGCCTACCAGTATAGCGAATCCGCCGTGCACGGCAAGCGTTTTTTCTTTTTCCGCCCTTTGCGGCGACAAAAAAAAACGATCCGCGCCGGAACGCGGATCGCTTTTCCGTTTTAAAACGAAACGCCGGTCAAACCGTCGTGTCAACGTGTTCCGCCGGCTTTTCGCCCGCGCGGGGGCCGCCGCGGGTCACGACGACCATGGCTTCGCGCAACACGCGGTCGCCGCCGATCGTGTAGCCTTTCTGCCATTCCTGAACGATCGTTCCGGCCGGTTTGGACGCGTCCTCGACCTCTTGCACGACCTTGTGCAGATTCGGGTCGAACACGCGGCCGACGCTGTCGATCGGCTTGATGTTGTTTTTTTCCAACGCGGCGTTCAAATCCTTTTGCGTCAGCTCCAACCCGACCAACAGGTTTTTCACCAAATCGCTTTGCTTGCCGCGTTCGGATTCGGGGATGCTGGCCATCGCGCGCGTCAGGTTGTCGTTGACGGGCAACAGATCCTGCGCGAACGACGAAACGGCGAATTTCGACCGCTTTTCCAATTCCTGCTGCGTGCGGCGGCGCAGGTTTTCCATTTCCGCCTGCGACCGCAGGTACAAATCTTTCAGCTTGTCGATTTCGGCCTGCATTTCACCGATCTTGTCGGATTGGACGACCTGCTGTTCCTCGGCGGCTTCGGCCGCGTTGGCGCATTCCGCGGCGGTTTCGCGCACCTCGTCCAGCTCCTGCTTGATTTCGTCCAGCTCTTCGTTGTGTTTATGATGCTTTGTCATAGTCCCTTATCCTATCAATTTACTGACCACTTGCGACGTGTAATCCACCAGAGGAATGATTCTGGCGTAATTCATTCGGGTCGGCCCGATGATGCCGACCGCGCCGACGATTTTTTCATCGCTGTTGCGGTACGGCGCGGTGATCATGGAACATCCCGCCAAATCGAACAGCTTGTTTTCCGATCCGATGTAAATCTGTATCCCGTCCGCGTTTTCCGTCAAATCCAGCAATTTGGCCATGCTTTCCTGCTTTTCCAAAACGGAAAACAGGTTGCGGACGCGTTCCAAATCCTCCAATGCCTGTATATTTTCCAACAGATTCGACTGCCCCTTGACAATCAGGACGCCCCGTTTTCCGCCGCCCCACGCCGCCAGCCCCGTTGCGACCAAACGGGCGGACACTTCGTCCAGCTGCGCTTTGTGCGACGCGGTTTCCGCCAGAATTTCGTCGCGCGCCTCTTCGATCGTGCGCCCCTGCAATCGGGCGTTCAGATAGTTCGTCGCTTCGCTCAACGCGACCGGCAAAGTCCCCGCCGGTATCGAAATCAACCGGTTTTCAACCGCGCCGTCGGCCGTCACCATGACGACCAAAGCCCGATCCGCCCCCAAATGCACGAATTCGATGTGTTTCAGCGGCGACCGCGTTTTCGGCGCGATCACGACGCCCGCGCATTTCGACAACCCCGACAGCATCCCCGACGCTTGGGACAAAATCGTTTCCATATTGACGCCCGTCGAACGGCAGTGCGCTTCGATCGCGTGGCGTTCGTCGTTTTCCAGCGCGCCGATTTCCAAAAAACCGTCAACAAACAGCTTTAACCCGCGTTCGGTCGGCACGCGCCCCGCCGACGTGTGCGGCGACGCCAGCAATCCCGCCGATTCCAGATCGGACATAACATTGCGAATCGTCGCTGAAGACAGCGAAAAATCCAGCAAACGCGACAACGTTTTCGACCCGACCGGCTCCCCCGACGCCAGATACGCGTCCACCAGCGATTTGAAAATGCCGCGGGAACGGTCGTTTAATTCGGATAACGTTGAAATTTTCTTACTCATAATGGATAAATGTAGTAATCGTGTTATCAAACGTCAACAGGACAAATCTATTTTATTAACGTAAAGGACGACAAAAATGGAAAGACCCTCTAAAAGACAATTCGACGAATTGCGCAAAGTCACGATCGAACCGAACGTCAACAAACACGCCGAAGGTTCGTGCCTGATCAAATGCGGCGACACGCACGTCATTTGCACCGCGACAGTCGAAGACAAAGTCCCGATGTGGATGCGCAATTCCGGCAAAGGATGGGTCACGGCCGAATACGGCATGATCCCCCGCGCGACGGGCACCCGCACCGATCGCGAATCCAAAAAAGGCCAGTCGGGGCGCACGCAGGAAATCCAGCGGCTGATCGGCCGCGCCCTGCGTTCCGTCGTCGATTTGAAAGCTTTGGGCGAAATCTGCATCAAAATCGACTGCGACGTGATTCAGGCCGACGGCGGCACGCGCACGGCGTCGATCACGGGCGGGTTTGTCGCGCTGCATCTGGCGTTGCAGAAACTGCGCCAGCAGCGCCGGTTTTACACTCTGCCGCTGTTCGACACGGTGTCGGCGATTTCCTGCGGCATTTACGACGGCACGCCCGTTTTGGATCTGGATTACGTCGAAGATTCCAACGCCCAAACCGATTCCAACTTCGTCATCACGGGCAAAGGCGGCATCGTCGAAATTCAGGGAACGGCCGAACGCGCCCCCTTTACCCCCGACCAATTCAAAACGCTGTACGAACTGGCGTGCAAAGGCACGTCGGAACTGGCGAAAATCCAACACGAAGCTTTGGGGGAATGATGCGCAAACTGGTTGAAAAAAAGCTGGTTCTGGCAACGCACAACGCCGGAAAAGTCGCCGAAATGCAGGAAATCCTCGCCCCGTTCGGCATCACCGTGGTGTCCGCCGGCGATTTGAACCTGTCCGAACCCGATGAAAACGGAACGACGTTCGTTGAAAACGCGACGATCAAAGCCGTCGCCGCCGCCAAAGAATCCGGCCTGCCCGCTTTGGGCGACGATTCGGGGCTGTGCGTCCACGCTTTGGGCGACCGGCCGGGGATTTATTCCGCCCGCCATAACGAACCGAAGAAAAACGGATTCATGTACGCCATGGAAAAATTGAACGAAGAACTGGGCGATTCGACCGACCGTTCCGCGCATTTCGCCTGCGCCATGGTCATCGCGTGGCCCGACGGCGAAACCCGTTCGTTTGAAGGCCGCGTCAACGGCACGCTGTGCTGGCCGGTGAAAACGGGCGAACACGGATTCGGCTACGACCCGATGTTCGTTCCGGACGGATACGACGCATCGTTCGCCGAATTGCCGGCCGCCGTGAAAAACACGATCAGCCACCGCGCGCGGGCGTTGAAAATGTTCACGGACGCCTGCCTGTGACCGGTTTCGGCGTTTACATCCATTGGCCGTTTTGCCGATCAAAGTGCCCCTATTGCGACTTTGTCAGCGTGCCGTCAAAGCGTTTCGACGAAAACGCTTGGCGGGCGGCCTATGGCGAAAACCTGAAAACATACGCCGCGCGCACCGCGGACAAAACGGTGTCATCAATCTTTTTCGGCGGCGGCACCCCGTCTTTGATGAACGCGGACGCCGTCCGTTTCATCATCGAAACAATCCGCGGATTGTGGCCGATGGCGGACGATGTTGAAATATCGCTGGAGGGCAATCCCTGTTCCCTTGACGCGGAAAAGATGCGCGCCCTGCGCCAAGCGGGCGTCAACCGCCTGTCCGTCGGGATGCAGGCGTTGAACGACGCGGATCTGAAATTTCTGGGACGGCTGCACACGGTCGAACAGGCTTTGGACATATTGGAAAACGCCAAACGCGTCTTTCCCCGCGTGTCCGCCGATTTCATTTACGGCCGCCCGAACCAAACGCTGCGGGATTGGGAATCGGAGCTGAACCGCATTTTGGAATTGAACCTGCGGCATCTGTCCCTGTACCAGCTGACGATCGAGGAAGGCACGTTCTTTTATAAAAAAGGCGTCCAACCGCCCGAAGAGGAACTTGCCGCCGATTTGTTCGAACTGACCGACCGCATGACGTATCAGGCCGGCACAGAACGTTACGAAGTATCCAACCACGCCGTCCGCGGCGAAGAATGCCGCCACAACCTGCTGTACTGGCAGGGGGGCGAATGGCTGGGCGTAGGTCCCGCCGCGCACGGCCGCTTTACACAAAACGGCCGCTTTTACGCCACGGCGCAAAGCTCCGACATCGCGCTATGGCTGAAAAACCGAACCGCCGAAGAAAACGTTTTGACACCGAAAGAAAAGGCGGAAGAGCTGATTTTTATGGCGTTGCGCACGCGCGAAGGCATCAACCGGACGGCCTTTGCCGACATCATCGGCCGACCGCCCGAAGATTTCATGCACGCGGGAACATTGCTGGACTATCAGACCGACGGCTTTTTGGTCAGCGATAAAAAAGGCATCCGCGCGACGGCCAAAGGGTTATTGATTTTGAACGCCCTTTGCGGCACTTTGCTGGTCTGATCCGTTTTCGTCAATCACGACCGTTTCGTCCGCGGCGGCTTCCGGCGTTTCGGGAACGGTCACCAGATCGGGCGAATTGCGGAATCCCTTGACGTAAACGTCGGGAACGAACGTCGGAACGGTTTCAAACACTTCCAACGCCGGCGACAGGGTGACAAAGCCTTTCTTTTCCACGCCCAACACCTGCAGCCCGCGTTCGGACAACCCGTTCGGCAACAGGCGGAACAGCCCGTCCACGCCCTTGAAACCGGAAACCGTCGTCAGGTTTTCATAGGAAAATCCGCCCGTTTCCGCCAAAATCGCGGCCAAAGCGACGGCATCATACGCCTGCGACGCGATGCGGGGCGGTTTTTCACCGTAAATCTCGGCGTACCGCTTGGAAAAATCGGCAAATCCCGCCGACGGCAAATGCGAAAACCACCCGCCGATCAACGCCGCTTCGCGCGCCGGACGGGAATCCGACCACTGCGACGTTCCCAGAATTTTGATTTCGGCGGGAACGTCGTAATACGACATCAACGCCCCCAACGACCGCAGACGGCTGCCCTCTTCGGGAATCAGGATCGCATCGAACTCGAACGGATCGCGTTGCAATTCCATTTCTTTCAAAACGTCGATCGTCGCTTGCAGTTGCTCAAGCGACATCTGGCGTTCCTCCATTTCTCCGGTTTCCTCGTTTTTCATCAAAACGGGATGACCGGCGGCGACCTGTTCGCGCGCTTTTTCCAACCGCTTGACCTCGTCGTCGCGTTCGGTTTCCAAATCCTCCAGCATTTTGGGCATGATGGAAGCGACCGCCGTTTGCAAATCGTCCGTTTTCGGATCGTAGAAAGCGGCCTTTGTGATCATGCCGCCGCACGCGTCAACGGCCGATTTCGCCGCCATGGAAACGATGTCGCCCGTCGCGTTGTCCTGCGACAAAACGGCCAGCCGCTTGTATCCCTTGTCACAGGCGAAACGGACGATGTATTCCACCTGCTGCGATGTCAGCGCGCCGATCGTATAGACGCCGTCCCCCAGATTCGACGGATCGGATGAAAAGGTGATCACGCCGATGTCGGCGGAATGTGTCGCCGGACGGATGGCGCGGACGGCCTGCGAATAAACGGGACCTATGATCAATTCGACGCCCTGGCTGATCGCCAGCTTGGCAGCGGCGCGCGCCCCCTCGGCCGTTCCCTGCGTGTCGTAGAATTGCAGGATCAGCCGCTGGCTGGAAATGTCGAACAGGGACATCAGCGCCGCGTTGCGCAAAACCTCGCCCAGCTTGGCCGAATTCCCCGTCAGCGGCACCAGCATCCCGACGCGCACCATTTCAACGGGAACGATCGCGGGCGCGGTTTCCGCACCCTTTTCGGCGATATTCGCGTCGGCGACGTGAAACGCGCTTTGATCCACGCGCTTTGAAAACATGGGGATGCCGCCGCGGCACGACGCCAACACGGACAGCGCAACAACAAAAACGAAAGAACGGCAAATTTTTTGACGCAAGGAATTGCTCCCGAATTTAAAACGTGATTAGATGCATCTTAGCTGTTTTTGCAAAGGAGTGCAAATTGTCTGACGCATTTTTTACCAAAGGATTATACCTTGTTGCAACCCCTATCGGCAATCTGGGCGACATTTCCGCCCGCGCCGTCGATGTTTTGAAATCCGCCGACACCATCGCGTGCGAAGACACGCGGAACACGCAAAAACTGCTGACCCTGCTGGGGATCGCCGGCAAAAAGCTGACCGCCTATCACAATTTCAACGCGGAGAAAGCCTGCCCGAAAATTTTGGAACGGTTGCGTAACAATGAAATGGTCGCCTTGGTTTCCGACGCCGGAATGCCGCTGGTCAGCGATCCGGGGTACAAGCTGGTGCAGGAATGTATCGACAACGGCATATACGTCACGTCCGTTCCGGGAGCGTGCGCTTTTCTGACCGCGCTGCAGCTGTCCGGCCTGCCATCCCACCGGTTTCTGTTCAACGGTTTCCTGCCGCCGAAAACAACGGCGCGCAAAAAAGAGCTGGAAATTCTGGCAAACGTTCCGGCTACGCTGATTTTTTACGAATCCCCGCAACGGCTGGCGGAAACGCTGGCCGACATGGCGGACGTTCTGGGCAACCGGCAGGCCGCCGTCGTGCGCGAAATCACCAAGAAATTCGAGCAGACCGTCCGCGGCACGCTTTCCGGATTGATCGACGGATACCGACAAAACGGCTGGCCGAAAGGTGAAATCGTCATCGTCGTCGCTCCGCCCGCCGAGGAAAAGGCCGCGCCGGCCGACATTGACGCCGTGATCAAACAGGCGTTGGAAACCATGACGGTCAAAGACGCGGCCGCTTTCGCCGCGCAACAGACGGGCGCGCCTAAAAAGGACGTGTATAAGCGCGCTTTGGAATTGAAAAATGGACAGGCGTGAAACGGGCAAAAAAGCGCGCGACAGCGGATACAAGGCCGAAACCGCCGCCGCATGGTTTTTACAGTTGAAAGGATACCGGATACTGGAACGCAATTTTAAACCGCCGCGGGGTTCCGGCGCGGGCGAAATCGACATCATCGCGGCCAAAGGCGATACGATCGCTTTTGTCGAAGTCAAACGCCGCGCGACACCAACCGCCGCCGCCGAATCCGTCAACGCCCGCGTTCAATCCCGCCGCGTTCGGGGCGCGGAGTATTATCTGGCGACGCGCCCCGATCTGGCGGAAAAGGAATTGCGTTTCGATGTCGTGTTGATCTCGCCCGATCATTTTCCCGAACACATTCAAAACGCGTTTTGGGCGGAATGATTCAGTCAGGCACACAACAACAACCGTCGGCGGATAATGTCATATCGTCCGGACAGGAAATGACCGTGCCGATTGCCGTTTCGGAATCACCGGTATCATCGGCGACACAATCCCCATCTTGCAGTGAATAACCGCTCTCGCATTCGACGCATTGTTTTTTTGGCGAATTTTGTACACCTGAATAATCCGTGCAATGCTCAACTATTTTATAGCACGTATATCCGGCCGAAGTAGCTTTGTTTTTTCCCAAGGTATAACCGCTTTTACACGCTGTCGATTCTGTGTATAAGCTATAATCGCATTCCGTTGCGTTTTCATCCGAACATGGCAAACACCCTTTCCCGTACAAATCTGAGCGACCGTACCCCTTTTCACATACCCGACAATTTGTTCCACCGGCATCTTCAACCATTTGACAATGTTCAATATTCGATTTGGCACATAATTTTTCCATATAATATCCCTTGCCGTCTTCGCTCGGAATCATGTCCGTAGCATAAGGCAGATAACCGTCATTGCAAATGTAACAAGCACCACTTTTATATGCATCGCACGATTTACAATTTGCAACCTTGCATTCTACCACGGTCACAGCCCGTGCGCTCGTCTCAAACAGCAAGAACAGACCGAATATCAATAAAAATCTCTTCATAACTCCCTCCTGTTTTTCAGGTAAAAAAAACAACCGCCTGAAAATCAGGCGGCGGGGAGTTCAGAAATCACACATAAGAATGATCGTCATGACCTTTAATCCGCGTCAACGGATGACGGGGATCTGAACATACGTCAAAACCTCCCCGACCCTTAAAACAAAAAGTCGGGGATATAATTCCGTCCCGCCATATGCGAAACGGATTGTACGGCGTTTATACCAACACCGCTTATGTGAGAGCTTCTGACGGCTCCGCGCCTGTTTCCAGACACTGTTACCGACGGCCGAACCGCCGATACATATCGACAGGATAAAGGTTTTTGCCGGTTCAGACAAGGCGATTTTTAACAAGCTATGAAAATCCCCGCCGTTGTCGCAGCGGCGGGGATCGAAATCGCGGCGGATTTTATTATTTCAGCTTGTCCAAACTGATCACGTCGTCGTCCAACGTGTCGGAAAACGAACCGTCGAAAACAATGTCGCCGATATCATCGTCGTCGTTTTGAATCACGTCCTCTTCGGCCGCCCGCGTCATTTTATCCTGCGGACGGGCGTTCAGCCGGCGGATCAATCCGTCCAGCTGTTCCAGCGTTTCGTAAAACAGCACCAGTTCCCCGCCGACGGATTTCGGACGGATGGACACGTTGATGCCCAAAACGCGCGACAAATCGGCCGCCAGAGAATCGCATTCCTCCTGCTTTTCGGATTTTTTCGGCGCGGCGGGTTTGCGTTTTTTCTTTTCCAATCCCTCTTGCGCCAGCTTTTCCGTTTGGCGGACGTTTAACCCTTTGGCAATGACCGTTTCCGCCAAAACCTCGGGTTCTTTGGCCGTCAACAGGGCGCGCGCGTGACCGCTGGTCAATTTTCCGGTTTCCAGATACCCCTTGACCTTTTCCGGCAACCCCAGCAAACGCATCGTGTTCGCGACATGACTGCGGCTTTTGCCGACGGCTTGCGCCAATTCCTCTTGCGTATTGGCGAATTCGTCCATCAAACGGCGATAGCCCTCGGCTTCTTCCAGCGCGTTCAGATCTTGCCGTTGCAGATTTTCGATCAAAGCGACTTCCAACGCTTCCTTATCGGTGAACTGCTTGACGATAACGGGAACCTCCGTCAATCCCGCCAACTGCGACGCCCGCCAGCGGCGTTCCCCGCCGACGATTTCGTATTTTCCGTCCCCGCCGTTTTTGGCGCGGACGATCAGCGGCTGCAAAACGCCTTTGGTGCGAATGGATTCGACCAGATCGTTGATCGCCTCTTCGTCAAAAACGCGGCGCGGCTGAAACGGGCTGGGTTCCAAATCGGACAAAGCCACCGTTTGAATGCCGCTTGCCTGTTCGGCCGATTCTTCGGCGTCCCCCAGCAAAGCGTTCAATCCGCGTCCCAAATTCCGTGCCGTCATTTCTTAGCCTCCTGTTTCAAAATCTCTCCGGCCAAAGCGATATACGCCTGCGCCCCTTTGCTTTTAAAATCGTACAGTAAAATCGGTTTGCCGTGCGACGGCGCTTCGGACACGCGGACGTTCCGCGGAATCACAGACTTATACACTTTTGCGCCGAAAAAGCTGCGCACGTCCTGCGCGACGACTTCGGACAACCCCGTGCGGCCGTCGAACATGGTCAGGACGATCCCCTGTATTTCCAAACCGTGGTTGAAATTGCGCTTCACCCGATCAATCGTTTTCATCAAATCGGCCACGCCTTCCAACGCCAGATATTCGCATTGCACCGGAACGATGACGGAATCGGCCGCGACCAAAGCGTTGACCGTCAGCATCCCGACCGCCGGCGGACAGTCGATAAAGATGTAGTCGTACGACAGCATTTCCGAATCCAACGCTTTTTTCAAATAAAACTGCGGCGCGTCCTTGTGCGACAACTCGAAATCGGCGCCGGCCAGATCCTTGGACGACACGACGACGGACAAATTCGGAATCTTCGTCCACACGATCGCCGAAGAAATCTTCGTTTCCCCCATCAAAACCTGATACATATTTTTGGGCGCGTTTTTACGTTCGATGCCGAAACTGACCGTCGCGTTGCCCTGCGGATCGAAATCCAGCACCAGCACCTTTTTGTTCACGGCCGCCAAAGCCGTCGCCAGATTGACCGCCGTCGTCGTTTTGCCGACACCGCCTTTCTGGTTGGAAACGGCGATGACGCGCGGACGTTTATATAAATTGTTCATTTCTTTTTCACCCCTGAAAGCAGCAAAATCCGCCCTTCGTCGCTGGTGACGCTGGGAATTTTTTCAAAATGAAAAGCGTATTTTCGGGCGGCGGCGGTCAATTCCTCGTCCGCTTTTGCCCCTTTCATAAACAGACAGCGCGTTTTCGTTTTGAAAAACGGACAAGCGTATTTCAACAAAAGTTCCAACGGCGCCAAAGCGCGCGCGGTGATAACGTCCGCACCGAACTTTTCCATTTGCTCAATCCGTTCGTTGTGCACTTCGGCTTTCAAACCGCAGGTTTCGATAACCTTGTTTAAAAAGCCGCACTTTTTCCCGTCGCTTTCGACCAAATGAAAATCACGTTCCCGCTTTTCATCCATAATCGCCAAAACCAGCGCGGGAAAACCGGCGCCGCTGCCCAAATCAAGGACACACTTGTCCGCCGGCAACAACAGATTGAACAACTGCGCCGAATCCAGTACATGACGCGTCCAAACGGCCGGCAACGTCGAACGTCCGACCAGATTCATCTTTGCCTGTTCACATTCCAGCAAATCGACGTATTTATCCAGATTTTCAACAATCCGGCCGGATAAACGCAGCTGTTTCAGCACATTGTCGCGATCGTTCGTTATCACTTTTTCACATCCTTTGTTTCACGTGAAACATTTTCGCATCTCTGTTTTTCATAAAATAGACGCTTCGGATGAAAAAAGACAAGCGGAAAATTTTTTATCCGCAAAACCGTAATTTTTGTTTCACGTGAAACATTTTAATAAATCAGCATACCGGCGACGGCAGCGGCCGAAATCACCGTAATCGGCGATTGATTGAAGCGATAGCACGCGACAAACGACGCGACGCACAGCAGAACGCTGATATAATCCGCAAAAATCTCCGGCGTCATCAAGATCAGCGCCGCCCCTAAAATCAGGCCGACAACACCGATTTTCAGTCCTTTGAACATATTTTTCAGCCAAGCCGCTTCTTTGAATTTTTGCATGAACAAGTATAAAAACACGACAACGATGATTGACGGCAGGCAAACACCCGCCGTTGCACAAACAGCACCCCACACGGATTGCGTCACGGCAAAACCGACATAGGTTGCCGCGTTCACGGCCAACGGCCCCGGCGTGACCTGAGAAACGGCGACGATATCGACAAATCGGGCGTTTGTGATCCAATGATTACGCGCGACGATTTCGTCTTGGATCAACGGCAGCATCGCATACCCGCCGCCGAAACTGAACATTCCAATCATAAAGAAAATGCGAAACAACTGCCAAAAAATCATTTTTTCCGTCCGTAATAAAGAATCCCGCCCGCTGCAAACGCCACCACAATATAAATCGGCGACAGCGGCGTAAACGCGACCAGACACGCCGCCGCGACGGAAAGAAACATTTTGAAACCGACCGTTCCCGTGCGTTTGGCAATCGTGAAAACGGGAACCAGAATCAGCGCGACCGACGCAGGCTTTACGGCCTTGAACGCCGCGACGAACAGCGGCGCGTCCTGTATCCCTTGAAACAACGCGGCGATCATCAAAATAATCGCAAACGACGGCAAAACCGCCCCGAACGCCGTCGCGATCATCCCTTTGACGCCCGCGATCCGCAGTCCCAGAAAAACGGCCAAGTTAACGGCGATCGGCCCCGGCGCGGATTGCGTCGCCGCGACGATGTCGATGAATTCGTCCTCATCCAACCATTTGCGTCGCGTCACCAATTCCCGCCGGATCTGCGGCATCATGGCGTATCCGCTACCCAGCGTGAACGCCCCGATTTTAAAGAAAACCCAGAAAAGCTGCCAACTTTGATACATTTCACCGCCTTTTCAATGCGTTTATCATTACTTTTCACCCGATTAACCAAGCACGCCTGTTTTTTCAAGCCCGCCTGAAAACAACCTTTTCATACTTGTTACGATTCTGAAAACATCCTTTGTTTTCGCCGTGTATAAAAGTTTTTCCATTTTTTTATTCCCTGAAAACAACGGAATAAAAGCCGCTTTTTTTCATGCCGGTTCAAACAAGAAACGGACGCCTTGAAAATTCTGAAAACGTCCGTTTCATATTTATTCCCATCACGCAACAACGCAGACGGTTACAAGATGAATTTGGATAAGTCCGATGTTTTTGCCAACGCGCCGACTTTCTCCGCAACCAGTTCCTTTGTAATGATCGCTTTTTCCCCCTGACGTTCGGCGGCGGTAAAGGAAATATCCTCTAACAGCTTTTCCATAATCGTGTGCAAACGGCGCGCGCCGATGTTTTCGACGTTCTCGTTGACCTCGGCGGCTAAAGCGGCGATTTCCCGTATCGCCCCGTCGTCAAATTCCAGCGTGAAGTTTTCCGTTTTCATCAATTCCTTGTACTGCAGGATCAGATTCGCTTCCGGCTCTGTCAAAATCCGGTAGAAATCATCCTGACTCAACGGCTTTAATTCAACGCGAATCGGCAAACGGCCTTGCAATTCAGGCAACAGATCGGACGGTTTCGATACATGAAAAGCCCCTGAAGCGATAAACAGGATATGATCTGTTTTCACCATGCCGTGCTTGGTCGCCACGGTCGTTCCCTCTATCAACGGCAACAGGTCGCGCTGGACGCCTTCGCGCGAAACGTCCGGATTCCGACCTTCGCCACGGCCGCAAATCTTGTCGAATTCGTCAATGAAGACGATGCCGTTGTTTTCGACGTTTTCCACGGCCGTTTTGATCACTTTTTCCGGTTCGATCAGGTTGTCGCACTCCTCCGTCACCAAAACGTCGTAGGAATCCTTGACGGTCATTTTCTTTTTGCGGTACGTCGTCCCTTTGCCGCCCAGCAGATCGCCCAAGGAAATCATCCCCATCTGCGCGCCGGGCATCCCCGGAATGTCGATCGTCGGCATGGAATTGTTCTGGCCGTCCTGCACCTCGATTTCGATTTCCCGATCGTCCAGCGCGCCGTCGCGTAGCAGCTTTTTAAACTTCTGCCGCGTTTCGTCCGTCGCGATGTCGCCGACCAAAGCGTCGATCACGCGTTCCTCGGCCGCGGCTTCGGCCTTGACGTGCACGTCCTTGCGCATTTTTTTGCGCGTCATCGTGATGGATATTTCGACCAGATCGCGGATAATGCTTTCGACATCGCGGCCGACATAGCCGATTTCCGTGAATTTCGTCGCTTCGGTTTTGATAAAGGGCGCCTGCGCCAATTTCGCCAACCGGCGGGCGATTTCGGTTTTCCCGACCCCCGTCGGCCCGATCATCAGGATGTTTTTCGGCACGACCTCTTCGCGCAAAGCGGCGGGGATTTGCTGACGGCGCCAGCGGTTGCGCAACGCCACGGCGACGGCGCGCTTGGCTTCGTCCTGCCCGATGATGTGACGGTCGAGTTCGGAAACGATTTCGCGGGGTGAAAAAAACATATTCATAAGCTTTCCGTAATGATGTTGTGGTTGGTGTAAATGCAAATGTCGGCCGCGATGTTCATCGCCTTTTCAACGATTTCCCGCGCCGTCATGTCCGTATCGATCAACGCCAGCGCAGCCGCCTGCGCATACGATCCGCCCGACCCGATGCCGATCAGCCCGCGCTGCGGTTCCAAAACGTCGCCGTTGCCCGTCAAAACCAGCGTGGCGTCCTTGTCCGCGACGATCATCATCGCTTCCAATTTGCGCAAATATTTGTCCGTGCGCCAGTCTTTGGCCAGTTCGACACACGCGCGCGTCAGCTGGAACGAATTTTTTTCCAACTTTTCCTCCAACCGTTCAAACAAAGTGAACGCGTCGGCGGTCGCGCCCGCGAATCCGGCGATGATGCCGCCGTTGCCCAACCGGCGCACTTTTCTGGCGTTGCTTTTCAACACCGTGTTGCCGAACGTCACCTGTCCGTCGCCCGCGATGACGACGGAACCGTTTTTGCGGACGCACAAAATCGTCGTGCCGCGTAAAGCCGGCGTTTGGTTATCCATGACATCTCCTTTGCTTTGCATAAAAAACTGCGTTAATGTGGTTTAAAACAGATTATCGCCGAAAGAAAGGAAAAAGCAAATGCGCACGGCCGAAACGAAACGGAACACCGCGGAAACGCGAATCAAAGTCTTTGTCAATCTGGACGGCACGGGGAAATACGACATCTCCACGGGATGCGGATTTTTCGACCATATGCTGGAACAACTGTCGCGCCACAGCCTGATCGACCTGACCGTCAAAGCGACCGGCGACCTGCACGTTGACGCGCATCATCTGGTCGAAGACGCCGGTATCGTCATCGGCCAAACGGTCGCGCGGGCGTTTGGCGATAAAAAGGGCGTCAACCGCTACGGCGCGGCGTGCGTCCCGATGGACGAATCGCTCAGCCGCTGCGTTCTGGACTTAAGCGGACGGGGCGTCTGTGTCTGGCGCGTCGATTTTCCGACCGAAAAAATCGGCGACATCGACACCGAAGTGTTCAAGGAATTTTTCACCGCCGTCGCCGACAACCTGCGCGCCGCGGTGCATATCGAAAATCTGTATGGCGGCAATTCGCACCATATCATAGAATCGTGCTTCAAGGCGTTCGCGCGGGCTTTGCGCCATGCCGTCGAATTTGACGAAAGAGCAAAAGACATCCTGCCTTCAACCAAAGGAGCTTTATAATGAAATACGCTTTGTACGTTTTGATCGCCGCCGCCATTGTCGCCGCCGCCGCGGGGCTGTGGCACCTGTACCGCGTTTCGTCCGTCAACAAACGGGAAATGGCGCAATACGCGGACAAATCCGCCGAAGTTAAAAAAGATTTGGGCAAAGTGTTGGTCGTTTATTATTCGCTGACCGGCCACACAAAGGAAATCGCCGACAAAATCAAAACACTGACGGGCGCGGACACGTTCCGTCTGGAAACCGCAGAACCTCTGCCGACGGGGGCGAAACTGCATCTGGCGATCAAGGAACAGCTGAAAACGAAAAAATATCCGGCGTTGAAACAACTGCCCGATTTGACCGGATATGATATCGTGTTTATCGGCGCGCCCGTGTGGTGGTACACGGCGGCGACTCCGGTGCTGTCGTATCTGGAACAAACGGATTTTCAGGGCAGAAAGGTCGCTTTCTTTTCGACACAGGGCAGCAACCGCGGCACGTTTTTGCCGGATGTCACGGCCTTGACGAAAAACGCGCAAATCCTGCCCGACGCGTCGTTCAACAACATGGGCAAAGAATACGACGACGCCGTCACCGCCAAAATCGCCGCGTGGATCAACGGGCTGTAGGAAACACATAACGAAAAGCGGCAAAACCGATGCCGCTTTCCGTAATGTTTAAGTGATATTGTCGTCCGGCGTCATTCTTCGGATGACACTGTTTTTTTAGCACCGTTTTTCAAACCCTCTTTCAATTTTTTACGGCGGGCGGGACGAGTGGTGTCTTTTTTCGCGCCGTCTTTCAGCCCTTCCTTCAATCCGTCCTTTAATCCGTATTTCAGACCGTCTTTCATGCCTTCTTTCATTCCGTCGGGCTGTTCCTTTTTATAACCGTCTTTCAACCCTTCTTTCAGGCCGTTTTTCAATCCGTCGGCTTTGACGGTGACGGCGGCCGCATCGGCGTTTGTTCCGGTTTCGGCACAGGCGGGGGCGGCGCATCCGGCGATTAACAAGCCGGACAAGACAAAAGCGAATAATTTATTCATGTTTTTTCTCCTTTTCAAAAAGTTTACTTTTCACGGATCAGGCGAAAGCAAACATTGTTGTATCCGTTGGCGGGATTACGGGATTCGTCGCGTTCCTCCGTCCGGCATTTCATGCGCGGAGAATCGAACGATCCGCCTTTGACGGCTTTTTGGCCGTTTTCCTTGACCGTTGAAGTCCATTCCCAGCAATTTCCCCACATATCGACCGCGCCGCTGGCGGACAAAGTCGTTTTATAGGCGTCAACGGCGGATGTGCCGGTTTGAACGCCGTTGTTGAAATCGGCGTCTTTAGGCATATGTCCGGCGGCCATTTCCCATTCCCGTTCGGTCGGCAGACGATAAGCCGCTTTGCCGTCCTTGTCCGTCATCCACGCGGCATAAGCGACGGCGTCGTTATAGGACACATTCACGGCCGGATGGTTCGGACGACCGTCATAACCGGAAACGTCTTTTCCCTTTTCCCGCAAAAAAGCGAGATATTGCGCGTTTGTCACGGGGGTATAGGCGATATCGACGTTTTGCGCCGCCCCCAAAACGGGCAGGAATCCGTCCGTCGTTTCCCGCGCGCCGGGGCGCAAGCGGGGATCGGTAAACCGGCGCATACTTTGCTCAACGCGGTTGTCGCGGTCTTTGACGACCTCGGCGACGATTTCTTCCATTTCGCGGATTTTGGATTCGTGGCGCGCCGTGCGTTTCAATTCCTCCAACTTAGCCTTTTTACGGGCGATCACGTTGTCATAGTTGATTTCAACCTGTCTTTTCAACGCCGCCCTGTTTTCATCGGTCGGGTTTTGACGGTAAGCTTTGATCAAACGTTTTGTTTCTTCGTTCAATTCCGGCCGTTCCTTTTCAACCGTCGTGCTGTAACGAAACGCTTTCGGGGCGGCGTTCGCGGGCGCGCCAAAGCAGAAAAGTAAAGCGGCGGCTGCAACGGCAGAGGCTTTTAAATTCCTATTCATATCGGTTCTCCTTTCGGTCGTTCTTGATTCGTTAAACGGAGCGGCGAAACTTTTCTTACGAAAAAAATGAAAAATTTTTTGCCTTCCGGATGTCGAATTTTTGAATTATTCCAAAAATCTTATTGTTTTGAACAGGTTGCCGATTTTTCCGATTTTGGTTGATTATCCGCCAAAAAACGGTATAATAAAAAACGGATATAAGGAAATTTGAGCGAGGATCTTATGTACGTTTCTGATGTTGCGGAACAGATTGTTGCGATGCAGGCGCAGATGCTGCGCGCCTCTATGGCGATGGCGGCGACAAAGAGCGCGGCGGAACAGCAACAGGCCGTGACCACCCTCCTTACAGAAGCGACACAATCCGCTGCTGCCAGTGCAGACGGTCGGGGCGCAATGCTCGACATTCTCGTTTGAAACGTTCTCCTTGTTTCCTTTTCGGGGTTGCTTTCGGGCAACCCCTTTTTTTTACACAAAAAAACGGACGAAACTATCCGGACACAAAAAAAACCGCCTTGTTTTCCGCGGCGGTTTTTTCTTTGCGTTTAAAAAGGGTCAGTTGACGGACAGCATCATGAAATCCGTCACGCGCTGCGAAAACGCCGCGGGATCCTTGATCGGTTCGCCTTCGATGATTTTGGCCTGATCAAACAGCACCTGCACCAACGCTTTGTTCGTGTCGCCGGTGTCGCCCGCCGCGACTTTCGCCGCCAGTTTTTTAATCAACGGGTGGCGCGGGTTGATATCGAAATAGCGGTTGCTGACGTACAGCGACGGTTGGTTGTGTTGACGCATCAGGCGTTCCAGATGAATGGACGCCTCGCCGTCGCCGGTTGACAGCGCGACGGGACTTTTTGTCAGACGTTCGGTCGTGCGCACTTCTTTGACTTCATCGCCGACGATGTCTTTCATAAATTTCATCAGCGCGTCCAAATCGGACTGCGGCGCTTTTTCCGCCTTGCCCGAATCGTCCGTGACCGCCAACGTTTCCAATTCCTGCGCGCCGGCGTTGACGGCCTTGATCGTCTTTTCCTTGTACTGCGTCAGCCCCTGCGGCCAAAATTCATCAATCGGATCGACCAGCAGCAACACTTCAACCCCGCGCGCGGCAAACCCCTCCAGCTGCGGATTGTTGCGCAGAACGGCCAGATCGTCGCCCGTAATGTAGTAAATGCTCTTTTGCCCGTCTTTCATGCGGGAAACGTAATCGTCCAGCGTCGTCAATCCGTCGCCGTTCGTCGAATAAAAACGGCACAATCCGGCGATTTCTTCGCGGTTTTCCGGATCTTCAAAGATGCCCTCTTTCAAAACGGCGCCGAAAGCGTCCCAGAATTTCAGGTAATCCTGCTCGTTTTCGGAACGTTTTTTCAATTCGTTCAAAATGCGGCGGACGACGCCCGTTTTGATTTTCGCCAGAACGGGGGTTCTTTGCAGCATTTCACGTGAAACATTCAGCGGCAGTTCTTTCGTGTCGATGACGCCCTGCACGAAACGCAGATAGTTCGGCAACATATCCGGCACTTGGTCGGTGATGAAAACGCGGTTGATGTACAGCTTGATCTGCGCGTTGCGGTTGGGCTGGAAAATGTCGAACGGCGTTTTTGTCGGAATGAACATCAGCGCGGTGTATTCGATCGTGCCTTCGGCTTTGTAATGCAAAATGTCCCACGGATCGTCGAACGCGTGGGAAATATGGCGGTAGAAATCATTGTACTGCGCCGCGGTGATGTCGGCTTTGTTGCGCGTCCATAACGCGCTGGCCATGTTCACCGTTTCCGTTTCGCCCATATAGTGCATGACGACGGGGAAAGAGATGTGGTCGGAAAACTGGCGCACGATGCGGCGGACTTCGGACGCTTCGGCGTATTGGTACGCGTCGGGTTTCAAGTACAGCGTGATTTTCGTGCCGCGGGAAACATCCTTTTCCTCGGCGACGGTGAACGCGCCCTTGCCCGTCGAAGTCCACAGCCATCCTTCCTCTTCACCGGCTTTGCGGGAACGGACTTCGACCTTTTCCGCGACCATGAAAGCGGAATAGAATCCGACGCCGAACTGGCCGATGATGGTGGCGTCCTTTTGCTTGTCGCCCGTCAGGTTGTTCAAAAACTCGGCCGAACCGGAACGCCCGATCGACCCCAGATCCTTGATCAGATCCTGTTTGTTCATGCCGATGCCGTTGTCCGCGATCGTCAGCGTGTGCGCGTCTTTGTCAGGAGTGATGTCGATTTTGAATTCGCCGTCGCCTTTGGCGATATCGGGTTTCATGATCGCGGCATAGCGCAATTTGTCGCACGCGTCCGACGCGTTGGAAATCAGTTCGCGCAAAAAGATGTCAGTGTCCGAATAAAGGGCGTTGACGACAATATCCAAAATTTTGCCGACTTCGGCTTGGAATTGCATTTTTTCTTCCGACATTATAACCTCCTGATGAAAGAACTGATTTTAATTAGGTGATCGTTGCGCCGATTTCAACCCTTTAAAGGAAAGATTCAGCCATGGAAAGTGTCGTAAAAGCGTTGCTGGGCCCCACGAACACGGGCAAAACGTATCTGGCCGTCGAAAAAATGCTGACATACCGCACGGGCATGATCGGGTTTCCTTTGCGGCTGTTGGCGCGCGAAAACTACGACAAAATCGTCCGGATCAAGGGAGAGGGCGCCGTCGCCCTGATCACGGGCGAAGAAAAGATCATGCCCGAATCCCCGTCCTATTTCGTCTGCACGGTCGAAGCGATGCCGTTGGAACGCAAGGTCGAGTTTCTGGCCGTTGATGAAATCCAAATGGCGGCGGACACGGAACGCGGACACATCTTCACCGACCGCCTGCTGAACGCGCGGGGAATGCGGGAAACGATGTTTCTGGGCGCGGAAACGATCAAACCGCTGTTGAAACAGCTGCTGCCCGACATTGAAATCGAAACGCGCCCGCGTTTTTCAAAACTGACCTACACGGGGATCAAGAAAATCACCCGCCTGCCCCCACGGTCGGCGGTGATCGGTTTTTCAATCCCCGACGTGTATGCGCTGGCCGAGCTGATCCGCCGGCAAAAGGGCGGCGCGGCGGTCGTAATGGGCGCGCTGAGCCCCCGCACCCGAAACGCGCAGGTCGATATGTTCCAATCGGGCGAGGTTGATTATCTGGTCGCCACCGACGCGATCGGCATGGGGCTGAACATGGACGTGCGGCACGTCTGCTTCACGTCTTTGCGCAAATTCGACGGACAGCGGATGCGGGCTTTGACACCGGCGGAACTGGCGCAGATCGCGGGACGCGCGGGGCGTTATATGCAGGACGGCACGTTCGGCGCGGCGGCCGAAGCGTCCGCGATGACGCAGGATGTGATCGACCGGATCGAGGAACACCGCTTTGAACCCCTGCCGCACCTGTTTTGGCGCAATCCCGATTTGCGGATGACGACGATCGAATCCCTGATTCGCAGTTTGAACGTCCGCCCCGACAAAGCCGGTTTGGTCGGCGCGCGCAAGGCCGAAGACCAGCAGGTGCTGGAATCGCTGGCGCGCGACGCGGGAATCGTCCGGCTGGCGGACAGCCCGTCGTGGGTGGCTTTGCTGTGGGACGTGTGCCGCATCCCCGATTTTCGCAAAGTCACGCCCGAAGCCCACGCCAAACTGGTCGGGCGCATTTACCGCCACATTTTGGAAACCGGCCGCGTGCCGCAGGATTTCATGGAAAAGCAGGTCGCTTTTCTGGATAATGCGAACGGCGACATTGATACCGTCACGGGACGTATTGCAGGAATCCGAATTTGGACGTATATTGCGCAAAGAAAGGAATGGATCGACCGGTCGGCGTACTGGCGTGAAAGGACGAGGGCGGTTGAAGACAGGCTGTCGGACGCTTTGCATCAAAAGCTGGCTCAACGGTTCGTGGATAGGCGTACATCTGTTTTGGTTAAAGGTATGAAAGCACAAGTTGAATTGTTCACTAAAATCGACGAAGACGGCGTTGTCGAAGTCGAAGGGCAACAGGTCGGCAAAATGAACGGACTGCGTTTTGAACCGATCACGGGCGCGGGCAAATTCGCCGACCGCGTTTTGATTTCGGCGGCGGAAAAGGCTTTGCAGGCGGAATTTCAAAACAGGGTGGCCGCCGTCTGCGCCGCGCCGCAGGACGATTTCACGTTGGAAAACAACGCGGAAATCCTGTGGAAAGGACAGGTTTTGGGCAAGGTCGTCAAGGGCCGCGACATCCTGCACCCCGCCGTGACCGTCAGCATTCATGAAACCGTCGATCAGGCGCAGATCGATCAGGTCAAAACACGCTTGACCGGCTGGCTGGAAGTCTATCTGAACAACAAAATCGCGCCGCTGTTCACGGCTTTGCGCACGCTGGACGAGGAAAACGCCTCGGGGTCCGCCCGCGGCATTTTGTGGCAGGTCGCCGAACAGCTGGGGACGATGCCGCGCGAAAAAGTGGCCGATTTGATCAAAGGGCTGAACGACGCGGATAAAAAAGTGCTGGCCAAGGCCGGTTTGCGCCTCGGCCACGACTATCTGTTCTTCCCGATGTTGCTGAAACCCGCGGCGCAACGCGTTTTGGCCGTTTTGTGGAAAATCTGGTTTGAAAAAACGCAGTACGAAACCGGATTCGCCGTTGACGGCAAGATGTCTTTCGCCGTCGAACGCGGCGTGCCGCGCGCCCTGTATCTGGCGCAAGGGTACGCTTTGGCCGGAACGCGGGCGATCCGCGTCGATGTGATGGAACGGTTCACCGCGAAACTGCGCGAAATCACCCGTCAGGACAAGGGCAAGCCGCAAATCCTGCCGCTGGAATTGCTGTCGATCGCCGGATTGAAACGCGACGAAGCCGAAGAAGTGTTCGGTTTCCTCGGATTCAGAATCACGAAGGAAACGAAAACCGAAACCGTCGGCGAAGAAACGAAGGAAACCGAAATCCTGATGATCCAGCCGAAATTCAGAAAGCACAAAACCCCGAAACACGACGAAAAGGAAATCGACCCGACATCGCCGTTCGCGGCTTTGGCGGCGCTGAAAAAGAAATAAGCGGTGGAATCCCAACGCATCGACAAATGGCTGTACTTCGCCCGTTTCGCCAAAACGCGGACGGCGGCGCAGGAAATGGTCGCGGGCGGTCACGTCGCGCTGAACGGGGACAAGGTTCTGAAATCGTCGGTTGACGTTAAAATCGGCGACGAGCTGGTTTTTCTGCGCGCGACCGTGCGTTTTTTCATACGGGTGGCCGGATTCGCCGAACGGCGGGTCGGCGCGCCCGTCGCGCAAACGCTGTACGAAAACCTGCGTGAACCGGAACGGACGGCGCCGCCGCCGAAATCCGCGTTTGAATACCGTCCGGCGGGATCGGGGCGTCCGACCAAACGCGACCGCCGCGCGCTGAACCGGCTGAAAGGCAAATTTTAACGGCGTTTCGATTCCGTCTTGAAAAGCGGGGGGAAAAGTTTATATTGACTGTGTCATACAAACCTGTTTAGAGGAGATTTAAAATGGCTTCTGTTATTAACGATTCCTGCGTGAAATGCCTGACCTGCATCGACGTTTGCCCCGTCGGCGCGATCACCGAAGCGGACACGCAGGCCGTTGTCAACCCCGACACCTGCATTGATTGCGGCGTTTGCATTTCCGAATGCCCGCAGGGCGCGATCTGCAACGACGCGGACGCCGATGAAAAATGGATCAAGTTCAACGCCGAAGAATCCGCGAAGGCTTAATTCCGTTTCAAACGCGAAAAATCAAACCCCCGTCAGGCTTTTCCGGCGGGGGTTTTCTTTTGCGTCAAACATTCGCGATTTTCCGCGTTTCGGATATGACTTTGTCTTTCCACAACACAATGTCCCTGATCGCCAGCTTTTGCTGCGCCGTGATGAACGATTCCATAAAAGTAAAATCCGGCGCATCACTTGTTACAGGAAGCTTGATAGCAACATTTTTTAAAACGTTTTCATTGAAAGAACTTTGCCCCCATTGAAAATGGGAAAAGCTTTTTCGCATCAGTGTCAACATAAAGTTGGCAATTTTTTCATTTAAATTCATTATCTTAAATCGTAGGATTTTTATTTTATCACCTGTAAAATAAGGCTTTTCCTGATAAAAAATCGTCGCCGTATCTTGACCGAACGATATTGTGCCGGCAGAATTTAAGAAACGTTCATCCTCATCTAAAAAATCGCGAATACCGTTATTTAAAGATGTCCTGACGACATAAGGAAAGCGTCCGCCGAATTTAACAGAATTTGCGTTAAATTTCTTCTTTGGCGTTGAAATTTCAAACAAATTGCCAATTTTAAATTCCTTAAAATTCAAGCGATTGTTTTTAAAATCGTCCAACGCGGTTTGTTCGGCGGCGGTTAAATCGTAATTTTCCAATCCGGCGGCGCGCAGATACGCCGCAAGCTCGCCGATATACCGTTCCATATAGGAAAAATCCGGCATTCCGTCGGGCGCGGCGGGAAGAATGACTGTCAATTCAGCCGCTGTTTTACGATTGAATTTATTGGTGTAATCAAAACGTCCGGCCGCACTTTTACGAAACAACGACACAAAATATAACAGCGATTTTTCAAACCATTTATTTTCTTGATGCGGATATAATCCTTGGATATGCGGATAACCGATAAAATCGGCAGGCTGATAAAAAATACCGTCCGATGTCGTCGTGTCGCTGTATGTGATGATATTGCCTTGTTCGGTTGGTGGCAAAGCACTGAATCCGATGATGCCGTTGTTCAAGCCGGTATTTGAAACGACGGGCGTTTTCCCGTTGATGTTCAGTAAATCCGCGTTTGTCAGTTTGTAAGCTTTTGTCGGATGTATATCAAACAATTCCCCGATTTTAAATTCTTTCCATTCGCCCCCGTTTTGTTCAAATTCCTTGTTCAATTTTTCCAAACGGGGGCCGGTCAAAAATTTTCGGGCGTTCCCTCCGATTTCAACAGGGTTGACACTTTCCACGCCAAATAATCCGCGACGGTTTTTCTGAAATCGGATTCGGTCGGAATCGTGTCCACCCGTTTGTGCTGCGCGTATGTCCAATCGTCGCCGTTCAGGGAAATCGTGTCCTCCGTCACGCAATCGTCAAAATAATGCGTCGCCTTTTTGCGGTTTAAAACGATGTCGGCAACTTCGCGATAGCGGCCGGCGGCGTCGCCCGTGTTTTTCAAATTAACGTCCGCGCTTGATTTTTTGCGGTTTTGACGCGTATAGCCGTCGTTTGAAAAATCAATGAATTTCACCAGATTGTCCGCGCCGTGCGGAACGCCGGCGTCGAAAACGTAAATCGCCGTCTGCACGCCCGCTTTGCCGCAAAAGATGTCGCTCATGTGAATCGCGGCGACCAGCGTGTTGCGTTTCAGAATTTCCTTTGTGTAGGGCAAACCGTTGCCGCTGCCGGCGTTTTCCTGAATCAAAACCGCGGCGCGGCCGCCCGACATCCGGCCAAGTGCGCGTTCAACGAAGACAAATCCCTTTCCTTTGGCGGAATAGGGCGGATTCAACAGGAAAACATCCGCGGGAAACGGCGTGTCCTTTTGCGTCCCCTGTTCGTAATTTCCTTTAAATTCGGTCAGGGAATCCTTGTGCAAAATGTTGCACGAACCGTCCCCCATCAAAATCATGTTCAGCACCGCCAGCATATAAATGTCGGCGCGCAGTTCGACGCCCAGCAACTGAAAATATTTGATGTGCGCGATTTTTTCGGCGCGTTCTTTCGGACTGGCGATCGTTTTTTCCGCGTCGTCGATCATTTGCTTCATCGCGGAAATCAAAAATCCCGCGCTGCCCGTCGCATAGTCCCAAACATAGCTGTCCTTGTTGACTTTGCACAGCTTCGCCATAAATTCGCAGACATAGCGCGGGGTCAGCACGACATCGTTTTTATCGCCGTCCGGAATGTCCACCCATTCGTTCAGTACGTTGAACAGTCTGCCCGTAAAGTCCAAATGCCGCGCCGACGTGAAAATCGGCATGATGTCGTTTTTAATGACGGTATAGACGGTTTTAATCGCGCTTTCGCCGTTTTTGGGTTTGTAGATTTGCGAATAAACGAACACCTGCGACAAATCGGAAACGATCAGCTCCCGCTTTTCCTTGGGCAGATTCTTTTCGTTTAAAAAGTCGGCGATTTTGTTGACGACGATCTTTCCGTCGTTTGAATTTTCCCCCGTGTCGCCCTTTAAATCCGTTATTTCCAGCGGGGAAACCCTGCCGTCAACGCCCAAAGCCGCCATAATCAGCCCCGCCACCAGCTGAACGCGCGACCCGACGGATATTTTCAATTCGTCGTGCATTTTTTGGTTCAACGCTTTCAGCTTGATTTCGATTTGGTTTTCGTAATCTTTGGCTTTCGCCTCTTTTTCCTCTTCGGTCAGGGAAAGCGCGTCGATTTTTTGAACGAAGCTTTCAAAATTTTCCGGATACAGAAAACTTAAATCGCTGTAATCGCCGACTTTTTTCGGGATGCAAAAGTTGTTCGCCGAAACGTAATAAACGCCCAGTTCCGTTTTGATTTCGCCCGCGTCTTCGTATCCGTTCACGCCGACGGCGACGGATTCCTTGTACGATACTGTGTTTTTCACAATCGCATCGGCGTAATGAACCGCCCCGTTCACCGCGTATTTTTGAATGTTGGCCGGCTTTGAATTGTCGATTTCGCCGTTCAATGCTGTTTTGATCAAAGCCCCTTTCGTTCCTTTGACCTCGATCATCACGGGGATTTTCCGGTTGGATTTCGTCGTCAGAAACAATTTGATGTCGGGATAGTTGTTTCCTTTTCCGCCGCTTTTGGACGGGGCGTTTTTCAACGCGTCGTCAATTTCGGCGTTAACGCTTTCGGTTTTGGTGAACGTCCGGCATTTTTTCAGCTGTTCCTTGGCGATGTTTTCGATTTTTTCTTCGATACTGGGCATCAAGCGTTTCCTTTAAACGAAAAAGTCGCCTGATGAAGGCGACCGGAAGTTGGAAACTACTCTAATGAAATAGTGCGACATATTCGCATATGCCGAACACGCCGCGGTCAACTAGTATCCCGCGGTGTTTCGCATACACTTATTTTGTCGCCTTCCGGTCGTTTGAACCAGAAGGCGTGCAAAATTATCGTCTTTACACAAGACGCATTAGAGGGGTTTCCACACCCCGAAACATTCATCAAATGTTTCGGATAAAGGATAAAGCCCAACCGTTAATAAAATATCTATTTCAGCGTTTTTCCCAAATCGTCCACGTTAATGACCGATTTGCGGAATTTTTCGGCGTTCAAATCGTATCCTTCGACGTGCCATCCGGGGACGTGCGTCGCTTTTTCAATCAAAGCGGGCAAATCTTCGCGCGTCAGGCCGATATCCGCCAGCGTAACGGGCAGCCCCGTTTTTTTGTAAAACCGCATCACACGGTCGCGCAATTCGGTTTGACCGTCGTAATCCAGCAAAACGGATACGCCGAACGCCACGATGAACCCGTGCAGATACTGATGCGCGACGGGAAAGATCGTCGCCCCGTAGTAAAAGCAGTGCGCCAGATTCGTGTTGTAATAAAATTCGGGGCAAACCGTCATGTTGCTGACCAATCCCGTGGAAATGACGATGTCCAGAACGACCTCTTGCAACGCTTTGGACGTTTGGTTGTTTTCGCAGGCTTTCAACGCCTCTTCGCCGTATTGCAGCAGCGGTTCGGTGCAGGCGGCGCACAAACACCGGCCGACCAACAGGTTCTGATCCGGTTCGACGTGGCGCAAGGCCAGCTCGACCTCGGCTTCTTTGCTCAGCGCGTCGCCGATGCCCGCGCGCAGATAGGCGATCGGGGATTCGGCGATGATTTTGTCGTTGATGAACACGCACAAGGGCGGATGCGCGCAATAAAAGTTGTTTTTAAAGCTGCCGTCCGCGTTGTACATGATCGCCAAAGCCGTGCACGGCGCGCAGTTCGACGAAATGGTCGGGAACGTGAACAGCGGTTTGCCCAGCCGTTCCGCGACGACTTTGCACGTGTCGCAGCATTTGCCGCCGCCGACGGCCAAAACGACATCGGCCGATTTGACGGTTTCGTCCGCCACCAGCATTTCGACGTTTTCATAGGTGGAATCGCCGCCGAACCACACTTGCCCCGTCACGGAAACGCCGTCGCGCGCCAACGCGTCCGTCAAATCCCCCGCCGCGACGGACATGGCGGTTTTTCCGCCGATGATCACGGCCGTCGCGCCGTATTTTTTGATAAAAGCCCCCGCTTTTTCATAAACGTCCGCGCCAATGGCGTAATCGGGCAAAGTGACGATGCTGCGTTTCATAAAATCCCCCTTTTCAAACGGTTTGACCCGTTCCGTTATAAAATCCCCCGCCCGTGAAGTCAATTCACAGTTCAAACCGGATTGAAAAGGAAATCCGCCTATTTGTCGATCTGGCTTTCGGTGAACGGATCGGCGCGGTGCCCGATCAGGCGGATTCGCGCATAGTCCCGTTCAAATTCCAACCGCTGTCCTGCGGTCAAGCGAACGTTCATATTTTCCGTCAGCTTGTCCAGATGTTCCGGATTTGTCGTTCCGGGAATCGGCACAATGTCCGGCGCTTGGGACAACAGCCAGATCAAGGCGAATTGCGCGGGCGTGACGCCCAGCTTTTCCGCCCATTTCCTTGTCAAATCGAAGATTTGCATATTGTGCGGCAAGGCTTCGGGCGTGAACATCGGCAGCGTCGCGCGCCGTTCGTTGTAAAAACGGCTGTCCGCTTTGATCGCGCCGGTCAGCAGCGCGCGCCCCAGCGGACAATACGGCACAAAACCGATTCCCAATTCGCGCAAAGTCGGAAAAATCTTTGTTTCCGGTTCGCGCCAAATCAGCGAATATTCGCTTTGAACGGCGGAAACGGGGCAAACCGCGTGCGCCGCGCGGATGGATTTCGCGCCCGCTTCGGACAATCCCCAGTGCAGGACTTTGCCCTCCGCCATCAAATCCTTGACCGTTCCGGCGACATCGGACATCGGAACGTCCGGATCGACGCGGTGCTGGTACAGCAAATCAATATGGTCGGTACCCAGCCGTTTCAGCGACCCTTCCACCGCGCGGCGGATGTGGTCGGGACGGCTGTTCAACGCGGTCGGCCGCCCCTCTTCGACGCCGAAACCGAATTTCGTCGCGATTTTGATGCGGTCGCGGAACGGTTCCAAAGCCTCGCCGACCCATGTTTCGCTGGTGTGAGGGCCGTAAACCTCCGCCGTGTCGAAAAAGGTCACTCCGCGGTCATAGGCGCGGCGGATCAGGGCGATCATTTCGTTTTTATCATACGTTCCGCCGTAGTACCCGACCATGGGCAGACATCCCAAACCGACGGCGGAAACGTTCAGCCCGCCCAAATTCCGTTTTTCCAGCCCCGTTTTTTTCTTTAAAACAGTGTTTTTCACTGCCAATCCGCCCGCCGCCAAAACGACCGCCGCGACCGCGCCGGTTTTCAAAAAATCGCGTCTGTTCATCGGATGCCTCCCTTATTTCAAAATGTCGATTTCGGCCGTAAAGCCGCCGCGTTTGCCCGCCAGCAGGTCAAGCCCGCTTTCCACGTCGCCCATATGGATCAGGCTGTCGTCAACCGTGCGGCCGTGGTCTTTGTAAAAAATGCCCAGATTTCCCCACGGGGCGTAAATGAACATCTTTCCCGCCGAAGCAACCATGCCGCGCGGCGCGTCCGTCAAAGACACGGGACGCGGAAATTCCGTGATTTTTTCCTGTCCCGCGAAATCCGCAAACTCGAACGTCGCGGGCAACATGGCCAAAAATTGACGCGTCGCTGCGTTGTCTTGCATGGAAACGACGACGGTTTGCCCATCGAAAACCAGTTTTATTTTCATAGAATCCTCCTCTCGCGCCGCGCAGGGGGCGGCGAAGCAAACGAATGAAAGCAAAGTCAAAAAACGTTTCATTTTCTTACCCGTAAACCGCCGGCGGATATCGCTTTGTTCACAGCGTTTTTTCCTTTTCCGGTTTGAATTTTGTTGATTTGATTTTGGTTGACGGACGGGACAAAGTCCAATACCGTTTTTTTATAGGGCTATAACCTGAATTTATAGCGAGGGAACATGGAACTGGCGCAGCTGAAGTACTTTAAAACGATTGCCGAATGCGGCACGATGTCGCGCGCGGCGGATGTTTTGCACGTTTCCCAACCGGCATTGAGTGCGTCGATGAAAAAATTAGAGAACGAACTGGGCGTCAACCTGTTCGACCGCGGCAAAAACAGTGTCGTTTTGAACGAAAACGGACGCACCGCGCTGGCTTACGCGGAACGGATATTGACGCTGGCCGATGAAATGCGGGACGGTTTCAGGCAAAACGCCGTGCTGAAACTGGGGTTCTGCGATCCGGGGGCGATGCGGTTCGCCGTTCCTTTGTTTCAAAAGGCGCACCCCGACGCGGCGGTCACGTCCGAACTTTTTTTTGACGAACGGAACATCGAAAACCTGCTACTGTCGCACCGGTACGACGCCGTCGTTTCCCTGCGCCGACCTGAAAACGCTTTGATCGAAACGGTTCCGTTCGTTGACGAGGAATTGATGCTGTCCGTTGACGCAAACGATCCGCTGGCACGGCGGAACGGCGTTTGTCTGGCGAACGAACCGCCGTTGAAAATGGCCGTTTATTGCGGACGCGGCACCTTTGTCGATCAGACGAAAGCGTTTCTGGACACGCTGAAAAACAGGCACGACATCCGGATGTTTGACGATTATTTCGTGTTCCGCCAGATGCTGGATGATGAAAAACGGGCGACTTTGACCACAAAGCTGGTGCGGCAATACCGCAACGACGGCGCGGGGCGCGTGATCGTTCCGTTGACGGACGACGGCGTTAAGGCCGACTATATCCTATCATATCTTGTTGAAAACAAACGGAAAGTGAAACAGCTGTCGGATTGGGCGGCGACTATTTCAACACGGCGTTGATTTGCAGCGACGCCGGATCGACGATGATGACGCGTTCTTCGCCGAAATCGGAAACGACCAACAGGCACAGCCGGTCGCCGCAGGAAACGGCGGTTTTGATATGTTCTTTGGCTGTCAGGTTCAACGGGATTTCCGGAACGGAGTCGGGCGCGGCGACGACGACGGCCGGCGCGGACTTTTTCTTGCCGCTCAGCAATTTCGGCGTCGTCTTGTAATTCACCAAACCATATACTATTCCGCCCAAAGTCAGGAAAATCAAAAGCGTGATGAATGTGATCAAAAACTTTAAAAACGCGATTTTGTTCATAAGAAAACTCCGTTGATTGCGTTCAGGTTATACGGATTCGCTTTCCTGTTCAAAAGAAAAGTTTGATTTAAGGCGAAAAACGGGGCAACATCCGGCGTATGACAAACGAAAGAATCATAACCGCCCCCACCGTTGATCCGCAAAACGCCAAAATACGGTTGGACAAATGGCTGGCCGCCTGCACGGATCTGTCGCGCAGCCGCGTGTCCGCCCTGATTGACCAAGGGGCGGTGTTTTTAAACGGCGCGGCCGTTTACGATCAGGATCGGAAAACGGCGGCCGGCGAAGTGTATTCCATCGCCGTTCCCGCCCCTGTTGACGCCGTTCCGCAGGCGCAGGACATTCCGCTGACCGTCGTTTACGAAGACGCCGATTTGCTGGTGATCGACAAACCGGCGGGCATGGTCGTTCATCCGGCGGCGGGCAACCGCGACGGCACTTTGGTCAACGCTTTGCTGGCGCATTGTCGGGAAAGCCTGTCGGGAATCGGCGGCGTGATCCGTCCGGGGATCGTCCACCGGCTGGACAAAGACACCAGCGGATTGATGGTCGTTGCGAAAAACGACGCGACGCATCGGGCTTTGTCGGCGCAATTCGCCGTCCACAGTTTGGAACGGTGCTATCTGGCGTTGGTGTGGGGACGGTTGAATCCGGCGCGGGGCGTCATTGAAACGCAAATCGGGCGCAGCGCGGTCAACCGCAAGAAAATGGCCGTCCTGCAAACGGGCGGAAAGCGCGCGGAAACGCATTACCAAACGGTCGAAGTGTGCGCGAACGGGGCGGTCAGTCTGGTCGAATGTTCGTTAAAAACGGGGCGGACGCATCAGGTGCGCGTCCATATGACGGCGCTGGGGCATCCTTTGGTCGGCGACTCGACGTACGGGAAACCGCCCAAATCGGCGCGAATCGAGTCGCTGCGTCCAGCGGTCGAATTCCCGCGTCAGGCGCTTCATTCGTATAAAATGAGCTTTGAGCACCCGTCAACGGGCGAAATCATGCGATTCGAGATCCCTCTGCCGCCCGATATGCGGGCGGTTATGGACGCGATCGGGTGACGCGGACGCGACGAATCGGCAAACACGAAAAGCCCGCGAAAACGCAGGCTTTTTTTTGTGGGAAAAATCCGCCTATCAGCCCTGACGAGCCTTCATGCGCGGGTTTTTCTTGTTAATGATATAGACGCGCCCTTTGCGACGGACGATTTTGCAATCTTTATCACGCAATTTGGCGGACTTCAGGGAATTACGAACTTTCATAACACAATCCTCAAGCTTAACTTTCTTCTAATGAAGATAGGTGACAATACAAAGATTGTCGGGTATTGTCAATAACAAAGGGGCGGTCGATCGCCGAAAAGGAGTTTTTTTATGCGACATCTTTTTTCATTTTTCATTCTGCCGGTTGTGGCGTCGTGCGCTTTCGTGCCCGACGTTTGGACATCCAAAAGCTTTGACGCCATGCAATCGCCGGCGCGGTCATATTCGATTCTGCCGCCGCCGGAACAATCGGTGTTCACCGGATCGAAAACCGTTTACCAAAACAACTACGTTTTAAACCAAATGACTTCGGCCAAGGTGGGGGAAACCGTCCTGCGGGTTCAAGCGTATAAAAAGGACGACTTCGTTTCCGGCGATTTGCGTTTGGACGCGCCCGTGACCGTGAAAATCCACACCGACGAAATCAAGCTGGCCGCCAAACGCTATCCGATTTACGGAATGTTCGAACTGGACGGGCAGCCGTACTTCGTCCTGCCCAAACAGGGGCATTACTATTTTCTGGTGGACACGCACGGCGTCATTCAAACGCGTTTCCTGTACGATATGAAGGGTAGCGACAAAGTGACGCTGTTCAACGACCGCGCGATGCTGTTTCCGGAAACGGCGCGCATGAAACGCGTGACATACTTCGAGCAGTCGAAAATTCCGTTTTTGGATTTCGAGGTTGTTTACGACGGCATTAAAAACAACCAGATCGTCCTGTTTTACAAAAACGCCGTCCCCGGAACGGACGGCGGCAGCGGCAGCTTCGACACGCTGGTTTATCCGGCCGACTCGACGATGATTTCCGTCAAAGGCCGCCTGCTGCGCATCATCCGCGCGGACAGGGAGCAGATCACCTATATCGTCGTCAGGGAATGATAGAAAACCGCCAGCCTTTTTTCCGGACGGCATTACGAAAAGCGGCATTGATTTTGCCGCTTTTCTTTTGTTTAAAGGATGAAAAAGATTTTCTTGTTGATCTTTGCGCGATCGCTTTGCCGCCCGTCAAAAATCGATGGGCGGTTTAACGTTTTTCCGTTTAAAAACGCGTGGTTTTTTGCTAAATTGTCCGTATGGATACGATGAACAAAGCTTTTAACGCCAGTGGCGGCGGAAATAATGTGCGCAAGGATGTCGTGCGTTTCGGCAACGGCAAGGATGACTGGTTTGTCGCGGCCGGAACGGACGAGGATTTCGCCGCGCTGACCGAAATCGTCGCCAAGGTTGCCGAAAGCCCCGCGCAGCTGAAAAAAATGCGCGATCTGCCGTTGGAAAAACGTCCCGCTCTGGTTTTAACCAAAGGGGCGCGCGACAGTTTGGGGTACTGCACAGGGAAAGTCCTGTCGATTTCCAAAATCGCCGGCACGGATTACAGAGCCGCGGCGGTTTTCGTTCACGAACTGCAACACCAATATCAATACGCTTTCGGCAACGCGCATCGGTTCGTCCACGCCTTTTCCCTCAAAGAATCCGTTTTAGAGGAACGCATCGGCGAAGCGGCGGCCGAAACGGCGGCCTGCCAGTACCTGTTTGATGTCAAGGACGCCGATCCGCGCGCCAACGCCGCGTACAAACAGGCTTTGAACAAACGCTGTATGCGGATGTACGCCGTCGCAAAGATGAAAGGCAAATCCGAACCGGATTGCGTTTTGGCGGGAATGAAGGGGTACGCGGACAACCTGCCGTTGGCGGAACGGTATGAAAAATCCTATCACCCCGAAACGGACGGAAAGATATTCAACGAATTTTTCAGATCGACCGAAGACGTGAAACAGGGGCGGAACGGCTTTATGCTGACATACGCGGAAATGCGTCTGGGCGGGTAACACGCTGGACGAATGGGACGCGCTGAAAACCCACACGATCGGCATGGCGGACGGATTTGACGAAGCAAAGGCGCGGAAAATGCTGCGCGCCGACGATTTTGCCTACATCACCGAAAAAACGGCAAAATTCCTGACGGACGGCGCGAAAGCGTATCAAGAACTGACCGGCAAACCGCATCCGTTCGTAACGGAAAGAACCGTCGTGCGGAACAAAGCCGGCACTTACGATTTGCGAACCAAGGACGGATTGGCAGGGCTGTATCAACGCGCGCGCGACCTTTTCGCCAAAAAAGAGGACGCCGAACCTTTGGCGACGTTTTTCTACAAAAACAAAAACGGGCGCGAAGTCTTTTCATTCGACGGCACAAAAAACGGCGGCGTGATTTTCCGCGCCGACGCCGACAAGGTTCATTCGGGATGCTCTTTCCTGCCCGACAGCATTTTAAGCGAACGGCGCAAAACGGCCGAACGGATGTTCGTCAAACTGACGGCCGACGAAACGATGAAAAAACGGCTGATGAATTTGAAACAGCCGCTGGTTTTGGGATTCAAAAAAGGCGTGACGGACATTTCCGCGACGCCGGACGGGAAAATGATCATCCTCGACCCGCTGAAATCGCCCAAAAAACTGGCCAAGGACTTCGCGCGGCAACTGGACGCGCTGCAAGCCCGCGAAGCCGTCCTGTCGGCGCAAAAACAGGCGGGACGGTAGTTTTTTCACCGCCAACGTTTTATCAACGCAAAAGCCCCCGACCGATTGCGGACGGGGGCTTTTTCTGATTTTTATTTTATCAGGAATTCATCGCTTCAAAAAAGTCGTGGTTGTTTTTCGACTGTTTCAGCTTTTCCATCAAAAACTCCATCGCATCGGCGGGACCCATCGGCATCAACACGCGGCGCAACACCCACATTTTCGACAACGTATCCTTGCCGACCAGCAATTCCTCTTTGCGGGTGCCGGATTTGGTGATGTCGATCGCGGGGAAGATGCGCTTGTCGGACACTTTGCGATCCAAAATGATTTCCGAGTTGCCCGTTCCCTTGAATTCCTCGAAAATGACTTCGTCCATGCGCGACCCTGTGTCGATCAGGGCGGTGGCGATGATCGTCAGGGAACCGCCCTCTTCGATATTGCGCGCCGCGCCGAAAAAGCGTTTGGGTTTCTGCAGGGCGTTGGCGTCCACACCGCCCGTCAAAACCTTGCCGGAACTGGGAACGACCGTGTTGTACGCGCGCGCCAGACGCGTGATGGAATCCAGCAAAATGACAACGTCGCGTTTGTGTTCAACCAGCCGTTTGGCCTTTTCGATGACCATTTCGGCAACCTGAACGTGACGCGCGGCGGGTTCGTCGAACGTCGAACTGATGACTTCGCCCTTGATCGTCCGGCTCATTTCCGTGACTTCTTCGGGGCGTTCGTCGATCAGCAGGACGATCAGATAGATTTCGGGGTTGTTTTGCGTAATCGCGTGGGCGATGTTTTGCAGCATCACCGTTTTGCCCGTGCGGGGCGGGGCGACGATCATGCCGCGCTGGCCTTTGCCCTGCGGACAGATCAGGTCGATGATTCTGGACGTCATGTTTTTATTGTCCAGATCGTTTTCCATTTTAATCTTTTCCGTCGGGTGCAGCGGCGTCAAGTTGTCAAAATTGATTCTGAAACGCACGTTTTCGGGATCGGTGAAGTTGATTTTCAGCACTTTGGACAGCGCGAAGTATCTTTCGCCGTCCTTCGGGGCGCGCAGCTCGCCTTCGACCGTGTCGCCCGTTCTCAACCCGAATTTGCGCACCTGCGACGGGGAAACGTAAATGTCGTCCGGCCCGGCCAGATAGTTGGATTCCGGCGAACGCAAAAAACCGAACCCGTCCTGCAGAACCTCGACCACGCCTTCGTCAATCAGCACTTCGTCGTTTTTGGACAGCTGTTTCAAAATCGCGAACGTCAGATCCTGCGTGCGCAGCATGGACGCGTTTTCGACACCCAAATCCTCCGCCATGCTCAGCAACTCGGCGGGCGATTTCTTTTTCAATTCTTTTAAATGCATGGAAACTCTGTTGTTTATAAAGGGGGAAAACAGGCGGAACCGCCCGTGGAAGAGGACTTCTTTTTATCGTTTTCCCCCGAACGGGTCAAGCGCAAAAAGGATTTTCCCTACAATAAAATTATATATAAAAAGGTTGATGTTGTTTGTTGTTCCCTGTGGATAAGTCGGACGCAATTTCATCAACAGGTTTTCCACAAACGTGTCAACAAAACGCGCGGGAAAACGCCGGAAAAACGCGGCGGGGCGACTCGTTTTCACGACGCGAGTCGCAAAACGGCCGCGAAAAACGCCCGCCGGTTTATCCCTGTTTTGATTCAAAAACGCTTTTTTTTGCCCACATCTGCATAAAAAGCGGGACAAAGTCGGATAAAAAGGATAAAACCGTAAGGTCGATCGGTTTATCAGACTTATGCACAGGAGTTTTGAAAAATGTTGATATTGGCTTCCAAAAGCAAAAGCAGACAGGATCTTTTGGACGCGGCGGGCGTTGAATTCAAATGCGTTTCCGCCGGAATCGACGAGGACGCGGTCAAATCCGAAATGCGCGCCGACGGACAGGACAGCCGGCAGGCCAGCCTGACTTTGGCGACGCGCAAGGCGATGGCCGTTTCCAAAAAACATCCGAACGCTTTCGTCATCGGCGCGGATCAGATTTTGGATCTGAACGGCGAATGGTTTTCCAAACCCGCTGATTTGAACATCGCGCACAAGCATTTGAAAAAACTGCGCAACAAAACGCATTTGCTGGTCAACGGCACGGCGGTCGTGAAAAACGGCGCGCTGGTGTGGTTTGACAATTCCGTCGTCAAGGTTAAAATGCGCGATTTTTCGGACAATTTTCTGGACGACTATCTGGCCGAAGCGGGCGACGACGTGTGCGATTCCGTCGGCGCGTATTATATGGAGGATCTGGGCGCGCAGCTGGTCGAATCCTACGAGGGCGACTATTTTTCCGTGCTGGGGTTGCCGTTGTTGCCGTTGTTGGAATGTCTGCGCACCTGCGGGGAATTGAAAAAATGACGCTGGCCGGCGTTGTCGGTTTCCCGATCAAACATTCAAAGTCCCCTCTGATTCATAATTACTGGCTGAAAAAATACGGCGTTGACGCGCGCTATGACGCGTTCGATGTCGCGCCCGACGATTTGCCCGCGTTCGTGAAATCCGCGGCGAAAAACGGATTGGCGGGTTTCAACGTCACCTTTCCGCACAAGGTTGCCGTGATGACCTTGATGGATGAAATATCCCCCGCGGCGCAAAAGGCGGGGGCGGTCAACACGGTCGTCGTTCGCGGCGACGGGACTTTGTTCGGCGACAACACGGACGGATACGGATTTTTGGCCAATCTGGCGGAAAGCAAGCCGGATTTCGACATTCAAAAAACGGTTGTCGTCGTTTTAGGAACGGGCGGCGCGGCGCGCGGCATTTGCGCGGCAATGGTTTTGGCGGGCGCGCCGGAGATCCGGTTGGTGTACCGGACGTGGGAAAAGGCCGAACATCTGGCGCGGTCGGTCGGCGGAACCGTCCGTTTGATTGAATGGCGGGACAGAGAGGACGCCTTGACGGGCGCGGGGCTGCTGGCCAACGCGACGACGCTGGGGATGAACGGGTTTGACGCGCTGGACATCGGGCTTGACAACCTGCCGGAAAACGCGGTGGTTGCCGATCTGGTCTATGCGCCGTTGAAAACCGATCTGCTGAAACGGGCGGAAAACAGAGGTTTGGCGACCGCGGACGGGTTGGGGATGTTGCTGCATCAGGCGCGGCCGGCTTTCAACGCGTGGTTCGGCGTCATGCCGGAAATCACCGCCGAATTGCGGGAGCTGGTTTTACAATGAAAAGCGTTGTCGTCGGATTGACGGGGTGCATGGGCGCGGGCAAATCGACCGCCGTCAAAATGATCCGGCAAATGGTCGTTCCCGTGTTCGACAGTGATGAAAACGTGCACCGGCTGATGCGTGAAAACCGCGACATGATCGCTTTGTTCGCCCGCCGGCATCCGCAAAGCGTTGTTCGCGGCGAAATCGACCGCGGGGTTTTGTCGGCTTTGATCAACGAAAAAAAGCTGGACGTGCGCGAACTGGAACAAATGATCTATCCGTTTTTGGAAACGGAGTTGCGCGGTTTTTTTGCGCGTCACCGATTGGAACCGGTTGTCGTTTTGGACGTGCCGCTACTGTTTGAAGCGAAATGGGACAGGTTTTGCGATAAAATCATCGTCGTCACAGCGCCCGCGGACGTGTTGAAAAAGCGGGTGTTTGAACGCGCCGGCATGACGGATGAAAAATACGCGGCGCTGACGCGGCGGCAGATGCCCGACGCGGAAAAACGGGCAAAAGCCGACTATGTCGTCGAAACACAGCGTGGCATCGAACCCGTGCGGAAAAAACTGGCTGAAATATTGGAAGAAATCAAATGCGCGAAGTCGTTTTAGATACGGAAACAACGGGGTTGGATCCCTATTCGGGGCACAAACTGGTGTCCATCGGCTGTGTGGAACTGGAAAACCATATGCCGACGGGCAAAACGTATTACCAGCTGATCAACCCCGAACGCGACGTGCCCGAAGAGGTGGTCAAAGTGCACGGCCTGACCAACGAGATTTTGGACAAGGAACCGCCGTTCCGCGACATCGTTGATGATTTTTTGGCGTTCATCGGGGATTCGCCGCTGGTCATCCACAATGCCGAATTCGATATGAAATTCATCAATGCGGAATTGTCATGGATCAAACGCGACCCCATTCCGATGGACAGGGCGATCGACACGCTGTTGATCGCGCGCCGGAAATTCCCCGGATCGCGCGTCAATCTGGACGAATTATGCCGCCGTTTCGGCATTGACAACACCAAACGCACGAAACACGGGGCTTTGCTGGACTCCGAATTGTTGTCCGAAGTTTATCTGGAATTGCTGGGCGGGCGCGAACCGGGGTTTGTTCTGGGCATGAAAGAAAAGGAAAGCCCGTTGGAAATAAAAGCCCGTTCGCAGGGTGACAAAAAGCCCCGCAGAGAACCGCGTCCCCCCGTTTTTCTGGAGGGCGAAGCGGAAAACCACGAGGCTTTTTTAAAAAAATTGAAAAATCCGATGTGGATCAACTGAAATCCGTCAGTTGACCGTCGCGTTTTCCTTTTGCTTTTTGATTTCCTCCAAACGCTGGTGGTACAAACCGACAAAGTCGATCGGGTTGATCATCAACGGCGGGAATCCGCTTTCGCGCGTCAGGTCGGCGATGATGTTGCGCACGAACGGGAACAGCAGGCGGGGGATTTCGATCAGCAAAATGGGTTCGACGTGTTCGGCGGGAACCTGAACGGTCGCGACGCATCCGTATTCGACTTCGCACAAAAAGGCGACCTTTTCCTGCACTTTCGCCTCGGCCTTGATTTTCAGACTGACGTGATAGGCGGCGTCCTGAATTTTTCCGGCCTGAACGTCAACGGAAACGTTGATTTCCGGATTGGTTTTCAGCTCTGTGAAAATCTGCGGGACGTGCGGTGCTTCAAAAGAAATGTCCTTGACAAATTGGGCGTTGATCGCGATGGTGACATCTTGTTTGTTTTCTGTGTTGTTTTCGTTCATTAAACTATTCTCCCGATTAAAAAATCTGATATACTCTATCCCAATCGGCCGCAGATTGAAAGAAGGAAGGTTAAAAATATGTCGCAACAGTTCCAATTCATGGATATCGTTTTTCTGGGAATAGTCGTCCTGCTTTTGGTCAATCGCCTGCGCAGCGTTTTGGGGACGCGTCCGCCGCGCGATGAAAACGGCAAAGATACCGCCGCCGAAAACCGGCCGAACGTCGTCGATATTTCGGATTACCGCACGATTGAGAGCGACAACGGGGCAAAAATGGAATTCGATCCGACCGCCGCCGGCGCGTTCGAGGAAGACGCCGAAGTCGTCAAAAACCTGAAACGGATAAAGGAATCCTTTCCGGATTTCGATCTGGTCGATTTCATGCAAAAAGCGCCGCGCGCCTTTGAATACATCGCCGACGCTTTTGCCAAAGGGAACAAGGCCGATTTGAAACCGCTGCTCAGCCCCGCGATTTACGCCAGCTTTGAAAAGGCGATCGACGACCGCGCCGCCCGTCATGAAACGGCGGAATTCAGCCTGATCGGGTTCAAATCCATCAAACTGGTCAAGGCGGAAACGGCCGGAACGACCGTCTATCTGACCGTCGAATTTGAAACGGATCAAACCAATATCGTCAAGGATGAACAGGGCAAGGTCGTCGTCGGCGATCCGACCTATATCGAAACGGTGACGGACGTTTGGACGCTGCGCAAAGATATGCTGTCCGATGATCCCGTGTGGGTGTTGACGGCAACGCACGGCAAAGCCGCGTGATGAATAAAAAATACGGCGTTATCGCGGGATCGGCGTTGATCGTCGGGATACTTTTCGCGTGGACGAAGCGTCCCGAACCGCCCGCCCTGCCGGTTGAAAACGCGGTTGAAAGCCTGACGCTGACCCCTGTCGGTTTCAACCGGCTGAACGGGTTTGAAAAGGACGACGTGCTGCAGGCTTTGCCCGCGCTGAAAAAATCGTGCGCCGTTTTAGGAAAAAAGGAAAAGGCGTGGCGCGGTTTTTGTGAAAAAATGAACGCGGCCGCGTTTGAAACGGCCGATGATTTGCGCGCCTTTATCAAACGTGAAATGCGCGTTTTCGCCGTGAACGAAGGGCAAACGGGGCTGTTTACGGGGTATTACGAACCGGAAATCGCCGGATCGCCGGTGAAAACGGATGAATATGCCGTTCCCGTGTACGCTTTGCCCGACGACATCGTTAAAATCAATCTGGCGGCGTTCAATCCGAAATTCAAAGGCGAAGTCTTGTTCGGCAAACAAAGCGGCCGCGAAATCAAACCCTATCCGGCGCGCCGCGACATTGAAACAAACGGCGTTCCGGCCGAAACCATCGCTTGGGTCAAAGAAACGGCCGATCTGTTCATTTTGCAAATTCAAGGATCGGGTATTTTGATTTATCCCGACGGCAAGCGGATCGGAATCGGCTATGCGGGCGACAACGGCCGCGTTTTCACGGGCATCGGCGGCGTTATGGCAAAGCGCGGATTGTTGAAAAAAGGCGTTTCGACCATGGCCGAAATCCGGCAATGGCTGATCGACAATCCGGAACAGGCGCGCGAATTGATGCATGAAAACGACCGCTACATCTTTTTCAAACGGCTGGATTCCGTCGGGGCGGTCGGGTCGCTGGGCGTCAAGCTGACGGCGGGGCGCAGTCTGGCGGTCGATCCGGCTTTTGTGCCTTTGGGATCGTTTTTGTGGCTGGAAACGACCGCGCCGGACGGGTCGGCGCTGAACCGGCTGGTGACGGCGCAGGACACGGGATCGGCGATCAAAGGCGCGATCCGCGGCGATTTTTTCTGGGGGACGGGCGAACAGGCCTTGAAACAGGCCGGACGCATGAAAAGCAAGGGGACGTATTACCTTTTGCTGCCCGAACGGTATGATTTGAACGGACGTTGAAACATGGCAAAATATCCGATACAGCCGCCGACGCGGCAGGATTTGATCATATTCCAAGGATTGCAAAAGGCTTTGGTTGAAAAAAAAGCCCTTGTCAAAGTCGATTTCAAAAAACTGAACAAGTTTAAATCCCCGTTTTTCAACCCGTGGGAAAACGTGCTGCCGCTGTTGACGATCCTGACGCTGTCGCTGCTGCTGATGGTGGCGGACAATTTGATCGTCGGGACGGGCGTTTTGCTGGCGCTGAGCATCGGGTACGCTTTCGCCGCGCCGTTTTTTTTGGAACCGTTCATGCACAACCGCGTCGTCAAACGCGTCGTGCCGCGGATCGAAAAGTTTCTGGTCGCGTGGCGTTATGGCGGTTTTTCGATTGTTTTGGCGGCCGATCCGCGCTATTCCTGTTCCGCGCCGTTCGGGGATTGGCGCCAGTTTACGCAAATGTATTTTTCCGATTTGATACCGCGGGAAATGGGTGAAAACGGCAATGACGGACAATGACGGTTTGGATTTGTGGCAAGCGGTGACGGACACGGTCAAACCGCTGAAATCGAAAACGCCCGCGAAAAAGGCGGCGCACGTTTCCCTGCGCAAAAAACTGACCGTTGACGCCAAACCCGCCCGCCACGCGCCCGATTTCGACTATTCCATCACGGAAAAACTGACCGAGGGCGACATTCGCGCGATGGATAAAAAAACGGGACAGCGGTTCAGAAACGGCGAAATGCCGATCGAAGCCGTTTTGGATCTGCACGGCCACACGCTGGAAAGCGGTTTCGCCGCTTTGGTCAAATTCATTTACGCGCAGGAAAAACGCAACGCCCGATGCCTGTTGCTGATTACGGGAAAGGGCGGCTTTCTGGGCAGGGGCGTGATCAAGGCCGAAGTGCCGAATTGGATGAACGCCCCCGAAATCCGCAGCCTGATTTTGTCCTATTGTCTGGCAAAGCCAAAGGACGGCGGCGAAGGAGCCTTTTATATCCTTTTAAAACGCCACCGTTCGTGATAAGACAAAGCGCAATCATTTAAAGGACGACGGAAATGGACGGAACGATTTTTGCGACGGCGACGGCTTCGGGCAGGGCGGGGGTGGCGATCGTCCGCGTGTCGGGCGCGAACGCGCTTGACGCCGTCCGGCTGATGACGGGGATTGAAAACCCGCGTCCGCGTCAGGCGGTGTTTACCGAAATCCATGCTTTGGACGGCACGCCGATCGATAACGCTTTGGTGCTTTATTTCCCCTGCCCGCACAGCTTTACGGGCGAGGACGTGGTCGAATTTCAAACCCACGGCGGACGGGCGATCGCGGCGGCGATGCTGGAAAACCTGTCGAAAATCAAAGGGTTCCGTCCCGCCCAACGCGGGGAGTTCACCCGCCGCGCCGTCGAAAACGGCAAAATGGATCTGACCGCGGCGGAGGGGCTGGCCGATTTGGTGGACGCCGAAACGGAACAGCAGCGCAAACAGGCTTTGCGGCAAATGGGCGGCGCGCTGGCGAAAAAATACGAAGACTGGCACGACCGTTTGAAACACCTGCTGGCGTGGATGGAGGCGTACATCGACTTTCCCGAAGAGGAAATCCCCGACAGCGTTTCCGACGACGTGCGCGGCAAAATCACGGGATTGATCGACGAAATACAGGCGCATTTGGACGACGGGCGGCGCGGTGAAAAACTGCGCGACGGGTTTCAAATCGCGATCATCGGCGCGCCGAACGCGGGCAAATCCAGCCTGATGAACCGGCTGGCGCAGCGCGACGTGGCGATCGTGTCGTCCACGGCGGGAACGACGCGCGACATTATCGAAGTCCGGCTGGACATCAACGGCTATCCCGTTGTTGTGGCGGACACGGCGGGATTGCGCGACACGGACGAGGAAATCGAAGCCGAGGGCGTCCGCCGCGCCAAAGCCCGCGCCGCCGAATCCGATCTGGTTTTATGGCTGACAGACGCGACGGGGGCGAAAAATCCGGCCGAAGCGCAAGGGATTGACGCCGACAAAATCGTTTCCGTGATGAACAAGGCGGACAAGACGGACGCCAAAAACGACGGCAACATATGGATTTCCGCCAAAACGGGACAGGGCGTTGACGCTTTGATCGAAAAAATCGCCGGCCTTGTCGATGAACGCATGGGATTGCGCGAAGAACCGTCCCTGACGCGTTTGCGCCACCGCGAAGCGCTGCGGGATTGCGTCGCCGACCTGCGTTCGGCCTTAAACGCGCTGGAACAGGAATTGACGGCCGAGGATCTGCGTATGGCGATGCGGTCGCTGGGCAAAATCACGGGGCGGGTGCAGGTCGAAGAGCTGCTGGATTTGATTTTCAAAGATTTTTGCATAGGAAAGTAAATGACGGACACTTTTGACGTAATAGTTGTCGGCGGCGGCCACGCGGGGTGCGAAGCGGCGGCGGCGGCGGCGCGCATGGGGGCGAAAACCCTGTTGTTGACGCATAAAATCGCGACGATCGGCGAAATGTCGTGCAATCCGGCGATCGGCGGGCTGGGCAAAGGGCATCTGGTGCGCGAAATCGACGCTTTGGACGGCGTGATGGGACGCGTCGCGGACAAGGCCGGCATCCAGTTCCGTATGCTGAACAGCTCCAAAGGCCCCGCGGTGCAGGGGCTGCGCACGCAGGCGGACAGAAAGCTTTACCGTCAGGCGATGCAGGCGGAACTGCTGAATTACGAAAACCTGACGGTTGAGGAAGGCGCGGTTGAAGGCCTGCTTTACCGTGAAAACCCCGTTTCCGTCACGGGCGTGACGACGGCGGACGGCAGGGCGTTCACGGCGGGCGCGGTCGTTTTGACGGCGGGAACTTTCCTGCACGGGCTGATGCACGTCGGGGAAACGAAAACGGTCGGCGGGCGCGTCGGGGACATCTCCTGCGAACACCTGTCGGACTTTCTGATCCGGCTGGGGCTGCGCGTCGGGCGGTTGAAAACGGGAACGCCGGCGCGTCTGGACGGCAAAACGATCAATTACGACATCCTGCAGCGGCAGGAGGGCGACGAAAACCCCGAACCATTCTCGTTCCTGGACGACAAGATCACGACGCCGCAAATCGCGTGTTACATCACAGCGACGAACAAAACGACGCACGACATCATCCGCGCCAATATGCACCGCGCGCCGCTGTTTTCCGGCCAAATCAAAGGCGTCGGCCCCCGCTATTGTCCCAGCATTGAAGACAAGCTGGTCAAATTCGCCGACAGGGATTCGCACCACGTTTTTTTGGAACCCGAGGGATTGGACGACGACACGGTCTATCCGAACGGGATTTCCACGTCTTTGCCCGCCGACGTGCAGGACGCGATGATCCATTCGATCAAAGGGTTGGAAAACGTCCGCATCATCCGCCCCGGATACGCGATCGAATACGACTACATCGACCCGCTGGAAATGCGCACGACCCTTGAAACGAAAAAGGTTTCGGGGTTGTTTGTCGCGGGACAGCTGAACGGCACGACGGGATACGAGGAAGCCGCCGCGCTGGGGCTGCTGGCGGGCGTGAACGCGGCGTTGAAAGCGTCGGGATCGGACAGGGAATTCACGTTGGACCGCGCGGACGCCTATCTGGGCGTGATGATCGACGATTTGACGACCAAAGGCGTGGACGAACCGTACCGTATGTTCACTTCGCGCGCCGAATACCGGTTGCTGCTGCGTTCGGACAACGCCGATATGCGCCTGACGCAAAAGGGGATCGACATCGGATGCGTCGGGGAAAAACGCCGCCGCCGCTTTAATGAAAAAGTCGCCGCTTTGACCGAAGCGCGTCAAAAACTGAACGAAATCGGCGGCACGCCCAAGGAATTGGAAAAGCTGGGATTTGATGTCAACAAGGACGGATCGCGCAGAAACGGATTCGATTTGCTGGCGTACGGGGAGATCGACTGGAACAGGCTGGCGGACGTGTGGCCGCAACTGAAAAACACGCGCAAGGATGTCGTCGAACAGCTGGAAATCGAAGCAAAATACCGCGGCTATCTGCAACGTCAGGAATCCGATATCGCGGCGTTCAGAAAGGACGAGGCGATGAAAATCCCCGCCGACATCGACTATAAAAAGATCGGCGGCCTGTCGAACGAAGTCGTCATGCGCCTGAACAAAGTCCGCCCCGAAACATTGGGCGCGGCGTCGCGGATTTCGGGCGTAACCCCCGCGGCGGTGACGGCGGTTCTGGGATACGTCAAATCGTTGAAACAGTGAATTGATAAATCACGACGGAAAGCGGCATTGATTTTGCCGCTTTTCTTTTGCCCGCGTTTCGGGTATCCTGATTGTGTTCGCGCGGAATCGTTCCACGCGGAAAGTGCCTTAGCGGGCGCGGAGCCTTAGAACAGCTCTCTTAATCTTACTCGGCGCAGAGATGCGCCGTCATCCGTTTGCTTGAATGTAAATGCGGAGAATATCCCCGAATCTGACAATGGTTCGGGGAGCTTTTGACGTATGTTCAGAGGTCGTCCCCACGGACAGCTTTAAAGGTCAGAAGGATCATTACACTATGTGATTTATGAACTCCCCGAGCCGCTTAATGGCGGTTTTTCTTTTATCCGGAAAAGGAGGGGAGTTATGAAAAAGATTTTCTTGTTGATCTTGGGCGCGATCGCTTTGTCGCCCGCGCCGGCGAAAGCCGTCATTGCCGACGCCGTGACCGTGTTTGATACGGCAAAAGAAGCGGCGGCGGCAACGGCTACAATCGGGGGCAGCGTACAGTGTTCCGTCAAAGGTATCATTGACGGCGAAACCGGTTGGTCTGTGTGTTATACATCCACGCTTGACGGCACCATATGTGACCAAACGCAATATTGCGACGCTTGTTTTGTGGAAGCTCCATATATTTGTCAGAAATGCGCCGGCAGTTACATTCTGGTCGAAAATGGCGATTATGACACTTATTGCGTGAAACCGAACAGCGCCGGATGCTGGGACGAAGCCTTGGCTGCCGAAAATTGCGCCCGATGCGCCAAAGACGGAATAACGTGTCAAAAATGCAACACGGGCTTTACTCTGAAAAACGGACTGTGCGTCGCCACAGTTTCCACATCGACCGATTCCGGAAGCTCCGACGCCACCGGCAGCGACGACACCGGCGCGACGGCCGACACGAACACGATCGCCGGCAACTGCCCGACGGGAACGACAAAATCCGCCGACGGATGTTGTTGCATGCCGAACTGAATCATTCCGCCGCTCGTCCATAAAACGACGGGCGGTTTTATGTTATTTTATTTATTCGATAAAAACACGCCTAAAAAATCGCAAGGATTATTGTAAATATTTAAATTTCATTACAATGCATATGATAAAAATATATTTTAAATTATATCTAATAGATTCTATAGAAAGAAAGTTATTATTGAAAATATTTTGTAAAACGTTTTAAAAAATCCATTGATTTTTTTGGTAAAATACGTTATATAATCTATAACAACACTCGGGACGCCTCTTAACAATGCGCACCACCCCGAGTCTTTTTTTGAAAAAAAACAATGAAAAATAATCCCTCCGGTATTCCGTTTAATAAACAGCCTTTATCCAACGAAAAAATAATCGAGCTGCTGTCCGAACGAGGAATGATTATCGACGATCCGAAGCGTGCTGAACATTATCTGAATTTCATATCCTATTACCGCTTATCCGTTTATATGTTGCCGTTCCAAGATAAAAACAATTATTTTAAAAAGCCTGTTTCATTTGAAAAAATTTTGCGTCTTTATTCGTTTGATCGCCGCTTGCGTCTTTTATCTATGGACGCTTTGGAACGGATTGAAGTTGCATTCAGAACAGTTATCATAAATTGTATGTCGCTGCGATGCGGAGCGTTCTGGCTGAAAAATCCGGATTGTTTTCACGATAAAAACAAGCGTAATACCCACGCATCCATGTTAAAAGAAATTCAAAAACAGATCGAGCGGCAAAAATCGGCTCCAAGTCTGGAACATTATTATCAAGCCTATTCCTTGCCCGAAATACCTCCGGCGTGGATTGTTTTTGAAATATTGCCGTTCGGGTGCGTGTCGCGAATTTATGAAAATTTAAAACGTCCTTACAGAAAAGAAATCGCGAAAAAATTCGGTATAGAAGAATCCATTTTGCAATCGTGGTTTCACGCCTTGTCGATACTGCGTAATTCCTGTGCGCATCATTCACGCATTTGGAACAGGAAATATCCTTTTAAAATCAAAAAGGCGGATGTTTTTCCGGAATTGGACGCGGCGGAAGGTTTCTATGCTTTTGTGTTGATTATGGACATCTTGTTGAAAAAAATTGTTCAAACACCGACATGGACGCGGCAACTGGAAAAAACGCTAAAGGAATTTGCGGATGTCGTTAACCCGACAAGCATGGGGTTTCCCTGCCGCCCGTCATTTCGGCAACGGGCGGCAAAATGGTTCAGTTCGGCATACAGCAACATCCGTCGGCGGACAATTTCATATCGTCCGGACAGGAAATGACCGTGCCCGTTTTTCCGGAATCGCCCGAACCGGAATCAACGGCGACGCATTTACCGTTTTGCAGGGTATAGCCGCTTTTGCACGCCGTGCAGGTGGAGGATGAAGAACAGGCGGAGCAATTCGACGGGCAAGTGATGGAAGCGGTGGTTTTGCGTTCACATTCATAATAGCTGATTGATGTGGAAGTGCTTCCGTCATAGCTGCTTGTGGTGGCTTTTTTCAATTCATATCCGGCTTCGCAGGAATTGCACGAACCAAGGGTGCTGTTTGCATAAGAACGAACGGTTTCATCTTTTTCTTTGTCCCGGTATTGACAAGTCCCCCAGTAACGGACGCCGCTGCAGGATGAACATCCAGTGGGACAAGAAACGCAACGTTCGGCACTGTAATCGCTTTTTTCTCCGCAAGAATAAGCCGCCGCGTAATACTGTCCCGAACCGCACGACAATGCTTTCGCCTGTGTCGTAAACAATAAAAACAGGCCGGATATCCATAAAAATCTTTTCATAACTACCTCCTTTTCCAAGCAAAAGAAAAACCGCCTGAAAAGCGGTTCGGGGAGTTAGAAAATCATATCGCAGAATGACCGTTTGGCCTTTAAAACCGACCGATTCAAATCGGGGTTTCTGAACATACGCCAAAACCTCCCCGACCGTTGGAAATCGGGGATATGCATCCGTTCCGGTTGCGCGAAACGGATTCCGGCGTCATATCAACGCCGCTGCGATAAGAGCTTTCTACGGCTCCGAACCTGTTTTATTCAGGCTCTGTCCGCAATGAAAAAACACTCATTGCGGATAAATCCAGTCTATAAAAAGGACGGGAAAAAAACAAGGCATAAAAAAACGGCGGCGTCATGGCGGCGCGCCGTTTTTCGGCAAACGCGCGGCTGTTATTTTTTGACAAACGCGCTTTTGGGGTGGTGGCACACGGGACAAGTGTAATCGTCCGGCAATTCGTCAAAAGGCGTTTCGCCGTCGTAAACGTGGCCGCATACGGAACACACCCGCTTTTCCGGTGTTTCCTCTTTTGTTTTCGCGGCTTTGTCTTCGATCTTTTCAAACTGGTCGGCACCGACGCCGCAAACGGGGCAAGTGTAATCCGCGGGCAGCGTGTCGCCCTCGTGTTCGTAACCGCAAACCGTGCAAATCCATTTAGTCATCGCTTTTCCTTTCATGTCTTGAACCGGTTTTCCCGCCTTGAACGCGGCGGCGACCCGTTCTTTCCATTCTTTTCTGTACAAAGTGTAGCTGAGCGCTTCGCCCTGTCCGTTTTCGGCCGTTTCGATCGCGCATAAAAACAGGGTGTGCGATCCTAAATCCTTTGTTTCCGTGACGCGGCAGAACAAGTACGCCGCCGCGCCGTTCAAAACGGGCAGTCCGTTTTCAACGCGGTGCGGGACTTTCGCCCATTTGTCGGCGTCGCGCCCCGATTGGAATCCGAAGTTTCCGATCACGAAAGGATCCGTTTCATCCGACAGGACGGACAGGGAAAACCGGCCGCTTTCCGCGATGAATTCGCGCGTTTGCGTTTTTTTGTTGCAACATATCGCCAACGTGTCGTCCGTCGTTTGCATGACGGCGTCAACGACGCATCCGCCGAACCGCCCGCCGTTTTCAACGCCGGCGACGTACAGGCCGTAGGTCAGTTTTAATAAAGCGTTCAAATCAATCATCATGCTTTTATCAAAACCGAAACGCCGGCGCGAAGCAATATGGCTAAACGTTCAACCTGATCAAAACGTCGGCGCCGATCCCCGTTCCGGCGTCGGCGGCCAACCGGTCGGGAGTGTAGTTTTCGTTGAACAAATCGATGCTTTCCCCGACTTTGATCCGGTCGGCGACGGCGGTCGCGTCAACGGACAGATAGTTTGTCGCAGGGGCGGCCAATACCGGCAGCAAAATCCCCCTATAATCGACGAAGCATCCTTTTTTATGCGCGATTCCGTCGCCCGATCCGGCCAGAACGGTGGCGACGACGGCCGGTTTTCGCAAAACGCATTCGTCGTTGTATCCCAGACTTTCCCCCGCGTCGAACCGGCGCACCCATCCGATTTCGGCACTTAAGCGCGCAACGTTTTTTTGTCCCGCGCCGGATCCGTACAACGCCGCGCCCGACCGGATGACATCGAAACAGTATTCTTCGCCCAAAGCGGCGCCGAACGACGCGGCCAAGCTTTTTTCCGCATCGGGGAACAGGGCGGCGTATTTTGAAAACAGGTCGAGCTGCCGCCGGTTTTTCGGGCTGTCCGGCCGTTCCGCGCAGGCCAGATGCGACATCAGAAATTTGACGTTCCGCCCGTCCAAAGCGCGCGTTACGGCCGGTTCGTCAAACGCGTCCAATCCCGCCATGTTGAATCCCGTGTCCAAACGAACCGCAATGCCTTTTTCTTCGGGAAACCGCGCCAAAGCCTCAAATGTTGAAAAAACGGGGATCAGCCTGCGCGCCGCGTAATCCGCGGGCGTGTCGCCGCCGATCAACGCGTCCAGCACGAAAACGCGCGCGTTCGCGGCCAAACGGCGCACGGCGACACCTTCGTCGAACCGGTTGACAAAGAACGTTTCGCATCTCGCCCGTGTTAAAGCGGGAACGACGTTTTCAAATCCCAAACCGTAGGCATTGGCTTTGACAACCGCCGCGATTTCCGATTTCGGGCGCATCTGCCGCATCCGGCGGAAATTTTCGGCCAGAGCGTCCCCGTAAACCGTCAATTCCAGCGGCATTTTTACAGCCCCAAAACGTCTTGCATCGTGTAAAGGCCGGCGGGTTTGTCCTGCGCCCACAACGCGGCTTTGATCGCGCCGTCGGCGAAAATTTCGCGGGACGCGGCTTTGTGCGTCAATTCGACGCGTTCGCCCGCACCGGCGAATATGACGGTGTGGTCGCCGACCACGTCGCCCCCGCGCAACGCCGCAAAACCGATTTCGCCCGCCGGACGCGCGCCGATGATGCCGTGACGTTCGTAACGCGCCACGTCGTCCAAAGCGACCTGCCGTCCTTCGGCGGCGGCGCGCCCCAATCCCAACGCCGTTCCGGACGGCGCGTCGGCTTTGTTGCGGTGGTGCATTTCGACGATTTCAATGTCGTAAGACGGGTCCAAGACGGCGGCCGCCCGTTTGACCAAAGCGAACAGCAGGTTGACGCCGATGCTCATGTTCGGGGCGGCGACGATGACGGTTTTTTCGGCGCATTTTTTCAAAACGTCCGATTGCTCGGCGTTCAATCCGGTCGTGCCGACGATCAAAATCTTGCCCGTTTCGGCGGCGATTTTCGCGTGTTCGACCGACGCGGCGGGCGCGGTGAAATCCAACACGGCGTCAACGGCGTTGAACAGCTCGAACGGATAGGCTGTCACCGTTATTCCCAACGCCCTGCCGCCCAGAACTTCGCCCAGATCGCGGCCGATGAACCCGCTTTCGCGGCGTTCCGACCCGCCCGCCAATTCGCACCCGTTGTGTGTCAACACGCGGGACATCAGCATTTTGCCCATTCTGCCCGCACAACCCGTCACGCCTATTTTCATCGCACAACCCTTTCGTGATTGAAAAAATTTCCCTTTATTTTAAACGAAATCCGGACGTTTTCCAACCGGTAATCGCGACAGTCCGCAAATATGTTTTTAAATTGACTTTGATAAGTGATAATTTAAAATAAATTATTGTGATTTTTTTTGAGGATTTCCATGAAAACAATATTGTGTTTTTTAATACTTGTTTTGTGCTCTTGTTCGTCGAAACTTCCTGATGAAATGCAGGTTCACGTTTCGTCAAACATTCCGGCCGTTATCGTTGTTGACGATGTTCCGGCGTATTCCGAAACACCGGCACTGCTTCGTTTATCGGGAAATAAAGAACATTCTATCGTCCTGCTGCGCGCGGGATATCGGGAGGCGTCTTTTAAAATCGCGAACGTCCCCCAACGGACGCGTTTGATGTCAACAACGTTCGGCGACAGGATCATGCCGAATTTCATATTCGATGAAAAAGACGTTGATTTGTGTCCGCCGGAGCCTTTTGATCCTTTCGCGACCTCTTCGTGTCTTTCGACAACGGTACCGCTGGCGGCGGCGACGTATCTTCCGTCCGCGACGACAAGCACCGTCACGCCGTATGTCGGCATAGAATACGAACCGCAACAGGTTTACATCAATTTGTTGAAGAATGATTCCGACGCGGTTTCAAATTTTGACATCAAGCGTTATGTGCTTAAAAATTTTTCAAATTTTGATTTGGATTTTCAACAAGAGCATCTTGAAACAATAACGGGATTGTCGCGGGATGAAATAAAAGAAATATTAAAAGCGAACCTGACGCCGGACACCGCGGCAAACGCGTTTTCCGCCGCGATGGAAAAAAATATGAAATGAAAACCGTGTTTGGAAAAGCCGTCTTTTTTTTGTTCAACGCTCTTTTGTCGGCGTATTTGGCGGTGTTGGCGATGCTGCTGACCGTTCCGACAGGCGCGTTGATCGTTGAGGAAAAGTCGCTTTCCCTTTTCGGTTTTGTTTTCCTGTGCGCGGCGGGTGTCGGCGTTCCCTGCGTCGGGTCGGGCGTCGCGGCGATCGTTTTGTATCTCAAGGGGTTCAGGGCGACGGCGGGTTGGTTTTACGCGTGGTTTTTCGCCGTTCATATTTGCGCGCTGACCGCCGTTTCAACCGGCGGCGACACAATGTTTTGGCTGTTGGCCGCGGCGTTTTTAATCATGTTCGCGGGGTCGGGGGTCGCGGGGCGTGCGCTGCGCAAAAAGGGGTTGAAAAAATCGGCCGCGGTCTTTTACGCCGTTTTCGTCCTTTATTGGATCGCCGCGGTTAAAACGGCCGCCGATTACGCTTTGACGACGCGATAGACTTTTTCATACAGCGCGGATTTTATTTTTTGAAAACGCCGTTCGTCCGCCGCCGCGCCCGAAGTCATCACGTGCATTTTCAGGGATTTTTTGCCCGCGGCCATCGGCGGCTGCTCATAGGGATAGGTGTTCAGGAAAAATCCGTTTCTTTCGTAAAAACCGATGCGGCGGCGCGTGATGTCGCTTGTCGGCGGTTCGACTTCCAAACAAACGGGCTTTCCCAGACGTTTGATCAGATCGTTCAGCATTTTTTTGCCGACGCCGTTGTTGCGGCACGACGGGTTGACGGCGAAATGTTCGATATAGACGAAATCATCAAAACGCCACGTTGAAATGAACGCTTTGACATCCGCGCCGTCCTTTATGCCATATACGGCGTAGTCGGGATCGGCGAACAAAGCCCGTTGCGCCGCGCGGCTGCGGTGTTCGTCGGCGGGAAAGCTTTTTTCCATCAGGGAAAACAAAGCGTCGAAATCGTTTTGCGTCAGGCGTTGCATAAAAAAGCTCCTTTGAAAATTTTCCAAAACATACGCGCCGCCGCGTTTTCGCGCAAGTTTTCTGTTCGGAAAGATGTGATGTTCAATTCTTTTGTTTTTGTACTATATTTTCAGGACGCACAGGTAACATAATAAAAGAATCTTTCATTTCAATCCCATATATACGTGTATTTGGTTTACAAACCATAAATCCAACAGTCACTTCTTGTTTATCGTCTTTAATAACATCTGTGGCTGAATCTACATCGTGGAAAGCATTAGCCAAAGGTGCCCAGCCTCCCGCCATCATTTTTCCTGTTATCAGGTCAACGCTCGGTTCAACGGATTCAAAATATCCCCACCATTTTTCTTTAATCGGCATCCTTACTCTAAGATAATAATAAAGCCTATCGCTATCTCTGGCAGGGGATAGTTGTTGGACGATTGGTGAATCTTCGCTCGGCTCTTTTCTTAAAATAGTTGTATTTGACTTTATGTAGCATGGAGCATCCAGAATAAAACAAGGAAGATCCATTGCCTGTAACGGTGTTGATAAGCATAAAAGCGCGATCGCGGTTAAAATCGTTTTTTTCATTTTTGCAATCCTATTCCATCGCGTGATGACATTCGGGACATTCATCAACAGCTTCTTGCATGATCTCATCAACAAGTTCGTGAAATGCGGAATAAGAAATCGGAAGTTCGTTGCCGCAATCTTTTTTATACGCATCTGTTACCATGGCGTACATATATTCTGTGTCAGAATCACATTCTATCAGAACGTTTCCATGAATCAGGCAGTTTTTAATAGCTCCAATCCGAAAAAGATATTCTTTAACCATGTCGTAATACGCCCCGTCCGGCATAAAATCCTTAGTTTGGCTCATAGTTCCCTCCTTTGTAAAATATCCTAATTTGGGATATCCTATAACGGGATTTTATCCTTGTCAACAGACGGGGATGAAAGCATGACGAAATCGGTTTTTACAGACCGCTATAAACTGTTCCTGAATTTGTTGGTGCAAGAGCGGAAAAATCGCGGAATCACGCAGGTTTTACTGGCAAAACGGCTGAACAAGCCGCAATCGTATGTTTCCAAATACGAAAACGGCGAACGGCGGTTGGATGTCGTCGAATTTTTGGATATTGCGGCGTGTTTGGAATTGGACGCGGCGGCGTTCATTCAAAAACTGGCCGGATAGGGCGGATTTTCAAAAGCGGCGTTTTTTCATCCCGCTTTTTTCAGCATGTCTTTCAGTTTTTCGAAAAATCCGGCGGATTCCGGGCTGTTTTCCGCGCTTTCCGCGTCAAACTGTTTCAGCAGTTCCTTTTGTTTCGCGGTCAGTTTGGTCGGGGTTTCGACCTTGAACCGAACGAACAGATCGCCGACGCTTTTGCTTTGCAGGACGGACATTCCCTTTTTGCGCAGACGGACTTCTTCGCCCGTTTGCGTTCCGGCGGAAACGGTGACTTTTTCCTTTGTGCCGTCGATGCAGGGGATTTCGATCGTTCCGCCCAGCGCGGCCGTCGTCATCGACACCGGAATGTCGCAATGCAGATCCGCCCCGTCGCGTTTGAAAATCGGGTGCGGTTTGACGTGGACGAAGATGTACAGATCCCCGTTCGGTCCGCCGTTCGCGCCGGCTTCGCCCTGACCGGACAGGCGCATCCGGTTGTCGGAATCAATGCCCGCCGGAATGTTGATTTCCAGCGTTTTTTTCTGCGAAACCTTGCCCGTTCCCTTGCATTTTTTGCACGGGTTTTTAATGACTTGCCCCGTTCCGTGACAGGTCGGGCAAGGGCGTTCTTCGATAAAGAATCCGGCCTGCCGCCGCACGCGTCCCGTGCCGTGGCACATATCGCACGTTTCGGCTTTCGATCCTTTTTCCGCGCCCGTGCCGCCGCATTCGTCGCATTGGACGGCGGTCTGGATTTCGATTTCCTTTTTCAATCCGGCAAAGGCTTCCTCCAGCGTGATTTCCAGATCGTAGCGGATGTCCGCCCCGCGCCGTCCGGCCGATTGCTGCGCGCGCCCGCGTCCGGCCGCGCCGCCCATGAATTCGCTGAAGATATCCTCGAAAATGCTGCCGAATCCGCCGGCGTTTCCGCCGAAATCGAAATTGAACCCGCCGAATCCGCCGCCGAACCCGCCGGCGCCCGCGCCCTGAGAAAACGCGGCATGGCCGTACCGGTCGTAGGCGGCGCGTTTCTGTCCGTCTTTCAAGATTTCATAAGCTTCCGTGACTTCTTTGAATTTCAGCTCGGCCTCTTTGTCCCCCGGATTGCGGTCGGGGTGGTATTTCATCGCCAAAGCGCGGTACGCTTTTTTGATTTCGACGTCGGTCGCCGTTTTTTCGACACCCAGAAGTTCATAATAATCTTGCTTGGCCATGATTTTTTCAGCTTTCAATCAAACACGGAAAAACCGTCCGGAGGGCTTGGCGCCTTCCGAACGGTCGTTGTTTACAAGGAATCAGTCTTTTTTGACTTCTTCAAAATCGGCATCGACAACCCCTTCGTCGGGTTTGGATTCAGCCGAGGCGGATTCGCCCGCGGACGCCTGCGCGCCGGCCGAAGCGGCCTCTTGCTGCGCTTTGTACAGCGCTTCGCCGATTTTCATCGAAGACTGCATCAACGCGTCGCATTTCGCGTTGATCGCCGCGACGTCGCCGGATTCCATGACACCCTGCAAAGCTTTGATGTCGGCTTCGACCTTTTCCTTGTCGGCGGCGGACACTTTGTCGCCCAGATCTTTCAAGTTCTTTTCGGTCGCGTGGATCAAGCTTTCGGCTTTGTTCTTGGCTTCAACGGCTTCTTTCTTCTTTTTGTCTTCGGAAGCGTGGGCTTCGGCGTCCTTGACCATCTTGTCGATGTCGGCTTCGCTCAAACCGCCGGAAGATTGAATGCGGATCGTCTGTTCCTTGCCCGTGGCTTTATCCTTGGCGGACACGTTGACGATGCCGTTCGCGTCGATGTCGAACGTGACTTCGATTTGCGGCATGCCGCGCGGCG
>ERZ808252.195-NODE-195-length-63484-cov-4.513866_pt1 | contig 63484 bp, 51 predicted proteins | sample MGYA00521242_ERZ808252 | MGnify/ENA primary metagenome ERZ808252 (study PRJEB31516, sample SAMN03275581) | gut metagenome | biome: mammalia-associated habitat; material: feces | host: Papio cynocephalus | place: Kenya | collected 2012-08-07 ... | reverse complement strand
CCCCGCCACAATTACGCTGGCGGGGAATTCATTTCTACTCTTTATAGTCTTTCCATTGTGCATCCGTCAGGTGACAATACAGATTGTCGTCACCTTTTTCCCGATACGTATGAAAGGTTCCCTCAACTTGAATCTCTGCATCCTCTTTGGGATATTTCTTATTTCCGCACACAAATTCAATTCCCTGGGAACAACATGCCAAGGCATCTTTCACAAGACAATAATAATATTTCTTATTTGTCTTTTTATCCTTATAGGTATAAAATACACCTTTTAACCGAATTGTCTTTTCTTCAAAATGATCCGGTTCTGACATCATCTGATAGACGGTAGCATAAACCATATCTTTATTCATCGTGGTAAGATCGTACTGTTCTTCCACCGTTTCCGTCTGCTGTGTCTCCGTTTCCGCCATCACAGTTTCTTGTGATTTCATATCTTTGGATTGATTTGTAACAGATGCCGAAGGAACCATACTCGTTTGTTTTCCGCATCCAGTCAGCAAAAGCAGAATAATACACGAAAACACTGCTGTTATTTTTCTGTTCATTTCATTCACCTTCTTTTTATTTTAGCTGCACAGCATGACATCGCAAATGCAGTCATATCAATCGCCACAATCGTTGAGCCTACCGGAGTTCCGGCAAGTATGGAAAGAATGATTCCTACAAAAGCACAACACACAGACAAAATCACAGAACAAATGGTAACTCCCAAAAAGGTATTCCACAGACGCATTGCGGATAATGCCGGAAAAATCACTAATGCCGAGATCAAAAGCGACCCTACCAGGTTCATCGCAAGTACAATGATAACCGCCGTAATAACCGCAATCAGCAAATTATATAATTCCGTACGAATTCCTGTTGCCTTCGCAAAATTTTCATCGAATGTGACGCAGAAAATTTTGTTATAAAACAGACAAAACAAAATTGTCACAACAATCGAAAGCAGAATACAAAGGAAAACCTGTCCTTTTGTCAGTGTCAAAATAGATGTCGAGCCAAACAGCGTACTGCAAACATCACCGGACAAATTAGGTCCTGTAGCAAAAAGATTCATTAAAAGGTAACCGACTGCCAACGCACTTACCGAAATCATTGCAATTGCTGCGTCTCCTTTGATTTTTGTTTTTTGACCAGTCCGCAGAAGCAGGACAGCCGCCAAAATGGTGACCGGCATAATAAATAGCATATTATTCGTAATCTTCATAACAGAGGCGACTGCCATTGCACCAAACGCCACATGAGACAATCCATCGCCGATAAAAGAAAAGCGCTTTAATACCAGTGTCACTCCCAAAAGGGAGGAGCATAGTGCAATTAGCACACCTACGATCAACGCATACCATACAAATGGATACTGAAAATACAGATTCATTTTTTCAAATATATTCATGTTCCATCCCTCCCTTCTGTAAAAAAGTTTCTTTTGTTCCATAAAAAAAATTCTTTCCCAGATACAACACATGTGTCGCATCCGTCAATGCAGCCGGTATGTCATGAGAAATCATAAGTACCGTGATATGCTCATTTTGATTGATTGATCGAATCAGATGATACATCTCCGTAGTGGTGTCACGGTCTAACCCCGCAATCGGTTCATCAAGGAGCAGCATTTTTCTTGTGGCACACATTGCTCTGGCAAGCAGCACTCTCTGCTGCTGTCCACCGGAAAGTTCACGATAACACTTCTTCTGCATTGACAAAAGATGTAATTTTTCCATAACATCCCGTGCACGCTGTTTTTGCTCTCTGCTATAAAACGGATGCCAGCTGCAACGGTTCTGACATCCCGAAAGAACAATCTCCCGGACGGAAGCCGGAAAATCTTTTTGAACCTGCGTCTGCTGAGGCAGGTACCCAATCTCCGCTTTTTTCCAATGCTTCTCCCATTGAACAACTCCATTTAATGGTTTTTGAAGGTCAAGAATTGTCCGCATCAGCGTTGTTTTCCCAGCACCATTTTCACCTATTATGCATAAATAATCTCCCTGTTCTACAGAAAAATTGATATTTTCATAAACGACCTTTCCCTCATAACCGACAGAAAGATTCTGACATATCATCTGACTCATAACCTCCTCCGATCTACTGTAATACTTTTTGCAAAACTCCGAGATTTTCTTCCATCGCCCCCAGATAAGTCTCTCCATTCTTAATATCTTCTGAAGTTGTCGACTGCATAGAATCCATACTTAAAATCTTCTGGGACTTTGATTTTGTGTTTTTCACAATAGCATTTGCAATCTTTTGATCTGATTTTTCAATTGTCAATACCGTATTTAACCCCAGTTCATCCACCTTGCCTGCTAAAAACGTTATTGTTTTAAAACTTGCCTGTGTCTCAGCCGAGCACCCTACAAATGCAGCATAATATTTCAAATTGTAATCATCTACTAGATAACGAAATGGAAAACGATCTCCAAAAAGCAGCGTCTTGTTCTTTCCGTCATTTACCACTTCTTGATATTTCTGATCTAAGTCTTTCATTTTTGAAAGATATTGATTCAAATTGTTTTCATAGTTTGAGGCCTCCGACGGATTCAATTCTGCTAAGGCTTTTTCAATTGACTGACAAAGAGTTTCCGCATTACGCAGCGAAAGCCACACATGTTCATCATACTCCGGCTCCTCCTCTTCTCGCTCGTCACCTTCTTCCTCTTCGGCCTGCATTCCTTCTACGACTTCTTCTTCCTTGATCGTGTCCTTCAAAACATCCAGCAGATTAATTACTTTCATGTTTTTGTTAACGGCTTCTTTCAATGCATCTTCAACCCATGCATCCGATTCACCACCTACATAGATAAAAAGATCACATTGGGAAATCTGCATAATATCTTCTGCCGTAGGCTGATAACTATGCAGATCTACACCATTGTCTAATAACATTTTAATCTCTGCCTGATCTGCCTGATCTCCAAGGATATTTTTTACCCAGTCATATTCCGGGAAAATGGTTGTTACAATTTTTAATTTGTGGGTTTCTTTTGTCGTTTTGTCCTCTGTTTTTTGCGTTCCACATGCAGAAAGGCCTAAAACAGCCATAACAATAGATAAAATAATTACAAGATATTTTTTTATTCGCATAATAATAAAACCTCCAAGTCTAAAAATAAATAAAAATGCATACGAAAAGAAAGGGGATTATCTGTGTCCCCTCTCTTTGACTTAAAGGTTTATTCAATGATTCATTCTGACTTTTTGTCCTACAGGTGTAGTATCCTCTGTATTCATACAAGATACTAAGGCTGCTGCTGCAAAAGAAATCACAAATAAAACAACAAGAACCTCTTTCTGCGCTGCTCCTCCATTTCCATGAAGCAATTGTTCAGCCTGATGTATGCAAATACAGATTGGACAGTCTTCTCCTGTACAATGATGATTTTCCTCACTTGCCACATAAAAGAGAGAAAAAATCGTCATAAAAACAAACAACAAACAAGAGCAAATAGCTAAAATTCTTTGTCTTTTCATTACACTCTCTCCTTTCTGAAACAAGTTCTCTAAAATCAGTTTTGTATTTTACACCCTTTTCTTTCTCTTGTCAATACCTACTTCTTATACGCCGGGGACTGGATGATAAACTTCACTTCGCTGTCCACACCTTGCTGTTTCTCGGAGAATGAAGTATAATCTTTCGACAGATCACCAAGTGCCTGCAAACGGTCTTTTAATGAGACAAAATCATCTTCATAGGTATCTTTGATCTTCTGAATTCCTTTTTCATCGAATTTCTTCACACCGCTCGCAAGAGAACCGGTGCCTTTCTCCAATGCGGTAAATCCTTTGGTAAAGGCACTGGCGGCCTTATTCATCTGACCGCTTCCTTTGGCAAGCTGCCCGGTAGCATCTGCCAGCCCCTTTCCACCTTTTACAAGACTCTTGGATACCTTTTTGATCTTCTTGGAAGCGCTCAAAAGTTTCTTGCTGTTTTGCGAAAGTTTTCCACTTCCGTCCTTCAATGCCTTTGCACTTGTCACAAGACCGGCAAGACCTTTGCTTATCTCGCCGTCCGCATTCGTAAGTGCCGAAGAACTCTCTGCCAGTTTCTGTACCCCGCCGGTATACTGGGCTACTCCGCCGCTTACCTGGTCTGCGCCTTTCTTCCATGCCCCATCGCTCTTTGTCGCATCCTTCAGCGCCGTAACGGTTTTCTCCTGCTCCGCTGCCATCTTTTCAAGTTCAGACACCGAGGCAAGGATCGCCTGTTTCTGCGTTTCATCGGTACAGGAATCTGCCTGTGCTTTCAGATCCGCGATGATCTTATCGTATTCATCGTAACTTTTTTCCAGCGTCTCCAGATTCGTATTCATCGCCGTGATCTGTGCTGCTACACCTTTCGCACCATCTACCAGCGCATTTACCGTATCTTTGTCTGCCAATTTGTCAACCGCAGAAGTATAACCGGTTAAACCATCCGAAAATTTCTTGTACGTTTCCGGCAGGTCTTTGATACCGGTATAAAAAGCACTAAGCCCCGCAGAAACTTTATCACTTCCCTGCACATAAGCCGTAACTCCATCCGCAAGTCCACTGACGCCCTGCGTATACTGTTTTACACCCTTATACAAAGTATTGGTTCCTTTGTTGAGAACCTTCGTTCCTTTTTCCATTTTGGTGATCGCTTTGGCAAATGTTCCAAATTTGTCGCCAAACTTCGTTACGGCTTCGTCCACTTTTTTCGTTCCTTTTACCAGTTTTCCGGAAACATCACAAAGATCATCGATACCGTCTTCCAAATCCTGCAAATCCTCATTATCCTCCAGATCAAGTTCCGAGAGAATGTCTGCACTGGCAACCGTCACTGCCTGATCCATCTCAAACTCTTTGACATCCGCTGTAATTTCAAATTCCGACTTTAACTTGTCCTTAATATCGCCATCTTCCAGATCCAGACTCTCTGCCATACCCGGGAAACCGATTCCAAGAACAATCTGATTGTCGCCCTCTTCCATTACTTTGGCATCTTTTGCTTCTACATTCGTAAATTTATCCGACGGAAGGACCATCATAGTCGCCATTATAAACGGAGTATACAATGTCTCTTTTTTCCCATTGATGCTCTTTTTCTGTGTAGAACGATTCGTGTATTTCACGCGGATCGTAAGTTTTCCGCTTTTGCCGACGAGATCCTTGCCTGCAATTTCTTTTCCATCCAAAAGATAGGTGAACTTCACATCTACCGGAAGCTTTGTGTCTTTATCCGCTTTTTCTTCTTTTGTCACATTTTCTTTCCCTTCCTGCTTCAAAAGATCGGATACCGTCACTTCTTTCACGCTTCCATCTTCTGCCAGTTCTACATATACCGTTTCTTCCTGGGAGATTGGTTTCGCCTCTGCGTATCCGATACTTCCTACCAGCAAACTTGTAACAAGCACTCCGGAGAGCACTGCCTTTCCCATATATTTCCATTTTCTGTTTCGATTCATAGCATTTTCCCCTCTCTTTCTATTCAACATTTTTCAATGCTTCATCCATCGGAATCTTCTTAATTCTTCGGAACTGCACGAGTGCCACCAGTGCATACGCACCGAGTACCATAAGTACCATGACCGGATAAACCTGCGGTGAATAATAAATACTGATCCATCCATTGTAATTGATCATGAGCGCCTGATAGATCTCCAGCATCGTAACCGATGATAAAAACAAACTGATAATGATCGAGAACAGCACAAACCATGTCGTCGTGATCAGGTAAAGCCGCCCAATCTCACCATTTTCATAACCTAAAATCTTAACCATCGAGATTGCCGTCGTATTTCTCTCCAGGATAAGTTTCGTAAGAAGATAAATGATCAATACCGCAAGTGCAACGGCAAACCATTTGATCATCTCGAACATACCTCCCATCGACACATTCATCTGGCGGGAAAGTTTTGTCATATCATCCTCTGTAATACAGGAGCTGATATATTTTTCGTTAATATCGGTCAATTTTTCTTTGGAAAAATATCCGGTAAAATATTCCGGTTTTCCCGGCGTGGAAAGTCGTTTCAAAAGCAATGCCGGATCGCTGAATCCCTGATCAAACATATCTGCTTTCATCTCAAACGTCTCATTAAACTGATCAATTGGCATAAATACGGCAATGCCGGCAGCGTAAGGAATAATCTTCGTGATCTTTACACGATATTGTTTTCCCTCGTATTTTTCTTTTAGGGTAATCGTGTCGCCAGCCTGCACACCATATTTTTCATGAAACGAATCCGACACAGCGACTCCTTCTTTCGGAAGTTCCTGTGTAAAATATTTGCTGTCATTTACAATTCCATAGATACTGATATCTTCATTCCGGGTCTTTCCCTCATAATTTAACGAAGTCATCGCATATTTTTCCGCATCCGGATTTGTCGTATCTACCTGTGTTTTCAACACATACTGGTACGGCGCAATCATCGCATCCAGCACCTTATCCTGGTATTTTGCCAGAAGCGGCTGCATCATCATACCAAACAAAAGCAGTACCGAAGCAAAAAATATACCGATAAACATCATCAGATAACTGGATAAATTTTGCAACACAATACGGATACGAAATCTCGTGAAAAATTTAAAATGCGGCAGACGAAGTGCCTTCTTTTTCTTTTTGGCTGACAAATCTCTTCGTATAAATTTAAGCGGTGACAGACGCAGTTTCTGGATCAGCGTAACCGCATTTACCACAAGCATTAATACGATAGGAATAACCGTTGTCGTCACAAAAGCTTCTGCATTCCAAATGGTTACATACGTCGGCAGGCTGTAACTTTCATAATAAAGATCCGCCACCGTATCTTTAAATATCGTGTATCCAAGTACATTTCCCAGTAAAGCAGAGATCAACGTTACCATAACCGGCACTGCAAGGTAATGTCTTAAAAGTTCTCCTCTCGTATACCCCGAAGCACGGAGTGTACCGATTACCGTCGCTTCTCTTATGATCGTATGTTTGATCGTAATGGAAAAGATAAACGCAATGATTGCAATCAGGATATACAAAAGTCCGATCATCATTGCACGGTCACCGCCCATATCATCCCCGGCAAAATGAATCGCCTGGTTCGCATATTCCGGAATAAAATTCTTAATCGTCAGATTTTTATTATAGGCTTTTTTCGCAACTACCGTCATAAAATCTTCTGCTTTATCATTCTTTTCTTTCTCTGTCTGCGGTTTATCCACATAAACCCAGTCGTATTGAAAATGCTCCTTGTCCTCCGAAAGGGTTTCATACCCCTCTTTCGACATAACAGCGACACCAAATTTAATGGAATCAAACATAAATTCATTATTGTCCGAGTACAATGCGCTATAATCAGACAAAGCCACAAGACCACAGATGTCATATTCTTTTCCGTCCAAAGAGATCTTATCACCAATGTCCCAGCCATTGTTATCTGCATGCATACGATCGACCGCCACCTGATTTTTCTTCTTTGGCATCGTTCCTTTCATCACGCAGATCTTATTCACCTCTTCACGCGTCTTAAACACACGCAAGGTTCCCTGTGAATTATCTTTTTTCAAAATCGAGGAAACTTCTTTGTAAAAGTCTTTATAAAATGTTACATTCTCCTCTTTTTCTACCTCTTCCATCATCGAATCGTCTGCTTCTTCTTCAAACTCGACATGTCCGTCTTCGATATTGTACTTCTCAAAACTTTCATCATACGCAATGATCATACTGTTTCCTGCCACTAGGAACCCGGAGATAAATCCGATCGTCAATGTCATAAATAAAAATATGACAATATACTTTGGAAATTCTCCAATCAATTCTCTCGGCAGGCGTTTCATCAATGGATTTTTCATTTACCTGCCCTCCTACCAGTCAAGATCTACTGCGGAAATCTTCTTTTCATTGCAGTAATTCTTCCGGATCTGTCCGTCACGCAGCTGAACAACACGATCTGCCATATATTTGATGGCATCGTTATGGGTTACCATAATAACGGTATTTCCATATTTGTGATTCACTTCTTCGATCAAATTCAAAATGTCTTTGGACGTATTATAATCCAAAGCTCCCGTCGGCTCATCACACAAAAGAATATCCGGATTTTTTACAATCGCACGTCCGATCGCGGTACGCTGCTGCTGTCCACCGGAAAGCTGGTTTGGCAGTTTATGACGATGTTCATACAGTCCCAGTGTCTTTAACAGATCGTCAATCTCCAGCGGTTTTTCACTTAAGTAAGCTCCTACCTCAATATTTTCTTTTACATTGAGGTTTGGGATCAGATTATACATCTGAAATATGTAACCAAGATGTCTTCTGCGGTAACGGGTCAATGCCTTTTCCGTCATATCTCTCATCTTCTCTCCTTCAATGGCTACATAACCATCATCCGGCGAATCGATACCACCAATAATATTAAGAAGCGTGGATTTTCCGGAGCCGGAAGGACCAAGAAGAACACAGATCTCCCCTTTGTTTGCTGTAAACTCTATTCCTTTTAATACCTCTGTCCGGTTGTTTCCGCTTCCAAAACTCTTTTTTAGATCATGAATCTCTAAAAACATCTCTAAATCCTCCTAAAATATATACGTAAACGTTTGAGTTAGTTTTCACTAACCATTACTATCATACCTCTTTTTGGTAAAAAAAGATAGGCTTCTTATTGATAATCTTTCTCAATAAGAAGTCTGTTCCTTATTACTTCTTTTCTTCTACAAGATTGTTCAGCCAGATTCCTTTTACCAGCAAGATGTATCCGAGTACGGATTTTAACACATCCACTCCGCTCACGATCAGATACAGCGGAAAGATCGGGAGCGAGGTAAACCTTGAAAGACAGTATGCCAGCGGGATCGTAATACACCAGATAAAACAGCTGTCAAACAAAAACGTGATGATCGTCTTTCCTCCCGAACGGATTGTAAAATACGTCGCATGCAAAAAGGCGTTGACCGGCATATACAGGGCAAGGATCCGGATAAACCCGGCTGCCAGATGCCGTATCTCATCCGTCGTCTCATAGATTCTTGGGAAAAACGGCGAAGTTCCTGCCAGCGCAAGTGCAATTATGAGACATAGTGTCGTCGAGCAGAAAATGATCCGGTAAGCGGTATATTTTGCCTCTTTCATCTTTCCTGCCCCCAGTAACTGACCGACCAGAATGGCAACACTATTTCCGATCGATAAAAATACGACATTAAACATATTGTTCAGGGTATTGGATATGTTCATTCCTGCCACGACATCCAGTCCACGGACAGAATAGCACTGCATGAGCATCGCCATACCGGACGCCCACAAACCTTCATTTACCAAAAGCGGTGTTCCCTTGATGGCAATTTCTTTCGCCAGACCTGCCGGTATTTTCATCGAGCGGTACAGTCCTTTGGCATAAGGATTTCTGTCCATCTTCGTATGCACCCATCCTACCACGATTACCATTTCCACGATTCTCGCTGCCACGGTTCCGATGGCTGCACCTTTGGCTCCAAGTACCGGCATTCCGAATTTTCCAAAGATGAGTACATAATTGATACAAAAGTTCACAACGACGGAAAGGATCCCGGCTTTCATCGGAAGCATCGTCTCTCCGGTTTCCTTTAACGTCCCGGCGTATGCCTGAACGACCGCAAACGGAATAAAACTGATCATCACAATGTGCAGATAATCCAAACCATGCTGCAGCGTAAGCGCGGCATTGGTCGTTCCATTTTCCGTATGAAGATACAGCCGGATCAGCTGCTCTCCCATGCTTCCCATCAGGATCAGACCAATCAGGGTAAGTGCTCCGCACAAAAGCAGTTTAAACCGCATCGTGTAGCGGATTCCCTCTTCGTTTCTCTGCCCGAAAAACTGCGCCGTATAAATTCCCGGCCCCGATACTGCTCCAAAAATAAATAAATTATAGACAAAGACCAGCTGGTTTGCGATTGCTACGCCGGTCATCTGCTCCGTTCCCATCTGCCCTACCATCACATTGTCAAGCATACTGGCAAAATTTGTAATTTCCATCTGTATCATCATTGGCACCGCAATCGCAAATAATCTGCGGTAAAACCTGCGGTCGCCGATTAATTTTTCTCTCATTTCTCTATTCCTCATTTTTCATAATTTATTTTGCAGTCCGAAAGTCCACTCCTTCCGACGTCCATATTTCGTTATTCTGATCCACCAGAATCAATGACAGATCATTTTCTTTTGCATAGGCAATTGCCTTTTCTTTTCCCATCACAAACAGCGAGGTGGCAAGCGCATCTCCCTGTTCTCCGCGGTCACAGATCACCGTGACACTCAAAAGATCGCTTTCTGCCGGTGCCCCGGTTCGTGGATCCATAATATGGTGATACCGCTTTCCGTCTTTTTCAAAATACCGCTGATACGATCCCGACGTAATCACCGCCTTTTCATCCACTTCCAGCGTTCCCAGTACACTCTGTCCATCCGACGGATCGGTAATTCCGATCGTAAACCGACTGCCATCTTCTTTTTTTCCGAATGTCTGCACATTTCCACCTAACGACACAACGCCGGCGACAGCACCTTCTTTCTGAAACAATTCTACCAGTTTCTGGGAAAGATATCCTTTGGCAATTCCACCAAGGTCAATCTCCATTCCCTTTTTCAAGGTAACCGTATTGTCGTCTCCCAGCGTAATCCCCGAAGCATCCACATAAGAAAGCAGCTTCTTCCGCTCACTTTCGTCCGGAATTTTATAATTCTGTGTCGTAAATCCCCACGCACGCACAATCGGATAAATTGAGATATCAAATAAACCGCCTGTCTTTTCGGTCATTTCCTTGCTAATTCGGATCAGATCATAGGTCTCATCCGATACTTTTACCGGTTTTCCCTCTGCCCGGTTACATTTGCTGATATCACTGTCCTCAATATTGACGGAAAAATGCTGTTCATACTGTGTGATCCGTTTTCTGCCGGCGCTTAACACCTTTTCCGTATCTTTCGCATACACCGTCAGATCCATCACCGTATCCATCGCAAAAATCTCATCTTTTCCTACCGAAACCTCGTCTTTTGGCTGTTCTGCCGTCCGTTTCTGAATGGCATCTGCCACCCCCACCGCCGCGACAGCACACAATACGACCACCGCAAGGATCCATATTCTCTTATGCTTATTCTGGTTTTTCACAGTTATTTCTTCCTTCCTTTTCTGCCTGCTGCCTTGAAAAGACGCAGCCACAGTAATTTTGCCGGTAAAGATCATATTCTTTCGACAATTCTATGCTTCGTTTATACCCATTCTTTTTCTTAAAATCGGACGGAAGATAGGGAATGTTGTACTCCTTCGCCAGTCTCTCTCCGATCTCCATCAGTTTCCCTGCATTTTTATGCGGACTGATCGACAATGTCGTGCAGAAATAATCCGCTCCATAGCGGACTGCCTCTTTTGCCGTCTCACGAAGCCGCAGTTCATAACACAAAAAACAGCGTTTGCCGCATTCCGTCTCCTTCTCGTAACCTTTTGCCATTTCAAAAAATATATCGCTGTCGTAATCGGCTTCAACGATATCTATCTTTCCGGGATACTCTTTCTCTGAGATGAGCCGGAGCAATTCCTGCTTTCTCTTCTCATACTCGTCCTTTTCCGTTATATTCGGATTATAAAAAAACAGCACCAGATGAAAATGTGCCGAAAGATACTCCGTCACATAACTGCTGCACGGGGCACAGCAGCAATGCAGAAATAGAGTTTTCTTTGGCTCATTGTCAATTTTTACCAATAACTGATCCAGCTCTTTTTGATAATTTCTCTGATTCACGTTTGTTCTCCTATCTATCTTTCCTGCAGTCCAATGACTGCACAGAGATTTCCACGCTTTTCCCCGGTATAACGATGCGAAAACAACAGATCGGGATGGCAGTTCGTACATAGTCCGCTCACCTGTATATGCTCTTCCAGACATCCGGCATGAAGCAGGATCTGCCGGTTTGCCTCCCACAGATCAAGCATCGCATGCCCGTTTCCCTTGTCCTCGTAAAATGCTGTCATCCACGGAAATGCTTTGTGAAACTCTGCGATCACATCATCGCTCACTTCGTAACATTTCCGGCAGATCGACGGTCCGATCACAGCAAGAATATCCTCCGGTCCGGAACCAAATTCTTCGTGCATCCGTTCTACCATCTTCTGTCCCATCGCGCCGACGGTTCCCCTCCATCCGGAATGGGCATTTCCCACCGCTTTCTTGACCGGATCATAAAAGATAAGAGGCACGCAGTCTGCAAAAAATGTCATCAGCATTACGCCCGGCTCATCGGTTACCAGTCCGTCAATTTCCCGGATTCTACGATTCGGATAACGGTAAACATCACCGGTATCTTCTTTTCCCACGCGCAGAATATCGGTTTTATGCACCTGCTGGGTCAATACCAGATCTTCTGTCCGGTATCCGACCGCAGCAGCCAGACGTTCGTGGTTTTCTTTTACATCGGCCTCGTTATCTCCGCGTGTAAAACTGATATTCATAGAACTCCATTCTCCCCTGCTCACACCGCCAAGGCGCGTTGAAAAACCATGGATCACGGGTTGATTTTCAAATATTTCAAATTGAAGAAAGGGCACTCCCTTTTTTTCCACTACATTAAGTCCCTTTATTGATTCTAACATATATTTATTTTCTCCTGTTTTCAAATTCCTATTGCATAACTTAAATCAAATTTAGTATACTACAATTATATAAAAAAAGACAGAGTAAATTTGAAAGGAGTTTTATCATGCCTTCATTTTATGCACATAACCGTTTTGGAAAAGAGGTCTGCAAAGAACTTCCAAAAGAAATACGTCACATCATACAGGAATATCCTTCTTCCTATAAAGCAGGATTGCAAGGACCGGACTTTTTGTTCTTCTACCGTCCGTTTCTTCCGTGCCACGTTAATACCTTGGGACATGCCCAGCATAAACAGCCCTTTCTTCCCTTTTTGGAAACCGTTCGTTCCTCCATCCAGAAAAAAGGACGTCATTGCCCGGAATATGCCTATCTCCTTGGATTTATCTGTCATTTTATGCTTGACAGCGAAGCACATACGTACGTCAATGAAAAGGCAAAAGAAAAGGGATTTAACCACCTTGTCATGGAAATGGAATTTGACCGCTATCTGATGAAAAAAGATGGCATCCAGCCATTTTTATACCCTCTCTGGCGCCACATCCGCTGGGATAAGCAGACGCTTCAGGCGGTCTATGGAGTTTACCGCCATTTTGACCTGACACCACGCGACGTCAAAAAATCGTTACAGTCTATGGCGTTTTACAAATGGCTCGTAACGACCGGCAAGACGTTACGCCGTCTGATCCTGCGCTCCCTTATGCTCCTCTCCCTGCACTACCGCAAACTCGAAGGACATATGATGGATCTCATTCCAAAAGCCTCTGCCAGAGAGACAAATCCGGTTCTTTCCAAAATTTACCAGAGTACACTTGCTCCCTGCAGAGACATTATCATTGATTTTGACAAAACATTTCTTGACGGGAAACCACTAAATCCACGTTTTCAAACGACCTTTCAAAAACGGGAGTGACCTCCTCCCTTTTATTGGTAATGACTGGCTTTGTCCGCGATTGTCTTAATCCTCACTACCATCTCTTCAATGGCTTCCACGCCGGCACAGTTTTCCTGTGTTGCCGCCGCCACATGTTCAATGGCTCCGTAGTTATTTTTGGTGCTTTCATTGACCTGGTTCATGCCCTTTGCCACCTCTGCACTCTGCCTGCGGATTATTTCAACGGTCTTATCCATCTCTAAGATCTGATCTGACATCTGATTGTTGGAAGAGGTAATTACCGCCGTCGAATTACCAACTTCGCGGATACTTTCCATCCCTCTTTCGGTAAGCGTTACACTTTGCTCCATTACACCTACTGCCTCTTCCGTGTGGTGAACTGTTTCTGTGACGATCTTTCCAATATTTTCCACTGCTGTCTTTGTCTGCTCTGCCAGGCTCTGAATCTCCCCGGCTACCACAGCAAAACCTTTTCCATGTTCGCCGGCTCTAGCTGCCTCAATGGCCGCATTCAATGCCAGGATATTGGTCTGATTGGAGATTCCGGTGATCACCTGAATGATACCAAGAATCTCTTTGGACTCCTCGCCGAGCTGCCAGATAATCTCTTTACACTCTCTCGTACTTACATGAATCTGCTCCATGCTTGCCGTCGCATCGTCCATCTTTTTCTGGTTTTCTTTGGTACGGCTGTTATTCTGCTGTGCCAGTTCAGAAACCCTGCCATTCATCTCTCCCAGTTTTTCCAGACTGCTGTTGATATCCTGTGTTCTCTCATTGACTTCCGTAATTTCATTGGTATTCTCGCTAAAACTTTCCAGCACACCACTTGTCTCTTCTGCAATCTGTCCGTTGGCTTCCATCGAACTTTCCGTGATCGTAGACAATTCCTGCACCATTCTCCGCAGTTCTTCGGATGTCTGCTGCGATTTTTGCTGCAGCTCTTTCATCTCACGGATCATCTGTTCCTGCTGCTCTGCATTCATCACATTGGAAAGCAGTGCCGCAGTCCGCCTACACAGCATGGTAAAGATTGCCGCAACCGCGACCAAAGCCATTGCTCTTGGTGCAATTCCATACAAAAATAATTTAAACATATTCGTAAAATTTTTGTCCGGGAGTATTTCAAATACAAAACATACCACCTGTGCCGCGGAGACTCCCACAACCGATACGATCGTTGTGATGATATTTATTTTTTTCGAAAAATACAAACTGGAAATCGCAATGGCATAAATATATATGATCACCACATGATAACTCAGTGTCGCCGTTACAATCGTAACAAACAACACAGAACACCCGATAAGCATATATTTTACATAACCGTTTTGTTTTTTCAATACACAGACTACAATTGTAGGCAACCACAAAAGCAAGGATCCGGCAACATAGGCAACGGTCATGACTTTCATATCTACAACAAAAATGCCCGCCACATTTAATAGGTAAATCAGCGTAAATATGAAAAACGTTATCCGCATAACTTTCGCTGCAGCCTTATTTGCTTCTTTTTCATTTTGTATTAACACACCTGCTCTTTTCTCCATACGTATCTCTCCTTCTCACATAAAAAGCATCATTTCGTTCTTCCCTTGTATTGTAAACATTTTTGCGAAAAAGAAATAGTATTAATCTTTAGCAGATTGTGTCAATTCTTTATATGATTTTTCAGCAAATACTGTCTGCGTATGCGTTCCTCCGGCTGTGTGTCAACAAAATACAAAAATACTACAAACACCCATTCCAGCGGTTTCATCAAAAAATATACCACGTCTGCCCGCAGTGGGGTTGTAATATGTTGGGAAACCGGATATCCATACCGGTCATAAAAGTTTCTTATCGCCTTGTGAATTTTGGGAAATTTTTCCTGTATCCATTCTTCAAACGCATTGGCAATACACAATTGACGGTTTACCACGATCGTCTGTCCTCTTCTCGTTCCATACCGAAGCGGCTTCACGATCTTTTTATGACCGCCTGCTGCCACCGTACACAGATAATGCCCGCTCGACTCCATCGGAGGGGGCGGCGTCTGCTGCGAAAATGTCCAGTCCGCTGTATCCGTAAAGGCTTTGACCGGCGCATCTGCGCCCTGTCCGGCCAGGATAAACAAAATCTCAAATACCGCAATGATAAAAAACAAACAGGCAAATACAAGCATGGGATAGCGCTCAAAGCATCTTATCCTGCAATACAGCCATGCCATTTTTGTACTCTCCGCATTTTTTCGTCTCGCCTGATAAAGTTTTATCTGCTCCTTCATATGATTTTTGACCGCCGAAACAGAAAGCACAAAAAGGTTGAATTGATACAGATATAAAAACATATTGACAAATCCGTCGCTGTGACTCTTCATCTGCTTTCCGATCTGAATCGCAAAAACAATAGAAATAATATTAAATATCACTACAAAAGCAATTAAAAACGCGGCAAAAAGCGGTGGCTGCCGGTCTGCCTGTACACTATACAAAAGAAGCAGTGCAATAAGTCCCAGTATAACCGGAACCACTACCGTCCAGCCGTATTGCGACGAGATACTATAATGTGTTTCATAGACATAAACAGCTTCCTTCCAGTCCCCCGACGGCTGAAAACCGGCTTCGTATAAAAAGTAATACAAAAAGCCACCGATCCAGATCGTCAGCCACGCAATAATTCTCTTATATCTTGGCTTTTTTGCAAAGAAATTGTAAATGTTCCAGATAGTAAGCACTCCCGGAATTACTCCTATAATAATCCAAAAAAGGATTAGATACATCGTTTCTTGTATACTTTCGTACAATATAATCCCCTCTTTCTCTATCCGATTCAAAGATTGGAAAAAGGGATGGGCGGAAATCCGTCCATCCCTCCTGCAACTAGCGATAAGGAATCCTCCCGCTAGCGGGTCCCTCCTTACCGCAAGCGGCGATAAGGAATCCTCCCGCAAGCGGGTCCCTCCTTACCGCATTACTTACCGCAATGATTAGAACAACTGTCCCGGAAGTTTTAATTTTTCCTTGGGTGGAAACATTTTATCAAACTCCTCCGCAGCTTTCTCATCGACGTAATATCCTTGCGGTGTTGCGTATTCTCCGGTAATACCGTCGAGATATCCCGGAATCAGCTCCCTGCACAAAAAGAAAGAAGCATCTTCTCCCTCCGGCAGTCCATGATAGCGTATTCCAAACTCACTTGCCGGCCGGAAACCACTTTTTCCGTAAAAGTCAATGTTTCCTTCAAAGCAAAGTGCTCCGCATCCCAGTTCTGCTGCCCTTTCAAGAGAATGATCGAGTAAAAATTTTCCATACCCCATCCTCTTAAACTCAGGGAGGATACCGATCGGTCCCATCGTCATAATAGGAATTTCTCTGCCATCGTCGGATTGGATCACCGCCCGCATAAACATATTCTGGCCAATGATTTTTCCATCTTTTTCCAGTACAAAGTCGAGTTCCGGCACAAAATCCGGATCTTTTCTCAGTTCATGCAATACAAAATGCTCCAGGCATCCCGGACGATATACATTCCAGAATGACTCTCTTACCAGGTTTTCTACTTCGCGATATTCCGTTTCGTTTTCCAAACGAATGTTTAAGTTGTTTTTATTCATTATTTATTCTCCGTTCTACTTTTGTCGGCTTAATGCCGGCGTCCGTCGGACGTCGTCTGCCTCCTGAAAATTGTCAACTACAATTGCCTTTGCGGCGGGAGGTCTGTGTGAGATCGTGTCAGCGCAAACCTCCCGGTCAGCCCACAATCTCCAAGGTGTTGTTCTTCTTCAAACAGCAATATCTCCTTTAATAATATATTGTGCGGTTCTCCGCATTTTTTATAATAAGAGAACAAAATGTCCCCTTACTTACTAAGTATATCACAACAGCCTCACGATGGCAACTGTTGTTTGCGGCTGATAATTGCCTCATAAAACTCCGGATATTTCTTTTTCAGATTGATCGGACGCCCCTCTGTATCCACAAAGCAGTGTTCGGAATGTGCCATGCACACGCAGGTGCCATCTGCCTTTTCCATCTCATACAAAAGTTTTAACCGTACTCCTTTGCACTCTTCCACCGAGACAACGATCCATATTTCATCGGCAAATGTGGTCGTATTTTTATACTTGCAGCTGACTTCCGTTACCGGTGAAATCACCCCGATCTCCTCCAGTTTGTCATAATCCCAGCCAATCTGCTTCAGAAAATCCACCCGTGCTTCCTCCATCCAGCGGATGTAATTGGAATGATGGGTAATTCCCATTTTGTCTGTTTCATAATATTGAACCGTGTGGTTGTAACCTTTATGTAAATCCATTTTATGCCTCCAGATAATTTATTACATCCAGCAGTGTAGTAAGCACCACTTCCGAACGTTCCCGCATTTCCTCATTGGCCGGAAGAAGATCCGGAACCATGATAGTACGAAGTCCGCCACTTTGCGACGCACGGATGCCATTGTAAGAATCTTCGATGCCAAAAGCACGCTCCGGCTTTACTCCCAGTTCTTCACAGGCTTTCAGGAAAATATCCGGTGCCGGTTTGCTTCGCTCTACCATATCGCCACAGATCACAACATCAAAAAAGGGAAGGATCTTTGCATCCCTTAACTGGCTCATCACCGTCTCTTTTCTTGTAGAGGACGCCAATGCAATTTTCTTTCCTTTGTCTTTTAAATACGTAAGCAGCTCTACAACCCCTTGTTTCATCGGAAGTCTTCCGCCGTCGTATTTTTCATGATACATTGCCGATGCCTCTTTTGCATACATATCATATGGGAAATCTTCGCCATACGCCTCCTGCATAATTTCTTTCGTCCGCACTTTCGTTGTGCCGGTGCACGCAAGAAGAGACTCTTCAATATTTTCAATGTTATATTTATCAGCCAGTTCCAGCCAGCAGTCGATCGTCGCCCGCTCCGAATCAAAGATCACGCCATCCATGTCAAACACAACCGCGTCATACGAAAAATCAAACATCGTCACGCTGCAGTTCTTTACGCCATAAGCTGCATATTCTTCATTTGTCATATCTCCAAAATACGAACGGATCACACGCGATATGCCATTGTGTGCCACCAAAATATAATTTTTATCTTTTGCCTTTAATTCATCGAGCAGATTGTAAATGCGCTGCGCCAGCTGAAACATCGATTCGCCTTTTCCGTAGCGCGTTAAAAATTCCTTTTTCGCCTCATGAAACGCTTTGGAATTTCGTGGAGAAGCCCCTTCCCACACACCAAAGTTCTGCTCCACTAACCTTGGTTCGACCTGTAATGGGATTCCGGTCATTTCCGCGATATGCTGTGCCGTCTGTTTTGCGCGCAAAAGGGGCGAACACAGGATAAGATCCGCACAAATCCCACTCTCCACAATATTTTTTCCGGTTTCCTCCGCCTGCTTATGTCCCTTTTCCGTCAACGGCACATCGGTCTGACCGCAGATCTGATCGGTAACATTCCACTCACTCTCTCCATGACGAACAAAATATATCTTTCCCATAATATTTCCTTTCTTTTCTATAACAATGCAAGGATCAATGTGCCTGCCACGATACACATCAGACCAAGGGCTGCCTTTTTGGTAAGTTTCTCGTGAAATACGATCCACGAAAAGGCAATCGTTACCAAAATGCTCAATTTATCAATCGGCACAACCACACTCGCCGGTCCTTCCTGTAATGCCCGGTAATAGCACATCCACGAAGCGCCGGTAGCAAGCCCTGACAACAGTATAAACAGCAATTCTTTTCTTTCGATCTGCTTTACTAATTTTCGTTTTCCGGCCGCAAATACCATCATCCATGCCATCAAAAGTACCACGGTTGTACGGATCGCCGTACCCAGATTGGAATCTATATTTTCAATTCCTATTTTTCCGAGAATTGCCGTAAGACTTGCAAATACTGCGGAAAGAACCGCATAAATAAACCAGTCCTTTTTCTCTGTTTTCGCTTCCGTTGTTTCCTTTTTCGTGATCATAAGCATGGTTCCCAGACCGATCAAAACAATGGATATCACTTTTCCAACCGTCATTCCCTCATGCAGAAAGATGAGTGCCAGTAATATAGTCAGCACCGTACTCGATTTATCGATTGGCACCACCTTATTGACATCTCCCTTTTGCAGTGCGTGAAAATAGCACAGCCAGGAAGCTCCGGTGGCAAGTCCCGATAACACCAGAAACAGAAATGTCTTGCCGCTGATCTGTGTAATCTGCCCTCCGGTTCCGGTAATCAGTACCATCAGCCAGGAAAAGACAAGTACCACGATCGTCCGGATCGCTGTCCCGACATCGGAATCCGTTTTCTTAATTCCGCACTTTGCTAAAATTGCCGTTATTCCGGCAAAAAATGATGAACCTATGGCATATAACATCCACATTATTAACACCTCACCTTCATTAGATCATCCAAACAGGAACAATATAATTCTCTCTATCAATCGCCGACAACTCCGGTTTCATGCAAACAACAGCTCCTTTTGACCGTTTTGCCGATGATTTATCAAGTAATTTAAACACTTTAATAAGTTCTGATCCCGGATTGGCTGTTTTCTTAATCTCAATGGGATTGAGCACTCCATCATGTTCCAAAATAATATCGATTTCTCTTGCGTCCTTATCCCGATAATAATACATATATGGGTCTTTTCCGCAATTAAGATAGGTTTTTCTAATTTCTGCAACCACATAATTTTCAAGGATTGCCCCATTCATTGCTCCGCTTTGTAACGTCTCGGCGCTGCTCCATTTTGTCAGATAACACACCAGCCCTGTATCATAAAAATACAATTTAGGAGTTTTTACCAGTCGTTTCAACATATTATTTGAGTACGGATGCAGATAAAAAATAAGTCCCAATGTTTCCAATACACCCAGCCAGTTTTTCGCCTGTTTCTGATTGATATCTGCATCTCTGGCAATTTCCGCAATATTCAAAATCTGCCCGCATCTTGCGGCAACCGCTGTAATAAAATGCAGAAATTTAAGAGAATCTATTGCATCTGACAATTCTCTTACATCCCGTTCAATATATGTTGTCAGGTAACTGCTGTAAAATATCTGGCTGTTACTGTTTTTTTCACTGACGATAGCCGGCATAGAACCTCGGAAGATCCGGTCAAATATCACGCCGGTATCCGCCTCTGTTCTTTCTTTCCGTCTTCCAGACAATTTTTCTATATCCAGAGTAAATGGCTGCATCTCTCCGCCACAGATCTCTGCCTGGGACAACGAGGTAAGTGATAATACGGCAACTCTGCCTGCCAAGGATTCCTGGATCCCGCTCATCAGTTTAAACACCTGTGAACCGGTAAGCCAAAAATCCCCCGCATTATGATATTTATCGACATGTATTTTTATATAAACAAATAATTCCGGAGCATACTGAACCTCGTCGATCAATATCGGCGGCTTATGCAGCTGTAAAAACATTTCCGGGTCCGTCTTTGCCAGATTTCTCTCATTCAGGTCATCTAACGATACGTAATTTCTGTCTGTGCCTTCCATCAGTTTTTGCAGCATCGTAGTTTTTCCTACCTGCCTTGGCCCTGTCACCAGCACAACCGGATATTCCTTGGTAACTTCTAAAACAACTTTTTCCAGATTTCTTGCTATATATCTCACACTGATCACCTCGGCTATTTTTTACTTCAATTACATTTTAGCCGACTTTTCCTCAAAAATCAACCCCTGCCCGTCTTTCTTTCTGTTTCTTATTTTTCAAAAACTTTTTATAGGTGAGATCAATGGCAAATGCCCCAAGGGGCGCTGTAAACACGATGGCAAGAACCGAGACTGCCAGCACGGATTCTCCGCACGCAAAGCCCAGCGAGAGCGGGATCCCGCCGATTGCCGCCTGAACCGTCGCTTTCGGCGTGTACGCCAGCATGGTAAACAGCCTTTCTTTTCCCTTGATCTCTGTCCCAAGCAGACACACCAGCACGCCAAGCATCCGAAATACCAAGGCGCCGGCGATAACGATAAGTGCTTTTATTCCTACCTTACCAACATATCCAATGTTTACGGTCGCACCTACTAATACAAATAAGAACACCTCTGCCGCCACCCATAATTTTCCATATTTTGCAGAAAGCCTATTTGCCACAACTTCCCTTTTCTTCTGTAGTCCGATCCCGATAAACATAACTGCGATCAGCGCAGAAAATGTGATCGGTGTCGTAAGATGATCTTCCAGCACGATAAGCAGAAACGATATGCTGAGAATAATAAGCACTTTCGAAGTATCCCGCATATGGATCTTCTGAAAAAAATAAGCCAGCAGCATGCCGATTCCGAGTCCTATTGCAATTCCGAAAAGGATCGACACCGGGATGTTGATAAAACGGATCACGGAAGCTCCCGTCCCCTGCATCATTCCCGTAAATGTCGAAAATAAGACGATAACATAGACATCATCGACCGACGCTCCTGCCAGGATCAGCTGCGGGATCCCTTCTTTCACGCCATAGCCTTCGTCCATCAGTTTTACCATTCTCGGCACGACGACAGCCGGGGAAACTGCCGCTAATACTGCGCCCATCACTGCCGCCTCCAATACCGATAATCCCATCAGTTTCGGAGCCAGCAGTAACATTCCAAGCAGTTCAAAACTCGCCGGAACAAAGCACATCAGAACCGCCGGTCTGCCTATCTTTTTCAGTCCGGACAGATCCAGTCCAAGCCCTGCTCTTGTCAATATGATGATCAGGGCTATCTTTCGAAGTTCCGCCGAAATTCCAAGGATATTTGCATCCAGCAGATCCAATACATACGGTCCGAGAACAATTCCCGTCGCTAACATCCCTAACAATCCGGGAAGTTTCATTTTCTGACAGAGCCATCCCATCGACATCCCCACCAACAGAATCAACGCAATACTTAACAACATATCATTTCCTCCTTTAACCGCAGAAAAAGCTGACACCTTCTGCGTATAATTAAATCGCAGAAGTCATCAGCTTTTATAAGCGGTTTAAGTATCTAACTACTTAGGGAGAACTTCATTCCCTTATTCTGTAAAAACTATAGCATATCCAATCCGGTCTGTCAAGGATAAGTCAGCTTGCGTTTGTAATATCCAAATCCTTGACGACGGCATCATTTGTGACACTCACTTCCTCACCCTTGTCCATTGTCACATTGGAGTTATATACCTTCATAGTATACTCACCCGGTTCGAGATAAAACACATAATTTCCCTCGTCATCGACAGTACACGATGCCAGATAATAGCCATCTTCTTTTCGACACAAATCAATCCATGTGCTGCGGTCTGCACTTTCTCCATTAATTTTGCAGTTTCCTGTCAGCTTATACACATTCATATTCATGACAATCTCGTCGGTGTCCTCTTCTATCGTAATCGTCTTACCCTGCATGCTTGGCATACCTTCGTAAGTTCCACATTGGTATGTGCCCAGAGGCAGCGCCATCGCTATTGAAAAATCTACGGAGTCTTCGTCCTCTTCCCCATACAGATTATACTGTTGACTGCTTTCCTGGTTTATCAACGTGACTTGCTGTGTAAGAGGAATCAGCTGATGCTGCGCATCGTACATTTTTATTTTTACGTATTTCACCGGCATCGTTAAATCCTGTACAACGTCGGAATCCGTAACCGTAATCTCTGCAATCTGCTTTTCATCGTAGTAAAACTGATAGGTACCCGGTAAAGCAGAAAAATTGTAGCCGGATGTTTCCCCACTCCATCTTGTCAACGAAAAATTTTGATACACCTCACCATCTTTCTTAACCACAATATCGTAGTCATATACACTTTTCGGGATCTGAACTCCTTTCACATCAAGCAGTTCGCCTTTGCATGTATGCACAACATAATCTTTTTCCATGTCACCAAGCTTTACTTCAATGGTATCAATAACCGTTCCGTCTTTTTGCACTTCATAAGTACCCGGTTTGAGGTAAACCTTGTAACTTCCATTTGCTGCATATGGCTGCTCATACACTTCGGGATCCTCTGTATTTACAAATTTATAATATCCGGAACCTTTTCCGAAAACCATTCCGAGTTCCATCGTAATATCGTGAGTCTCACTCTTCGTTACTGTTATCGTTTCGATCAGCGTGTTATAGGATGTCACGTTATAGGTTCCCTTTTCCAAATAAGCCCAATACCTAATCTCTGTCCCACTATAATCGCTTTCATTGGCAATTGTTTGTGTATCATCCTGTGAATCAAACCAAAATGACGGGACATCTTTCGACTGAACGCCCTTCCTGGTCACTTTTCCCATAATCTTATAAACCGGAAGTGACTCATTCCACTGCAAGTCCTCGTCATCTACCGTAAACGGTTGTCCGAGATCGAACTGATACGTTCCCTTAATCAACTCCTTCGAGAAATATCCCTCGGAATCGGTCGTAACTGTTTCCTCAGATCCTCCTTCCTCTTCCAGCACTAAGTTTACATCTGCAATCGGAAGCCCGTCTGCCGTTGTCAGTTTTCCGGATACCTGATATGTTCTTTGTCTTTGTATCAGTTTATATTCCTGCGTAAGTTCCTGCCCATCCACCGTCACGACAATATCAAACGTATAATATCCCAGATCCTCTTTATTTTCATAGAAAGCTTCTTCATGCCATACCACATTTCGTATCTCATTGTCCTTATAGTAGGCATTATTATAAACCGTACGATAAATATTCAGTTCTTCCGAAAGGTTTCCAAAAATATCTTTTAATGATTTTCCCTTTTCCAATTTCGGCTCATAGACGAAACACCATTCATTGGATACCATATCACCGGTTACTTCTCCTTTTGTTGAAGTAAACGCATCCACGTCAAAATAACGCTCTGATTTTTTGATACCTTGAAAATAGCAGGAACCAATTTCCAGATTTCCTTTCTTAAAAGATTGATTTATAAAATATACATACCCTCCATACCACTCCTGTATCTCTGCATCTACCGTAACCGTTTCGTCCTCATAAACACCAACTAGCGAAACTTTCTCCGCCTCGGCAATCTGCGATATGTCAATTTCTTTATCTTTAAAATAATAAGTTTCACCACCATAAGCTACATTTCTTTCCAACTCATAGGTCTTGTCATCTGCCTGCAGCGATAACAGCGTCAGACCATTGCTCAAATTGCCGGGGTTGTTCGGATACTTTGGAACACCAAGCATCATCTTGACCGTTTCCGTATATTCTTTACCGTTCTGCTCCACCGTCAGCGCAAATGAATAGTATGGATCTTCTCCCTCTTCCTCATTCCAGACAATATCTGAAATTCCTTTCACTTCCGCTTTCCTTCCATAACAATACACCGTGAAAGCACATTTTGATACATCCGGTACAACATCCTTTAATGACACTGCCCCCTCCTGCGTTACATAAATATTGGTATATGCCAATGAATACGATGTAACCTCTTTGTCAAACGTAACAGAACTAATCACAAATGGCTCCGACTCCGCATAAAGTCCCTGATAATGATTCTCCGGTTTTATCGTTGGTTCCGGTGACTGGGACGGCGGCGTAGTCGTCTCAACCGGTGTCGCAGAAGGTTCCACTGTTGGTTCCGGTGTGGAACTTGATGGTGGCAATGAAGGTGTTATCGTCTCCAGTGGTGTCGCAGAAGGCGCATTTGTCGGTTCTACCGTCGGACTGGCTGTCTGCGTTGGCTCCGGTGTCGGCTTTTCTGTTGGTTTCACTGTTGGTTCTGTCGTTGGTTTTACTGTTGGTTTTATTGTTGGAACCGGTGTGTTATCCGGTGGCGTCATTGTCTCCAACGGAGTTGCGGAAGGTACATTCGTCGGTTTTACCGTCGGGACAGACGTCTGCGATGGTTTCGGCGTAGAACTCGACGGAACCAAAGATGGTACTATTGTCGCAGGCACCGGAGTCGTATCCTCTCCCGGTGTCGGTTCCGGTGTTGCCACAGAAGGCGCACTTGTCGACGGTATCACCGGATCAGACGACGGCATCGGTTTTTCTGTCGGCTGTACCACTGGTTCTTCCGTACTTGTGTCGTCATCATCGTCCAGATTGTCATCGTCATAATCATCCTCGTCATCACTGGTTATATCCAACTTCTTTACCGTTACTTTGCAGATATATTTTTTCTTTCCAATTTTTGCATGCACTCTGGCTTTACCGGCCTTTTTTCCCTTAATTGTAACACCAGTCTTTTTCTTTTTACTTAATGTAACAATATTCTTACCGGATGCAACAGCCCATTTTACTTTTTTCTTATTATTTTTCAATTGAATCTTAACGGACTCTCCCACTGCCACTGTTACCGCTTTCTTGCTTAGTTTTACCTTCTTTTTTGCTGCAAAAGCACTCTGCGGGATCACAGAAACTGCCATGACAAACACAAGAAAAAGGGCAAACCCTTTTTTATCTTCTTCATACTATATACCTCCGTTTTTTCATTCTAAATTTTTAATAATTTTAGATATATTTTATACGAGGTTTGCTTTAATGTCAAGAAAATAAAAGGGTTTGCCCGGATAACTTTTCACTTACATTTTTCCGCCATAAACCGGGAATACACCACTTTGACCGTAGCTTTCAATATGCTTGAAATTCTTAAGAATTTCCATATCATGCTCACTGATTTCAAAATCAACCTGCGCATTGCTCTCCATATGTGCCGGATTTGCAGTCTTTGGCAAGGAGATTACACCGAGCTGCAAGGTATAACGGATGCAGAGCTGAGGTACGGAAACTCCATATTGATCCGCCATTTTTTTAATCTCCGGCTGATTCAATATCTCTCCATGTGCAATTGGAGAATACGCCTCTACTGCAATATCATTTTTCATACAATACTCAACAAGTTCCAATGGCGTATTGCTGATATGCAAAAGAATCTGGTTTACCATCGGCTTAATCTCCACCGTCTTCATCAGACTTTCGATATCTCCAATCTGGAAATTTGAGATGCCGATCGCACGCAGTTTTCCGGCTTTATATGCCTCTTCCAAAGTTCTCCATACTTCACGATTTTCTTCTACATAGCGGTTTTCTGACTGGTTCACTTCCACCCACGGCTGCGGACTGTGAATGATCATCATATCGAGATAATCCAGTCCCATATTGAAAAGCGTGTCTTCAATACTTTGTCGGGCCGCTTCATACGTCTTATGCTCTGCCGCAATCAATGTAATCTTAATCTGCCGGAACAAATTGACTCAGGTGCTCCTCCTGTTCAGGAAGAGACATGGTGAAGAAGCGCATACCTTTATCCAAGCTGCGAATCTCCAACATTTCATCATCCGTTAAAGTAAAATCAAAAATATCTAAATTCTCTTTCATATGCTGGAGATTCGTAGTCTTCGGGAAGATAATATTTCCTTCCTGAATATGCCAGCGAAGAATAATCTGCGCACTGCTCTTTCCATACTTGTGTCCAAGCCTCACAAAAAGCGGTTCATTCAACAAACCAGCATCAGCGTGACCGATTGGATACCAGCACTCAAGTTTTGTACCATAAGGTGAAATTCTCTTTTTAAGTTCCATCTGCTGATAATACGGGTGACATTCCACCTGCAAAACGGCTGGTTTTATATACGCATTTTGAATCAGTTCTTCCAATCGTTCGGATTCAAAATTAGAAAGACCGATTGAATGAACCTTTCCCTGAGCAACAGCTTTTTCCATATCTTTCCAGGCTCCGAGATAATCCCCGAACTGCTGATGCAGTAAAAGCAGATCAATATACTCTGTACCAAGTCGGCAAAGCATTTTGTCAATTCCTTCCATCGTCTTCCCTTCCCCATATTCGCTCGGCCACAACTTACTGGTAATCCAAATTTCTTCGCGGGGAATACCACATTCCCGGACAGCCGCTCCCACACCGCGCTCATTCTGATAAGCGTGCGCAGTATCAATATGCCGATACCCCATCTTCAAAGCAGCAAGACAGGCTTCACGGGCCGGTTCATCCCCTCGAATCAGATAAACTCCAAGACCAAACTGCGGAATATTGTTTCCATCATTTAACTCTACATAATTTTGTTTCATCATAGTAAAAACCTCCTGATTATTTTGAATGAGCCGGAACAGGATGATCTCTCAAACCCGGGCTATTCTGTATTTTCTTATATAATATTACTGCGATGACCGCACCACAGCACTCCATAAGCGGCTGTACCAGCATTAATCCATACATTGGCAGAAACAGATTGAATAATACCATAAGCGGCAGATCCAAAATGCCTTTTCGGAACACCGAAAGAAAAAATGCCTGTTTGGCACCACCAATTCCCTGAAAAACAGCAATCAGCATAAATTCTACAGTAATAAACGGCAACGCCAGTACACGCAGACGCACAAAGGCAGCACCATAAATGATAGATTGTGCATCATTAATAAAAAAACGGACAATCCATGGAGCAGCTGCTTCATATAGCAAAAAGCAGACACATGCACAGGCAACTCCACGCGTCAAAGCAAAATGAACCGCTTCATTCATACGTTTCCGATTACCAGCTGCAAAATTGTATGCCACCAATGGCAAAACACCGTCCGAAATACCCATAATTGCCTGAAAAGGAATGCTTTCAACTTTCTGCATAACTCCCATGCCAGAAATGGCTGCAACAGGATAAACGGACATCAGCCGTAACAGGACAGCATTTGAAACAGCGGCCAATAAAATCTGTAAGGCAGCAGGCGTTCCAATCGCGTAAATCTCCATATGCTTTCTACGTTCTATCGGTTTCGGAAACAAAGATACTTTTACAAGACTTGTTTCACGACTGCGAATTACATGTACCAGCAGAAATCCGAGCGAAATAACATTCGAAAGGCAGGTAGACAGTGCTGCTCCTGCAACCCCCATTCCCATAGTAAAGATAAATACCGGATCCAGCACCATATTCAGCACTCCGCCAAGTGACATTCCGATGCTTGAAATCCGTGCATCTCCCTGCGCTCGTACAATATTGGCGAGTACCATATTTAATACAGTAGGAACTCCACCAACTACAACTGTCCAAAAGAGATACTCCTGTGCATACGGAATCGTTCCACTATCTATCCCAAGGAATGTGAGAAATTGCCGGTCAGCCAATAGACAAATTAAGGAATAACACAGTGTCACACCACCTGCTGCCCATAGCGAAAATGCCGCAACGGTTCCCGTTTTCTTCTGTTCTCCGCCTCCAAGCATACGAGATATTAAACTACCTCCCCCAATACCAAATAAATTGGCAAGGGCATTCATTATCATAAAAACAGGATAGGTGACCGTAACAGCCGCCACCTGATATGGATCACCGGTTTGTCCAATGTACCATGTATCTGCCATGTTGTAAACCAGCATAACAAGCTGACTGATAACCGTAGGGATCACAAGTTTCATCGCCGCCTGTTGAATTGGCATCGTTTCAAATAATTCTGTTTTTTCTTCTGCTTCCTGCCTCATGATAACCTGCCTCTCCTTTCTCTCTTCCGATTCTATTTTAGCAAAATACAACTTGTCTCGGAAGTTCAGATATGTTATCATGGTATAAAGCAGTAACTTTATACAGGAGGTGTGATAATGTATAACCGACAATTAGATTCTTTTATCAAAGCAGCTGATTCCGGCAGTTTTAGCAAAGCCGCAAAAGCAATGTATATTTCCTCTCCTGCAATCATCCAGCAAATTAATCTTTTAGAGGAAAGTTGTGGCTTTAAACTATTTATCCGTTCCAACCATGGCATTAAACTTACCCCTGCCGGATGTTCCTTATATGAAGATGCCAAAAACATTGTACGGCTGTCAAACGATGCTCTAAATAAGGCACGTAAACTTGCTGAATCCTCCGAAACAACAGTACGAATCGGTACTTCTCTATTATATAAGTGCCGCCTGCTGCCCGACCTTTGGACACAAATCAGCGAGAAACACCTTGAACTAAAAATTGAAATTCTTCCAATGACAGAATATCAGAATCGCGGTGAAGTATTTTCAGCATTAGGAGTCCAGTTTGATTTATTCGAAGGTATTTACGGTTCAGCCGGTTGGAAAGGCATGTGTCAGTTTTTAGAATTGGAACGCACCCCTGTCTGCTGTGCCGTCGCTAAAAATCATCGACTGGCAGACAAAAACAAACTCACCCTGCAAGATTTGAACGGTGAGTTTGTTGTAATGCCAATAGAGGGTGTTTCAAAGGAAATCGATTCTTTCCGGATACATCTAAAAAAACAGTATCCCGCAATCCAAATTGTGGACTCCAAACGGTACGATCTCGATACTTTTACATTGTGTGAAATGAATCAATATATTCTGATTACACAGCCGGTCTATAAAGACATCCACAGCAACCTTGTAACAATTCCGCTAGAAACCAATTATACATTGCCCTATGGCTTAATGTATGCTAACGAACCAACCACGGCGGCAAAAAAATTCATCACTGCCGTAAAGGAAATAACACAACAATTGTAAATACTCATCGACACCCTTTCGTTATGCCTGTTTCCCACTCTGATATACTTCCTCTTCATTTTCCCCTGCCGGAAACTGTTTATCATTGTCTGCATATACTCTTCTCCCGTAGCTGCGCCTGCACTAAGCAGATAAAACTTCTTATTTTTCAGGATCAAATCTACGGCAAATGTCCGGTCGATCATTCGCTTCATAAGAGAAGTCCAGGTGTAAAAATTTGGATCTGACGGTGCACACCGTCCGTCATTACTGTGACATGGGACTGGTTCCTAATTTGCGGCATGATAAAAACGGAAACCGAATCTTTGACGACGAATCATTAAACTGGCTTTAGGCAGCCAAATTTCTGCGTGCCAGCGGACTTTCCATACCGGAAATACGCCACTACTTCTCTTTGTGCCAGCTGGGAAAATCTTCGCTCAAAGAAAGAATCGAAATTTTAAGAAAATTGAAAAGCGAATCTGAAAAACAATTGGCTGAACTTCAGATCCGCATTGACTGTCTCGCTGATAAGATTGAACATTGCCAGCAAGTCATTGATGGCGATGGAGACGATGACTGCAACCTATTAAATTGGTAAATTCTTCCTTTTTGTATACCATCCAGCTCAGTTTGATAAATGGCTCTTCTTTCATGACTTGCATCTACTTCCAATATTCTAAAAGTTTTTCGTCAATAACTGCTATTTTTTCTTTTCCCTTGATATTCTTATAAAAAGCAAGTTTTTCCACTTCTTCTTTATCGGTTCTATACTTTTCTATAATTTCAAGATATCTCTTTGGCAGCGTAACTCCGTATAAACCACCATACTCATAATGCCAATCGGGATTAAAATATCCCGGTGCCATTTTCAAATACATCAAACCTAAATATTTATATTCAACATCTGATAAACCGATTTCTTCATGACATTCGCAGATAATACATTCTTTTAATGTTTCATTGTCTTCTCTACAGCCACCAAAAATCTCCCATTCCTGCCGCCATTTGTTCCACCCCATAAGATACTCATCTTCTATTTTTACAACTGCTAGACAATGCGTGATCGGTTCATATTGCCCTTCCGCATTTGTTTCGTCAACAGGAATAAAATCAAGAAATTCATTTCCTCTATTATCCACAACTATCATAGAAATTTCTCCTTTTCTTTATAATGCCAGTCTACTCTTCCCGCCACTCTTTTAGTGCCGCCGAAAGTCTTCTGTCAATATCCTTTCTGGTCGCTTCACATTCATTCGGATATTCTTTTGCCGCTCTGAAAATAAAACGCAGTACAAGTTTAAGTCCTACAGGAAGAGCCTTACGAAGCAGTGATTCCGGCAAAACAAAATGCGTTCCATGTTCATACACAAGCGGTACATAGTCGCACGCATGAGGACGCTCTTTCAATCGCTGATCCATTCGACGTATATATTTTCCTGCTTCCCAGAATGAATCATCATCCGCACCGATCAAAAACAGTTTTCCTTTTATGTTCTCAACCTTGATCATTTCCTCTTCCGTGTGCTCTCTCGCTTTTTCCGAATCAATGAACAAGCAGGTGCTGCGTTCAATATCCCCCGAACCTTTTGTCTCTTCCTCAACTTTCTGCCAGTAAACCGGATGTTCGTACACAAACGGCATATACGGAAGCGGTTCTCCTTTCCAGGAAAGAGTAGACGCACCGGGAATCGGCCATTCCTTACATCCATCTTTATTTCCCTGTTCAAATCCCTGCCATACAAAATCACTGGCAGTAAGACCAAACGTCAGTGTAATATCCGGGAAAAGTGACGCCGCAACGATAGCATCCGTACCAGCCGTACTCATTCCCATAATTCCGATTTTACGGTTTCCATTGTCCTTTAGCCATTTGATGGCAGTCTCAATTCTTTCCAATGGATAATTTACATGACTGTAATTTTTCTTTCCGGGAGACATACAAAGAACATTGACTCCGTTTTTATGTAACCATTTTGCACCGCACTTTGCCATAAAGTCATTGGGATCATCTCCAAACAACCCAATAACAACACAATCTGAAGCCTTTGGATTTTCATAATACGTTCCGTAAAAACCATCTTTTTCGGTTTCAAAAAATAACTTCTTCATAACTTTTCCTCCAGTACTCATTCAAAAATCAATCCACAGTTCCCTCATCACACTCAATGTTAGTACAAACTAACTCTGTTGTCAACTTAAAAATTGATTTAAGTTTTCGCGGCTACACCTTTTTTAATTATCCTATAATTTTGTTTTTTCTATCATCACAAAGGCTCTCTATAAATTCATTAATAATATTTTCCCTATTATATGTAGTATCAACATATGGTAAATTATAAATACCACATTCCTTTTTAATCCAGTTGCTTATTTCTACTATATCTCTACAATCATTCATATTTTGTTCATCCGAATGAAAATATGTATAATCATCCGGGGTATCATATTGTTTTAATATATTGAATCGCTCTTCCGGAGTAATATCAGACGTAATAATAAAATACCCTTCCGATTTTTCATCTGCAATATACGTTTGAAAATCATAAGGCGTTAATTGAAATACATCAATTACTACACCATAATCACATTCCTCATACTCTCCACTATTTATCATTGCTCTAATAAATGGTGCAACCTTAGAACTAATATACCTGTAGTTTTTCAGTGCATCCTCTGATTCATTCGTATTAATTTTACACTCCGGGAAATTTTTTTCTATCCCTGCAAGAATAGCATCCATACTAATATGCTGATATCCTTTTTGCTTTGCAATTCTTTTTGAAATGGTACTTTTTCCCGCTCGTGGAACACCAGCAATAATCACATATTTCTTCATATCTTCTCCATTGCATTTCTGATAAATTCAAACTGCTTATTCAACATATCAATATCTATTACACCATTACGATCAAGTGCCGTCGCCTCTAAAGTGAACGTCCCGTTGTATCCAATCTTATGAATAAACTCAAAGAATCTGTCAAAATCAATATGTCCCTGCCCAATCGGAAGGGTTCGCAGTTTTTCCCATTCTTTGTATCCGCCGGCATAATCATTTACATGGTAATGACAAATGTGCTTATCCATCCATAACCATTGATATGCCTCGTCATATAATAAATCCATTTGGCTGTGAAATGCCGCCATTTTGGTATCAAATACAAAACAAACTTCCGGATACCGCTCTGTCAATTCACACCAATGCTTCATCGGATTTTCCTGATTACACACAACATTTTCAATCAGTAATTTTATACCATACTTAGCCGCAATATCTTTCAGCTTGCCGTACGCCGCTAAATTGTTCTCAAAATGTGCATCTGATGTAATTCCATCCCACAAATGAACAACGATACTTTCTGCTCCTATTTCCCCGGCGATGTAACAATTTATGTCAAATCTTCTGTAAGCCTCATCAAACTCACCTTTGCTGATTGCCTCTCCTATATGTTTTTCACAGTGCATAACCGGAATATACAACTGCATTTGTTTTAACGCCATTATTAACGCTTCTACCTCTTCGTACCAAGCGGTATACATCATAAATTCAAACCCATCACAGGTTAATTTTGCTGACAGTTCCTTTAATAATTTATAATCCCTATTATTGGATTTACCAAGCAGTGCTCCGGTAGAACACAATATTTTAAACATAATTTTCTCCTTCCAAATTTTTCCACATACATTCCAGCATCCTGCCTAATGCATCAAAATCAGCTACACTTCTTCCCTCATATTGTACACCATCACGATTGAATAATATAGTCTGAATTCCCAATTCTTCCGCAACAAGTAAATTTTTTATGCTGTTATCGATGAAAATGCACTGTTCCGGATTACATCCTAATCTTTTTAAGGAATAGATAAATATCTCTTTGTCAGGTTTGCGCAGATGCACTTCCCCGCTGACAATTTTATCCATAAAATAGTGATTTATCCGATGATACCCGGTTAGAAATTGGCTCCATTCCAAAACATCATTTGACAACAGACAAAACGCATATATCTTACGGTACTTTTCTGCAAATTCCCGGAAACCTTCATCCAATGTGAGATAACTTTTTAAATACTCCTCCATCGCCGCCTGCGGACAAGCATAGCCGAGCCATGACAAAAATTCCTCGCTCGTCAGTTCTCCCCTCTGGGCTTTCGTAAAACATTGCTCATCCTTGATAATTCTTTTCAATCTGTCTTGCGCAGATGCACCTAATTTCTCCAAAGTATAAGGAACAAAATATCCCTTACTTTCTTTTATTATCACACCATACATATCAATCAGCAATATTTTATTTCTTTCCATAAGATATCATTGTTCCTTTCACAAATGTGTATCCGGCATTGACATTTTCCTGAAAGAATGTTGCAATTTCTATATTACGCTCACAGAAATTTGCTGCTTCCCTCCTAGTCATTCCATGGGTCAAAAGGTATTGAATGGATTTTTCTTTTTCCTCCTTCGTTAATCCCCTGTTCCAATCATTATATTCGACGAAATCATGTCTTCGCTGTTCGTAATCTTTTTTTTGGGGAGTAACAAAATCCACTCTGTCATTCATTCTAACATCAACTTCTTTGAGTCCCAGTTTTCTCATCAGATGTGCGTTACGCATTGCAGCCGCATAATCTCTTCCCTGTTGTTCCAGTTCTGCTCTCCAATGCTTTTCCATTCCTGTATGCTCACACAATCTAAAATAGTCCATTCCGTCTATATAAAGTCCATCACATTCAAATTCGCGATTGGAATCAATGCAAATAATGTATGCTCCTTCTTTGGCAAATTCCATCATCTTCTTTATAAAACTTTCCGGAGAATCCAAATGCCGCAGTACCGCCTGACATATTACGATATCATAGCTTTCCTTTTCATCATACTCATATACATCCCCATGGATAAACTCCCCTTGCAGCTTATTTGTCTCAAATAATTTACGCCCCATTTGTATTAAATTTTCTGCCATATCAATTCCTGTATAGGTACTTCCCTTAGGTAAATATGGTAGAATTAACAGCCCTAAAAATCCAAATCCGCAGCCACAATCCAACAGTTTTACCGGTCTGTCTATCTTCCAAACCTTTGTAATCAGGAATTCCATATAGTCATCGTTCCACATATTTTTTCTCGTCCGGAGAAGATATTCCAACTTTGCTTCCCAAAATTCTCTGGTTCCGGTCTGACTTGCAATATACACCTCTTCATTAAATGGCACAATCCCAATCAACTGATCCACAGATACGTCAAAATATTCCGCAAGAACCGGCAAATATGTAATATCCGGCATGGCTCCGCCGTTTTCCCATTTGCTAATTGTCTGAAAGGAAACACCCACAATATCCGCTAATTCCTGCTGTGTGATTTTCTTCTTATGTCGCAATTCCGCAATTCGTAAATTAATCTTTTTCATCTCTGTAACCTCCGACACTACTATTATATCAAAAGTCTTTTCACTTGTCGCAGTAAACATATGAGAATAAATTCAACTTAGAAGCGAAATTTCCGTCATATCTTGGCAAATCGGGTATCACTACACATACACAGGAAGCCGTTAAAATCTACCTCATAAATCATAACATTGACGCAATATATCTATCATTTTCTGCGTGTTTTTACTATCGACATGCTCTCCTTTGGACTTACGTTCTTTTAAATCCAGCCATGCTTTTGCCTTAAATGGTATTAAACAAGTGGGACTTAATACCGGAATGCCATCAATCAACATCTGTCCTGTTTTCAGCAGTTCGTAATACGCTTCATTCAGAAGAATTGCTGACAAACTAGATATTTCGTCATCTATCGGAAGTGGAGTAAGAATTGCATCATCTCCCAATATAATATAATCCGGATTTCTGGAAAAAATCTCTATCATGTACGGATATGCTTTACTTTTGGGAGCTGTAAAACGATAAAATTGTGGGGTTCCGTTACTCTTATTTAAGTGTTCATATCCTGCTTCTTTTATATAATCCCAAAATGCTTCGCCAAACTCTGCCGTAATAGATTCGACAATCAAAACAATATCAATATCTTTCGTAGCACGAAAGGGCAATTCCTCGTTTTGCATAATCAAATCACATGCGGTTCCACCAATTATCACATATTGGTTTTCAAATTTCTTAAATCTTTCTTTAAATTTCGTAAATCCATTAACCATTACCCCTGTAACCTTCTTTCCTTCAGTTCGTCTATTGCCTCTTCAATTCTCTCATCATTCGTATTTTGAAAAGATAGAACAACAGAAATATCATCCGCATTGTTATCATCTGCAAATTGTTTCGGATCATATGCCCATAATTCAAGTCTAACCTGCTTATCCGGTTCCACCAGTTCTTCTGTCAACAATGTTTTATCATAATCTTTCTCGCAAATTGCATATGTTACAACACGACTTGGATTTAGCATTGTTTTCTCTGAAAGTGCATTTTCTCCTGCAAGCACCATTTTGTCCGTAACTTGCTGTTTATCTATAAAACCCGATCTGCGGACTGGCGTAGACAGGTATCTTTTTGCTTTTTCAAACAATTCCAATCGCCCATATTTTGATTCAATGAATTTGTTTACACCATCTTTTGCTGCAAAAAATAAGTCCGACGCTTCCAACTGCCTTACTGCTCTTGTCAGCGTCATTGCAGTAAACGGAAGCATTTTTTTTGCCTCTGAAATATACAGCCGATTTCTCCTTCCATATAGATATAACAAAAATAACTGCTGAGTAGAGTAAACAAATTTTCCAGTCAGTTTGGGAAGTTCCGTCTCATCTGTAAGTACTGTTCCAATAAAAGGCAGATACACCTGCTTCTCCGTGATAAATGGTATATTGTTTTCAATGAAACTTTCTCTTCGAAATTTTGATATAGTCACCAGTTCAAATACAACGGGTACATTATCTATCTGCTGTATTTTTGCTATCTGTTTTTTTAATGATGGAAGAGTTGCAAGCGCTTCTGTTGGAATAAGCATTATGCAACGTTTATCTCCAATATATGCTGTATAAAAATCATAACTTCCTGCAATGTAAAGAGGCAAATCGTCTTGATGGCTCCATGCCGCATATTTTATAGAAAGTCCAAAAACATTTGTAAGCATATCGTCATTTCTCCTTTTTAACTCAATTTATTTCATTTTAACTTATGCAATGTTAAAAGTCAACTTTTTAAGTTATAAATATGATTCCGTCTTTATTCTCTTTTAGAAATAACGCCTCTAATGCTCTTTCCTCTATTCAATCCACTGTATAAAAGCTGTTTTATCGGAGTTGTTATATCCCGCACGTTTATAAAACTGCATCGTTGATTCTTTTTTCGATCCTGTGAGCAGCATCATTTTATAGCAGTTTTCCTTTTGTGCTATCTCTTTCGCATACGCTAAACATTCAGATGCGTAGCCTTTTCCGCGATAATCTTTATGCGTAACGACATTTTCTATAAAAGCATACGGTCTGACATTTCTTGTCAGATTCGGTATCACTACACATACACAGGAAGACACTATTTTGTCATCAACTACTTTTATGATAATATGATGATTTTTATCCTCAACGATCGTCTTCCATGTTCTGCTTAAATGCTCAGACATTTCCGGAACATCGCTTTCATGTAAATGCAAATATAATTCTAACAATCCTTTTAATTCATTTTCATGTATTTCTCGAATCAATATAATACCCTCCACAAAATTTTGCGTTTGACGGTTTCACAGCGATCAATATTGAATTAATAATATCCGAACCTGCAATAATCGCATTCACGCACAAAATATACCTTAACAATTCAAAAGCAAATCCATCTGTCAACGGCAGAAAAAACATTGGAATAATGGTTAAAACAAGTAACGGAAGTGTCATAAACAGCCAAAATCTTTTTTTGCTCATAACCGCGTTACTGTTAAGCCAAAAAAATATTCCGGAATGAGTTAAACTAATATCTCCAATTTTATAAACTACTGATATATGTAATAATTCATGAACTATGAATACCAATATAAAAACACTGCCTTTTATGATCCAATTTGCAAAATTCCACACTCCCATCATCGTTGCTATTATAATAAGAACTATCTGTAAACTATACACAAACTTCATAAAATGCCTTCGGAACCATACATTTTTAATAAATGGTTTCCAATTAGAAAAATCCCTATCATTCGCTGGAAGTGGTTTAAATAAATACAGCATGCTTTCCTCCTTTAGTTTTTACTCTATTCTGTCCCCTTTTCTTCACTATTCTGCTTCTGAAGATAAAACATTGCCTTTTGTGTTTCAATCTCTGCTTTCAATTCTTCTTCTGTCGGCAGGTATAACTTATACTTTGAAGCAAACAACTGCTCATTGCCATGCATAATAGAATAGCGGGCAATATCGTCATCGGTATCGGAGCAAAGTACAATTCCTATTGTTGGGTTATCGCCCTCACTGCGTTTTAATTCATCATACATACGGATATACATATCCATCTGTCCTACATCTTGATGTGTTATCTTCTCTGTTTTGAGATCAATAAGGACAAAGCATTTCAGTATGTAATTATAAAACACAAGATCAATATAATAGTCCTGCTTCTCCGTGTGAATGTGCTGTTGCCTTGCCACAAAAGCATATCCTTTTCCAAGTTCCATCAAAAATTTCTGTAAATTGGAAAGAATACTTTTCTCAAGATCACTTTCTGTAAAATCTGTACTCTGAGAAAATCCTAAGAATTCTGCAACTACTGGATTTTTGATAAACTCCAACTTATCATTTTGATACCGTTCTGTCAGTTCCTTCATTTCACTTTCTACAAGTTCTTTTTTCTGTGTCTTAAGCATACGATAATAATACTGAGAAGAAATATTCCTCTGTAAAGTTCGGACACTCCATGTCTGTTCTCCTGCTTCTTTTTCATACCAATCACGAGCTTCCGGGTCTTTAACCTGTAATAAAGTTCTATAATGCGACCATGAAAGTAATGTATCGGATTGTCTACACGCCGTGTCGACAATTTTAGGAAAGGTTTTATAAAACTTTAGGCAATGGTATAAATTACTTCTATCATATCCCTTACCATATCGCTTAGTTAGTTCTTTAGATATTTCCTTTATTACCTTTAAGCCATACTCTGAACGTTCATCCCCACCTAATTCTTCTTCTGCAATTCTGTAGCCAAGCAGCCAATTTCTCTGTACGAGCAATGTATTGACCGCCCGATATGCAGTTTTTTGTGAGGACTCAATAATCCCACACATATCATTTAAAATGTCATCGGTTTTAACAAAATTATCCATAATAATATTTTGTTCGTTTTTTTCCAATTTATTCTCCATAGCTATCGCTCCTTTGGATTGCATTTTTAAAATAAAAGGAATTCCTTTCAAACTCCTAGACAAAGTGAAATTTAATCACCGCCACAAATATTAATTATTTTCTTTTTGGCTAATTCTGGTCAGGTATCTATTCTGACAATTTCCGTCAGCGCCTTATTCCGATATATCAAATCGTCTCTTACGGTAAATCCCTGCGTTTCCCAAAATGCATTTCCTGCGCTGTTTCTGTCAAATACCACCAGAGCAGCCTTATTGATTCCTAAAGCCGATAATTCATTCATTGCCTTGTCAACCAATTTACCCGCAATTCCCATCCTTCTATAATCAGGACGAACCGCTGTATGGTATATATAACCACGTCTTCCATCATTTCCCACCATGATTACTCCTATGATTTTGGAATCCTTTTCAGCCACAAGACAGGTATCCGGATTTCTTTGAATGAACTTATCGATGCCCTCTTTCGAATCATCAAGATTATTCAGTCCCATTCCAACGCACGACATCCATAAATCATATACATTATCATAATCTTCTATTTTCATTTTTCTAATATCCATTTTCTGTCCTCTCCTTTTGTATGTTTTTTCCATAAATCAGATTTTTCCATTTTTTTACAGCGCTTAAATTGACCTTACGAAAGCATGGATCAGTTTCCTGCTGTTTTCATCCACCTCGTAGGAAAATTCAGGATGCCACTGAACCCCCATTATAAACTTACGGGAAGGCATATATATTCCTTCAATCAATCCATCTTCGGAAACAGCCATTTTTTGAAAATCGGGCGACAGCGTTTTGACTGCCTGATGGTGATAACTGTTTACTCCCATCTGTTCCTTTTCCAAAATATGATAAAGCGGTGTGTCCTTTTGTATCGTTACCTGATGTGCTGTCCTGTCATACGGCGGTTTCATGTGATGGTCGATGCCGCTGTTATGTTCCGTTTCTAAATCCTGATACAGAGTCCCGCCATAGCAGGCATTCATAAACTGAACTCCCCGGCAGATCCCCAGCACAGATTTATCCTTTTCTATCGCTCTGTCTAAAATATATCGTTCCATTTCGTCTCGTAACGCGCAGGTTGAACCGCACCACGTTTCTGTCTGGGCGTGATAGACAGAGGGCGACACATCATGTCCGCCGGTCAGCAAAAAACCACCACATATCTCTAGAAAATAATCCAGTTCCTCCGGTCTGCGTGTTAGTGGAAGCATTAAGGGAATCGCATTTTCCGCCTCCAGCATTTTCATATATCCCGGAAGCATCCAGTAACTTTCTTTTTCGTCATCATAGAGCGGCATAACACCAATTACTTTTCTCATCATTTTTTCACCTCGTAAACTCATTTATTTTTTGTTCTTTTTGTAAACCGCTTTCCTGCTCACTCCCTTCTTTTTCAGAACTTTCTTATATGCTTTGTAATTCTTTGCCGGAAGTTTAAAGACAATGTTCTTCGCCGTTTTCTTAAACGCCGCCGATCCGACCCTTTTCTTAGTCAACTTGGTTGTCTTTATTATTACCTTTTTAAGTTTCCTACAATTGTAGAATGCTTTTCTTCCGATTGAAGTTACATTCTTACCGATTATTACTTTTTGCAGTTTCCTGCGGTTTGCAAATGCCTTAGCCCTTATGGATACGACTTTGTAGGTTACACCGTTGTACTTCACGGTTGCCGGTACTCTGACTTTTCCCTTTGCATTCTTCTCTGCCGCATAATACATGACCGTCGGATTGCTCTTTCTTGTAGATATGACTTTGTATACCGCACCGTCTGCCGCTGTGAATTTCGCGCCTTTTTTCAGTATATCCGAGGTACTTTCCGGCGTACTGCTTGGGGTACTGGCTGGAGTACTGCTTGGGGTACTGCTCGGTGTGCCAGCCGGCGTACTGCTTGGTGCAATAGTTGGCGTGCTGCTTGGCGTACCTGCCGGCGTACTGCTTGGTGCAATAGTTGGAGCGCTGCTTGGAGTACTGGCTGGAGTACTGCTTGGTGCAATAGTTGGCGTGCTGCTTGACGTACTAACCGGCGTACTGCTTGGGGTACTAGTTGGAGTGCTGCTTGGCGTACTGGTTGGGACATTCGGGGCTTTTACCACGGTAATTGCTATTGTTCCTGTCATTTCCTTATAAACACGGTTTCGTGCAGGGCGGAATACCCAGTCTGCCTGTATTGTTCCTACGGCAGGCATTTTTTCCGGCTCACTCCATACAAGTGTGCCCTCAACCACCGTGTTTGTACCGGCTTCTACAAAGACGGCTTCTGTCAGGTTAAGGGATGACAGTTTCTGCCCATAAGTAAGGGTACTGTCTCCTTCTACCGCAACAGAACATCCGTTCTGTAGTTCAACCGATTTCTTATCTGTTATCTGCACCGTCAGCGTATATTCCGCATCCTCATAATTCTGCATAACGGCTTTTACCTTGATCGTTGCTGTTTTCCCAATCTTAGAATCGTCAACAGCATTGACTTGGAAGGTCAATTTTCCGTTCCCGTCAACTTCTGCCTCACTGAGGATTCCCTCGGTATCAGCGGTATCACAGGAATACACGGCATCGCCTTTATCTGCCGGGAGTTTTTCGGCGATCTCTACCGCAGATGTCTCTCCTTCCGAACCTGCCGCATAGACATAACTCTGCTCCTCTCCGGTTATGACGGGTGCGTCTGCCTTTGCGATCACAAATGTAACCGGGTCACTCTCCAGAGCAGCATAACTGGAAGTTTCTTCCACATAGGCTTTGACGGCATAGGTTCCTGCATTCACCGGTATCGTGTCCGTATAAACTGCATCTGCCGGAATGCTGCCATCTGCACCAATATGTGCGTATCGATAAAGAACCGTACCATATTTTGCGCTTATTGCCGGTGCCGGTTTCTTATTTTTTCCATAGGTATATCCGGCGCAGGAAAGCACTGCCGTAAACTCATTTGCTGCCTGCGTTATGGTCAAAACGCCGCTCGTTCCGTCTGCGCCATTTCCTGTAAAATTCACGTCGTATTTTTTGCTGTTACAGCTGCCGATAATAGCATATTTTCCACCGGGAGAATCCGCTTCCGCAACGGAGTCTAATGTAATGCCAAGATCAGCATTACTATCCCCTGCAACAAGACCAGATCCCGCTGCAAAGTCCCATGTAAATTCCGGATTATTCTGTTCATATACCTTTTCTTTATCGGCTATCACTACCGTGACCGTTTTCTTGGCAACCTCCGGTATCACCTCACAGGATGCCGTTTCATAACGGTCTGCATTCTCTCCCGTCGGTGTAAAAACCAAAGTATATGTCTCCGTGGTTTCAATCTCCGGTATGCTTGCTTTCTCCTCTTCTTTTACAGACCAGTTTCCGGAAACCGTTGTTTCACTTCCTTTTCTGTCCACTACCTTTGCGTCTGTATCATCCACCCTCATGTCTGCCAGACTCTGTCCATATTCGCCGACAAGTTTCGGTGCTGTCTCGATATACGGAACCGTCTTCACGGTTCTAAAATTCAAGGCCGCAACATCGCTTGCGTTTCCTGCCTCATCTGCCGCCACCATATACAGCACATAATCTGTGTTTGACGTAAGACCGGTAATCTCCAATTGTTGAGCATACTCACTGCTTAATATTTTTCCGGTCACTACACCGTCTTTTGCCTCCCACGTATCGACTTCCGTGTCTGCATCCTTGCTTACATCAGCGGTCTTATCCGCAAAATCATCAATGGAAGCCGGTGCCGGTTCCCCTGCTTTCCTACAACTATAGTAATAGTCTCCCTGCTCTGTACACTGAACCCAAATCTTTGCAGAAATGTCCGTAACGGTAACCTTCTCTTCTTCTGACAAAATATGTAAAGTTGGTTTTTCATTGTCAAATATCACTCCATTGGAGCAGATATAACTGCTCCGGTTGCCCATTGCATCCTCTGCGTAAACATAGACCAATTGGCCGGTACTTGTGGCATCAGCAAAAAGCGTTGTCAGCTTTTCTGCCTCCCCGTTTCCGGTTACAGGTACTTTTGTAAAAAAACCTACTCCGGCTCTCTCGTCTAATTCTTCTATCGTAATAAGTTTATCTCCACTGCTCACATAGTAACCATACCGTACCACTCCGCTCTGGCTGTCATTTGCCTTCACTTTTACGTCCAGACTGTCTCCCTTGAATATCACAGAATCATACGCTTCTAACAAGAAATTCCACCAGTGTTTCTTGATGTTGATACCGATATTGGCACCGTTCCAGTCCGGTGCCGTCTGGTCGATCTTTGCCGTCAGCGTTTTCTTCGCAATCTGACCGGCATCATTTTTCAGGTAATAGGTAATCTCCTGCTGCTCCTCTTTGGATACTGCACGGTAGGTAAAGGAATCGCTGTACGTGCCCTCTGCCTTGTCCGAGATAGAATAGTTCTCCGGTGCCTCTATATCAAACCTCGCAGGAAACCATTCTGTATATTCGCTGCCGTTTCGATCTGTTGTCACAGCATTCGGTGTGTTTTCCAAATATTGGATATAGAGGGTCATGACATCCGACTCCGCAGCCGTATAATTACCGCTTGCCGAAACCGCTGCCTTCACTTCGTAGACACCCGGTTCTTTCGGAAGACCGGTTATAAAATCTCCTGCCTCGCCGCTGTCCTTTTTCTCCCGGTAAAAATAGGTAAATGTTCCGCTGTAACTCTCGTCATTTTTTAAAGTTACAGACAGGTTTGGTAACTCTCCTGCCTCCACTGCACGTCCGGTATATATGTATGTATCCTTCTCTTTCGCCCAGCGAACCACGGGTTCTGCCTGCGTTACGGTAACCTCCAGACTGGTATCCAGGTATACCGTATCGTCTTCCACAACATATCCTTTCACCTTAGAATAATCTACTTCGTCGGCATCCGCCGGAGCAAATCTGGCTTCATAGTCTGCTGTACCCAGAGAGTTCAACTTGACAGACGAATCCTTCCATGTCCAGCCTTCCGGTAAGTCTACCTCGTTCAGACTTTGTCCATAGGTCGCTGTCAGTCCGTCCACCTTCTCTGCCTCTGTGATGTCAGCCCACTTCTTTGTCTTTACAGTTATTTCGGCTGCATCCGAAGCCGCATAACTACCCTTTCCTGCATATCGTACGTGGATCGTATACTCCGTATCCGGCGTCAGTCCGGTAAATATTCCGTTACTTTCACTCTCCCATGAACCACCGGAACTATCCGTCACAAATTCCAATTTTCCATAATTTACCATCCCTTCGATACCGGAGATCTCGATGGTTTCTGCGCCCACTTTCACTTTTCCGTTTAAATCCGGTGTAGGGGCTTTATCTCCGTATTCTGCAATTGCCGCAACAACATTTGCCGGCATGGTAAACGCAAGCGGCGATGTCCTCTGTATCGGAACATTCGCTCCATTAACCGACCATCCGATCAATCCTTTGTTCTCATAAGTTTCCGGATCTGCATATATAACTGCTCTATCCTTATAAGCAAAATAATAAATTTTATCCGACCATATTGTTGTTTCTTCCTCCGTAACACCATCCAGCTTTCCATTTGTAAGCAACCTGTACTTCGGCTGATTACCGGTTACTTCGTCTGCACTTGCAGAATCCATTTCTCCGGCGACTTTGATCGTACCCTTATTGGTAATGGTCTTTCCCTCGCCAACCGTCAGCGTAGTGCCTTCCGGTACAGAAAGCGTCTGACCCCCGGTAATTTCAAAATCCATGGCAGTCGTTACATTGCCATATATCCTGCCATCAGATCCATCCATGGAGATGATGTTCGTCCAACTGTCTGAATCATCCTGCTTGTAAATACCTTTTTTCATACCATCACTGCTGCTTGCAAAAATAAACGGGGAATTTTCAATCGTGAGCGTTGGTTTCCCTACAAAGTTGTTACACTTTCCCGGCCCGATACCACTTCCCATATTACTGGCTGCCTTTATCACTCCCCCTGTAATGGTAATGCCGCTTCCGAAAGCCGTCGCGCCCTCTCCACCACCGATTCCGGCTCCATAATTACCGGTTGCGTTGATCTCTCCTCCGCTGATGGTTACCTCACCCCTTGTATCCTTTCCGCTGCCGATTCCGGCTCCATAATTACCGGTTGCATTAATCTTTCCTCCGCTGATGGTTACGATACCTACTATACCATCCCCGCATAGGTATCCACTGCCGATTGCAGCTCCATCTCCCTTACCAATTGCGTTGATTTCTCCTCCGGTGATATTCACGGTTGCATTACCTTTTCCATAGCTTCCACCACCGATTCCGGCTCCCAGATAACTACCGGTTGCATTGATTTCTCCTCCGGTGATGGTTACAGTTATTTCACCTGCATAACCTCCACCGCCGATTCCGGCTCCATGGCCATTACCGGTTGCATTGATCGTTCCACCATTAATCGTAATCTTCCCACTCGTGCCATCCGATGCTGACTCTGCTCCACCAATGCCTGCTCCATTATAATATGCTTCACTGGTTATATTTCCTCCGTCAATGGTTATCGCTCCATTTACATTTTCGGATTCTCCTCCAATCGTTGCGCAACCACCTCCGGTATTTTTACAGATCAGTTTTCCCTGCGTATCTCCTTCTGACTGTGCATGGATAAATAAACCATCCGTTCCCGATACGGCAATGCCGCCCACATATGAATCACCATTTTCCTTTGCAATTTCAAGTTTACAATTATCTGCCAGTATCAAATGTACCGTTCCCTGAACTGTGACACGGTTTTCTATCGTGATATCCCCTTTTGCCACATACCAGTTCTCCTGGTCGGTCGTTCCCCAAATTGTATCTGCTGATGTCACCTCTTTTACACTGTTACAGGTTTTTTCTTCCATTTCCTTACTTTCCTCATTGTATGCAAGATAAGTTACACCTGTCTCCGCATCAAACAGCGCCAGCTGCCCTGCACTCTCTGCCGTGATGTCGTGGGCAGATACTATCCCCTCTGCACTTACCGGCACCGGAAACATAGCTCCTGTCATACTGATACACAATAGTGTTGCAAGTCCTCTCCGAAATCTTCTCATATTATCCCTTCCTTCCTTTTAAAACCGTTACATTCTACATCGTTCAAAAAAGCTGAAACTAACTGTATTTGATGTTGATTATATCATAAAGATTCAAGAGAAACAATCCGTTTTGGAAGAAATTCCCTTGAAAAACTTTTTATTATGTGCAAACCTTTCTTCCAAACGAAGAAACCTGTAAATATGTTTTCACTCCCTGCAAAGGTATCAAAAAAGGGGCTTCACGCGAATTATCGTGCAGCCCCTCTTTGGGTTGATCTTTAGCCGGATACTGTCCTATAACAGGATTTTACGCATTTACTTCTTTTGTTTTTGTTTCTTCTGCTTTTTGTACTTCTTGTAAATCGCCTTCCTGCTTACTCCCTTCTTTTTCAGAACTTTCTTATATGTTTTGTATTTCTTTGCCGGGAGTTTAAAGACAATTTTCTTCGCCGTTTTCTTAAACGCCGCCTTTCCGACCTTCTTCTTGATCTTCTTGGTTGTCTTTATTGTTACCTTTTTAAGTTTCTTACAGTTGTAGAACGCTTTTTTCCCGATTGAAGCTACATTCTTCCCGATTATTACTTTTTGTAGCTTCTTGCGGTTTGCAAATGCCTTAGCCCTTATAGATACGACTTTGAAGGTTACTCCTTTGTACTTCACGGTTGCCGGTACGCTGACTTTTCCCTTTGCCTTCTTCTTTGCCGCATAATACATGACAGTCGAATTTTTCTTCTTTACACATAGGATTTTGTATACCGCACCGTCTGCCCCTGTGAATTTCATGCCTTTTTTCAGTATATCCGAGGTGTTTTCCGGAAGGCTGCCGGATGTGTTTTCCGAGGTATCACTCGGAGCATCACCGATTGTATTCCCTGGCGTACTACCTGACGTACTGCCGGATGTATTCCCTGGGGTACTACTTGGTGTACCAGCCGGAGTGCTGTCTGGCGTACTGCTTGGCGCACTTGCTGGTGTACTGCTTGGCGTGCTAACCGGCGTACTGCTTGGCGTACTAACCGGGCTACTGCTTGGTGTACTAACCGGGGTACTGCTTGGTGCAATAGTTGGCGTACCAACTGGGGTACTGCTTGGTGTACCAGCCGGCGTACTGCTTGGTGCAATAGTTGGTGTACCAGCCGGCGTACTGCTTGGTGTGCTGCTTGGTGTACCAGCCGGCGTACTGCTTGGTGCAATAGTTGGCGTACCAGCTGGGGTGCTGCTTGGCGTACTAGTTGGAGTGCTGCTTGGTGTACTGGTTGGGACGTTCGGGGCTTTTACCACGGTAATTGCTGTCGTTCCTGTCATCTCTTTATAAATACTGTCCTGCACAGGGCGGAATACCCAGTCTGCCTGTGTTGTTCCCACGGCAGGCACTTTTTCCGGTTCACTCCATACAAGTGTACCTTCAACCACCGTGTTTGTACCGGCTTCTACAAAGACGGCTTTTTTCAGATTAAGCGATGACAGTTTCTGTCCATAAGTAAGGGTATTGTTTCCTTCTACTGCGACAGAACTTCCGTTCTGCAGCTCAACCGATTTCTTATCTGTCATCTGTACCGTCAGCGCATATTCGGCATCCTCATAATTCTGCATAACAGCTTTTACCTTGATCGTTGCTGTCTTTCCAATCTTAGAAGCATCAACAGCATTTACCCGGAAAGTCAGTTTTCCGCTCTCGTCAACTTCTGCCTCACTGAGGATTCCCTCGGCATCGGCCGTATCACAAGAATATACGACATCGCCTTTATCTGCCGGGAGTTTTTCAGCGATCTCCACAGAAACCGTCTTTCCTTCCGAACCTGCTGCATAGATATAACTCTGCTCCTCACCGGTTATGACCGGTGCATCTGCCTTTGCGATCTTAAACATAACCGGAGTACTCTCCAGCGCGGTGTAACTGGCAGTTGCTTCCACATAGGCTTTGATGGCATAGGCTCCTGCATTCACCGGTATCGCGTCCGTATAAGCTTCATCTGCCGGAAAGCCATCTGCACCAAAACTTGCATATCGATACTTAACGGTACCATATTTTGCACTTATTGTCGGTTCCGGTTTCTTATTTTTCTCATAGGTATAACCACGGCAGACAAGCACTGACGTAAACTTATTTTCCGCCTGTGTTATCGTCAAAACGCCGCTCTTTCCGTCTGCACTGTTTCCTGTAAAGTTCACGTCGTATTTTTTACTGTTACAGCTGCCGGTAATAGCATATTTCCCGCCGGGAGAAGCCGCTTCCGCAATGGAGTCTAATGTAATGCCCAAGTCGGCATTACTATCCCCCGCAACAAGGCCGGATCCCTCTGCAAAATCCCATGTAAACTCCGGATTATTCTGTTCATATGGTCTTTCTTTATCTGCTATCACTACCGTGACAGCTTTCTTGGCAACCTCCGGTGTCACTTCACAGGATGTCGTTTCATAACGGTCTGCCTTCTCTCCCGTCGGCGTAAATACCAAAGTAAACGTTTCCGTGGTTTCAACCTCCGGTAGGATTGCTTTCTGCTCTTCTTTTACCGACCAGGTTCCGGAAACCGTTGTTTCACTTCCTTTTCTGTCCACTACCTTTGCGTCTGTATCATCTACCTGCATTTCCGACAGGCTCTGTCCATATTCGCCGACGAGTTTCGGTGCTTTCTCAATATACGGAACCGTCTTTAAGGTCGTAAATTGCAATGATGCAACATCACTTGCGTTTCCTGCCTCATCCGTCGCCACCATATACAGAACATACTTCGTGTTTGATGTAAGACCGGTAATACTCAATTGTTGAGAGTACCGCTTAAGTGATTTAGAGTATCCCTCGCTTAATATTTTCCCGGTCACTACACCGTCTTTTGCCTCCCACGTATCTACTTCCGCATTTTCATCCTTGCTTACATCTGAAATCTGCTTCGCAAAATCATTGATCGAAGATGGTGCCGGTTCCCCTGCTTTCTTACAGATATAGTAATAGTCTCCTACCTCTGTACAATGAAGCCAACACGTTACGGAAGTATCCCAAATTATATCACCGCCTTGAAATTCAACATTCAATGTTGGTGCCGTATTGTCAAATACAATACCATTGGAGCAGATATAATCGCTCCGGTTTCCCACTGCATCCACAGCGCAAACATAGACCAGTTTGCCTTCATCTTTGGCTTCTGCTACAAGTTCAGTCAGTTTTTCTACCTCTCCGTTTCCGGTTGCAGAAACTTTGTCAAACCGATTCATCCCATACAGAATATCTAAATCTTCTCTTGTCCAAGTAAGATATACACTAGGCTGCACATAGTAATAATACGCTGTCACTCCACTCTGGCTGTCATTTGCCTTCACGTTTACGTCCAGACTGTCTGCCTTGTATAACTTTGGAATATACTCTTCTAACAAGGAATTCCACCATCGGCTCTTGATGTTGATACCAAGATTGTCTCCGTTCCAGTCCGGTGCCGTCCGGTCGATCTTTGCCGTCAGCGTTTTCTTCGCAATCTGACCGTCAGTATTTTTCAGGTAATAGGTAATCTCCTGCTGCTCCTCTTGGGATACTGCACGGTAGGTAAAGGAATCGCTGTACGTGCCATCTGCCTTATCCGAGATGGTATAACCCGTCGGTGCCTTTATATAAAACTCCGCAGGACACCATTTTGTATATTCGCTGCCTTTTTTATCTGTTGTCACAGCATCCGGTGCGCCTTCCAAATATTGGATAGTGAGAGTCATGATATCCGATTCTGCAGCCATATAATTCACGCTTGCCGAAACCGCTGCCTTCACTTCATAGACACCCGGTTCTGTCGGAAGACCGGATATAAAAGTTCCTGCCTCGCCGCTGTCCTTTTTCTCTCGGTAAGAATAGATAAATGTTCCGCTGTAGCTCTCATGATTCTGTAAAGTTACAGACAATCCCGGTAAATCTCCTGCCGTCACGGAAAATCCGGTATATGTATATGCAGCACTCTTCTGCGCCCATTGAATCACAGGTTTTGCCTGTGTTACGGTAACCTCCAGGCTGATATCCAGGTATACCTTACCGTTTTCCAAAACATATCCTGTCACCTTAGAATAATCCACGTCGGCTGTATCCGACGGAGTAAATCTGGCTTCATATTCTTTTGCACCCACAGAGTTCAACTTAACAGACGAATCCTTCCATGCCCAGCCGTCCGGTAAGTCTACATCATTCAGAGTTTGTCCATAGGTCGCTGTCAGGTCGGTCACCTTCTCTACTTCGTCAGCCCACTTCTTTGTCTTTACGGTTACTATCTTTGCCTGCGAAGTCGCATAATCTCCCTTTCCTGTATATCTTACGTGGATCGTATACTCTGTATCCGGTGTCAGTTCGGTAAATTTTCCGGTTTTCTCCCATCCTCTAGCAATAATTTTATCAACAAACAGAAACTCCAAATCTCCATATGTTTCCGTCCCCTCAACACCGGAGATCTCGATGGTGTCTGCGCTCACTTTCACTTTGCCGTCTAAATCCGGTGCAGGTCCCTTGTCTCCGTATTCTGCAGTTACCGTAACCTCATTTGCCGGCATGGCAAACACAAGCGGCGAAGTCCTCTGCGCCGGAACATTCGCTCCATCAACCGTCCATCCAATCAAGTCTTTTCCCGCATCATAGTTCGAAACCTCAGATACAGTTACCTTTTCTCCGTAAGTACTATAATAAATTTTTCCCGCCGCTGTTGTTCCATCCTCATAAATTCCACTCGGATTTTCCTTTGTAATCAGTTTGTACTTCGGCTTATTAACAGTTACTTTATCTGCCTCTGTAGAAGCCATTGTCCCGGCGACTTTGATCGTACCATTATTGGTAATGTTCGTTCCCTCACCAACCGCCAGCGTAGTGCCTTCCGGTACAACGAGTGTCTGATCCTCTGCAATTTCAACGTCCATGGCAGTCGTCACACTGTTTCCATACACCTTTCCGTCAGATCCATCGATAGAAATAATGTTGCTCCAATTCTCTGAATCATCCTGCTTGTAAATACCTTTTTCCATACCACCGCTGCCGCCGCTTGCGAAAATAAACGGAGAATTTTCAATCGTAAGCTTTTCTTCCGCTACGTCTGCTGTGCCGGAATAATATCCGGGTCCGATACCACTGCCCTTTTGACTGACTGCTTTTACCAGTCCATCGGTAATTGTAATGTCATTTCCGAACCCATTTTTCCCGTATCCGCCACCAATTCCGGCTCCATAAATACTCGCTGCGTTGATCTCTCCTCCGTTGATGGTTACTATACCATTTTTGTAGGTTCCACCGCCGATTCCGGCGGCTCCACCATCATATAGGTCCGACTGACACGTATTGGCTGCTGTGATCTTTCCTCCATTGATGGTTACTGTACCTGTTTTACTTTGTCCACCGCCAATTCCGGCTCCAAATCCGCCCCCCTTCGCTGTAATGTCTCCTCCGTTGATGGTTACTATGCCAGCGTTATTACTTCCACCGCCGATCCCGGCTCCGGATCTACTTTCTGCGTTGATCGTTCCACCATTGATGACTACCGTTCCATCGGAAGCGCTGGCTGAACCACTTCCGATTGCGGCTCCAAATCCAATACTTGTTGCATTGATCGTCCCACCATTAATCGTAACCGTCCCAATTGTGCCTTTAGTTACATTACTCGATCCACCAATGCCTGCCCCATCATTGCCTTCACAAGTTATGTTTCCTCCATCAATGGTTATACTTCCTTTATCTCCAAGAGCCGCATATGAAGATGAGGTATATCTACAAACCAGTGTTCCCTGCTTATCTCCCTCTGATTGTGCATGGATATATAAATGATATGTTTGTTGAGATATGCCAATGCCGCCCACATATTTATTATTTTCATCTACAGGTTCAATTTTAAGGTTACAGTCATCCGCCAATATCAGATGTACCTCTCCATAAGCCGCGACACGCTTTTCCATCGTGATATCCCCTCTTGCCACAAACCAGGTCACTTGATTTGCCTTTCCCCAGCTCGTATTTTCTGACGTCAACTCTGTCGCGCTGTCACAGGTTCTTGATACCATTTTCTTGCTGTCTTTATCATATTCAAGATACTCTACATCTGTCTGCGCGCCATACAGCGCCAACTCCCCTTCGGTCTTTTCCTCTGTGCCTGCATTCTGCTGCCCTGCACTCTCTACCGCGATGTCGGGAGCAGATACTGTCCTCTCTGCACTTACCGGCACCGGAAACATACTTCCTGCCATACTGATACACAATAGTGTTGCAAGTCCTTTCCGAAACTTTTTCATACTTACTATCCCTTCCTTTCTTTTTTTAACTGTTACACTCTACCATGCTCAAAAAGATACCATAGAGCGAACTGTATTTGGTGTCAATTATAACATAATAATTTTGGAGAAACAATCCATTTTTTGTAAAATGATGTGTTATATCTTTCTTATTTAAGATACTAATAGGTCCGAAAACCGGATTAACCTTGATCAAATTATTCTGATTTCATATTACCTATTTACCTATTTTTCACATAAATTGTACTTCTTGAAGCACCTTCTTTTCGCAGCCAGCCACTTTCAACCATTTTTACCAGTATCTCTCTGGTTCTACGTTGTTTGATGCCCAAAAGGTTCATCGCCTGTGCCGTTGTAATGCCGACATTTTCCAATACATACTTATAAATTTTCTGTTCCTGTTCATTTGCCGGCATTTTATCGGCGGTTTCTCGGCGGTTTAATGGCGGTTTAACGGCAGTATTTGGCTCAACAGTGCCGTCAACCTGACCTCGATAGATATTGATACGCAAATCAACTTCGCCACCAATAAACTCCGGCTCTCGCAGTCCGGCAGCTTTTACTTTATCAATAATTCTCGGAATGCCGCTCCCCCAATGCTCAATCAAGTTCATATAAGCAAACGCATGAGCAAGGGCTTCATTTCTTATTTTGGAATATCCTTCTTTCATACGCTCCATGGTTTGTCCCATTGGCAGTTTTCCTGGGGAAGTGATTTCCAATCGGTCGTCATATACCGCAACCTGTATCGTACCATGATCCAGATAACTACGATGTACCATCGCATTGATGATCAACTCTCGAATAGCATCCAGCGGAATCTCATAAATATCCTGCCGATAAATACCCACAATGTTAGCTCCCAGGTGAATATTTCTCAGAACAAACTGAAATGCCTCGTCTACCTGCTCCCAAAGCGGACCGGTATATTCTCTACGGTCAACAAATACTGCTTTCGTTGTACCCTTGAACACACCACATTGTGTTGCAACATGAAGTCCTCCATTGCCAGTCAAAATAGCAAAGGCATTGGACGGATAATCTTTTCCATCACGCTCAATCAAAACACCCCAGGAACGCAACTGTTGTCTGCCGACATCTTTGATGGATGCTTTCTGTTCCTCATTATGGGCATTCTTGACTGCCTGTTCTTTCATCGCTTTGCAAAGAGCAGCAATATCTTCATCTGTGATATTCAATTCCGTACACAAAGCCTGATCGTAGTAGCGATTACCACCCTCAAACAGCAACTCCTTTACCATATACTCGTCGGCAAGGCGGGTAGTTCCGGCAACACGAACATACACACCGCTATCTCTGCCAAGAGCTTTGATATAATATGGGCGCTGTCTACCTGCAGAAACCTCTACCACAATAACAGTTTTACCCTCAACCGTCTGTAAAGTAATATCCGGGATGATTGCCGGTTCACAGCTATCTGATACAGCATTGGCGATGGCATCCATTTTCTTGAACACATCTTCCTTGTCAAAGCCAACAACCGCTCTGGTTTTATCCGTAATTCCGAAAATAATTTTTCCTCCGGTTCCATTTGCAAAAGCCACCACAGACTTCATGTATTTGCTGCTTTTCTCAGGCAGGTTCTCTTTGAACTCCACATTCTTCGATTCTCCTGCAAGAATTTCTTCTATGGTCATTGTAACACCTCACTCTCTTTAGCAGCCCTTACTGCCATATTTTTACTTATATGTTGTCCATTTATACAAGCCCTCCTTACTTTATTTTATCCAAAACATTCTGGAAAATTGCATTCGAGGTTTTCTACCTAACCTTCCGTTGTAGCAAAACCACGGTTTCTATCCCGCGCGTCCAAGGGAACATGTCGACGCATTCCGCGCGCTGCGGCTGATAACCTGCTTCTAAGATCATCTCCATGTCGCGTGCCAGACTGGTAGGCTTGCAGGAAATGTAGACGATCCGGTCTACGCCGTACGCAAGGATCTTTCGGAGTGCTTTCGGATGAACGCCCTCACGAGGCGGGTCTAAAACGATAAAATCCGGTTTCTCTTTAATATCATCCAATGTTTTCAACACATCGCCTGCGATAAATTCACAGTTGGCAAGATGATTTTCCTTTGCATTTTCACGGGCGGCAAGAACCGCTTCCTCGACGATCTCAACCCCGATCACTTTCTTGGCGACCGGCGCAAGAACCTGCGCGATCGTTCCGGTTCCGCTGTAGAGATCATAGACGATACCACCATCAATCTCGCCGATATATTCGCGCGCCTTCTCATATAATACTTCGGCGCCGGCAGAATTTGTCTGGAAGAAAGAAAATGGTGATATTTTAAAACGAAGTCCCAGGATCTCTTCGTAAAAATAATCTTTTCCGTATAAAATTTCGGTCGAGTCTGCCTTTACCACATCCGACAAACCATCGTTCACCATGTGAAGGATTCCCGCTATTTTTCCGTCCAAATGTGCCGAAAGAAGCCGGTTTGTCCACTCTGACAGATCTCTATTTTCCTGTGATGTTGTCACCAGACAGACAAGGATTTCTCCGGTTTTTGCCGCATTTCTTACGAGCAGATGACGCAGATATCCTTCGTGTGACATTTTATGGAAAAAAGTACAGCCCTGCCCGGAAAAATATTCTCTTGTCAACGTAATGATCTGACGGATGTCGTCTGACACGATCTGGCAGTGGTCTACCGGCACGATATCATAAAAACTGCCGCGCTTATGCAGCCCCAGTGTCAATTCGCCGCCCTTTTCCTGATCTCCAAAAGAAAATTCCATTTTGTTGCGGTATTCCCAGATGGACGGGCTGGATACACAGTTGTGGAGCGGCAGTTCCGGGCAGACCTGTTCAAAAAGTTTCTGAACCTGCTGCAGTTTTAAATCTCTCTGCCCCTCATAGGACAGAGTCTGATACGAACAGCCGCCGCAAAATTCAAAATGCGGACAAGGCGGTGTCTGTGTCTCCATATCCGATGTTTCCAACACTTCGAGAAGTTTTCCTTCCTTTTTATTTTTCTTGTTTTTGGCAAGACGAAACCGGACTTTTTGTCCCGGCAATGTATTTTTTACCATTACCGTTTCCTCTTCCTTTTCGACTACTATTTTCCCTTTATTTGGAAATTTTAATTCCGTTACGATTCCCTCATAAATTTCATTCTTTTTCATTGATTTCTCCACTTTCTATTTTCATTTTTTCTTTCTGCGTCAACTCTCTCCACACAATATGTAACATCGTTAAGAAGCAGGCAAGTCCTCCGACGATATTGGAAACCGGTTCCGCCAGATATACGCCGTCGACTCCGAGATTCCACATGGTGGGAAGCCATAATGTCAGCGGCACGACAATAATTACCTTCCGCAAAAGCGAAAAGAATATCGCCTGCTTTGATTTTCCCAGCGCCACAAAGGTAGACTGCCCGGAAAACTGAAATGCCATAAAAAAGAAGCCGAAAAAATAAAATTTCAATGCTTCTCTTCCGGGTGCCAGCATGGCGGCACTGTCGCTGAACATTTTGATAAAAATGTCCGGAAAGATCATAATACATCCCCACACAAAGGTTGTATAGATAAAACCAATCATCGCCGTAAAACGGATCGCCTGTTTTACCCGCCGGTATTCTCCTGCGCCGTAATTAAAGCCAAGCACCGGCTGCGCTCCATTGGTAATTCCCACAATCGCGATATTTACAATTTCGCGAACCGAATTTAATATTGTCATCACGCCGATATACAGATCCCCGCCGTACGCGCCGATCGTAATATTGCACACGATCTGGACAAGGCTGTTCGTCACTGCCATAATAAATCCCGACAAACCGAGGCTCATGATCCGTCCAACCAGCCTTCGTTTCAGTTTCATATATTTCCCGGAAATCCGGTACAACGTCCGATTTCCATGAAAGAAACGAAGGACAAGGATCATGGATACAAACTGCGAGATCACCGTGGCGACTGCCGCTCCTTTTACCCCCATATCCAGAACAAAGATAAAAAGGGGATCTAAGACAATATTGATCACTGCACCGCAGATCACAACAAGCATTCCGGTCTTCGGAAATCCTTCCGCGCTGATAAACGAATTCATCCCCGTTCCGATCATCAAAAACAGCGTACCTGCCAGATAAATCGTCAGATAATCATTGGCAAACGGATAGGTCACATCGCTCGCACCGAACAAATATAAGATCGGGCGTTTCCAGCCATACCCCACTGCCATAAGCACAAATGCCGTGATCACTAACATGGTAAATGTATTATTTAATATATAAGATGCCTTCTTTTCGTCGCCCTCTCCTCTTGCGATAGAAAAAAGTGGCGCACCACCCATGGCAAACAGATTGGTAAATGCGGCAATCATGGAAATAATTGGAAATACCAGTCCCACTCCGGTCAACGCTTCCCCCTGCGTTCCCGGAAGATGTCCGATATAAATACGATCGACCACATTATATAACAACTGTATCAGCTGGGCTATTGTCAACGGTACTGCCTGCATCAGGATGTGACGGCAGACATTTCCCTTTGAAAAGTCATTCTCTATCATGATTTCCCCTGCCTTTCAACGATTAAAGACCATTATACTACAAAAACACACTTTTTACAAACTGGAATCGCTTCTATTTGCTTTTTTCTAAAAAGTGAGTTATAATGTTTTTTATAACTTCAATTTGTGGCACCATTCAATTTTATGGAGGACATTATGAAAAAGAACAACGAAGAAAGTATCATGGACATTATAAGCAAACTCCGTGATATTGACTATATTAACCCGGAAGACATTCCCAACATTGATCTGTACATGGATCAGGTCACGACATTTATGGATGCCCGTCTTGCTTCCTGCAAGCGCTCCGACGACGACAAGATCCTGACAAAAACCATGATCAATAATTACACCAAAAACAACCTTCTTCCGCCGCCGGAAAAGAAGAAATATTCCAAGGAGCATATGTTCCTTCTGATCTTTTTATACTATTTTAAAAATGTTTTGTCGATCAGCGATATCCAGAAAATATTTGCTCCATTGACAGAGATGTTTTTCGGCGGAAAATCAGACGACATTTCACTGGAAGATATTTACAAAGAGATCTTCACGATGGAAAAAGAATTGACAAACAATCTTACCAAAGATGTCGTGCGGCGTTTCCGCAGTTCACAGGAGATTTTTTCCGATGTAACCGACGAAGCAGAATCCGACTACCTTTCCCGCTTCGCCTACATATGTATGTTGAGTTTTGATGTCTATATCAAAAAGCAGCTGATCGAACGCATCATTGATGAAACGCTTGAAGACCCAAAGAAAAAATAGTTATATTCTTTTCTTCAATGCCATTTTCAGTTTTTCCACCGAAGTATTGACGATCAGTTCCACCGGAAAATCGACTTCACACAAAAGTGCATCCGCATATTCAAAATTCAGGATATCTTCCTCCGCGTGGGCATCGCTGCCGACTACAACCGGAACTTCATATTTTTCACACAGACGCAGGATTTCCTTGTCGGCTTCTTTGGCATTCTTTCGGAAACTTTTCGGCGAAAGGGACGCGTTGTTCAATTCGATCAACGTTCCATACTTCTTCGCCTCCCGGATCACCGTTTCGTAATCCACCTCATACCGCACATCATCCGGATGTCCGAGGATATCTACATAGGGACTGCGGATGGCTCCGAGATACGCATTGGTATTTTCTTCCCGCGTCCCGGATTTGATACAGGGCGTATGCAGACTTGCGATCACAACATCCATCTGCTTTAATATCCCTTCGTCAAGATCAATTTTTCCCGTATAATCTATAATATTTGCTTCAACACCAAGCATAAGCGGCAGTCCGTATTTTTCTCTCCTTGCCACCTTCAGATTCAAAAAATGAAGCGGGCCGCTCGAATACGGCATCGCCGGCGCGTGATCCGTAATCCCCAGTAACTGCAGACCTTTTTCCCTGGCAGCATACGCCATTTCATTCATCGTATTATAAGCATGTCCACTTGCATAAGTATGCGTATGCAGATCCAGCACATAAATATCTCGCATTGTCTTTTTTAACTTCCTTTCCCGTTTTGTTTTAATCTTATCACACTTCTCCCCAAAAGTCATCTGCCAAATCCATAAGGGTATCCTCCCCTAACCCTGTCCTAGAGTTATCTTAGCAATACTGGGACAATGAATTCGGAATGAGGGATTTCGGACGCCGTCGGTGCGTAGAGGGCGTATTGTGCCCTCACACACCGCTACGTGCGTCCTCTAAGCGCAAGCGGTCCCGAATACGAATCCATTGTCCCAATATTGACCAAGAAACTCTACATCAAAGTCTTGCAATCCTCTTTTAAGTATGATAGAATGAACACATGTTTGTATCAGATAGAAAGGATGACGTACCATGACAGATATACTTGCAAACTTAAATCCCATGCAGAAAAAAGCAGTTTTACATAATGAAGGCCCGCTCTTGATCTTAGCCGGAGCCGGTTCCGGAAAGACGCGCGTGCTGACGCACCGTATTGCCTATCTTATCGAAGAATACGGCGTTGCCCCTTACCAGATCCTGGCACTCACCTTTACCAATAAAGCTGCCAATGAAATGCGCGAACGTGTTGACCACATCGTTTCCTATGGGGCAGAATCCATCTGGGTAACCACGTTCCACTCTACCTGTGTCCGGATCCTGCGTCGTTTTATCGATCTTCTCGGCTACGAGCGCAGCTTTACGATCTATGATTCCGACGACCAGAAAAGTTTGATGAAGGATATCTGCAAACACTTAAATATCGATACAAAAAAATACAAAGAAAAAACCTTTCTCAACGCCATTTCGTCTGCCAAAAATGAGTTGCAGACGCCGGAAGAATACGCCGCCGAAGTAGCAAAAGAATACAATAAAAAAATATTCGGCTCGGTGTACAAAGAATACCAGCGGCGCTTACAGCAGAACAATGCGCTGGATTTTGATGATCTTATCATGAAAACCGTCGAATTATTTCAAAAAGAACCGGAAGTCCTGCGCCAGTATCAGGAACGTTTCCGCTATCTCCTTGTGGACGAGTACCAGGATACGAACACGGCTCAGTTTATGCTGCTCAGCCTTCTTGCCTCCCGTTACCAAAATTTGTGTGTGGTCGGCGACGACGACCAGTCAATCTACAAATTCCGCGGTGCCAACATTATGAATATCCTGAATTTTGAGAAAGTATTTCCACAGGCAGAAGTCATCCGTCTTGAACAGAACTACCGTTCTACAAAGCGGATTCTGGAAGCTGCCAATGAGGTGATCCGCAACAACGCTTCCCGAAAGGCAAAAACGCTGTGGACTGATCAGGAAGAAGGCGATCCGATCCGCTATGTACAGTTTGGCAATGAATACGAAGAAGCTGCGGGCATCGCCGGGGATATTGCGGAAAAAATTAGAAATCAAGGTGCTTCTTACTCGGATTTTGCAGTACTATACCGAACCAACGCCCAGTCGCGTGTATTCGAGGAAAAACTTGTACAGGAAAATATTCCTTACCGCATCGTGGGAGCGATCAACTTCTACTCCCGTAAGGAAATTAAAGATATTTTATGTTATCTGAAAACAATCAACAATCCTGCGGATGATATCGCAGTCAAACGAGTCATCAATGTACCGAAGCGCGGTATCGGTGCTACGACGATCCAGCGTGTCACCGATTATGCGATTGACAATGATCTGAGTTTCTATGAGGCGCTTACACAGGCAGATTATATCGATGGCTGCGGACGTGCTGCGGCAAAGATCTTTTCCTTTGTCAATTTGATCGAACGTTTCCGCCACGCGCTGGATGACGACGAACTGACACTGCCGGAATTGCTGGACGAAATTTTTGAAGCCACTGGATATATCAAAGATCTGGAAGCCGAGGAAACCGTAGAAGCCAATGCCCGTCTTGAAAACCTTGATGCCTTGATAAACAAAGTGGCGCAGTATCAGACGGACTGTGAAGAAGAAACTTCCGATGAGGAGGCTTCCCTCAACGGACTTCTGGAAAATATTGCCTTAGTCGCAGATATTGATACGGTGGAGGACGATGCCGAGCAGGTTCTCCTGATGACGATCCACAGCGCCAAAGGACTGGAATTTCCCAATGTATATGTCTGCGGTATGGAAGAAAATGTATTTCCGAGTGCGATGGCTCTCTACGATCTCTCGAACGATGAAATCGAAGAAGAACGCCGCCTGTGCTACGTTGCGATCACGCGTGCCATGAAAGATCTGACATTGACCTGTGCAATGCAGCGCATGAAAAACGGCCAGCCAAACTTCAACTTCCCTTCCCGCTTTATCAGCGAGATTCCACGCTATCTGTTAAAGCAGACACAGGGTGCTGACTCACGTCCGCGGGTCAATTCACGCCCATCGATTGACCGCACTGCCACATTGGATGACATATTTTCGCCGGCAAAAATATACTCCAAAGGATCCAAAAATCCATTTGCCGGAAATCCTTATATCCAAAAGGGAGTCAAGAAGCCGGAAGTGACCGGTACACCGGACTATGGTGAAGGAGACACCGTCTATCATATCAAATTTGGCAATGGGGTCGTCCGCTCTCTGAAGCCTCTTGGCTCGGATTACGAGGTCATCGTTGATTTTGACACGATGGGGCAGCGCAAACTCCGCGCTTCGTTTGCCAAGCTGCTAAAGATTGAAAAAAAATGAAAATTCACTAGTATATTTTGTGTGGATATGCTATACTAATACAAAAGGATATAAAACACAGTTTTTCAGGAAAGGATGGTAGTGATTATGTGTGGAAAATTTGATGATCTTATGAATAACGCAAAAATCAGTCAGCTTATTTCAAAAAATAAAGTAGAGGAAGAAAGAAAATCCTGCATTTTATGGGTACTTGCGATTATCGGAGCAGTTGCTTCCGTGGCTGCGATCGCTTATGCAGTATACCGCCATATGACTCCTCGCTATTTGGATGATTTTGATGGTGATTTTGACTACGATGAATTTGACGACGATTTCGATGACGACGATGATGTAGACGTTTATGTGAAATCCGCCGATAAGTAAAATTTCATTTTGACCTTTAAAAAGGCAGTTATCATAGTTTTATGACAACTGCCTTTTTCTTATTATTCACGTAACTATTCAGGACACCCCTCCTCCACATTCGCATTTCGAACACTTCGTGTTCTTTCTCGCCTTTGACAAGGCTAAAAATGCTCATATGGGGAGGGGAGCCCTATTAGGATCTAAATGTATAGAAATCAAAGCCTCTTACGTGCAAGCACGACGATTCATTGATTTCCATACATTGGATCCTGAATAGTTACTTATTTACAAAGTTCTTTTGGCACATTGGAAAGTGCTACGGCAAGTGCTCCCGGTCCGATATGACAGGATACACTCAATGACAGGGGATCCACATGCACTTTGGCATCCGGATACTCCTGTAAAAGTTCCTCTTTAAATTTATCTGCCTCTGCTTTATCGTATGTATAAGCAATATCGATCTCCATCTTTTCGCCGGAAAACCGTTTTTCAAAGTCTGAACGAATCGCCTTCAACATCGTTGTCTTTGCCTGTTTCAACGTTTTTACTTTCGCATACGAATCCAGCTTTTCTCCCTGGATCTGGAGAACCGGTTTGATACGAAGAACCGTTCCGATCGCTGCGACCGCCGGTGTCAGACGACCGCCCTTCCGCAGATATTTCAACGTATTTACCATAATATAAATACTGCTCTGGAACTTGTCCCTAAATAAAATATCATGAATCTCCTTGGCGTTGTATCCCCGCTCGGCAAGTTCTTTCGCCTGCTGTACGCTTCTTCTCTGCGTAACCGAAATGCGCTGGTTATCAACAACAAATACCTTGCCCTCAAATTCTTCTTCCTGCGCTAACATCGTCGCGGTAGAACAAGAACTGCTGATTCCACTTGACATCGGAATATGCACGATTTCCTCGTACTCTTCAAGTTTTTCTCTCCACACTTGCATGATCGTATCCGGAGACGGCTGAGACGTGGACACTTCGGTCTTTTCATCCATCAAAGCCTCATAAAACTGTTCCTGCGTCATATCAATGTCTTCAAAATGCTGCACTTCATTGATATAAAATGGCATCGGAATTACTACAATTCCCAGTTCTTTACTTTCATTTTGTGTAATCCCGCTATTACTGTCTGTAATAATGCAAACTTTGCTCATTCATTCACATCCTCTTCATGAAAATAAAGAGGGCTTATCAACCTTTTGTGATGATAAGCCCTGACCATAAACTACTATGTTCATTACTCAGCTGCTGCAATAATCTCTTTTTTATTGTAGCTGCCGCAGTTCTTGCATACACGATGTGGCACCATCAATTCTCCACATTTGCTGCATTTAACTAAAGTAGGAGCAGTCATTTTCCAGTTTGCTCTACGTTTGTCTCTTCTTGCTTTTGAAGATTTATTCTTAGGACAGATTGACATGTCTTTACACCTCCTTAAAAACTCAAAACACTTTTACCATTATACCGTCAATGCGGTTATTTGTCAATACATTTTTTTAAATATTACTTCACGAAATTATTTCACCAATTCCATCGTCTCACGCGCGATCGCAAGTTCTTCGTTGGTTGGAACAACCAAAACTTTTACCTTACTGTCCGGCGTAGAAACAATCGTCTCTTCTCCGCGAACACCGTTCTTTTCTTTATCAATCTCTACACCGAGATATCCAAGGAAACTACATACATACTCACGCATGATACCGTTGTTTTCTCCAAGTCCGGCAGTAAATGCGATGGCATCCACACCGTTCATGGCAGCGGTATACGCACCAATGTATTTGGCTACACGATATCCAAAGACATCCTGTGCAAGCTGTGCTTTCTTATTTCCCTCATCGGCTGCTTTTTCCAGATCACGGAAGTCACTGGAAACTCCGGAAAGACCATATACACCGGATTCTTTGTTCAGAATCTTCATTACGTCTTCCAGAGATTTATCCATTGCATGAGCAAGGTACTCGATGATCGCCGGGTCAATGTCTCCACTACGTGTACCCATTACCAGACCTTCCAGTGGAGTAAGTCCCATACTCGTATCTACGGATTTACCATTTTTTACAGCGGATACGCTGGCACCGTTTCCAAGGTGGCATACGATCACTTTGGAATTTTCAGGATCCAGTCCTGCCAGTG
>ERZ808252.192-NODE-192-length-63835-cov-14.508827_pt1 | contig 63835 bp, 63 predicted proteins | sample MGYA00521242_ERZ808252 | MGnify/ENA primary metagenome ERZ808252 (study PRJEB31516, sample SAMN03275581) | gut metagenome | biome: mammalia-associated habitat; material: feces | host: Papio cynocephalus | place: Kenya | collected 2012-08-07 ... | reverse complement strand
CGTCAAGTTCTTCGTCAAGCTCTTCGTCAAGTTCTTCGTCAAGTTCTTCGTCAAGCTCTTCGTCAAGCTCTTCGTCAAGTTCTTCGTCAAGTTCTTCGTTAAGCTCGTCAAGCTCTTCGTCAAGCTCTTCGTCAAGCTCAACAAGTTCTTCGTCAAGCTCAACAAGTTCTTCGTCAAGCTCGTCAAGTTCTTTAAATAATACGACAGCGTCCAACAAAAAAGGTTGTTCGGGAAGTTTAAATTCTTCGGCATTTATAATAGTTCTTGCGCTGTTAAGTGTTTGTGTTATTTTAAAAAGAAAAAATCAAAGGAAGTAAAAATATGAAATTTATAAAAAAAATAATTATAGCTTTTTTTAGCTTGATATTATGCCTAACTTCTTATCTGCTAATAAATTCGTCGGTTTCCGAAACATCCGCATTTAAAACTCAAACGGTTTCAGCGGAAACAAGGGATCAAAAAATCGAAAAAGCAATTGCAAGAGCAGAGTACATATTAAACTACCGTTGGAAAGCTGTAGCCAACGTTACGGGTTGGGGCTATACGTTTACGGCGGGAAATTCTTATACCATTCCCTACTCTCAACCCTATAATCACGGCGGTTACCTTTTTTACAATATATCTTTAAACTATTTCGAACAGCAGTCTAAAATTGCAGGTTCAAACGTCTACCGACACGATAACGTAGGTGGCGGAACCTATTACGGACTCGATTGTTCGGCGTTCGCGTCGTTTTGTTTAGGTGTTCCCCAAAGATGCACTACTTACACTTTTGAAAGTTGGGCAAACGCGGGTAGCAACGGCTTCTACTATAAAAGTTATGATACCGTAGCAAAAGGCGATTTGTTAAATTCTAACAGCGTAGGACACGTTTTGGTTGTAGGCAACGTAAACGGAAACTATATTTCTTGCTACGAATCTACTCCGCAATATCGTAGCGGAAGAGCCGATATTTGCTACACCACTTACACCAAAGCTCAATGGAAAAATATCGGTTATTACGTTTTAGGATACGACTATAGGGGAACCGGCGCACCCTACGACGACGTTACTAGCGAAAGACTTACTACACCTAAAAAAAATAATCACATTTTAGGCGATAGTATAGAAACAAAAGCAGATACAAGTTGGAATACAAGTAAAGCTTATTCTCCCAACAACGCTAATTATTCCAAAAGACAAGTAACCCTTAGTTCTAGCAAGGGCGATAACGTTTTATATTTTAATCAGAGTAAATCGCCTACCATAACGATACAATCCACCTTTAAAGTTACCGGAAAAGAAACAAGCGAAGAGTTTGGTAAATTCGGATTATCGTTTGTCAACGCTAACGGTAAAGGTTTTATATTTTATTGTGACGCAAAAGGTTCAAAGGGAACAGCCGCTTCCACTATTACGGGTACAAGTATCGGTATAGTCGGCAGAAACGGTTCGGACTGGCAATGGGGAACAGAAGTAGAGATAGAAAATAAATGGAAAGCTTCTTCCACCGTAACGTTAAAAATAGAAAGAACAGGCGGTTACTTTAAATGTTATGCAAACGGAAGTTTAATCTTTACGGCATTAGCAACAGATTACGGTTTAGTCGCAGACGAACAAATTTATCCGCAAATCAGAAGCTTTAACATTCATTTAACGGCTACTAATTATTCGGCGGTTGCAACTCATAACTCTATGGTAATAGACGGCAATTTAGACGATTGGAAAAACAACGCTAACTGGTCTAAAATTCAAGCCGATAAAAAGAGTGTTGTAGATAAAAACAACTCTAATAAAAACGCCACTTTTTATCATAGACTTACCGACGAAGGTTTGTTTATTTACGCAATAGCGCATCACGCTAAAACCCTTTCGGGCAACGATGATTGGTGGAAAAACACTAATTTCGAAATGTTTATCAACAGCGACGACGTTTCCGCACAGTTTTACGTTACGGAAAACGAAATAGAAGGTTTTACGTCTTTTTCGTTTAATACAACCGGAACAAGCGGAAACTATACTACCGTATTAGAAGCTTTTATAGATAACGACGTTTTAACTTCTAAAGCTTCTTACAAAGGAAACTCTTTAAAAATAGGTTATGCCTTTAAAGTAGACAACGACACGGTAAAAGACGAAATTACCCCCGTAGGAGCAACTACCGCAACTTCTTATTGGTGCGCAGAAAATTCCGAACCCAGAAAAACCGCTCACACTGTAACTAAAGAAACTTCTTATAGTAAAGATTATTTATATAACGAAGCCGACAGAGGTTATTGGACTTTTAACGGCAACGATTTATATATAAAACAATGTATACCTACTCCTGAAAACGATATAGTGTTCTTTAGAAACAACGTTTCCACTACTCATACGTTTAAAGCAACCTTCTCTTTAACGGGAAAAGTTTCTTCCGAAGAATACGGAAAAATAGGAATTGCTTACATTGACGAAAACGGCAACGGATTCTTCTTCTACGCAAACGCGGAAGGCGGTAAAGACGAAACTACTATTACGAATATCACAGGTAAAGATTTCGGCTTAGTTTATTCAAGTAAAGGGGATTATTTGTGGAGCGACGCTAAATCTAAATCTTTAACCGGGGCGACTTTCTCTGCCGATAAACCTTTTACCATGAAAGTAGTAAGAGAAAACACAAAGGCTAAACTTTATGCGGGCGACGTTTTACTTACAACAATTACGCTTGCAGATTACTCTATTTCTAACAATAGGCTTTGCTACCCCGCTTTATTAACGTTTAATATGTACGCAAAAGTTACAGACGTAGGAGTAAACGTACCCCAACAAGACGGCATTGTTTTCGACGGAGATTTATCGGATTGGCAAGCTTTAAAAGAATGGGATTCTATTCAAGCAAATAAAATTACCGTAAAAGATAAAACTAACGCAAATAAAGGCGTTACGTTCTACACGTTATTAAACGAAAAAGGCTTATTTGTATCCGCAAAAGCAACCCACAGCGTAAACTTAACCGGTTACTCAGATTGGTGGAAAAATACGAACATAGAAGCGTTTATCGGTTCTTCCGACTTTAACCATCAATTCTATGCAACTAAACAACACAGAAAAGGTTGGACTAAATCTGAATTTACCACTACGGGAAGTAACGGAAATTTCGTTACGATATTCGAAGGATTTATCGACTACGAATACTTAACCAACGTTTGTTGTATGAGTAATAACCAAATTAAATTAGGTCTTGCGTTTAAAGTCGACAACTTAAACGGTACGGCGGATAAAATTACGCCTGAAGGCTCTACAACGGCAACTTCTTATTGGTGTGCCGAAAACGTTGACCCGTTAGCTTTAAATATAACGGTATCTAAATATGTAGCACCCGCTGAACCTGACCCTTCGGATAGTTCGAGTTCTAGTTCAAGTTCTAGTTCGAGTTCAAGTTCAAGTTCAAGTTCAAGTTCTAGTTCAAGTTCTAGTTCGAGTTCAAGTTCTAGTTCTAGTTCGAGTTCAAGTTCTAGTTCAAGTTCAAGTTCGAGTTCAAGTTCTAGTTCGAGTTCAAGTTCTAGTTCTAGTTCAAGTTCGAGTTCAAGTTCGAGTTCAAGTTCTAGTTCTAGTTCGAGTTCTAAACCTAACACAAGTTCTAGTTTAAGTTCCGGTTCAGACTCTTCTAGCTCAACCGGCGAACAGAACGACAGCTTATCAAACAACAATAAAAATAACAAAAGAGGATGTAAATCTATCGTTAACTCCGATATGTTAATTTTGTTACCTATCTGTTTACTCGCTCTTATAGTTATTGCTAAAAAGAGTAAAAAAGACTAATATTAATAAATAACAATCAAATTTAGTGTGTAAGCCGTATTAGCGACTTACACACTTTTTTAGTATAAAACTTAAATCAGTCGGAACAAAAAACACAAAGCTAAATTTTTTATCATTTTTAATTGTAAATTTTTTTACGGCAATTAACGCAAACGACTTAGCAAACTTTTGCTAAGTCGTTTTTTCGATACTAAATTTTAATATTTATTTTTTCGTTTTCTTTTTACAAATTATCCTTTTAAGCGTTAATAAATAATATCTTATTCTAATACGATAAACGTAAAAAATGTTTTTTAGGCTTTTTTTATATTTTTCTTCTCTAAAATATCCTATCGCTTTACCGACAACGTCTTTATCTAAAACGAAATCAGATTTTAAAGTATTGTCGCCTACAAACTTATAGCCCGACTTTTTCACTTTTACAACTCTATGCAAAACGTATTCTTCGCCACGTTTATAAAGGGCAACGTCGTATTTTTTAAGGCGTTTTTTTATAGGCGCGATAACTACTCTGTCCCTACCTTCTTTAAACAAAGGCTCCATACTCACGCCTTTCGTTTGGCAAATAAACGACCCGTTTTGGTTTAAAATTTCTTCTATTTTGTTCATATTTTAAATAAGTTTTTAAATTTTTTTAATACTTATCGTGCGTGTGACAAGGGAAAATAACGCCGACAGACTAAAATTTAAAATGCGTTTTATTTTTTATTAACTCTGTTTAAGCAACAGTAAATTAACCGTATAAAAGAAATAATTTTTATTGATTTTTTAAATATAAATTTTTATAAGGTTAAGCATACGAATACAAAACGCAATTAATAATTTTATTTTTCGGGCAATATTTCTGTTTCTTCTAATTTAACGTTACCCGAAAAACTCCCCCTGAAATATGCAAAGTCCGTACTGATTTCGGATTTAATTACCCTAAAGAAAAACGGCCTTTCTATTTCGTCGCATATAAACGTTCCTTTAAAGTTTGTTACGTGAACAAAAGCAATATTAACGCAATATTCATCGGGGCATAATTTCGATAAATTATAGCTTAATCTAAGATTCGTTTCCCCTTGTTTAACGGAAAATTCTTTAGAATAAGAAGTTCCTGCGGGCAAATTTTCTTCTGTACGAATTATCATTCTAAACCTAACGCGCTCTAAATCGCATTTTGCAGACAACTTAAAATTTAAAATTAAATTTTCATCGTTAAAATATATAGGTTGAACTTTCCCTTCTAACTTTAAGGAATCCATACTTAAATCGCGCGTACCGCATAAATGCGACATTTTAGTTAAATCGAAATCGACTCTCGGGGCGCCTATATTTAAATTTAAGTAGTGGGCAATGCCTTCTTCGACGTTTCCTTTAAAAATCACTTTCCCCGATTGTAGCACTATGGTTTTATTGCAAAGTCTTCTTATCGTTTCCATATTATGGCTAACGTAAATTATTGTCTTGCCGGAAGTAATTACTTCTTTCATTTTGTTTATGCACTTGTTTTGAAACTCCATATCCCCTACGGCTAAAACTTCGTCCATTAACAGTATTTCGGCGTCTAAATGGGAAGCTACCGCAAACGCAAGTTTAACAAACATTCCCGAACTGTACCTTTTAACGGGAGTATCTATAAATTCCCTTACTTCCGAAAAATCTATTATGCTTTCTATTTTCGCGTCTATTTCTTTTTTTGTCATACCGAGTATCGCGCCGTTCATATAAACGTTTTCTCTACCCGTAAGTTCGCCGTGAAAACCCGTGCCGACTTCTAACATAGAAGCAACTCTTCCGTTTAAAAATATTTTACCTTTTGTAGGGGCGGTTACCCTAGTAATTAGCTTTAACAGCGTAGATTTTCCTGCGCCGTTGTGTCCTATTAGTCCTATGGCTTCGCCCTTTTTTACTTCGAACGAAACGCCGTTTAAAGCTTTAAATTTTTCACCTTTATTGTAATTTTTAGCGCCTATTTTTTTTGTCGGGTCTTCTTTTTTGCGGATTTTTGCCCAAAAACGTCGCAAAGCTTCTTTTAACGTTGTTCCGCCTATTTCGCCGAGTTTATACTCCTTTTCGACGTTTTCTATTTTTAACATTATTTCGTCTTCCATTTTTGCCCCCAATTAAATAGTATCCATAAAAGTCCTTTCCGTTTTTGAGAAAAGTATTAAAGCTAAAAATAAAAACGCAATCGTAAATAACCAGCTTAAACCGTAAAATCCTAAATTAAAATATCCGTACCCGAAAAATCCGTAACGGAAGGTTGTTATTATAGGCGTTACGGGGTTACACATATACAAATTAAAAATAGCGGGTTTTGTATTTCTTACCAAATCTAACCCGTACGCGACGGGAGTAGCGTATTGAAGAAGCATTACTCCAAAACTTACCAAATTTATTAAATCTCTGTATTTAGTAGTTAAAGAAGTAACGATTAAACCTATTCCCATTCCGAGCAACATTAGTTGTATTATGCAAACGGGAACGAGAAGTAACATCGGGGTTAATTTAATACTATAATCTCCCCAAATAAAACAGCCTATCCAAATAAGTAAAAACATTACGAATTGTATAAAAAAGTTTACGAATTGCGACAAAGTAGACGCAATTGGCGAAACAAGCCTCGGATAATATACTTTCCCCATAATTCCCACGTTAGAAGCAAAAACGTTTGCGTTTACGGATAACGTGTTAGAAAACAAAGTCCAACAAATAGTTCCCGACAGATAAAATAAAAATCCCGGAAGTTTTACGGTATCCGCCAATTTTACGTCCGCCGTGGTTAAGTTTGCAAGCGAACCGAATACCAAAGTAAAAATTATAGTAGTAAACAAAGGTTGAATAATCGCCCAAAGATAACCTAAAACCGTTTGTTTGTATCTTGAAATAAAATCCCTTTTTACGAATAAAAAAATTAAGTCTTTATAGCGAAAAGTTTCTTTAAGTTTTAAATCCAACAGTTTATGTTTGGAATTTATTTCAACCTTAAATTTTTGCATATGTTCTCCCCAATCAACTCTTTTTATTTTAGCATATTTACGCCTATATGTCAATTTTTAATAAAAATCGTTATTTTATAAATTTCCTTTTAGCTTCGCAAAGTTTAGTAATAAAAATTTTATCTAAATTCGTAAGCTTATAACTTTTTTGATAAATTAAAACGTCTTTATATATTTTTTTATTTTCTTCGCACTCTAATTGAACTAAACCGTAACGTTCCAAAATATCTTGCGGAACAGGTGATACCCACATAAAAGTTTCGGTATTTGCAGACAGAACTTCAAACTGACTAGCCCTTTCAAAAACGAATATTCTTTTAGAAATATTATCCGGTAATTCTTCTTTTTTTATTTCCGATAAAGAAACGCTCGGAGCGTATGGGTCTGCGTGAGCTATTTCTATTAAAGGCTCTAAATCGCTGAATTTTACGTTTTCGATTTTTGTGAGCGGACTTTCTTTATTGACCAGTAAAACGTAATTGAATTCAGTAACCATTTCATACGCTAAATTTTTATTTTCAAAGGTTTGCTTAAAATATTTATCAAAAGCCGTAGCGTATCTTATAATTCCGAACTTATACCCTTTTTCCAAAACGTTTGTTAGCGTGCGTTGATTGTTAGTTTCTTTATAATAAATTTCGCATTTTTCTTCTTTCGTCAATTCTTTACTAAACTCCGCAAAGGCGTTGCAAATATAACTCGCCCTAGGAACAGATATAGAAAATACGCTTTTATTCGTCTTTTCGCCTTTAAATTGCTCTTCTATATAACTTATCTCTTTTAAAAGTTTTTCTCCGTAAGAAATAAGTCTTTCCCCGTCCGACGTAAGCGTTACGCCTTTCGTATTTCTATCGAAAATTACGATATTAAGCTCTTTTTCAAGTTCTTTTATAGCCCTAGATAAATTTGGCTGAGCAATAAACAGTTGTTCCTGCGCTTTGCTTAAAGAACCTGCCTTAGCAACCGTTACGGCATATTTTAAATAAACTATATTCATGTATCTCGCTCCTAATCGGGGTAAAAATGCAAATAACAATATAAATAAATTAAATTTAATTTGCATCAGTTATTATATATTGTAAACTTTTTATAAAAATTTTTCAACAAAAAGCGCATTAAATATGCTTTTTATATTGAAAACTAACAAATTATTAACTCAATATATAAAATTTTTATTTTTAAAAAAACTTCCGCCCGAAAGCGTTACGCTTTCGGGCGGAATAAATAAATATTTTAATTAGTGTTGACATAGCGAACGAATTTTCATTACTGATGCACCACCAGTCGTAACGCGTAACGATTCGTTTGTAAAGATTTCCCGACGTTTAAATAAAAGGTTGAACGTGAGCTGATTTAGTCATATCGCCGTTTTTCATTGTGTCCATCGTAAAGTCAACGACAAGCGTAAAAGACAGACTAAACTTTATGATAACCGAACTTAAAAAATGTCAAGACGCAAACACTCAAAAAGGTAACGTGGGATATTTAATGGCAATTTCCACAAAACATTTCGACATAGTACAACAAGGCGGAAATAAAGTGGTCGACGACGACGGAACGGTATCTTCCGTATGGGTTCCTTGGTATTTTTTACACAAAATGCTTGCCGGTCTTTACGACACCTATATTTACTGCCCCGACAAACAAATAAAAGCTACCGCTAAAACTATGATGATAGATTTAGCCGACTGGACTTACAATAGAATGAATAGCTATTCGCAAGAAATGTTAAACACCGTTCTTTCAAACGAGTTTGGCGGAATGGCTGAAATTCTTTACCAAATTTACGGCGTAACGAGAAATGCAAATTACAAAAACACGGCAGACTTATTTCAAGGCGGAACGATTCTTAAAAACGTTAATAACAACGTAGAATGTTTAAAAGGTCTACACGCAAATACGACTATTCCTAAATTTTTAGGGGCTGCCGCCTACTACGAGCAAACAGGCGATGAGTACTATTTAAATATTTGTAAAAACTTGAAAAATATCCACGCATAGTAGAAGAAATGCAAAAATTTAACAACGAAAATACGTTGTATCAATGGAGAAGGCAATATATTAGACAAAATAAAAACAATATGTCGCCTACTTTAACGGCAAATATGGGAACAGGCGGACATAACGTCCCGTTAATTTTTACTAAATTCGGAATTAGAAAGTTAACACCAAAAGAATGTTTTAATTTACAAGGTTTCCCTTCAAGTTATAAACTGCCAAATATTTCAACTGCTCAACTTTATAAGCAGGCAGGAAATAGCGTATGCGTTACCGTAATAGAAAGAATTGCTGAAAATATCTTTAAACTTTTAAATAATTGATAAAATTTTATATTTAATTAGCCGAAAATTTAAACCACGGTAGTAAAAACTTTTACTTCCGTGGTTTATTTATTATTTTTTATTTAAAATAAATTTAGTTATCTAACCGAAAACTTATAAGAGGTTTTGGTGTGATATTTATCACCCTTTTTAAGAACGTAACTGGGATATTCGGGACAGTTTATCGCGTTAGGATAAACTTGCGTTTCTAAACAAAAAGCTCCCCTTTTGTTGTAAACCGCGCCGTTTTTGCCCTTTACTCCGTCTAAAAAGTTGCCCGTATATAACTGAACTCCGGGAAGATTTGTTTTACATTCCATTTCGATTCCCGTTTTTTCGCTATATACTTTTGCAAACGTTTTAAATTGTCCGTTAGTGTTTAAGCAAAAGTTATGGTCATATCCGCCACAGAACTTTAATTGCTCGTTATCGGCGTATATGTCTTTTCCGATTTTTTTGAAATTAGTAAAATCAAACGGCGTATTTTTAACCGCCATAAATTCCCCGTGCGGAATTAAACCGCTGTCTACGGGCGTAATATAATCTGCGTCGATAAATAGTTCTTGGTCGTAAACGTCTTTTCCGTTTCCTTCTAAGTTAAAATAACAGTGATTAGTTAAGTTACAAAGAGTATCTTTATCGCTTTGTGCAAAATATTCGATAGTCAGTTCATCGTTAATTAAAGAGTAAACTACCTTTACGGTTAAATTGCCGGGATAATTTTCTTCCCCGTCGGGACTGAAAGTATCTAGGATTAGTCTTTCGCCGTCTACGGTAGCGTTCCAAACTTTTTTATCGAAACCAACCATTCCGCCGTGTAAATGATTTTCTCCGTCGTTTAATGCAAGTTGAATATTTTCGCCGTTCAACGTGAATTTACCACCGCCTATTCTATTTCCCACTCTTCCTATAAGTGCGCCTATATATCCGCCGTTATCCATATATTCGTCGATAGTATCGTATCCTAAACATACGTCTACTATTTTTCCGTCCTTGTCGGGAGTGCGAATTGCAGTAATGGTTCCGCCGTAATCTATTATATCTACTTCCGTACGACCACCGCTTAAAGTGTATTTTTTAACTTGTTCTCCGTTTTTCGTATAGCCAAAATCAGTTATTTTCATAATTTCTCCTAAAAGTTTCGCCACGAGTACTCGTGGCGAAGTTTAAATTATTTTCTACCAGCCTGAACCTTTTTAAGACGTGCAAATCTAGGAAGTCCGTCTTCTAGCGGAGCTTTTGTATCGCCTTGAATTAAAGGTAATGCGTATTTAACGTATTCGTCCGAAACGTAAGTTCCGTTGTTGGTAATCCATTCTAACGGAACGGTTTTTTCGGTATTAGCGGCAAGCTCTAAGGGAAGAAGTTTGTATTCGCAAACGTATTTATCTCCGTTAGCTCTTGCGTAGCATACCATTTTATCAGTTTCTCCGCTAATAGCGGCTTTAACCGCTTCTCTACCTGCGTTAAACGTTTCGTCTACGTCGGTTTTACTGTCAAGGTGTGCGGCACATCTTTGCATAAGACTCAATTCTATTCCCCTAGTCTTAAATCCGGTTTTGTCTTTGATTAAGTTGGCAAGTAGCGACGCAACTCCGCCGAGTTGAGCATGTCCGAAACTATCTCTTGCAACGCTAGAAGCCATACTTTCGCAAATAAGTTGACCGTTTTTATCGTGTATACCTTCGCTTACGACCGCAATACATTTATTGCCGTTTTTAGCGCAAACGTTTTTAACGTCTTCTACAAAGGAATTTACGTCGAAGGGAACTTCAGGTAAATAAATTAAGTCCGCTCCTAACCCCTTGTATCCTGCAAGAGCCGCCGCAGCGGTAAGCCAACCTGCGTTTCTTCCCATACATTCTATAACGCAAACCATAGGAGTATCATAAACTTTTGCATCCAAGTTAACTTCCATAATGGTAGTTGCAATGTATTTTGCCGCAGAAGCATATCCGGGGCAATGGTCGGTACCGTAAAGGTCGTTGTCTATCGTTTTGGGAACGCCAATTACGTTACAATCCCAGCCGGATTTTTGCATATATTTAGAAATTTTATTACAAGTATCCATACTGTCGTTTCCGCCGTTATAGAAGAAAAAACGAATATTGTATTTTTTGAATACTTCTACGATTCTCTTATAATCCGTATCGTCAACGTTAGCGTCTTTAAGTTTATATCTTACCGAACCCAAAGCCGAAGAGGGAGTGTATTTTAACAACTCTAATTCTTTCATATCTTCTTTGGAAATATCGTAAAAATCTTCGGTTAAAACGCCTCTGATACCGTGAGCCGCGCCATAAACTGCGGTTATTGCGTCTTTTTGAGCCAAAGCTTCGATAAATACGCCTGCCGCACTTGCGTTAATTACTGACGTAGGTCCGCCCGATTGAGCAAACATACATGCACCCTTTAAATTTTTCATAAGTTTTCTCCTTATTTATTGTTAAATATTTTTGATTTTATCGCCTTTTCGGCGGTTTTATTAAGTTTATTGTTTTGTTTAACACTTGTTAAAAAATTAAAATTACAAGCTTAGCGTATGTGAAATTTCATACAATTTTTCATCGAAACGTCTAGGTTCGTTTAAAGCTTCCGTAATGTCTTCGTCGATAATTTTGTTATTTCTTATTCCTACAACCCTATTGCCTTTGTCTTCGCTTAAAAGGTCAACGGCTCTTACCGCGCAACGAGCCGCTAAAATTCTATCCGCCATAGATGGCGAACCACCCCTTTGGATATGTCCTAGCGTAGTACATTTTATAGATATATCTGCTTTTTCTTTAAGATATTTCATAATTTCGTCTTTATCGCCTGCGCCTTCCGCTAAGACTATCATATTAGAAGTTTTTCCCCTTTTTTGAGAGAAAACCAAGCTTTTAGCTATTTCGTCTAAATCGTAAGGTTTTTCGGGAATTAAAATGTATTCCGCTCCGCCGGCAACGCCTGCATATAACGCAATATCTCCGCAACGCCTTCCCATAACTTCTAATAAGCTTACCCTATCATGAGAACTCATAGTATCTCTTAAATTGTTGATTGCCGACAAAACGGTATTTACCGCCGTATCGAAACCCAAAGTAAAATCCGTATAAGCTAAATCGTTATCTATCGTCCCGGGGATTCCTATAACCTTTATCCCGAAATTATCGCTTAAAGATTTTGCCCCGGTAATAGAACCGTCCCCACCGATTACGATAAGTCCTTCTATTCCGTAAGCGCACAAGGTTTCCGCGCCCTGTTGTTGACCTTCTATCGTCATAAAACTGGGACAACGAGCAGTTTTTAATATAGTTCCGCCCCTTTGTATTATATCCGATACGGAACGTGAAGTCATAAACGAAATTTTATTATCTATTAAACCTTGATAACCCCTTTCCACTCCGTAAACGTCCATTCCTTTATAAATAGCGTATCTTACAACCGCTCTTACGCACGCATTCATTCCGGGAGCGTCTCCGCCCGACGTTAAAACCGCAATTTTTCTCATAAAATTCTCCTTAATTATTGCCCCACTGATTATTATAACAAAAACCCTTTTATTTTTCTACTGTTTTTAAAAGAAAATTTATAATTTTACTTTTCTAATCCATTAGCTGAATTATTATTTGATTTTGAACGTATAAATATTCGTCTTTTATTTTCACCCTTTTTTCATCGTAGTCCAAATATTCGTTTACGAATTTTAATTTTTCTTTAAAATCTTCTTTAAAATCACTACCGAAAGCTTTTTCGTATTCCGAAAATACAACGCCGTATTTTGTCCTTAAATTTAGCATTGCATATTCGAATTTTCTCTCGTCCCCCTCTATTTTTTCGCTAAAAATTTCGGGAGAAGCGTTTTTTAATATGCAGTGGCAGTATTCGTTTATATTTTCGGTGTTGGTAAAACGCCTTTCTCTATCAAAAGAAGAAGCCCCTAATCCAAAGCCCAAATATTCGCCCCTTTTCCAGTAATTTAAGTTGTGTTTAGACTCAAAGCCGATTTTCGCAAAGTTAGACACTTCGTAGCGTTCGTATCCTTTTTCCGCAAGATAGTTCACGGTAAAATCGTACATAGTGGCAACTTCGTCGCCGTCGGGTAATTCTCCGTTTAAATATTGCGTGTAAACGGGCGTTCCGTCTTCCGCTTTTAGCGCGTAAACCGATACGTGTTTTATATCGGGGGAACATAAAGCAAAATCTAACGATTTTTTAACTTCTTGTTCGTCTTGCCCCATTAAACCTATCATAATATCAACGCTTAAATTGTACCCTTTTAAAAGTTTAACGGTGTTTAAATAATCTTGCGCGTTATGCACCCTGTTTAACTTTTCCAAAAGCTTATCGTTGTAAGTTTGCAGTCCTATCGAAAATCTGTTTATTCCCGCAAGTTTATAAATTTTTAGTTTTTCTTCATCAATCGTCGCGGGGTTTACTTCAAGCGTTACTTCCGCGTTACCAGTTACCGAATAATATTTTTTTATTTGCCTAACCGCGCCTAAAATATATTTTGCTTCTACGTAAGAAGGAGTTCCACCGCCAAAATATATTGTTTCTACCGTTTTATCTTTAAACAAAACGGCTTTTTCTTTTATCTCTTTATAAAGACACGCAAAGTATAACTCTTGCTTATCTTCTATATGCGGATAAGACGCAAAGTCGCAGTAAGTGCATTTATTTTTGCAAAACGGAACGTGAACGTAAATTCCTGCCATTTTTATCTCCAAAACAATTAAAAGTTAGCCTATATATCGCTTAACTATCTATTTTTAGTATAGAAGTAAACGCTTCCGAAGGTATTTCAACGCTACCTAGTTTTCTCATTTTCTTTTTACCTTCTTTTTGCTTTTCAAGTAGCTTTTTCTTACGCGAAATATCTCCGCCGTAACATTTAGCCAAAACGTCTTTTCTTAAAGCTTTTACGGTTTCCCTTGCTATTACTTTTCCGCCGATTGACGCCTGTACGGGAATTTCAAACATTTGTCTGGGGATTACTTCTTTAAGTTTTTCGGCAACCGCTCTACCGCGTTCGTAAGCTTTTTCTCTATGAACTATCATAGAAAGCGCGTCGCAAACGTCGCCGTTAAGCATAATGTCTAACTTAACTAAGTCGCTATTAACGTATCCTTTTAGTTCGTAGTCGAAAGAAGCGTAACCTTTGGTTCTCGATTTTAACCCGTCGAAAAAGTCGAAAATTATTTCGTTTAAGGGTAAATGATACGTTAGTTTTACCCTTTTAGCGTCAAGATAGGTCATATCTAAATAAATCCCCCTTTTCTCTTGACACAAATCCATAATGGGCCCTATATATTCGGGCGGAGTGTAAATGCCCGCTTCTATAATAGGCTCTTCCATATGGTCTATTTGCGAAACGTCGGGCAAGCGCGAAGGGTTGTCCACCGTTATCATACTTCCGTCCGTTTTATACACTTTATAAGAAACGCCGGGGGCGGTAGTGATTATTTCTAAATCGAACTCCCTTTCTAGCCTTTCCTGAATAATTTCCATATGAAGTAGCCCTAAAAATCCGCAACGGAAACCAAACCCTAACGCAATGGAGTTATCGGGTTCGAACGTTAAAGACGCGTCGTTTAACTTTAATTTCATTAAAGCTTCTTTTAAATCCCCAAACTTGCTTCCGTCAACGGGGAACACGCCCGAAAATACTACGGGAGCAACTTTTTTATACCCCGGCAAAGCTTGCAACGCAGGATTTAATACGGTCGTTATCGTATCCCCTACGTTTACGTCGGTTATGCTTTTTATGCTTGCGGTTATATACCCTACTTCTCCGCTGGTTAGTTCTTGTTTGGGGTTCAAATGAGGGTCGAACGTGCCTACTTCCACAACGTCAAACGTTTTATCCGACATAAAAGTTTTAATTTTTACGCCTGGTTTTACAACTCCGTCTACTATTCTAACAAAGCATATTACCCCTTTAAAATTGTCGTAATAGCTATCGAAAATAAGCGCTTTTAAAGGTTTATCGTCGTTATTTTGCGGAGCGGGAACTTGTTTTACAACCGCTTCTAGCACTTCGTCTATATTTATATCGTTTTTAGCCGAAATTCTTGGCGCATTAGAGCAATCTAGCCCGATAACGTCTTCTATTTCTTTTGCCACTTCGTCGGGACGAGCGGAAGCTAAATCTATTTTGTTTATTACGGGAACTATTTCCAAATCTGCGTCCAACGCAAGATATACGTTGGCTAGCGTTTGCGCTTCTACCCCTTGCGACGCGTCTACTATTAAAATTGCGCCTTCGCACGCCTTTAACGAACGCGAAACTTCGTAAGTAAAGTCAACGTGTCCGGGGGTATCTATTAAGTTGAATATATATTCCTTTCCGTCTTGCGCTTTATATAACATTCTTACGGGCGTAAGTTTTATGGTTATTCCCCTTTCCCTTTCTATGTCCATAGAATCTAAAAGTTGGTCTTCCATATCCCTTTGGGCAACTTGTCCAGTATGCTCTATTATTCTATCCGCAAGCGTGCTTTTACCGTGGTCGATATGCGCAACTATGCAAAAATTTCTTATATTGTCTTTAACAGCCATCGTTCCCTCTTTATTTCTAATTTTCCTATTGTATTATATATTATTATAAGGCTTTTTGCAAGTTTATAAATAGGGAAAACATTCCCTAGGATTATAATTTTTTAATTGTGGCAATAATATTTATTATGAAAAACGAAATTAAAAATATAGAATGGTTATTTGATAAACCCATTGCCCATAGGGGACTTATAGAAAAAGGTTACGTTGAAAACACCGAAAAAGCTTTTTTAAATTGCGTAAAAAAGGGATACGCAATAGAAACAGACGTAAGATACGATAAAGACAAAAATTTGGTTTGCTTTCACGATAAAGATTTAAAAAGGCTTGCAAATTTAGATTTAGAAATTAAAGATTTAAGTAAAAACGAGCTAAAAAAAATTAGACTTTTAGGAAAAGAAAAAATCGTTTATTTTGACGAATTGTTAAATTTGGTCAATGAAAAAGTACCGATTTTAATTGAAATAAAGTACCCTAGTGAAAAAACTATCGAAAAAGATTTATTAAACGCGTTAAAAGGATATAACGGAAAATACGCCGTACAAAGTTTTAATCCGCTTTGCCTAATACGGCTAAAAAAACTTGCTCCTTTTATTTTACGAGGACAGCTAATCACGTTGGATAAAGATAGACCTTATACCGAAAAACTAAAATGGAGTTTTGTAAACAAATTTACTTGTCCCGATTTTTTAAGCGTAAACGTAGAAGGTTTAAATTTTTCTTACATTCTTCCCACGTTATGCTATACGGTAAAGACTGAAGAAGATTTTAAAAAGGCGATGAAATACTGCGACAACATTATTGCCGAAAATTTTTTAGAATACGGAGAATTTAAGGAAAAATAATAAATTTTAAAGTTGTAAAAATAAACGCTTTAATTCATAATAAAAATTAGCTCGCCGACTACGGCGAGCTAAATTAATAATATAGTAGTTCTTATAATAACGATGCGGAGCGTTCCGCTCCGCATACATTATATCAATTTGACAATTTATAAACGTTGACAGTTTTTCCATTACGCAATTTCTTACCAATGATAAAATTCCTTTCATCGTCTCTTAAAATTATTTTTAACATTCTTCCTAAATCTAGTGCGGATTTTGCTTCTGCTTTTTGACTGTTGTTTGTTTGACTAAGATATTTGTCATATACTTTTTTAAGCGGTTTTCTCCATGGATTGTTATAACCGCCAAAAACATCCCCAAAAGCAAACCATTCTGCCCCTGCCCCGTTTAAAAATGCGTTTAAACAAATTTCCATAGTGTTCCTAATTTGTCTTATTTCTTCTTCCAATAATAAGTTATGAATAATAAAAGAAGGTTTGTATGCAATTTTAATTTCTTCCCAACCTATTGTAGCAAGATTAGTTTGTTTAATATTTTCCGTGTTTTTGTCATCTGTTAATTTGTATAGCATTTTCTCTCCTTTAAAATTATATTTCTATTATTTAAACAAAATAATATTCGCATTTGTTAAATAGGAATTATTTATTCCTATACTAATTTTCCCCCATTCGGCTTGCGTACCTTTATAGTAAACTGTTGTTAAACTACTACAACCCCAGAAAGCATTACTTTCTATACTCGTTACGCTGTTTCCGATTGTTATACTTGTTAAACTACCACAATTATAAAAAGCACTTTCTCCTATACTCATTACACTGTCGGGAATTGTTATACTTGTTAAACTTCTACAATTATAAAAAGCGGAATCTCCTATATCCTTTACACTGTCGGGGATTGTTATACTTGTTCCTGCATACCCATCAAAAGCATAACTTCCTATACTTGTTATTGTAGGATTATCTCCCCATTTTATCTTTGCCGTACAACCAGAAAAAGCATATTCTCCTATACTCGTTACATTATTTCCGATTGTTATACTTGTTAAATGAGTATATATATAAAAAGCATAATCAGATATTTTAGTTGCGGTCGTTATATTTGCTTCCGTTAGTAATTTATCTTGTATATATAAGTTCTTGGTAGATTTACTATATTGCATTAAATAACCTAAACCGTCTATTTGTACCCAACCGTTTATATCTCCCGTATAATATATGTTTTCTAAACTACTACAATTGTAGAAAGCCAAATTACATATACTCGTTACACTATCGGGAATTGTTATGCTTGTCCCTTCATATTCGCTAAAAGCATATTCCCCTATATTTGTTATTGTAGGATTATCTCCCCATTTTATCTCTGCCGTACAACCAAAGAAAGCATAATCTCCTATACGCGTTACGCTGTTTCCGATTGTTATACTTGTTAAACTACCACAATTATAAAAAGCACTTTCTCCTATACTCATTACACTGTCGGGAATTGTTATACTTGTTAAACTACTACAACCATCGAAAGCACTACTTCCTATACTCGTTACACTGTCAGGAATTGTTATATCTGTTAAACTACTACAATTATAGAAAGCACCTTTCAATATATTTCCACCCGTAACAGTTACCTTCTTTAAACTAGTCGGGATATAATATGTGCTAAAAGTTGTTGAACTTGTAGACGAACCATAGTAATATTGCTTTGTTGCAGTACCGCCCGTATAGCTAGACGTACCGAATATGTATCCAAAAGGATATTGATAGGTATCCGAAGAAGTTTTACCGGCTACAGCTCCTACAAATGGTATTGTTATTTCTTCTAAACTACTACACCCCGAGAAAGCACTATATCCTATATTCGTTACGCTGTCGGGAATTGATACTCTTGTTAAACTACTACAACCTGAGAAAGCAAACCACCTTATACTCGTTACACTGTTTGGGATTGTTATACTTGTTAAACTACTACAACCACGGAAAGCATCACCTCCTATACTCGTTACGCTGTTTCCGATTGTTACACTTGTTAAACTACTACAACCACGGAAAGCATCACCAGATATTTTAGTTGCGGTCGTTATATTTGCTTCCGTTAGTAATTTATCTTGTATATATAAGTTCTTGGTAGATTTACTATATTGCATTAAATAACCTAAACCGTCTATTTGTACCCAACCGTTTATATCTCCCGTATAATATATGTTTTCTAAACTACTACAATTGTAGAAAGCATCATCTCCTATACTCGTTACACTGTTTGGGATAGTTATACTTGTTAAACTACTACAACCACGGAAAGCACCACCTCCTATACTCGTTACACTGTTTGGGATAGTTATACTTGTTAAACTACTACAATTTTCGAAAGCATCATCTCCTATACTCGTTACACTGTTTGGGATAGTTATACTTGTTAAACTACTACAACCATCGAAAGCACTACTTCCTATACTCGTTACACTGTCAGGAATTGTTATATCTGTTAAACTACTACAATTATAGAAAGCACCTTTCAATATATTTCCACCCGTAACAGTTACCTTCTTTAAACTAGTCGGGATATAATATGTGCTAAAAGTTGTTGAACTTGTAGACGAACCATAGTAATATTGCTTTGTTGCAGTACCGCCCGTATAGCTAGACGTACCGAATATGTATCCAAAAGGATATTGATAGGTATCCGAAGAAGTTTTACCGGCTACAGCTCCTACAAATGGTATTGTTATTTCTTCTAAACTACTACAACCACTAAAAGAACTTTCCCCTATACTAGTCGTATAATTTGGAATAATTATTTGCGTTACTGTTTTATCTTTTATCCCTGTAATATTAAAAGTCGTTTTGTCGGCAGTAAAAATTAAGTTTGACGTTTCTTGTTTAGACTTAAATTTTGCGGTTACGTTTTTATCTATAATAAAAGCGTAGTTTTTGTTTGTAGAAAGCAATTGCTCTCCGCTATACCAGCCCACAAACTCGCACCCCAAATATTCCGTAGCGCAAGTAGTTACGCTAGCGCCGTATTTTATAGTATTTCCGTTTGTTATTTCGCCATATTCGGTATTTTCGTTAGACAAAACGTACGCGTTTCTTGTATAATATAGCTTTAAAACCAAACTACCGTCGCCATCTATATTACCGCTAGTTAAACTATTATCATAATTAAAAGAGAAATGTTCGCAACCTAGCTGTTTAGCCGTTGCCGTTGTATCGGTCGTACCTGAAAAATTATACGTTTCGTATAAAGTATAATAATCGTCTTTTAAATTTTGTAGATAATATTCTACTTTGTATTTAGTATCTGTGTTGGCAGACCAAGACGCAGTTATTTGAATATCGCTTGTAATAGGATTTTGAAAACTATAATTCCAACCTAGAAAAGTGTACCCTATCTTTTCTAGTTTAGGTTCTATCGCAAAAAAATCTTCTTCCACAAGTTGATTTTCAACTACGGTTGAACAATTTGTATTAAACGTTACAGTATAAACAGGTCTACGGCGAATGGTTACCGTATAAAGCGTAATATCGTTCCCGACCGTTTCAGTTATATAAAATACGTTATCCCCAACGTTTATAGGCACGGTTTTTGTAGGAACTTGTTTTGTTCCGTATATATCGAGAGATAAAACGTACGATACGTTTTGGGGCGTGGAAACTTCCGTTAAAAAACTATACGTCGTTTGACTGTTAGGTACTTTTCCGTAAACGTTATTATTTTCGTCTACGGTTAAAGTTTTAAAAGTTATTTTACGAGTAGCAGGAATTACTACGTCCGTTATTTCCGTAGTTCCGTTTTTGTCTTTATAATTTTTACCGCAAGACACGCAATGATAATATTCAACGTTGCCGGAAGTCGAGCCGGTTGCTTCTACCCTTGCGACATGTTGCATTTGGTGAACGTGTCCTTGCGAAGAGTCTTCTTTTTGCGAACTAGACGAGCTAGAAGATTTACTTTGTTCGCTATCCTTTTCACTTAAAGATTGAGAAAAAGAACTTGACGAACTAGAAGAATTACCTTGCTCGCCATCCGTTTTGCTTGAAGTACTTGAAACAGAAGACGAAATAGATGTTTGAGAATTATTCTCCCCGCTAGAATCGCTTTTGCAAGACGTAACGAAAAATGCGCCAAATAGCGTTAAACACGTTACTAATAAAGCCAATAAAATTCTTTTCATATATGTAAAACCCCTTAAAATTATTCAGTACAAATGAATAATTTTATTATAATTCAGTATAATTGAATTGTCAAGCGTAGCAATAATAATCTTGTTAAACTGAATAATAGGTGATAGGGATGTTATTTAGTGAAAGAATTAAAGAAGCTATTAAAAGTAGCAAATATTCTCAAAAACAAATAGCGCAAATTTTAGATATTTCAGAAGGGAATATTTCAAATTGGAAAAAAGGACAAAATTTGCCGTCTATAAACGTATTATTTAAACTTTGCGTTTTGTTAGAAGAAAGTTCCGATTATTTACTAGGACTTGAAAACGAACGCGGAGAAAAACTTTACGAAAACGGCAACACTATAATAAATTCCTTTAACGTTACTAAAAAAATAAACAAAAATATAACGAACTCTAACGGAAACTTAACTATTAAATAAAGATTTTAACAAATTAAAATTAAACCACAAAATAAACGTAGGCGGACGGCAAAAATTTTGCCGTCCGCCCTGTTTATGTTTTATATGTAAGTTTTATTTATCATCTTATTTAAGATTTTATTTGTGTTATCTAGTCTACGTTTTACAAACACCTTTTATATACCATTTTGTTTACGTTTTATATACTCAATCTTGTTTATTTTATGTGCGCCTTATATAATTTATCATAAATACTTTATATAAAAAAACACTTTAATCAACATATAGCCGTCCTTAAAATCAAACTGATAAATATTTATTGTAACAATTAAAGCGTGTAAGCAAAAACTTACACGCCTTTGTTTTTATCTTATTATTAAACTGAAAATCAAACTAAAACTAAACGGTTTTACTTTTAACTTTCATAATTCTTATAACGCTTGCCCTTTCGTTTTCGTCGAGCTTACTCTTGATATATTTAATGGTTTCTTCCAGTTGCGGAATCATAACGTATTCTAGCGCGTTTACTCTTCTTTTATTTCTCTCTATTTCGTAAGACAAAACTCTAACCTTTTTTTCAACGCACGCAAGTTCTACCATTTTAGGAAGAAGGTCGCTAGCCTTTTTAACGCTATCGTCCGCTTCCGACGTAATTTCCCCGTAAGCGTACGGAAGTTTTTTTTGACCGACGCCTTTTACCGTAACTTCGGGAACTTCTACACCCATAACGGTTGCAACGTCGCACAAAGCCGAAACGGAAAACGCAGGCATTAAAAACGCCCTTTCCATAGTGGCGTCGCTCTCTAACGCGCTTGCTAAGGCAAAACTTTTAAACAAGTCCGCAACGTCTTTTTCTATGCTTTCCCTTAACGTTTTGGCTTGCTTTATTATTACGGTAAATCTTCTAATCATTTCGTCCGATTTATCCTTTAAAAGCTTATGTCCCCTTACCGCGGTAGAAAGCCTTGTTTTGAGTTTTTTCAACTCCATTCTAGTGGGGTTGACGTTTAATCTCGTCATTTATTTTCTCCGTAATACTTATCAAGATACTTTTCTTTAATACGTTTTAATTCGCTTCTGGGAAGCATTCTCAAAAGTTTCCAACCGATATCCAAAGTTTGCTCTATGCTCCTATCGGTAGTAAAACCTTGATTTATATATTCTCTTTCAAAAGCTTCTGCAAAAACGGCGTAGAGTTTATCGGTTTCGCTTAACGCGCTTTCGCCTAGTATTGCCGATAATTCTTTACACTCTTTTCCTCTAGCGTAGCAAGAGAAAAGTTGATTCATAGTGTCGGCGTGGTCTTCTCTCGTTTTACCGTCGCCTATACCTTTATCTTTTAAACGAGAAAGGGACGGAAGTACGTCTATAGGCGGATTAACGCCCTTTTTGTACAATTCCCTAGATAGAATAATTTGCCCTTCCGTAATGTAACCCGTAAGGTCGGGGATAGGGTGAGTTTTATCGTCTTCCGGCATTGTAAGAATAGGAATTTGCGTGATTGAACCGTTACAATTTCTTATTCTGCCCGCTCTTTCGTAAAGCGAAGCTAAATCGGTATATAAATATCCGGGGTATCCCCTTCTTCCCGGAACTTCACGCCTTGCCGCGCTTACTTCTCTTAAAGCTTCGGCGTAGTTGGTAATATCGGTTAAAATTACTAAAACGTGCATACCGCATTCGAATGCAAGATATTCCGCGCAAGTTAAAGCCATACGGGGAGTTGCAATTCTCTCTATTGCGGGGTCGCCTGCTAGGTTTGTAAATAAAACCGTTCTTTCCAACGCTCCCGTAGATTTAAAATCTTCTATAAAGTATTGCGCTTCTTCAAAGGTGATACCTATCGCCCCGAAAACGACCGCAAATTCCGAATTATTGTTTAAAACTTTGGCTTGTCTTGCAATTTGCGCCGCTAGTTGCGCGTGCGGAAGTCCGCTCATAGAAAATACAGGTAATTTTTGTCCCCTAACCAAAGTATTTAGTCCGTCTATTGCGGAAATTCCCGTTTGGATAAATTCGTTAGGATAATCTCTACCTGCGGGATTTATAGGTTCGCCGTTGATATTCATTTTTTTAACGGGGATAATTTCGGGACCGCCGTCCTTAGGATTACCCATACCGTCGAAAACCCTACCTAACATATCTTTGGATACGTTAAGGCTTAAACCGCGACCTAAAAATCTTGCTTTTGCTTCCGAAATTTTTAGTCCTTGCGAGTTATCGAATAACTGAACGACAGCCTTGTCGTTATTTACTTCTAAAACTTTTCCTTTTCTTATTACGTCGCCGTCTACAATTTCCACAAGTTCGTCGTAAGTTGCGCCTTGTACGTTTTCTACGACCATTAAAGGTCCTACGACTTCCGTTATCGTTTTATATTCTTTAAGCATCTTCACTTTCTCCGTCGATTAAAGCGTTTATTTCGGAAACGATTTCCTTTAAAATTTGCTCGAATTTATCTTTTTCGCTTTCTTCTATATATTTAGCCCTACCTATTTTTTCTTTTACGGGGAGCGCTAAAATATCGTCTAATTTAACGAACGCCTTTAAAGCTCTTTGCGAATTTTCGTAAAAAGAATAAATTATTTTAAGCATTAAATTTTGTTTTTCAAGCGAAGTGTAAGTATCCGTTTCGTGGAAAGCGTTTTGGTGCAAATAGTCTTCCCTTATTATCTTCGCCGTTTCCATAATAAGTCTATCGGACGAAGACAACGCTTCTATTCCGACTAATCTTACTATTTCGTCCAACGCCGATTCTTCTTGCAAAATCTTCATAATAAAGTCTTTATTTTTGCAAAAATCTTCGCCTATATGTTCGTCCAAATACTTTTTTACGTTATCCGAGTATAAGGAATAACTGATTAACCAGTCTATTGCGGGGAAGTGTCTTTTATACGCAAGGCTTGCGCTTAACCCCCAGAATACTTTAACAATTCTAAGTGTTGCTTGCGCTACGGGTTCGGATAAATCTCCGCCTGCGGGGGAAACCGCGCCTATTGCCGAAACCGAGCCTTCTCTATCTTCCGAGCCGTTTATTTTTACTATACCCGCTCTCTCGTAATAACCTGCAAGTCTACTTGCAAGATACGCGGGATATCCTTCGTCGCCCGGCATTTCTTCCAAACGACCGCTCATCTCTCTTAAAGCTTCCGCCCAACGCGAAGTGGAATCCGCCATTATCGCTACGTTATAGCCCATATCTCTATAATATTCGGCAATCGTAATTCCCGTATAAATAGAAGCTTCTCTCGCCGCAACGGGCATATCCGAAGTGTTTGCTATAAGTACCGTTCTTTTCATAAGCGGTTCGCCCGTTTTGGGGTCTTTAAGTTCGGGAAATTCGTTTAAAACGTCCGTCATTTCGTTTCCGCGTTCTCCGCAACCGACGTAAACAATAATATCCGCGTCCGCCCACTTTGCAAGTTGGTGCTGGACTACCGTTTTTCCGCTTCCGAAAGGACCGGGGACAGCCGCAACTCCGCCACGAGCTATCGGGAAAAGCGTATCAATAACTCTTTGTCCCGTAACCATAGGTCTTGTGGGGATGAGTTTTTGTTTATAAGGTCTACCCTTACGAACGGGCCATTTTTGAAGCATACTTACGTTTACTTGCTTTTTACCGTCGTAAATTACGGCAACCGTTTGCTCTATATTAAATTCGCCTTCGTAAATTTTTTCTACCGTACCGCTAACGCCGTTCGGAACCATTATTTTATGAACGACTATACTCGTTTCTTGAACCGTACCCAAAACGTCGCCTGCGACTACTTTATCGCCTACTTTGACTGTCGGCGTAAAAGCCCACTTCTTTTCGTGGTCGAGATTAGTTACGTTTACTCCCCTTGTAATTCTACTGCCGTATTGATAATATATAGTTTCGAGCGGTCTTTGAATACCGTCGAAAATACCCGTTAAAAGTCCGGGGGCAAGTTCTACCGAAAGTTGTTCTCCCGTAGAATATACGACTTCTCCCGCGCCTAAACCTGCGGTTTCTTCGTATACTTGAATGGAGGCTTTATCTCCCCTTAGTTCTATTATTTCTCCGATTAACCCTTTATCCGAAACCCTTACAACGTCAAACATTTTGCTATCGCCCATATTTTCGGCAACGATAAGCGGTCCGGACACTTTTACGGTTCTTCCTGCCATTGTTTTCTCCTTAACTAATTATTAAATAAAATATCTACGCCCAACGCTTTATTCATAGCGATTTTAAGCGATTCTATACCGTAACCCGTATCCCCGTTTTTAGAAGGAATTATTAAAACTACGGGATAAGGTTTTTCGTCAAAAATTTTCAACAAATCTTTTATATCTTCGGCAAACTGTTCCGTTACGAAAATAACGGAATAGTCGTTTGCGATTTTTTTCAACTGCTTTTCGCAATTTTTTCCGCTTTCGACCTTAAAAGTATCGACTCCCACGGCTTTAAAAACGGTTATGCTGTCGCCGTCGCCGATTATTGCAATTTTTCCGTCCATACTACACCTTTATAAGCCTTTGTTTTATTTTTTCTTCGTCGAGTCCCGCAAGTTTAGACGAAAATAAAATTTTAACGTTTTTATTTTCGGTTTTTCTTTGAAGAACGTACCAACAAAACGGCTCGTAGCTAGACAAAGAATATCTTTTATCCGAAAATATTTTTAAGTTTTCTATTTCGGCTTGTTTTTCCGCTAACGCGTATCCTTTATTTAAAGCTAGCGTCGCTATATCCTTTAAATCTTCTAACAAGCTGGTTCTATCTTCAACGGATTTCGTTTCGTCCGCCAAAAGTAAAAACGCTTTTTCGGATAAATCGCCTTTTAAAAAATACTTTTTTTCTTCTTGAACGTCTTGCGTTTTTAACGTTTTTAAAACGTTTATTAAATCGGCTTGGCGTTTAATTATTTGCCTTAAAGGTTTTCTTTTAACTTTACTTAAAAGCTCTAAATAATAATACTTTAAAACCACGTTACCTATTAAACTTCCCGTGATTTCTTTTTGCGATTTTATCTCTTTTACGCAAATGCTCATATAGGAATTTAACTTGCCGTTTTTATAATCGTTTTTTAATTTTTCTACACTGTATACCCCTTGACCAGAAAATAAATTTTGTTCGCTAAACCCGCCTATATCGCTTTTAACGATAGTTTTTAAATTTTCGTAATCGTTTTTTAAAAGGAAAAACGCTTTTTCGCTAATACTTGGCGCAAACTCTTGAATAAAATCGTTTATGGCCTTTTCGTCGTGGTCGACAAGGCTTTTATAATCGGTTTCGCCGTCTAGATTCACGCCTTGTCCGTAAGGCAAATCGCATAACTGTTTTAATGCGTCTTTAACGGGCAAGCCCAAAAGATAATCGAATTTTTCTTTTATTAAATACGTTTCTTTTACGGCTATTATCCCGTTTACGTAGTCGTAATTATTCATTATACTCTCCAACGAATATCGCTATAAGCGCAAAAATTTAATCTTCTTTAAAAAGCCTTTCGGCAATTTCGCCCGAATAAAGCTCTTTATCTTCTTCTAACATTCCCCTTATAGACAAAACGGTATCGGATATTTTACCCGATAAAATTATTTCGTCCGCATTTTCGGCAGGGGTATCGGATAAAACTAGATTTTTTTCGGCGAAAAACTTTTCATTTTTTACTTCTCTGAAAAAAGCAAGGTTTTGCCCGACAAATATTTTATCCCCGTTTTGAGAATATTTTTCCGCTTGATTTACAAATATTTTATAAAGCTCGTCGCAAGAACTTTTCATAACTAATTCGTACGCAAGTTTATACACGTCGTTTAACACGTCGTGCTTAGCTTGAAGTTCCAACTTATTTGCCTCTAATCTTGTTTGAGCGTCCTTTTTTTCGGCAATTTCCCTGCACAAAGCCAGCGTTTTTTGCTTTTCGGCGGAAAAGTAGTCTTTTGCCTGCCTTTCGGTTTCGATAACTTTTTCTTTCGCCTTGTTTTTGGCGTTTAAAATAATATTATCCGCCTCTGTTTGAGCGTCTTGCGCTATTTTGTTTATAATATCCTTTTTACTCATATTAAATAATCATTATAGATATTACCAAAGATAATATTGCGTAGAATTCTATCATTGCGGGGAAAAGTAATAACTTACCCGACAAGCTGTCTTCTTTGGCAACGGTGTAAATACAGCTAACCGAACATTTACCTTGGAATATTGCGGATACGAAACCTACGATGGTTAAGGGAAGACAACAACCTAGTAATCTCCAACCTTCCGCAACCGTTAAAGCTCCGATAGAACCCGAAGCTATAACTCCTAAAACGAAACCGTAAATACCTTGCGTTGCGGGAAGCAAAACAAGTAGCATTACTTTACCGAATAGCTTTGGCTTTTCGCCTAAAACGCCTGCCGCGGCAGAACCCGTTTTGAAAAGTCCTATACAAGAACCTACTCCGCAAAGAATTACGCAAAGCGCAAGTCCCGTTACACCTATAAAATTTCCCATTTTTATTTCCTCCGATAATTTATTTTATTTGCACAGAATATATTCTGTTATACCCTAAGGGTTTAAACAATTCTCCTTCACCTTCGAAAAATCTTGAAAAGAATTCGACGTATTGCAAACGAGAATCGTGAATATACGCCCCGAGAAGTCCCATCGCTAAATTAAACGCGTGTCCTATTAAAAACAATAATACCGCGCCTATTATCCAAACGAAATTTCCCGACGCCGAAAAGTATTTTATAAAGTCTACCGAATATCCGCTTACAAGTCCGCCGAGTATTACGCCCGAAAGCATCATACCGTATAAACGCGCGTAACTTAAAATATCCGATAAAAAGTTTATTACGCCGTATACCGCGCTAAAACCTTTTGTGAGTTTTCCGAAAAACTTTTCTTTTCTACCCGCAAACAGCACCGCTATCGCAAGTGATATTATTAAAACGTAAACGCAAGGTTTAACTAAAAATTTAGCTTTAAAATAATCGGTTTCGGCAATTATCAACATTCCTAGTCCGAACATAAATATTCCCCAAACTATACCGTCTATTAAACCGTCTAAAACGTTTCCCCTACGCCACTCTTGAACGGCTTTGCAAATATAACCTACTACTAAATGCAACACGCCGAGTAACATAGATATAATTAAGTTTGCAGGAACTCTTATCCCCGCAAAAGACCAATACGCTTTTTGCGGGTCGGGCATTAACGCTTTATAAAACGGAAGCGCGAACCCGAAATAGGAATTAAACAATATTCCCCAAAGCATCGCGAATATTCCGCCGTAACCTATTACCCAAAAAAGTCTTGTAATTCCGTTATCTCTCTTGCCGTTTTTGTAATACATTACGAAAGCAAAAATTATCATTATCGCTCCGTAAGCAAAATCTGCGGTTATATAACCTAAAAACAGCGAAAAGAATATACTCATTACGGCGTTAGGGTCAAATTCCCTATAAGACGGGGGCGAATATAAGTTGGTTACGTTCTCGAAATTACGTACTACTTTATTATTCTTCATTAAAACGGGCGGATTGTCTTGTTCGGTAGGTTCGGAAAATTCCATATATAAATTTTCCTTTACGGATAAAACGCTCTCCACGTTTTTAATTTCATCCACGGGAACGTAGGCTTTTAAATAAAAAGTGCTGTCCGTATAAGACATTTTTTCGCCCGATTCGACTTTTTCGCCTACGAATAAAAGATAATCGTAAAATATTTTAAGTTCGTTTATTCTTGTCGAAAAGCTTTTCAGTCTTTCCTTTTGGCAAGAAATCTGTTCTTTTATTTTAGAAATATCGCTTTCTACGCCGTTTAAAACGTTTATACCATTACCGCTGTCAAACGGACATAAACTAAAACCGTTAGCGGTTAAAATTTTATCCACTTCCCCTTCCGCGCTAGGCATTGCCACGGCTAAAATCGGCTGACGTTCAACGTTGGACGGGTATAGGCAAAAATCGGCAAACTTTACGCCGTTTAACCCTAAGTTTACGCTTTCGACTTTTTCCTTTTTTACGCAACCGAAAAAAGTTTTGAATTTTTTAAGCGAAAAGGACGAAAAATCCCTTTCGACTTTGCCGTAAACTTCGGCTTCCGACTTTTTTATCTCCGTTTTTTCAAGCAAAGAAATATTCTTTTTTAAGTTTTCTTCAAGCTCTAAAATCTCTTTGGATAACGCAAGCATTCCTTCTTGCTTATCTTTGTAAGATAAAAACTCCCCGTAATTTACCGTTAGAAATTTGCTTTTTGCATACGGGGATAAAACGTTTATCGCTTTTTCGACTTCTTCTAGTCTTTCGTCTTTTAAAGCGGTTTGCTCTTCCCCTTGCTTAACCGATATTATTTCTACGGCGGAAGTTTTTTGCATTAAATCGAGAATTTCGTCCTTGTCGGATATCATTCCCACAAGGTCGAGCTTTTTCATACGGGCTATTGCCACTTTTTAATCCTCCCGACTATTTCTTCCGCAAAACTATATTCCGAACTATGAAGTTGCTCTTTAAAATACTCCAAATCTTCCGTTTTTTCTTGAAGTAATTTTTTAGCGTCTTCGTCGGCTTTACCTTTTGCCATTTCTAAGCTGTCTTTTCTGTCTTTTTTAGAATTTTCAACCGCTTGGTTTAAAATTTTTTCACATTCTTTATCGTTGTTTTCAATCATTTTCGACGCTAAATCCCTAGCTTTCGCTATCACGTCCCTTGCGGATTGTTCTGCAACTAAAATTTCATCAATCAAATCGGTCATGTTATTCTCCGTTTAAACCGTTTCTATTTTAATTAAGTTAGTGTTTCCCGACTTATTCATTTGTCCGCCGGTTATTACGAACAAATCGTTTTTCTTTAAATTAAAGTATTTTTTAGCAAGTTCTTTCGCGTGATAAAACAAAACTTCTACCGACGGATATTCTTCCGTTAAAACGGGCGTTACCCCCCAAGACAGCGCAAGCCTTCTCCAAACTTTCTCGCTTACCGTTACCCCGATTATATCCGTAGGTGAACGGAAACGCGATACCATTCTTGCGGTCATACCCGACAGCGAACAAACTACTACCGCTTTTGCGTGTATATCTATTGCCATTTGGCACGTTGCGTGCGATATTGCGTCCAACGTGTTTTTTATTGTAAATTGATAAGATTTAAACCTTTTGTCATAGTGTATATTTTTTTCGGTTTCTTCGCAAATTTTAGACATCGTTTGCACCGTAAGCACGGGATATTTGCCCATTGCCGTTTCGCCCGATAACATTACCGCGCTGGTTCCGTCGTAAACGGCGTTGGCTACGTCCGATATTTCGGCTCTCGTGGGACGGGCGTTAGTAATCATCGACTCCAACATTTCCGTTGCGGTAATAACTCTTTTTCCCAAAAGTCTACACTTAGTTATTAAAAGTTTTTGTACGGCGGGTAATTTTTCAAAGGGAATTTCTACCCCCATATCGCCCCTGCCTATCATAATTCCGCTACATTCCGAACATATTTCTTCTATGTTGTCTATACCGAAATTGTTTTCTATTTTGGCAATTATTTCTAAATCCGCTCCGCCATTAGAGTTAATAAAGTTTTTAACGTCTACTAAATCTTGTTTGCGCGAAACGAAAGAACATGCTATAAAATCTACTCCGTTTTTTATTCCGAATAAAATATCTGCTTTATCTTGCTCGCTTAAATAAACTTGTTTTAACATTTTATCGGGAAACGCAAGACTTTTTCTGTTGGAAATTACTCCCCCTACTTCAGTAACCGTTTCTATATCGTTACCGTTTATATTCGTTACCCTGAATTTAGATAAGCCGTTGTTTACTAATATTACGTCACCGACTTCTAATTCTTTTGCAAGATTTTCGTAACTTACGGAAACTCTTTGTTCGTTACCCGTTATTTTATCGGTCGTAAATATAAATTTATCCCCTTCCTTTTTTTCAATGCTTCCGTTTTCAAAAAGTCCGAGCCTGAATTCAGGTCCTTTGGTGTCGAGCATTATGGCTATGGGCAATTTTAATTTTTCCCTAACCCTTTTTATCATATCTATTTTTTTTTGATGTTCTTCGTGCGACCCGTGCGAAAAATTTAAACGCGCTACGTTTAATCCCGCTAAACATAACTGTTCGAATATATCTTCTTTTTCGCTAGAAGGTCCTATCGTACATACAATTTTAGTTTTTCTCATATTATCTCCAAATAACTTCAAGACTACATATATAAATATAACATATTTTATCGTAAATTAAAAGCGATTTTTTTTAATTTTGGAACTCAATTTTTTAAACGTTAAAAAAATTTTAAAAAATTTTAAAAAATTTTCGTAAAACTATTGACAAACTTTTTTTTAGTGCTATAATGTTAGCAATTAAAGGTTAAGAGTGCTAGCACATAAACAAATATAATTGCTAACATTTATACTTTAACAAAACCAAATAAGGAGATAATTATTATGAAAAACTATTTAAGAAAGAACAATTTTTTTGAGGACGCGTTCGACAGTTTATTTGCCCCTGCTTACACCGATAATTCTGCCGTTATGAAAACCGATATTAAAGAAAACGAAAAAGATTTTGAACTCATAGTAGATATTCCCGGTTTTAAAAAAGAAAACGTAACGCTTAACTTCGATAACGGTTACATTACCGTTTCCGCAAAAAAAGAACATGAAGAAAAAGAAGGCAAGTATATAAGGAGAGAAAGAAACGTAAGTTGTTCTAGAAGTTATTACGTTGGCGACGTTGACAAATCGCTTGTAAAAGCAAAATACGATAACGGCGTTTTAACTATCACTATTCCCAAAGAAGAAGAGAAAAAACCCGCTTCTACCCTTATTGAAATCGAATAATATATCTTGTTTAGTTTGTTTTATTTAATTTTAAATAATATTTTACAATTTTTTTGTAAAAATTCAAAATAAACTAACAAAATTTAAATATACGATTTTTCGATAAAAAGCATATCAAAAAAGCATAAAACTTTTTTCAAACTCCATATTTACAACATTAACAACTTACGCCCGACGGCAATTATGCCGTCGGGCGTAAAATTTTATAAAAAATTTAATAATCAACAAAAGTTGCCATACCGGCTAAAAGCTATAATTACGGCAACGAAATTTTGAAAAACTTTTCAAAAGCTAAAAAATTACATTACCAAAAATTTTTCGTATTCGGATTCTTGTGAGCAAACGGAAAAAACGTAGTCGTCCATTTTTTCGCTTACGGACGATAAACTTTCTTCTTCCCCGTCAAAATAGAATTTATCGTCGAATCTGAGTTTATTTATTTCGGATAAAGTTTTTCCGTAATATTTTATAAAGCTTTCCTTTTTAGTCCACAAAACGTAAAATCCGAGTAAAGAACCTACTCTTTCTTGTTCTTTTTCGTGGAAAAATCTTTCGGAAATTTTTTTATAATCTCTATCCGTAATTTTTTCTACGTCTATCCCGACGGGCTTATCCGATACGGCAACCATAACTATTTCTCCGCTATGCGAAACGTTAAAATGATACGGAGAATTTTCTATATACGGTTTGCCGTTTTCGGTTTTTTTAATTTCGCCTTCCACTCCGAAAACTTTTTTTAAAACATACTCTACAAATTGTTTAGATTGCTCTTTTTTTATAAAAGAATAATAAATTTTAATCATACTCCGAATAATAGCGACGCGTACGACGGGAACGGCCAATATTTTTCTTCCGTTTCGCTTTCCGCCTCGTCCGCAAATTTCCTAATTTTTTTCATACAAACCAAAACGGTGTTACAATAAAATTCGGCTTGTTCGGCAACGTTTTTATTAAACCTGTTTTGGGACACTAGCTTTTCTAAGTTGTCGGTTTCCGTAATCATTTTTTCGTTTAAATCGGATAAAAGCCTTGCCTTAATTTCATCTTGCTTGCAAACCGCCCCTATGGACTTTTTCGCGTTTAAAACCGTAATAAGTCGCCCTATATATTCGTTTACGGCAGGATATATTTGCGTTTTAGCCATAGAAATCATAGTTAAAGCTTCTATATTTATCGTCTTACAGTAATTTTCAAGCAATATTTCTTGTCTTGATTTTAATTCGTTTTCCGAATACACTCCGTATTTCGTAAACAATTTTAAGTTTTTATCGTCCGTTAAACGAACTAAAGCCTGCGGAGTTGTTTTTAAATTTAATAATTTTCTTTTTTCCGCTTCTACAGTCCAATCGTCCCCGTAACCGTTACCGTTAAACAAAATGCGTTTATGATTTTTTACGGTATCGGAAATTATATCGTGAATTTCTTTGTTAAAATCTTTGGCGTTTTCAAGGCGAGTCGCAAACTCGTCTAAAGTTTCGGCAACTATCGTGTTAATTACCGTGTTCGGTCCCGCGCAAGAAAGCGACGAACCTACCATACGAAATTCGAATTTATTGCCCGTAAAAGCAAACGGAGAAGTCCTATTTCTATCGGTTGCGTCTTTTCTTAATTTAGGCAAGACAAACGCGCCTAAATCCATACTCGAATTTCCCTTTTCGGTGTATTTTTCTCCGCTTTCGATAGAATACAAAACCTGCTCTATATCTTCGCCCAAATAAATGGAAATTATTGCGGGCGGAGCTTCGTTTGCACCTAATCTGTGGTCGTTTCCCGCAGTCGCAACACAAATACGAAGTAAATCCTGATGTTTATCTACCGCCTTTATTACCGCGCATAAAAACAATAAAAATTGAGCGTTTTCTTTCGGGGTATCTCCCGGATTAAATAAGTTTACACCGCTATCCGTTGCAAGCGACCAGTTATTGTGTTTTCCGCTACCGTTTATTCCGGCGAAAGGTTTTTCGTGCAAAAGACAAGTTAAATCGTGGGATATCGCAACGTTTTTCATTATTTCCATCATCAACTGATTTTGGTCTACCGCAATATTAGTCGTTGTAAAAATCGGCGCGAGCTCGTGCTGAGAAGGCGCAACTTCGTTATGCTCGGTTTTAGCTAAAACACCTAATTTCCATAGTTGCTCGTCTAAATCTTTCATAAAACTTGCAACCCTCGGCTTTATAGCTCCGTAATAATGGTCTTCTAACTCTTGCCCCTTAGGAGCTTTTGCTCCGAACAAAGTTCTTCCAGTAAAAACTATATCTTTTCTCTTTAAAGCTTGTTTACGGTCTAGCAAAAAGTATTCTTGTTCCGCGCCTACCGTAGAACTAACCCTTTTTACGCTTTTGCCGAATAATTTTAATATTCTTTTAGCTTGTTTGTCTATAACCCCCATAGACCTTAAAAGCGGAGTTTTTTTATCTAACGCTTCCCCCGTGTAAGAACAAAACGCGGTGGGAATACAAAGCGTATTTTCTTTTATAAACGCATAAGACGTCGGGTCCCAAGCAGTATATCCCCTTGCTTCGAACGTTGCGCGAAGTCCGCCGTTAGGAAGACTGGAAGCGTCGGGCTCTCCTTTAATTAGCTCTTTCCCGCTTAAACTCATAATTACTTTTCCGTTTCCCATGGAAGAAATAAAGGACTCGTGTTTTTCGGCAGTAACGCCCGTCATAGGTTGAAACCAATGAGTATAATGCGTTGCCCCCTTAGAAATTGCCCAATCTTTCATAGCGTTAGCTACTTCTTGCGCTATTTTAACGTCAAGTTTTTCACCTTCGTCAATGGTTTTTTTCAACGAATCGTATACTTCTTTGGACAATAATTTTTTCATAACGTCTTCGTTAAAAACGTCCTGCCCGAAAATTTTTGGAATATCCGTCATACTATATCTCCTATCTTATAGTAAAAACAACTATTAAATAATACAATAAAATAATTATATATTTATATATCCCTTTTGTCAACTTTATTTTAAAAAGGAAAGCTTATAAGTATAAAAAAACGAAAAAAGGGGGAATATTACTTAAAACAATATCGTGATTTTTTCATATGTATATAAAAGGGGGAAAACACGAAAGGACGGTAGAAAAAATGATAAAAAGGGGCGAACTTTACTATGCGGATTTAAGTCCCGTAGTAGGTAGCGAACAAGGTGGCGTACGACCTGTTTTAGTAGTTCAAAACGACGTCGGTAATAAATACAGTCCCACCGTTATAGCAGTTGCCATAACCAGTAAACTCACAAAAGCAAAACTCCCCACCCACATAGAAATAAGCGCAGAAGAATACGGCCTTTGTAAAGACTCCGTTATACTTATGGAACAAATAAGAACCATCGACAAAAGACGCTTAAAAGAACGTATAGGGCAACTTTCGCCTGCAATTATGTATAAAGTAGAAAAGGCTTTGCTGATTAGTTTGGGCGTTGTGGTTTAAATTTTTACCTTTAACTTTTTAAATAATTCGCCCCGATTTTGTTACAGCAAAATCGGGGCGTTATCGATATAAAAAAATTGTTTAGGTTTAATTACTATAAATTTTTTTTTAAATCGTTTAACTAATTTAGTTAGAATAACATTTCTATTGTTTTTAAAATTGCGTCTACAAACTTTCCGACAACGCTTGTTTTAACGTCGCTAGTAGTAACTAAAATACTTTCCGAAAAAGTTTTTGTAAAATCTTTTGCCAAATCGCTTACAACTTTTCCCCCATAGAACATAGCTCCGCATTCGAAATTTAAAAACAAACTCATATAATCTAAATTTGCCGAACCTACGAAAGCTACTTCGTCGTCGAACACCGCCATTTTGGCGTGATTAAATCCCGGTTTGTAAAAATAAATTTTTATACCGCTTTGCATAAGCGCGTAAAAGTTTGCCCTTGTTAAACGCGATACTATTTTCTTATCGGGAATATACGGCGTTAAAATTCTTACGTCTACCCCCCTTTCGCTAGCGTGGATTAAAGACGAAATTACGTCGCTATCGGGAACTAAATAAGGAGAAGAAATATAAACGTATCTCGACGCCCTATTTATCATATCCAAATAAACGTGAAAGGCAATATCGGTTTTATTAAACGGATTAGTCGCAAAAGGTTGAATAAGCCCGTCTTCGCAAGTTTTTTCCGCTACGGCATAATCGGAAAATTTTTCGGGATTTTTGCTGACTGCGTTGAATAAATCTAAATAAATTTTAGTCAATCCGTTTACGGCAAGTCCCGTAATTTTTACCATTGCGTCCTTCCAGTATCCGAAAGGAGAATCTATATTAGCGTATTCGTCGGCAAAATTCATTCCGCCCGTGTAGGCAACCTTACCGTCTATAATAGCAATTTTTCTATGATCCCTGTTGTTTATACTTTGTATTAAAAAAGCGGTAACTTTATTAAATAAAATACACTCTATATTGTCGCTAAGTGCGTTTAAAATTTTAGGATATTTTTTGGGCAACCTTGAAATTGTACCCATATCGTCGTATAAAATTTTAATTTTAACGCCTTGCTTTGCTTTTTCCTTTAAAATATCGAGCATTTGCGACCAAATTTCGCCGTAATCGATAATAAAAGTTTCTAAAAAAATAAATTTTTCGGCTTTTTTTAATTGCTCTAAAAAATCGGGGAAAAACTGTTCTCCGCATGAAAAGTACTGCGCGTTGCTGTTTTCAAACAAAGCAAACCCTTTGTTTTCTAAATATTGCGAAATACTGCTTTGCGTTTTCCCTAGCGATTCTATTTTTTCTTTGGCGGAAACTTCCGTAGGAATAACTCCGTTTTCTTCTACCGATTTATTTATTTTGGCTTTTAATTTTTTATTAGATAAGTTAAATCCGTATAAAAGATAAAACGCGCAACCGAATACGGAAAAAGTGCTTACCAAAATTATCCAACCTATTTTATAGGCGGGGTTTCTGCTCGTCCCCATAATTATAAGTATAAAAATTATTTGTACGGCAAGGCTTATTGCAGGTAACCAATAATGGGAATTAGTTATGGCAAACATAAAATAAGCTATCCACGCAATTTGCAATAAAAGCAATGCTATAACCGTAACTATTCTGTTAGCGTGGAAAAATTTTCTTAACTTTCCGCGAAAACTAATTTTCATATTCTGTATAAAATCCTTTTAAAATCCCTTTGTAATTATTTTTCCAAGGTTTATTTCGCCCTAAATAATGTATGATTACATTATTTTTTTTAACCCATTCCAAATCTATTTTATCGCCTTTTTTACGTTTTAAATTTTCAATTCTTATATGCCTGTCCGCTAAGTTATAAACGGCTCTCGGCATAAGTATAACTTTATCCCCGAAAAAATACGTTAAAACGTCTTGATCGAAAAGCGTTAATTTCCATTTATTTTTCAAAACGAATTTTCTTATTTTGTCTACGTCTATATTTTTGCGCAAAAAATCTAAATTCATAAGCAAAACGCCCGTATTCATATAAACGTAGTTCTTGTTTACCCCGAGCCTTATTCTATTAAAGATCTGCATAAACTTTCTTACCTGAGTACAACAACAAAACGCGTTTCCTTTAAAATCGACGTTGTAAAAATCCGATAAAGAATTATGCACTACTAAATCCGAGTCCAAATACAAAATTCTATCCATATCGTCGGGAAGAAGTAGCGGGGCGATTATACGATAATATATCGTGTAAGGATAACGTTTAACTTTCGGAAACCCTTTAAAATAATCTTCCGAAACGGGTAAAAAATTTATTTCCCCGCTATAAGAAAATTCGTCTATAATTTCCTTTTGGTCTTGTTCCGTTAAATCGTTAGCCATAATAAACAACCTTTTTTTGCAGGGGTTGCTAGCGTTTAAAGAACGATACATTACTTTAAAATGCTTTAAATATCCGTGGTTTATAGAAACTAATACGTTCATAATAAAAATATTTTACCATAAAATAAAAAAAATAACAACACGAACTAAATAACTTTTATTTTTCCTATGATTTTTTTAAAAAAAGTGCTATACTTTTATTATGGAAAAAATAAAAAGTTTTACTGTAAATCATTTAAAATTGCAAAAGGGCTTATACGTTTCTAGGGTCGACGAATTTAACGGAAATACAATAACGACTTTCGATATGCGTTTTACTTCTCCTAATAAAGAAAACGTTTTAGACACGGGAGCAATACACACTATAGAACATTTAGGCGCAACTTTTTGGAGAAACGGCGACTTTAAAGAAAAAACCGTGTATTTCGGACCGATGGGTTGCAGAACGGGATTTTATTTAATTCTTTTCGGGAAATACGATAGTCTTGATATTTTGCAAGAAACCGAAAATATGCTTAAATTTATAATAAATTACAATGGAGAAATACCCGGCGCAAGCGCGATAGAATGCGGAAATTACTCCGACCAAAATTTAGAAAACGCAAAAAAATTTTGTAGAAATTATTTAAATTCCTTAGAAAAAGAAAAAAACTTAACTTACCCCGATTAGTTCCGTTTTTTGTAAACAATTTACGTCGACATATAAGCATTTAATTCTTACTATAAATTAGGGCGACCGCTAAAAAGCGGTCGCCCGTATACGTATATTTCAACTTAAAAAAATTTAAAATTGCAACAACATATCCACGCTTTTAAGCGTTAAATTAAATTTTTCTTTAAACGAAAAGGCAAGAAGTTTTAAACAGTTGTTGTCATTTTCGTCGTCGGACAGTTCAAAATAATCTTTTTCGTTTATTTTATTTAATCTTAAATAAGTAGAGTAAGCAAATTTTATATCGTTTTCCTGCGCGCAAGAAGAACACAAAAAACAAGACGCGTCTTGCGACAAATAAACGTTACCCGTTATTTCCCCGTTGCAACCTAAGCACGCCGAAAAATCGTATCCGTACCCCGAATTAGATAACGCATCTAGCAAAAATTTTACGGTTACGCTTTTTTTTACGCCTTTTAAAAAGCTTTCGTAACATTTTAAAAGATTTTTAAAAAGCGTTTCGTCGGGCTGTTCTTTATTTAAAAACGTCACCGTTTCGCTAAGCAAACAACCGCATAAGTACGCCGATATGTCGCTAGATAACATAAAATAGCTTTTTTTGCAGTCCGCGTTTACAAGCGTAAGCCTACCCGATTTTTCCGCAACTTTAATGGTGCAAAAGCAAAAAGGCTCGGCTGAAAATTTCAGCTTTGCCTTATCTTTTTTTACGCCTTTCGCGCCGACCGTAATTACGCCTTTTTCTAGCGTAAAAAAGGTTATCATTTTATCGTTTTCCCCTACGTCTACGCTTTTTAACGTTATAGCGTTAAGTATTTCTTCCATTATTTCCTTAAAATTTAGATAAAATTTTTACTATGGCTTTGTCTAGCAAAAATCATCTACTCAATCTTTTATACAAATTGTAATAGTTTATGTCGCCCGTTTTTTCAAACAATTCCCAAGCGAGCTGTTCGGCTTTTTTTCTCATAATCTCTCCTCCTTTAAAAAGTTTTTCTTTTTAAGAGAGTATGAGCAATTTATTTTTAATTTTGCTTATAACCGAATTCTTCTAACAAATCTCTTTTATTTCGCCAATCTTTTTTGACTTTTACGTAAGTTTCCAAATAAACTTTCGCACCCAAAAACTTTTCCATATCCGCGCGTGCAAAGCTTACCGTTTCTTTGAGTTTTGCTCCGCCCTTGCCTATTAAAATAGCTTTATGATTATCCTTTTCGCAAACGATATCTAAATTTACGTAATAATTCCCCGATTGCCTTTTAGTAAATTCGTTTACGACTACGGCTACTCCGTGCGGAATTTCCTTATCGTATTTAAGTAAGATTTTTTCTCTCATAATTTCCCCGACCATAAACTTTTCGCTTTTGTCGGAAATTACGTTATCGTCGAAGAGTTTATCCCCTTCGGGCAGGTATTTTAAAATACATTTAATTAAAACTTTTAAATTTTTACCTTTTCTTGCCGATACGGGTATTATTTCCTTAATTTCGGAATACTTATTAAATTTTTCTAAACATTCGGGAATTTTGTCTTCGGGCATTATATCTATTTTAGACAAAGCTAAAATTACGTTCGTACCCGTTTTTATAATTCTTTCAAGTAAAGATAAATCTTTTTCTTTAATTCCGTCGTGAACGTCTATAACGAATAAAGCCAAATCCACGTCTTTTACGGTTTTTTCGCCTTCTTTTGCCATTTGAACGCCTAAAAGCGAATTCCCCGAATACACTCCCGGCGTATCTTCGAACACTATTTGATAATCTTCCGTATTTAAAACGCCTATTATTCTCTCTCTCGTAGTTTGCGGTTTTGGCGATACTATCGAAATTTTTTCCCCGACCAAAACGTTTACGAGCGTTGATTTTCCCGCATTTGCGCTACCTACTACCGCTACCGTTCCGCTTTTCATTGTTCTTCCCCGATTTTTAGTTTATCCATAATTTCGTTTTCCAACCTTCTCATAACAATTCTGTCTTCTTCTAAAATATGGTCGTACCCCATTAGATGAAGAAGTGAATGAACGGTTAAAAAAGTTAGTTCTCTTTTTAAAGAATGTCCGTATTCTATCGCTTGCTCGCTTGCCCTTTTTAAGCAAATTGCGACTGAGCCTATAAAAATAGCTTTTTCGTCGTAATCGTAATCGACGGGAAATTCCTTTTTGGTAACGATTTTACCGCATATACCGCTTAAAGACGGAAAAGATAAAACGTCCGTTACGCTGTCCACGTTTCTATATGTTTTATTTAATTCTTTTATTTGTTCTTCATCGCAAAAAGTTAAATCGCAGTAAAGGTTTTCCTTTTGCTTTAAAACTTTAAATACTGTTTTGCCAACTTTATCAAAATCGACGTTTTCGTTTTCTTGTGCTAAAATTTTAATTTTCATCTTCTTGGTGTTTACTTATCTTTAATTTAGGATATTTTAATCTGCTATGATATACCCCCGCCAAACAGTTTACTATGGTAATTCTTATCAAATCTAATTCTTTAAAAGTAATATCGCAATCGGTAAACTGTTCTAAATCCATTCTTTCTTCTATTATTTCGCTTACGGCTTTATTTACCTTTTCAAAAGACCTGTCCGTCATAGTTCTCACTTTTGCTTCGCTTGCGTCGCAAATCATAATAATTGCAGAAATTTTAGTTCTGGGCTTTGGTCCGAAATAAGAAAATTGTTTAATATCTACGTTTTTCTCGGTAAGTTTTTTTGCTTTTGCATAGAAGTATTTAATGGGCATTGTCCCGTGATGTTCCATTGCGACGTCTGCCAAAAAGTCGGGAAGATTGTTTTCTTTTATAAATTCCGCTCCGCCCCTTGCGTGAGAACGAATTATATCCGTAGAAAGCTCCGGACTTAACTCGTCGTGCGGGTTATACCCTTGTTGATTTTCAGTATAATAGTCAGGTTGTTTTAATTTACCTACGTCGTGGTAATACGCCGCCGCCCTTGCTTTTAAAACGTTTTCGCCTATAGCGGAAGCGCAAGCTTCGGCAAGAGTCGCAACCGTTAAAGAGTGATTGTACGTCCCCGGAGCGTTATTTCTAAGTTCCGTTATAAGTTTAGCGTTAGTGTTTGTAATTTCCGCCAACCTAAAATCAGTTACTATATTAAATACGCTTTCGAATATAGGCAATAAAACCGTCATTAAGATAACCGAACCTAATCCCGAAGCTAAGCAATAAAGCGCAAGTTTAAGGTTGTCTCCCCAAGACGTCATATAGTTTATACCTAACGCTAAAACAAACGTCGGCAAACAAATAACGAATCCCGTAAGGAAAATTTTTACTCTACTCGTTACCCCGCTCAATAAATATACCGAAATTCCACCGCAAACGATATTTAAAATAAGTCCGCAATAAACCCCCGTAGAGATTATTCCGGAAACCGTAAAAGTATCGATTAAAAATACAAGCACGGAAATAACGGTGTTTAAAAATAACGCCGACCTTCTATCTATCAAATAAAGCGTCATAAGCGCGCCGAACGCAAACGGACGAGCGTACACAGCGTAAGAATATCTTAAATACCTTGCCATGCATAGCTCTATTATAACCGTAACTTCTACGATTATAAAAATCATATTGGCGTTTTTTTGTTTTACCATAAATTCGTGGCATTCTTTTGAAAAATAAAGATACGTTACCGTTACCAACAATAAAAGTCCCGCTATTAAATCAATGAATTTTTTTATCGTACTCGCGTTAGAAAAGTAAGATGAAAATGAATTTTTACCATTTCCGTTCACCGCTACCGCAAGCGTGCATATTCCCGCTAAAATAATCGTATGAATTAAGAAAATCAAAATTCTTTTAACGTAATCGTTAGTTTTTAGCGGAGTGTCTTTTAAGGATTGCATTTTTTACTCCTTTTTTCCCTTTAATTTTTCGGTATTTTCAAATTTATCGTACGCTTTAATTATTTTCATAACCAAGCTGTGCCTTACCACGTCGGAACTAGATAGTTTTACTATTCCTATTCCGTATATATTTTTTAAAATTTCCGTCGCGTGAATAAGCCCGCTTTTCTTACCGCTAGGCAAATCTATTTGGGTTACGTCGCCCGTGATTACCATACGACTGCCTTCTCCCATTCGGGTTAAAAACATTTTCATTTGTTCTTTCGTGGTGTTCTGCGCTTCGTCTAATATAATAAACGAATTATTAAGCGTTCTTCCGCGCATATACGCAAGCGGAGCAATTTCTATAACGCCTTTTTCGATAAGTTTTTGATAGCTCTCAAGCCCGAACATTTCTTGCAACGCATCGTATAAGGGTCTTAAATACGGGTCTACCTTACTTTGAAGGTCGCCGGGTAAAAATCCCAAACTTTCGCCCGCTTCCACCGCAGGACGGGTTAATATTATTTTTTCTACTTCTTTTTTTCTAAACGAAGACACCGCCATTGCGACCGCAAGATAGGTCTTTCCCGTTCCCGCAGGTCCTACGCCGAAAACTACTTCGTTTTTTTTGATTGCGTCTACGTAGTTTTTTTGTCCCAAAGTTTTATACTTAATTTGTTTTCCCTTTGGCGTAATGGTAATAACTCCGCTTAAAACGTTTTCTACTTCCACGTTGCTGTTTTGCCTAGCGAGTTCTATACAATATAACACAACGGAAGAGTCAACGCTTTCTCCTTTTTTTATTATTTTTATCAGCTTGTCCAAAACGTCTACGCTTATTTTAACGTTTTGCTCTTCTCCGCTGATTTTCAGTTTGTCCGATTCGCTGAAAATCATCGTTTCCGTTTGTTCGGAAACGATTTTAAGGTTCTCGTCGAAAACGCCTAACAATTTTGTTAAAACGTCTATCGAATCAATCTTAATTTCCGCCGTTTTTTTCACTTTTCACCTTTAAATTTTATTTTAACCGTTTTTAGCCGTAAGATAAAAACTTCCCAACGGCTAGTTAAAAGCGGTATCGAACGTTTTTACGTATTTTAATTCTACTTTTATAATCCCGTTTACAATTTCGACTTTTTCGCTATAATACTCTTCTTTTCCGAGTTTCGTTTTGGCTTTGAGTAGCGCCAAAGTTTGCTCTTCTTTTTTGCCGTTATACGCCTGCTCAAAAGTTTCGGTTACCAAAACGCTTACTTTTGCTAAAACGTAAGTGGAATATTCGCCAAAATCGGTTTGCCAAGTTCCGTCTACTAACGTTTCGCCCTTTTTAACTTCGTCCCCGTCGTTTTTTAACGCGTTCCCGCGATAAACGGTCATATCCAAAACTACGCCGTCTACGTCCGAAACGAGTTTTTTTACCGTTACGTCTATTGTGGAAGGCGCTTGTTCCGACTTCTCCACCGTTACAATTAGGTAATTCCCTTCTTTTTTGGCTTGCGCGTAGCATATTAAAGAAGACGAATCGTAAAGTTTATTGCCTATTTCTTTTAAATTTAATTTTGAAAATCTTGAATATTTTTTTACTCCGCTTTCTTGTAAAACCGAATAAACTTCCGAATAAAAAAATTCCCCGTCGCCTTTAACTTTTATCCCCATAACGAAATCCGAACAAAAAAAGCATGAAATTATGAAAAAAGCTATTCCCAAAAAAACTCCCGTCTTTTTAAGGCAGTACGACGCAAGCGACAAAACACCTTTGTTTTTTACCCGTATATTGTACCAAGATTCGCTTACTATTGCAAGAAATTTATCGCAATCTTTTTTTTCTACGGTAATTAAAAGGTCGCCGTTTTTATCGTATTTTAAATTTTTAAAGGCAATTTTGCGAACGTTAAGCTTAGATATCAATAACGGAAAATTTTTCCCGCATATTTTATACTCTCGGCAAAAGGAAAATTCTTTCATACTCTTTCCACCGTTTTAACCTTGCCTATCAGAGCAATATCCCCGCAACAATACTTTGATATGATTAAATTTTCGCCTTTTACTACTAGACTACCTTTTTTTAAAATTATTTCCACCTTTTCGGGAGAATATCCTTTTAAAAACTTAACCCCTTCTATATAAACGCCCTTTTCGCCTAAAATTTCTATTCTATACCCCGTAGGAAGCATTTCCCCGACGTTTAAAGCCTTAGCAATGGAATCTATAAAACTCATAACTACCCTTTATTACATAATATTTTATTATAAATATCCTTTGGGTATGCCAGGCAAAAAATTAGAAACTTTTAAAAATCGTATTTTCAAACTTTTGACAAACGTTATTTTGCACGAAATTTACAGGTTTAATCGAGAAGTTCTTTTAATTTCGTATAATCGCTTTTATTTAATTTACAACAAGTTTTTTTAGTCCCTTGTTTTATCGTAACTCTAACGGTAAACAAACCGTTTTTTACCGAAATAATAGCTTCCGATAAAGAAAACTTGCAAAAGGAAGCTACTCCGTTATGTAAACAAGTAACGATTATAGATTTATCCGTTATCGTTAAAAGCGAATTTTTTGCTTTTTCGTAATTTTCTTGTATAAAATATAACCAAAGCGCAGTTATTGTCAAATCAATTACGAGCTTTACAGAAAACGAAATGATTACCGCCACCTTATAAAATTTATTTACTTTTTCAAAATAAGCAAATATTATCCCTGCGCCTAAGAAAAAACAATCGGACGCGATAAGCAGTATCATAACTACGCACATAAGTGCAATGTTAGCGGTTTTATTATAGCTAAATCTACGGCTATACGTCGTTTTTTCGTCGTTTTCAAGCAAAAATTCAAATTCTTTTTTTATGTTAAAGTTTTTCAATTATCTTCCCCTCGCTGATTAAAAATCTGGTTGCGGAAACGTTTTCGAATACGTCTTCGTCAACGTGCGTGCAAGTGATTATCGTTTGAACGCCCTTTATTCTTTCTAGTAATTTTCTCTGACGATTTTTATCTAATTCGCTTAAAGCGTCGTCTAAAATAAGCACGGGGCTTTCTCCGTAACGAGCTTTAAAAATTTCGGTTTCGGCTATTTTAAGCGACAACGCCGTAGTTCTCATTTGCCCTTGCGAAGCGTACGTTTTTACGTCCTTGCCGTTTATAGACAATTTTAAATCGTCCCTATGCGGACCTATGGAAGTGTACCCTAGTTCTATATCTTTTCCCCTTCTTTCGGCTAACTCTTCTAAAAATTTATCCGCAATTTCTTTTTCCGTTCCTGTATACTCGTGTTCGAACCCTACTTCTAAATCTTCTTTCCCGTCGGTTAAGTACGCGTGTACTTCTTTGGCTTTCGGGGCGAGCCTAGACAAAAAATCGTTCCTGTCGTAAATGATTTTGGCGCAGGTCGGCGCTAGTTGCACGTCCCATATATTAAGGGTGGAATTTATTAAATTTACGTCGGGATTTTTTAATAAATTATTTCTTTGCAAAATAATTTTTTTATATCTTTGCAAACCGTAAAAATAACTTTTTTTGCGTTGCGATACGGATATATCTATAAATCTTCTTCTATCTTCGGGCGCTTCCGTAACGAGCTTTAACTCCGACGGATTAAAATATACCGCGTTTATATTGCCGAGTATCTCCCCTATTTTTGCAATTTGCGTTCCGTTTACGTATATTACTTTATTTTCGCCGTCAAAAAAATTAGCTTGCGTGGAAACTTCTCCCACGCTTGTTTGTGCTACCGCCGTAATAGAACTTTTCTTTTGGTTATACGAAATAAATTGTTTATCCTTTCTCGCTCTCGGCGAATATCCCGTACAAAGATAAAATACGGCTTCTACGCAGTTGGTTTTACCTTGCGCGTTGTCCCCGTATAAAATATTAAATTCGGGAGAAAATTCAAAAACTTCTTTGCTATAATTTCTGAAATTTTCAAGCGATAAATTTTTTATATACATATTAAAGTTCTTTTCCTTGCTTTTTGTATTAAATTTATATATAATTATATAATACTTTAAGCGATAATGTCAACTATGGCGGACGATACTTTAACTAATTTAACGTGTTTGCCTACGTATGGAGATTTATATGAGAATGCACGAAGTTTTATGGAATGAAATATTGGAAAAAATCGAACCCAAAGTTTCGATGATAGCGTTTGACACCTATATAAAATACATAACGCCCGAAAACATAAACGGAACGACAATTTTTCTTTCCGCGCCGACCGAACTTATAGCGAAAGCTATCGACGAACAATTTAGAACCGTCCTTTTAGAAGCTTTTAAAGAATCGGGGACGCAAATTACGAATTACGTTTTATCGGCAAAAAATTCGGACAACAAACCTATTTCTACCGTAAACGTTATAGAAGAATTATCTTCCAAAATAGATCCGAATTATACTTTCGACAACTTCGTAGTAGGCAATTCTAACCGTATGCTTTGGGCGGCGGCGAAAGCCGTTGCGGAAAACCCGGGTAGTGCGTACAACCCCTTGTACATTTACGGCGGAACTGGGCTTGGAAAAACGCACATAATGCACGCTATCGCAAACTATGTTAAAGATAAAAATCCGCAAGTAAATATTTTATACGCTACTTGCGAAAAGTTTACCAACGATTTAATTGCGGGAATAAAATCGGGACGAGCTTTTTCGGACGGCGGTGCGCAAGATTTTAGAAACAAGTACAGAAGCGTTGACGTTTTAATTATAGACGATATACAATTTTTGGCAAAAAAACAATCTACGCAAGAAGAATTTTTCCACACGTTTAACGAGCTATTTTCGCAAAACAAACAAATAATTCTCTCTTCCGACGTACCGCCGAGCGAAATCGAAACGCTTGCCGAAAGACTGAGAACGCGTTTCGAAGGCGGACTTATGGCGCAAGTTACTCCGCCCGATATAGAAACCAAAATAGCAATACTCCAAAAGAAAGGAGAATCTAAAAAGGCGCTAATAAATTACGAAGTTGCAAACTTTATCGCCGAACACAGTTCTAACGATATAAGAAGTTTGGAAGGGCTACTAAATAAAGTAATTTTCGCTTCCCTTTTGCAAGAAAAGCCCATAACGTTGGAACTTGCCAAAAACGCGTTAAGGCAATCTAGCACGGTAGACAATAAAGAAGCGTTATCTACCGACGATATTATTCAAACGGTTTGCAAATTTTTCAATATTTCGAAAAGCGATTTGATAGGCAAAAAGAAAAATAAAGAATTCGTAGAACCGAGAATGATTTGCGCTTACCTTATGACGGAAATGCTCACTATTCCGCTAGTCGCGATAGGCAAAGCATTAGGCGGTAGGGATCATACCACCGTAATTCATTCTAGGGATAAAATTGCGGAACTCTTAAACACGAGCGACAGAGTTGCTACCAACGTAAGCGATATTAAAAATTTACTTTTAAAAAAATAATTATCTAATACGCAACTACTAACACAAACGTTAGAGATACATAGAAAATATTATAATTTTAATTTAAAAAAATAATTACTTAAAAACGCTATTTACCGATAGCGTTTAAAACATAAAGGAAATTCCGAAATTATGGAATATTTTAACCAAGGCGAATTCGACGCGATAGTCGTAGGCGCGGGACACGCGGGGTGCGAAGCAGGACTTGCCCTTGCTAGAACCGGACAAAAAACTTTAATAATTACCACCGATTTAAACAACGTAGCTTTTATGGCGTGCAATCCGTCCGTCGGCGGAACGGCAAAGGGACATTTAGTCCGCGAAATAGACGCGCTGGGCGGTGAAATGGGCGTAAACATAGGTAAAACTTGTTTACAAATAAAAATGCTAAATTCGGGTAAAGGCGCGGCGGTTCAGTCGTTAAGGGCGCAAGCAGACAAATACGCTTACCATACACAAATGAAAAAAACGCTTGAAAACACCCCTAATTTAAAGCTACTCCAAAGCGAAGTTACTTCGGTTTTGGTAGAAAACGGAAAAGTTACGGGCGTTACCACTTCTTTCGGCGGACTGATTAAGGCAAGAGCCGTAGTTTTATGTACGGGCGTTTATTTAAACGGAACTTGCATTACCGGAGAATTTACCGAAAACATAGGTCCTTGCGGATTTAAATCGGCAACGAAGTTGACGGAAAGTTTAAGACAAATAGGTTTTGACGTGCGCAGGTTTAAAACGGGAACTCCCGCCAGAATAGACGCAAGAACCGTAGATTTTTCCAAACTCGAAATTCAAGAAGGTTCGACCGATATTTACCCGTTTTCTTTTATGGACGATTCCGTTCCGCAAAAACAAACGCCTTGTTATCTTGCGTACACCAATCAAAAAACGCACGATATTATAAGAAAAAATTTATATCGTTCCCCATTATATAACGGACTTATTACGGGTACAGGACCTAGATACTGCCCTTCCATAGAAACCAAAGTAGAACGCTTTGCCGATAAAGAAAGGCATCAGCTATTTTTAGAGCCGGAAGGCGCAGACACCAACGAAATTTACGTTCAAGGTATGTCCACTTCTCTCCCGCACGAAGTGCAATTAGAAATGTATCGCTCTATCGTAGGGCTTGAAAATTGCGATATTATGAGATACGCCTACGCCATTGAATACGATTGCATAAATTCTTTGGATTTATACCCCACTCTTCAATTTAAAAAGGTTAGCGGATTGTACTGCGCAGGACAAATAAACGGTACCAGCGGATACGAAGAAGCAGGCGTTCAGGGACTTATAGCCGGACTTAACGCAAGTTTATTTTTAAGAGATAAAGAACAAATCGTTTTAGACAGAAGTCAAGCATACGCGGGAGTTTTAATTGACGATTTGGTTACGAAAGGAACTAACGAACCGTATAGAATTATGACTTCCAGGGCGGAATACAGGTTATTTTTAAGGCAAGACAACGCCGATTTAAGATTAACGGAAATAGGAAGAAAAGCGGGACTCGTAACTGACGAAAGATGGGAAAAATTCTTAAAGAGAAAATCCGATATAGACGCCGTTTACGCCGAATGCAATATTTCTCATCCGTTAAACGAAATTAAAGATTTTTTGATAAAAGAAAATCAAGAGCTTTCTAACGGCGGATTAAAATATTCGGATATGATAAAAAGAAATATCCCCCTTAAAGATATTAAAGAATATTTTAACGCATTCGCAGGATATTCTTACGACACGCTTGAAACCGTTGAAACGACAATAAAGTACGAAGGATATTTAAAAAAGGAAAAAGAAAACATTTTAAAAGCCAAAAAACTAGAAGAAAAGTTACTCCCCGACGATATAGATTATAATTCAATTTACGGTTTAAGGTTAGAAGCAAGGCAAAAGTTAAGCCAAATTCGCCCCTTAAATTTAGGACAAGCGGGAAGAATTTCGGGCGTAAGTCCCGCGGACGTATCGGTTTTAATGGTCTATTTAAAGCAAATACAAAAATAAATTATTCCAAACGATATACGATATTATCCAACTAAAAACTTAAACGGTTAAAAGGTTGAAGAAATATTTCTCCGACCTTTTATCGTTACAAAAAGGAAAAAATGACTAAACAGTTAAGCGATTACGAAATTGAAAAACAAATTAAAAAACAAAAACTTGTTAGAAACGAATTTTTGTATTACGGAGACAGCGACGGCAAGTTTGATATGCCTTAAATTAGAAAGCAGAAAATAGATATAGACAAAATACGTTTTTTAAGTTTTTCGGACGCAAAACTAAACAACAGTGAAAACTGCCATAAAACTATACATTTTTTCTTATGCGACCGGAAGTTTGACAGCGTGTACGAAAACACGGACGAAGAGCTTGAAAAGTTAAAACAGTACCATTGTCTACTCTCCCCGATTTTAGCATTTTTACAAATATGCCCATTCCCCTACAAATAGAAAGCATATTTAAAAATCGTTGGTGCGGAGCTTTTTGACAACGCCATATAATACAGTCTTTTTCTTTAATTTATTACAAAAAAAATAAAAGCGTATAAGCCGTTTATCGACTTATACGCCATTTTTTTACAATTCTATTAGCCTAAACTATGAGTTATATACGACAAGTGGTCGCCAACCCTTTCCAAATTAGAGACTAAATTTATAAACACGCAGTTGCTTTCCGCCCTACACTCTCCCGTATTTAACCTATCCATATGAGAATTGATTAGTGATTTTCTTAAAGCGTCTACACTGTCTTCTAACTCGTCTATTTCTTTAATTCTTCTTTTTCTTTCTTTATCGTCGTCGTCTAAAACAAGTCGTTTTATTCCGTCTTTCATTAAAGAAAGTTTATCGAACATTAAATTTAATTCTTCTTTAACTTGGGGAGAAAAAATTAAATCTTCTCTTACTTCGCGTCTTGTATATTTCAATACGTTTTCCGCTAAATCGCTTATTCTCGTAATATCCGAATTTGCCGAATGAAGATTAGTTATAATTTTCTCGTCTTCTTTCGAAGTGTCGCAGGTAGATACGTTTATTAAATATTTCGTGAGCTTTCTACTTGCATAGTTTATTCCTTCGTTATACTTAAAAACGTCTTCGCACTCGCTATCGTCTTTCGCGATAAAAAATCCTAACGCCCTTTCAAGAGAGTTCATAGACATATCTAACATTCTCATCGCTTCTTTTTTCGCGTTCTCTATCGCTATTGCGGGCGAAGTTAATAAACGCTTATCCAAAAATACGCTGTGTCCGTCGTCTTCTTCTTTATCACCTTTATCCTTAATTACAAATTCCGAAATTTTTACTATTTGTTTAGTAAACGGCAAGAATATTAAAGTACACATAGAGTTAAACGCCAAGTGGAAAAGCGCAAGTTGCATAGACGGTTCTTTAATTTTACTCCATAATCCGCTTTGGAAGTTTTTCCAAAATAAAAGAACTATAAAAAATATTATAGAGCCTAAAAAGTTAAACAATAAATGTATAAACGCCGCTCTTTTCGCGTTAGTGTTTGCGCCAACGGAAGACATAAGCGTGTATACGCAAGTACCGATATTAGTACCTAAAACTATGTAATAAATAGAGTTTCCGCCACCGCCTATTGTAATTCCTTGCAAAGTCATTGCAATTAAAACACCCATAATAACAGTGCTTGATTGAACTATTATAGTCGCGACTATTCCAACAAAAACAATAATAGCGGATTTTTAAAATCATGTAGCATTTCCATAACGAAATCCGATTCCGCAAATTCCGCCATAGAACTTTTCATAATTCTAAGTCCCACGAACAAACAACCGAGTCCCGCAAAAAACATTCCTATTTGTCTGACTTTTTCTTTTTTAGAAAAAATGGACATAAAAATGCCGATGCAAGAAAACAAACTGAAAAACATTCCTAAATCGAAATCGTTACCGCCTAGCGCGCTTAACGACGTTATAATAGAAGTAATTGTCGTTCCGATATTAGCCCCGAAAATAACGGTTGTAGCCTGCATTAAATCGACTACGCCCGCATTTACCAAACCTACGACCATAATTGTGGTTGCCGAAGAACTTGCGATAATTGCGGTTGAAACCGTACCTATTCCTACGCCTAATAACCTATTGCCCGAAATTTTGTTAAACATTTTTTTAATGCCTTTGGTGGCGAGCTTTTCCATATTTTCGCTTAGCAATTTAACGCCTACCAAAAACACACCTAATCCGCTTAACAGTAATATAATCGCTTCTACAATTTCCATATAATATTATCCTTTGTCAGTTTCTAATCGCTTGATAAGATTTGACAATTCTTTTTCGAAATGAACACCGTAAAAGTGTTCTTTATCGGAAATTGTAGAAATTATACAATTGACAACGAAATCCGCCGAAATTTTTGCAGATTCGAAATAACTATACCCTTTTTCAACTAACGCCACAAAAACGGAAGCGTATATGTCGCCCGTTCCGTGATAAGAAGTGGAAATTTTTTCGTGAACGTAAACTTCGCAGGTTTTTTCGTCTAAATTATAAACGCAAACGCCCGTTTTCCCTTTTCCTTCAACGCCTTTTAAAATTACGCTTGCATTAAACGTGTCCGAAAGCTTTTTAGCAAGCGTTTTAATCTCTTCTTCATTAAACGGCTTATAATCTATATCCAAAAGCAGACAAGCTTCGCTGATATTAGGAAGTATTACCGTTGCGTCGTAGCAAAGAGCTTTCATAGCTTTAACGTATTCTTTGTCAAATCCGGGATAAAGTTTTCCGTGATCAGCCATTGCGGGGTCAACGTAAATTCTTCCGCTAGAAAGGCTTTTCTTTAACCCGTTTATTTTATTTACTAAGTACGAATTGCCAACGTAACCCGTATATAACGCGTCAAAGGAAAAATTTTGTTTTTTCCACATTTCGATTATATCGTCTATTTGAGCGTCTAAATCAAACTTAGTAAATCCGCTAAACATAGTATGGTTAGATAAAATAGAAGTCGGTAAAACCGCAGTTTCGATACCGAGAGCGGATATAACCGGTAACGCCACGGTTAAGGAACATTGACCTACGCATGATAAATCTTGTACAGTTAAAATCCTTTTTGTATTCATAGTAATTCTCCTTATACTCTTGCGATATAGCTTACAACATTTTTGGCAATGCCGTCAACTATTTTTAAAAGGTTAAATTTTCAATACTTAAAAATGCGGAAAAACGCTATCGGCGTTTTTCCGCTAAAAATTGAATATTTATTAAATATTTATTCGTCTTCCAATCTCTTATTTTCCCCGAATAATTTTGCGTATAAGTCTTTAACAACCTTAATTACGGGAGAAATTAAAACGTTTATTAAAAATTCTATTACGAAATTCCACCCTGCAAGCGTAATAAATACGATTTTTACGGCGTTTTCGTTACCGAAAAAGTTTATTAGCCAAGAACGATAAAATAAAAGCATCATCGAGCAAAAAATTGCCGTATTGACAACAGGACAAATTCCGCAAGATACGTATACGCCCCACCTGTCGCTTTTTTTGCTAATCCATTTATAAACGAAGTATGCAACAACGGGAGCTAAACAACCCTTTAAATATATCAAAAATACCGTTAAAAAAGGCTTATACTGAAATAAAAGTAAGGTAAAACCGCCGTCTAACCCCGTTAAGCCGAAAATTAAAACTACGGTTGAAAATATAAACCCCAAAAATAAGCCTGTCCAAAATCCGAAACAAACGACGCCTATCATAATGGGTATAAAGCTTAACGCCAAAGAAAATTGTCCTATTTTTAAAAGCCCTAAAGAAGATAGAACTTGCAAAACTATAACCAGCGCCGTAAGCAAAGCTATGTTTGTGATTTTTTTACTAGACATTTTTTCACCTTTTTTATTTAAAATAACATACTAGCGAAAAAAAATCAATTAAAATGCTTTATATTAAACGCTTTATATGTTACAATTTAGTTATTAAAATGAAATGGAGCAGACGATGTATAAAAATTCAACCGTACTTGACAAAAAAATACTTAACGCTTTAAACAAAAAAAGCTTTATTTCCGCAATAATCGTTTTATGCGTGGGATTTTTAACTATAATAGCAAGCGTATTTATGTTTATTGATAAAGATAAATACTACGGAATAATTTATTTAGTATGCTCTATTCTTCTTATAGCTCTTGCGGGATATTTGCTTATTTATCTAAATAAAATAAATAAAAAAATAGAAAATTCCATAAACGAATACGATTTTGAAGAAGATGGGTTTATTGTAAAAGACAGTTTGGATAACTTTTCAAAAATTACTTATCAATACGTTTTTAAGCTGAAAAAAAATAATGAATATCTGTTTATTTATATAAATAAAGCAAACGCCTACCCCGTTAATTTAAACGCTTTTGAAAACGAAGAAGACAAAAAAGAATTTTTAAAATTTATTATCCAAAAAACAAATAAAATAATTAAATAGAATAGCAAAACGGCGTAGCAAAAAGCTACGCCGTAAAGTTAAATTAGTTAGTTAAGCTAATATAGTAACATCGTTACTGAATATCAACGTAATAAGGTCAACAATCCAGAAAATGGGGTCTAAAATTATTGCAATAATTCCGTATAAAATTTTGCCTCTCATTAAACGGGTAATTGCACCTAAGAACAACCATCCTAAAAAGATTTGCAACAATACGTTTGCAAGTCTGCTTAACCCAAGATTTAACAATCCTTTACTGCTTGCCATATTCAAACACTCCTTTATTTATTGTAAGAATAAACTTACTAATATATTTTATCATATTTTTTTCTAAAATCCAAGACCTTCTAACAAGTTTTTTAAATTTTTTACTTCTTCTTCCGAAAAATTTTGAATTTTTTTCAACTTTTTAAGCTGATATTTTCTTTTAAACAAAATTGAAAAGTGCCTTTGAACGTGTTTAAACGGCAAAAGCCATTTTTTCTTTTCTAACACGGGATAAATTCCGACCATATCGGAATATTTAGGATAAATTTTTCTCCAAAAAGAACCTTTTTTTGCTTTCTTTAAATCACCGTTATAATTTCGGGCTATTTCCGTAAGTTCTTTTCTGTCTTCGTCGCCAAGCATAAAACTAGCGAAAACGTAATTTATCAAATTATCGCTATACTCGTCGCTAGGCTCGCCGTCGAATAAAATTTTGGCAATTTTTACAAACTTTTCGTTAAAAGACTTTAAATTGTACTTTTCTAGCAATTCGTTTAGCCTATTTCTATCCAAATCCTGCTTATTTAACAAATACAAATCTATTATATTTCTAACGCCTATTCCACCGCTTAAAAAGTGAGAAGCCAAGTGCGCCTGAGTGATTAAATATTCGTTTTCTTTATCGAGCTGTAAAATTGTTTCGTATCCATCGGCTTTTTTACAATTAAACAAATTTTTTTCAAAGTTTTCGTCTAAAAATCTTCCGTAAAGCTTGCCGTGAATTTCGTATAACAAACCGCTCGGCGTGCGGTAAGATAAGTGTTTTACCGTTTGCTTATCGTAAATAAATTCCGTATCTTTTAAAATTTTTTTAATTTTAGGATAATCGCTTTTTTTAACAAGGCAATCGAAATCGGTTAAAAAACGCATATCGGAAGACGGATAAAGCTTTTTTAAATTATATCCCTTTAACGGAATACAAAAAATATCGTTTTGGTCGAATATTCTTAAAAGCTTTTCGGTTTCTTTTTCTTGATACGAATTTTTTAATAAATCTTTATAAACTTCTTTTTTTAAATACTGAACTTTATCCTTAAATATATTATTCTTAATAAGCCCTATATATGCAAGAACGTGTAATTTTTGTTTATCTACAAGCCTAATAAACGCGCGAAAATCTATTTCCGAACTGTAATTTACGGAAATTTTTTCATCGTTTATACAAGACTTGATTAAGTCGGTTAAAAATTTTTCTTCATACATAGCTAAATCTATCGCTTTTATTTTATTTTTTTTGCGGGATTTCCGACGTAAGTTCCTAAGTTTAGCAAGTCCTTAACGACTACCGTTCCCGCTCCGACGGTTATATAACTTTCAACGCTTATATTATTTATTATTACAGAGCCTATTCCTATAAAACACTCTTGTCCTATTTTTACCGTACCCGCCATTTTTACCGCAGGACATATATGCGAAAATGCGCCTATTTCACAGTCGTGTTCTACTAGGGCGGAAGTGTTTATTATACAGCCCACCCCTATTTTAGTTTGCGGATTTATAACGGCGTTTGCAAAAACAACCGTTCCCCTGCCGATTTCGACTTCTTCCCCTATTATCGCGGAAGGGTGAACCAGCGTTACGGGAGTAAAGCCTTTTTCTAAAAATTTTAAAAATAATTTTTTTCTAATTTCGTTATTTCCTATTGCAATTATAAAATCGCATTTTTCGCCGTTTAAAACGCCATCAACGCTAAATTTTACTTTGCAACCTAAAACTTCCGAGCCAACTTTTCCGTCGTCGGCAAAAATAATTTCGGAATAATAATTTTTCGCCAAATCGCAAACGACTTTTCCGTGTCCGCCCGCCCCGACTATCAATAAACTATTCATTGCCTTTAAATTCCTCCATAGTCGCAACGGCTTCCGAGCTTATTCCTTCCCTTTTAAATACTTTAAATAACGTTTTAAAAAGTATTGCTATATCGCCTAGCATACTATAACTTTCAACGTACTTTACGTCGTAATTAAACTTATCTTTCCACTCTAACAAATTTCTTCCGTGCACTTGCGCAAGTCCCGTAAGTCCGGGTCTTACGTTATGGCGTTTATGCTGTTCTTCGCTATATAGGGGAAGATATTTAACTAATAAAGGTCTTGGACCTACGAAACTCATATCCCCGATTAGTATATTAAACAGTTCGGGAAGTTCATCCAAAGAACTCGCCCTTAAAAATTTTCCGTACTTAGTAAGTCTTTGTTCGTCGGGCAATAAATTGCCGTTTTCGTCCTTTTTGGAATTCATACTGCGAAATTTTATTAGTTTAAATATTTTTTCTTTTTTGCCCGGTCTTAACTGCGTAAAAAAGGGATTTCCTTTCATAGCGATTGCCCCGACTATTATTAAAATTAAAAACAACGGTGATAAAAGTAAAATCATTATAAGAGAAAACAAAAAGCCGTAAAACCTTTTAAAAATAGGTCTATAAAGTATGGCGGATAAAACTAGCCATAAAAAGAGTATTCCTATTATTATAAGACATATTAAATATGGTTTCATTTGTTATTCTCCACGAAATTGCGAATTAACTCCGCAATTTGCCTAATTTCTTCTAAACTTGTTTTTGTATCGCTAGGAATACATACGCAAGTGTCAAAAATTTCTCCGCTTACGCTTCCCGCTTCTTTTGTAGAAAAGAAATCGCAATCTTTAAATACGGGTTGCAAGTGCATAGGTTTCCACGCAGGACGAGAATCTATATCGCTTTTCTTTAACATATTTACTACGTCCATAGGTGTAATAGAAGTGTCAACGAGCTTTATTACGGATAACCACCTATTAGGCTCGCTTCCGTCTTGATAACCAAACGGTTCTATATGCTTGCAATCGGCAAAAACCTGCCTATATATCGAATTTATTACTCTTTTCTTTTCTATACGTTTATCTAAAACTTTCATTTGTCCCCTACCGATTCCGGCTAAAACGTTAGACAAACGATAGTTATATCCTATTTCCTTATGCTCGTACCAAACGCATTTTTCACGCGATTGCGTCGACCAAAATACTGCTTTTTCTTGAATTTCCTTGCTGTGGGCAAGCAACATTCCCCCACCCGAAGTGGTTATTATTTTATTTCCGTTAAAAGATAAAATTCCTACGTTTCCGAATAATCCGCACTTTTTCCCTTTGTAGATAGAACCAAACGCTTCGGCGGAATCTTCTATAACGGGCGTATTATGTAATTTGGCTATCGGCAACAATTCGTCGAAATTTGCGGGAACGCCGTATAAATCGACTATTATTATCGCCTTTGGATTTGGATATTTTTCATACGCCTTTTTAAGCGCAACGGGACTCATATTGCCCGAACATTCTTCGCTATCTATAAATACGGGAGTTGCGCCGACGTAAGTTATAGGATTTGCGCTTCCGCTAAACGTTAAGGACTGACAAAAAACTATATCCCCTTTTCCAACTCCTATACTTTTAAGAGCTAAATGTATTGCCCCCGTTCCCGAAGATAACGCTACGGGATAAATTTGCCCGTCATAAAAGTTAGCTACGGCATTTTCGAACTCCGTTACGTTTTCGCCTAACGGAGCTATCCAATTAGTGTCAAAAGCGTATTTTACGTATTCTTTTTCAAAACCTTCTTCGCTCATATGCGGAGAAGCAAGTAAAGTTTTCATAAGCTCCTCAAACTTAATATTTTTAAAAAATATATTTTTAAAGTAGTTTGATTAAATAACAGTAAAGTTATATAAAATTTTAAATTTTTAATTGTAATAAAGTTTTATAAAGCAAATAATTACAAATTGGGCAACTTCGGTTCAATCGGTATACAAGCACTTCTACTCGGTTTCCGCTAGTTACAGCATATCACTTTTTGCCCTTTAAGTCAATATTTACTAGGCTAATATTACTTGAAAATACTAACAAAAAGCATTAAATATGCCCCTATAACATCTGTTAAAGGGGAAAGGAATACAAAATATATTTAAAAAAATGTAAAGACGCAATTTATATATTTAATACAAGAAATAAATTTTGTAAAAAAATAATTATTATTTTAATACAAAAATTTTTAATATAACTTCTATATATTTTTTATAAAAACGCGGACTGTGAAAACAGTCCGCGTTTAATTAAATTATTACTCAATAGTTTTTAGCATATTTTTTAACGCTTCCGCGCTTGCTTTAAGACCTTGTAATTCTTCTTCCGAATACTTTTCTATAAGTCTTTTTTCAACGCCTTGCGCGCTTACGATAGACGGAATGGACAAAGATACGCCTTCTATTCCGTATTCGCCATGAAACGGTGAAGAAACCGTTGCAACTATTCTTTCGTTGTTTATTATAGCTTCCGCCAAATAACATACGCAAGTGGCTACACCGTAATGCGTTCTTCCTTTTGCCGATATAATTTGGCTACCCATAGTCTTAACGTTTTCGCTTATTTCTTTTTTAATCTCTTCCGACCAAGCTATTCTGTTAAGCTTACAATATTCTTCTATCGGCATACCCGTAACGGAAGCTTTGCTCCAAACAACTACCATACTATCACCGTGTTCGCCAATAACGTCGGCTTTTATGTTTTCGTTGGAAACGTCCGTCAATTCGGAAAGCGTACTCATAAAACGCGAACTATCCAAAATACAGCCCGAACCGAATACCTTACCGTTCTCTAAGCCCATCATCTCCGCGCATTTTTGCGTTAAAACGTCAACGGGATTTGCAACTACCAAAATAGTAGAACCCGTATAATGTTTTTTAATATTGTCTACTATATTTTTTAATATTACGATATTATCTTGTATTAAATTTAATCTGGTTTCACCGGGTTTTCTGTTTCTACCTGCGGTAATTACTATTAAATCGGCGTCCTTAACGTCTTCGTAGTCGCCTGCGTAAACGAAAGCGTTGCCTAAATGCGATATTCCGTGTTGAATATCCATTGCTTCGCCTTTAATTTTATCTTGCGCAATATCTATAAGCACTATTTCTTTTGCAAAATTTCTTATAGACAATGCAAACGCAATAGAAGAACCAACAAACCCTCCGCCTATTACTGCAATTTTATGTTTTCTTTCAAAAATATTAGCTACTTTTTTCATGTTATCCCTTTATGCTTATTTCGGTTAGATTTTATTATTTTAACCGTACTTTTTATTAGTTTATTCTAATTTAACTGCGGTAGTGAACAAAAAATAACAAAAAATAACTTCTAGCGTTTTTTTGAAAAGTATAATTTTTTAGTATATTTCCTAATTTTTTTAACAACCTAAAATTTACAAAAATTTTATCATTAAAAATTTGACGGCAAAAATGCCGTCAAATTTAAATAACTAAAAATTACTCAGCAACAGCGGTTGCGCCTGCTTCTTTAAGTTTAGCAACGATGTTGTCAGCTTCTTCCTTAGGAACGTTTTCTTTAATAACGCCCATTTTTTCAACAGCGTTTTTAGCGTCAACAAGACCAAGACCTAAAAGTTCTTTAACTGCTTTAACAACAGCAAGTTTTTGAGCTCCGATTTCTTTTAATACGATGTTGAATTCAGTTTTTTCTTCTGCTGCGGGAGCTTGAGCGCCTGCAACGGGAGCAGCTACTACTGCCGCAGCCGCGCTTACGCCGAATTCTTCTTCGATTGCTTTAACTAATTCGTTCAATTCAAGAACGGTCATACCTTTAATTTCTTCAATAAATTTTGCAATATCTGCCATTTTAGATTTCCTCCGATTTTTTTTCTTAGGCTTGTTTTTCAGCCACAGCATTTAACGCAACTGCTAAGCCACGAATAATGCCCGATAAAGCGCCTGCAAGAGAAGCATATAATTCTTCTTTTGAAGGGATTTTTGCCAACTGTTTAATCATTGCGACGTCAACAGCTTTTCCGTCGATATATCCGCCTTTAACGGAAATTTTATCGTCGAGCTTTTCAATTTCTTTAACTACCGCTTTGGATGCGCCCGTTTCGTCTTGTCCGAATGCAACCGCCGTAGGTCCGTTAAGAATACTGTCGAAATCGTTTACGCCAAGAGCGTTGAATGCTTTTCTTACCAAAGTATTTTTTAATACTTTATATTCAACTCCGTTCTTACGGAATGCCGTTCTCAATTCTGTATCTTGAACAACGGTAAGACCTTTATAGTCTACGAAAAGAACGGATTTGCTATCGGTAATTTTAGCTTTAATGCTCTCGACAATTTGCTTTTTGTCTTCTTTATTTGCCGACATTTTTTCCTCCATTTTTGGTTTTACCCTATTCCCTAAAAAAACCCTTACGCCGAAATACGACGTAAGGGTATTATTATACTCTTATAATTCGTACCTCGACCGGCGTTTTTGTACTTACGCTTTTTCAAGCACCGATTTTCTTAGGTTATTTACTTTATAAGTTTAACAAAATTTGACTTAATTGTCAAACGATTTTTTAGAAAATTCTGTTATTGATTTTAACTCCGGGACCCATCGTGCTTGCAACGGCTACGCTTTTAACGTATTGACCTTTGCTAGAAGCGGGTTTAGCTTTAACTATTGCGTCCATTAAAGCTTTGAAGTTTTCAACAAGCTTTTCTTTTCCAAAAGATTTTTTGCCGATAGGACAGTGGATAACCGCAGTTTTATCAAGTCTGTATTCAACTTTACCTGCTTTAACGTCCTTAACTGCCTTTTCAACGTCCATAGTAACCGTACCGCTCTTAGGAGAAGGCATCAAACCCTTAGGTCCTAATACTTTACCTATTCTACTTACCGCGCCCATCATATCGGGAGTGGTTATCATAACGTCGAAATCGAACCAACCTTCGTTTTGAATTTTTGCAAGAGTTTCTTCCGCTCCTACGTAATCAGCACCTGCTTTTTGAGCTATATCGGCTTTTTCGCCTTTAGCTATAACTAAAACTCTTACTTTCTTACCCGTTCCGTTAGGAAGAACGATAACTCCTCTGACTTGTTGGTCAGCTTGTTTGGGGTCAACGCCTAATCTGGTATGAAATTCAATAGTTTCGTCAAAGTTAGCTTTTGCGGTGTTTAAAACGATATCTATCGCTTCTTCAACGTCGTATAATTTCGAGCTATCGTACGATTTTATGCTATCAGAATATTTTTTTCCGTATTTCATTATTTAATCTCCTTGTGGTCAAACGAGAACTAGCTCTCCCACTTAATTATAATTTATTCTTCGCAGGTGATACCCATACTACGAGCTGTTCCTCTTACCATGCTCATACAAGCTTCTAAGGACGCCGCGTTAGTGTCTACGAGTTTCGTTTTTGCGATTTCTTCGATTTGAGCTTTCGTAAGTTTACCTACTTTATCTTTGTTGGGTTTAGCACTTCCCGATTCTAATCCGCACGCTTTTTTGATAAGTACGGGTACGGGTGGTGTTTTAAGTATAAACGTAAACGAACGGTCTTGATAAATTGTAATTACTACGGGGATTATAAGTCCTGCTTTGTCTGCAGTTTGAGCGTTAAAATCCTTAGTAAATCCCGGAATATTGATTCCGTGAGGTCCAAGCGTAGAGCCTACGGGTGGTCCCGGAGTCGCTTTGCCGGCAGGCAATTGTAATTTTACAACAGCTGTTACTTTTTTTGCCATAAGATTCCTCCTTAACGTGGTTCAAGCGAAAACGCCATAGAAAATATTTAACGTTTCTCCCACTGTATAAATAACCGAATATTCGGATATTAACCGTTTAATTTTTCAATTTGTACGTAGTCGAGTTCAACTGTGGTATCTCTCCCGAACATACTTACTTTTACTTTTGCTTTTTGGTTTTCGTTATCAAGGCTTTCTATTACGCCTGCAAACGAATTTAAAGCGCCCGATATTACTTTGACACTTTCTCCGACTTGATAATCCGCATTGACTACCCTGTCTTCCAAACGCATTTTTTTAACTTCTTCTTCGGTTAAGGGCATTGCCGTTCCCGAAGCAAAACCTTGCAAGCCCGCTGTGCTTTTTAAGACTTTGTACCAAATTTCGTTAGAATATACCATTTTTATGAAAACGTAGCAAGGAAAAAGTTTATGACATACTACTTTGTCTTTTTCCTTTCCGTTTACAACTCTTTTCTCAATGGTTTCTTCTGTCGGAATTTTTACGTCTAAAACTACGGATTGAAGATTGTTATTTTCAACTTTTTTTTCGATTGTACTCTTTACAAGTTGTTCGTATCCCGTGCTTGTATAAAGTACGTACCATCTTGCATTTTCAGCGCTCATTATATTCTTCCTTTAAATTAACGTACTCTCGTTAAAAGTTTAAGCAACTGTTCAAGACCTACGTCTATCGCCGTGATAAAGACAAGGAATACCAAAACGACACCTAAAACAATGCCCGTTTGTTTAACGACCTTAGAAAACTTGGGCCAAGATACTTTTTTTATCTCAATCCACATATCTTTAAATTTTTTCTTAATCCATCTTCCAAAACGAACGAAAACGTTAGGTTTTTTTTCGGTTTTTACCGCTTTTGATTTTTCGTTTGCGACAGTTTTTTGAGTATCTTCTCTCATTTTTAACCTCTGCTGATTATTTTGTTTCTTTATGCGCAGTATGTTTTTTACAGAAAGGACAGTATTTATTTACTTCCAGTCTGTCGGGAGTGTTTTTCTTATTTTTATATACGTCATAGTTTCTTTGCTTACACTCCGTACAAGCAAGCGTTATTCTAGTTCTAACTCCTTTAGCCATCTTTCTTTCGCCTTCCTAAAAAATTAACACCCCTTTTTCAGAAGTGCTAATCTATTTTACTATACTTTTATAATATTGTCAACAGTTTTTCTGCCTTTTTGACTATTATTTTTTGACTGTTTTGTTTTATACTTGTGGCAAATTAAATTTGAGGTTGAAAAAATGGCATGGAAAGATAATTACCATATAAACAAAAAAACTAAATCGTCTAGTAAGACAAGTGGAAAAAGTAAATCTAAGTATACGGAAATTGAGCGTCTATCATATATGCTCGGTCAAATACAAGCTGGGCTAGCGAATTCCGACAGTCGAGTTTATGCAAGTTACAATAACGGTAAAAATAGTACTAAGAAAAAAACTAAAAAATCGTTATTCTAATTTTTGGGTTTTTGTCCAATTCATTATTCCTCTTAAAGCGTAGTACGGGCGGTTTTTGCTCCTTGACGTAATTTTCCCGCCCTGATACTATGCTTCCATAGCTTTTAAAATCTCTTTTTAAATTTTATTATTTTGCCAAAATAGAAACTAATACGTTTCTTTTTAAGCGGAATACTTACTAGGTTTGTGAGATTTCCCTAGTTTGTATTCCGTATTTTTATTTTTTCACAAAAAAATGAGTATAACAGTAGTTTTTGGCGAACCGGGCGTAGGCAAAAGTTCGTTATGTAGTTATATAGCTAAAACATTATATACAACTAGCGGAGTTAGAATACTCCGCAATAGTATTTCTAAAATAAATTATTTAAATACCAAAAAGGAATATAACCTTACTCCGCCAAATAGAATCCCGTTTTATTCCGACCACGAAATAACGTTTAAATCGGGATATAAAAAGACGTATTCAACGTACTTTATAAACGGCTTTTATATGGCGCTTGAAAATAATAATTTTGACAGTATATATATTCCCCCTTGTAGCAAGGTTTTTCTCTCCGAAGTCCAACGTTATTACGATAGCCGTAAATCTAGC
>ERZ808252.191-NODE-191-length-63836-cov-5.457487_pt1 | contig 63836 bp, 70 predicted proteins | sample MGYA00521242_ERZ808252 | MGnify/ENA primary metagenome ERZ808252 (study PRJEB31516, sample SAMN03275581) | gut metagenome | biome: mammalia-associated habitat; material: feces | host: Papio cynocephalus | place: Kenya | collected 2012-08-07 ... | reverse complement strand
TGAAGCTGGCGTTGATCTCCGCCTTGCCTGAGGGCATGGTGAAGGAATATTTTCCATCGCCCTTGTCCGTGAGCTGCAGCTCGTTGCCATCCTTGTCGGTGACGGTGATCTCATCCAGTTCATAGCCCTCGTCCGGCGTGACGGTGATAAGCACGGTGTCGCCCTTGGACGGGTGCTTGGGAGAGACGGTGACGGAGCCGTTTTCTGTCTCTGCCACGCGGACAGTGTCCGCCGTCGGCCCTACCACCTGCCCGGGCAGCTGGGGGATCACCGTGTCCGCTTCCGTGATCTCCTGCTGCGCTTTTGCGTCTGCGAAATATTTGCCGCAGCCGGCGCAGCGCCAGTATTCCATGTTGCCCGGGGCGCGGGTGGTGGCGGGATTTGCGGAGACATGGGTCAGATCCCCATGGAGGCAGACATATCCGCAGTCCCGGCAGACGCCGTTTTCCCAGTGATGGGCTTCCTCCGGCGCAGCCGCATTGCCGCAGCAGCTCCACTTTTTCTGATGGCCCGCGGCAGTCGCCGTCCACTGCTCCGTACCGGTGTGGTTGCTGGGGTTCGTTTCGCCGTAGGGCTGGCCGCAGTCTCTGCACTTCGCTTTTTCGGTGCAGGTGGCTGTGCCGCCGTTGTGGGCTGCCTTGTGGAACACAGCACCGCAGGTGCAGACCTGCCAGTGCTCCGTTTCGTTGGATTCCCAGCCGCTGCTCTGGCTGTGGGAATGGGTATCGCCCTGCCCCTGGAACACCGGCAGCGTCCTGCCCGCCGCAGCGAGATATTTGCATTCCGCGGCCCAGGGGTGTGTGCCATTGGTGCGACCCGCGATCAGTGCCGTCAGCACCGTGCCGTCGGCGAATTCTGCGGCAGACTTGGGGCCGGTGGCAGCTTCATCCTCCGCTCCTCCAACAGCGTTCTCTGCTGTGCCCTCCAGATAGTAGCAGTTCTGTACAGTGCCAGTGCTTATATAGCCGGCAACGCCGCCGGCATTGCCTGATCCTGTCATTGTCGCGCTTACCTGGCCCACATTGTAGCAGCCCTGTACATTGCCGTTGTTTATATCGGCGACAACGCCGCCGATATAGCCATTCTCCGTCGCGCTCACCGTGCCCACATTGTAGCAGTCCTGTACAGTGCTTTGGTAGTTCGCGCTGACAACGCCGCCGGCATTACCTGATTGTGTCACTATCGCGCTCACCGCGCCCACATTGTAGCAGTTCTGTACACCGCCATTGTATATATAGCCGACAATGCCGCCGACATCGACATAAGAACCCGTCCCGCTCACCTGGCCCGCATTGTAGCAGTTCTGAACAGTGCCATTCTCCTCCCAGCCGACAACGCCGCCGACAACATATCCCCCTGGCCCTTCTCCGGACAAATTCACCTTGCCCGCATTGCCGCAATCGGATATGGTGGAGCTGCCTTTGGCATAACCCACGATGCCGCCGGTGTGTTGGATGCTGCCGCCGCTGCTTTCAACCTCACAATAATTATGGCAGTTTTGAATCTTTGCGCTGCCATCAGCCCGGCCCACGATGCCGCCGACATAGTCCTTGCCCGTTACCTTGCCGCTCACTTTGAGATTCTTGATGGCAGCATCCTTGATACAGCCAAACAGACCCACATAATCGCCGCCGGACACATTCAGGCCCGAAATAGTGTACCCACCGCCGTCAAAGGTTCCTTTATAGAAGGTGCCGATGCCGTTGCCTGTGTACTCGCCGATGGGCGTCCATTCCTTGCTTTCCAGATCAATGTTCGCCGTCAGCTTGGCGCAGGCGGCGGTGTTCTGCACTGCACCGTTGGCGCCGTTGACAATGTCGCGGAAGGCCTTCAGCCCCTCGGCGGTGACGATCTGATAGGGAGCTGCTTCCGTGCCGCTGCCGGTAATATGTCCCGTGCCAAAGATACCGGCATGAAACGTGCCGCCGGTGATCGTGCCGTTGTTGGTGACCGTATTCTTAAACTCGCCGCCGGTGATGGTGCCAGACCAGTCGTTCGTCACCTTGTCGTTAAATGTGCCGCCGGTGATGGTGCCGTAGTTCGTCACCGGCCCATCAAAAATGCCGCCGTCGAACAGATCGCTGTGATCGCTGTTGACCGCCGCCCCGGAAAACACCGTTCCGGATTTGCCCTGATCCGTTTGGAGGATGGACCAGTTGCACAGCGCGTAGTTGGATTTTCCAGTGCCGGAATTCCTCACCGTGCCGCCGTTGGCGACAAAGACGCCATAATTGCAGACCGTCCCTTCGCTATCCTTATCGCAGCCCTCGATGCTGCCGTTGTTCATGGTGAAATGGCCGTCATACTTGCTGTTCGTGCTGGTGCTGGCGCCGATAAACACGCTTCCGCCCTTGCCGCCTTTTGCGGCACAGCCGATGATGCTGCCGTCATTCATGGTAAAGACGCCGGGGTCGATCTTTGGAAGGGTCCCGTCTTTGCTCGCCTCCCGCCCGTTCTGCACATACACACCGCCGCCTTGTGCGTCGGGACTATTCAGATCCGCCACACAGCCGGCGATGGTTCCGCCGTTCATGGTAAAGCTGCTGTCGCTGGACACATACACGCCGCCGCCCTGAGCATTGACCCGGCAGCCCACGATATTGCCGCCGGTCATGGTCAGGCTGCCGCCAGTCTCGATCATCACGCCGCCGCCATTACCTTCGCTGCCGCCGGTGATGACGCCGCCGGAGACGGTTTCGGTTCCGTTCTCCTTCAGCTCCCAAAGGCCGTCGGCGTTGGGCGTAAACTTATGCTCCGCGGAGGGGCTGCTGTCGATGATGGTCAGGCTGCCGCCGTTTTTCACCGTGATCCGGCTGTCGTCGCCGTCGTTGCTCAGGTCCAGCACATGGCCGTTCAGATCGAGGGTGAGATTGTTTGGAATGCTCATGCCGCCGGGAAGTTTGATGTCATTTATCAGCTTGATGGTTAGATCGGTATCCGTCAGCGCTTCATAAATGTCATTATCCGTTTCCACTTCCTTCGCTGTGACGCCGGTGCTCTGCAGCGTCAGCTGAAGGGTGGATTCCCTTTGGATATTATAATCCGTCAGCGTGCGGCCATCCTCCAACTGCTGGTCCTTGAAGCTGAGCTGTTGCTGGTGAGACGAGATGCCTTCCTTATCCTGAATTTTCTGCTTCACATTGTCAATGCTGTCGCCGGATTCCACCTCCAGCGTGATGGTTCTCTCGCTGGGCAGCTTGACAAAGATCTGCATGGCGTTTGCGCTCACGCTTAAGGCAAAGCACAGCGCCAGCGCCAGACAAAGCGACGAAAAGCGTCTCCAGGGGCTTCGTTTCATTCCGATCCATCCTTCCCATGGCTTTTTTGGGTCCTTTTCAGACCTCTTTTTATAATAGGGACAAAAAAGCGGAAAACTACGCACCTCTCCGGCAAAAAATCTTTTCCGCCCCGCCTGTGCGCCCGCTCCCCCTTGCAAGCGGCGGGCCTTTCCGGTATAATGAAGAAAACGCAGAGCGGGGAGGCGGCCCAATGGAAGCAGACGATATCCTCTACCGGCGCTATCTCGACGGCGACGAAAGCGGCCTGCAGGCCCTTCTGGAGCGCCACGGCGACAAGCTCGTCCTCTATGCCGACGGCTATCTTCAGGATATCCACGAGGCGGAGGATCTGATGATCGAGGTCTTTGCCTATCTGATCGCCCGGCGGCCAGACATCCGGCCCGGCGGCTTCCGGGCCTATCTTTATCAGGCTGCCCGGCACATGGCCCTGCGGCTGCTGCAAAAGCGGCGGAGCCGGCTGTGCTTCTCCCTGGAGACGCTGACGGAGGAGCCGGAGGCCAGGGAGCTGGTGGAGGAGACCGTGGAGGCGGCGGAGCGGGCGGAAACGCTGCGGGCCTGCATGGCGGAGCTTCACGGCGACTACCGGGAGGCGCTGTTTCTGGTCTATTTCGAGGGCCTGAGCCACCGGGAGGCCGCCGCCGTTTTGGGCAAGCGGGAAAAGCAGGTGGCCGACCTGATCTATCGGGGAAAAAACGCGCTGCGCAGGCGGCTGGAGCAGGAGGGGATCACCCATGCGCTTTTTTGACAGTTGGGCGGGCTATCTGACGGTGGCGCTGCTGGCGGCGGCGCTGGGCGCGTGCGTAACGGTGCTTTGCGTCCGTCTGCGCCGCAGGAGGCGCGGAGAAAACGGAGCGCGGCACGATGATTGAGCTTTGGGACGGGCTTTTGCAGCTGGCCGCGGCGGCCTTCGGCTTCTGCGCCGCCCTGGGGGATTATTACCGGGGCCGCAGCCAGCCCCGGTTTCTGCTGGCCTGCTTTTACGGGACCTTTTCCCTGGGGGCGCTCTACTGGGCGCTGCACCTGCTGCTGCGGCAGGAGACGCCGCAGATCTTCTACGTGGCCGATCTGGCGTGGATCGCAAGCTTCGTCTTTCTGCTGGCCCTGATGCTGACGCTGCCCTCAGAGCAGGAGCGGCGCTTCCGCACGGGGCTTTGCTGGCTCGTGCCGGCGGTCTGCCTGCCCCAGTTCGTTTTATATGTGACCCATGGGGACGTGATCTCCAACGTTCTCATGTGCGGCCTGACCATGCTTCTGGCCTGCTGCGCCATCCGGGGGCTGGTCTTTGCAAGGCGCAGCGGGACGGGGCAGAGATGCCGGTTTTATCAGGCGGCGCTGGCCTTTGCGGCGCTGGAATATGCCCTGTGGACGGCCTCCTGCTTCTGGGCGGGCGACACGCTGCGCAACCCCTATTTCTGGTTCGATCTTCTGCTGTCGGCGGTGCTTTTGCTGCTGCGGCCCGCCCTGAGGGAGGCGATGGAGCCATGACCTATATCGAAAACATTCTGGTCTGCATGGCCGCGCCGCTGCTGGTGGCGCTGGTGCTTTTGCGGCGGGAGCAGCGCCCGCCTGTGCTTTTCTGCTTGGCGGGCATGGGGATGTGTCTGCTCTCGGCCTATCTCAGCAGCTTTTTTGCCCAGGTCTGCGCCGCCGACGCCCTCAACGCCGCCACCCAGATCGCCCCGGTGGTGGAGGAGAGCATGAAGCTGCTGCCGCTGCTGTTTTATCTGGCGGTGTTTGAGCCGGAGGCCGACCGGTTCCGCCTGGCCGCCATCGTGGTGGCCGTGGGCTTTGCCACGCTGGAAAACGTTTGCTGGCTGACCCAGAGCGGCGCGGGGCAATTTACCGATCTTCTGATCCGGGGCTTTGGCACGGGTGCCATGCATGTGGTCTGCGGCAGCGTCTACGGCCGCGTTCTGCGCCCCGTCTGGGGGAGCCGGCCTTTGCGGGCGGCCTGTCTCTTCGGCCTGCTGTGCGTGGCCATCATCTACCACGCCATCTATAACCTGCTGATCAGCGCCGGCGGCGCGGCGCAATGGATCGCTTACGGCATCCCTCTGCTTACGGCGCTTTTCTTCCGCCTGCCCGGGCGGCCCGGGACGGAGGAGACAACGGAATGACATTCCCGGCCCTCCTTCAGCCCTCTTCGGAGGGCCGTTTTTGTTTTGGTGCGTAGTTTTTCTGTTTTTTGTCCCTATAAGGGTAAACGAAGCTTTTTCAGAAAGGAGGCGGCAGCATGTATGATACCCAGGAGCGTCTGCGCCGGGCGAAGCAGGCGGCGCTGCGGCTGACCCGGAAGCGGGAGCGGCAGGCGCTGCGGCGGCTGGAGGCGCTGTGCGCGGTACTTGGCCTTGCGCTCACCGGCGCGCTGGTCTGCGTTTCCGGCAAGACGCCCGGCGCGGTGCAGGGCGCTTACGGCGCGACCCTGCTGACAGACCGGGCCGGCGGCTATGTGCTGGTGGCCGTGATCTCCTTCGCGGCGGCAGTCGCGCTGACGGTGGCCTGTATGCGTCTGCGCAGACGAAGCAGACCGGGCAAGGACGAAGCCCCCGGCGGGAAGAGACCGCCTGCGGCGGACCGATAAATACAAGCGCAAAGCGGAGCCGCAAATGCGGCTCCGCCGAGACTGTCGAAAAACCGCTTCGCTGGGTTTTTCTCGACAGCTTAGTTCCGGCCTGCGGGCCGGTTTCGCCAAATTTTTGCGAAAATTTGGCGGGTTACGGTGTTTTTTCCCGGCGCATGTCCGTGAAAAAACATCCCATAGGAAAAAGTCTGCGTTTCCGCAGACTTTTTCGACAAACTGAGCGGAGCCGCAAACGCGGCTCCGCCTTTTTCTATGGAATGATCCTTTGTCTGACTTCAGCGTCTGATATTTTGCGCTGCGGCGGGGCAGATGGGCTGACCGTTTTCGTTCAGGAAGAAGACGCGGACGGCGGCGCCGGTCTGCAGAGCGGGGAGGTCCAGCGTCAGCGAACCGCCAGCTTCAACGGCGCTTGCGGCGCAGCCCAGCTGCTTGCCGCTTTCGTCATAGACCGCCGCCACGACCTGACGGACCTCGGTGCTCGTACAGACTTGGACACCGCAGAGGCGGAATTCAGCGTCCCAGTATGTATGGGCAATGCCGCAGGCCTGCCGCTGGGCAAAGGCAAAATCGCTGAAGCTGGTGACGGTGAAGCGGACGCAGTCCCGCTCCAGCGCTTCATCGTAAAAGACCTGATAGGGGAAGATCTCCTGCCAGGTGTCGCCGACCTTATGCAGCAGCACCAGAAAGCCGGGGTTGATATTGTCCGGCAGGGGCAGGGTGATCAGCACGGGGACGGCCAGCTGCGAGTGCTGCTCTTGCGCGTCCACGCCCTCCAGCGTCATGGAGAAGGGGAGGGTGTTGTGGTACTGGGCGGGATTGATGGGGTACTCGCTGACCGTTTCGGCCTTGTCGATCTTCAGCGTGACGGTGCTTCCGGCGGCTCCGTTCAGGCTTGCGCCCACAACGGAGACGCTGTCCTGCGTGATCTCCGCAGGCGCGTTGCTTGTCACTACGACAGTCGCAGATCCGCCCACCAGGGCCTCCAGCTTCTGCAGCTTTTCGGCCACTTCCGTGGAGCCGCCTTCGCCGGTGCAGAGGGTGCGCTCCAGCGCGTCCGCCTTTTTCGCAACGGCAGCCTTCAGCGCTTCGGCCTGCGTTTCATCCAGCGTTGTGCTTCCTTCCGCCGGCTGGTAGCTCGTCAGCAGCTGATCCAGCGCGTCTGCCACCGTGGAGGGCGCGGTCAGCGGGATGCCAACCTCATTAAACTCCGACCACTGGCTGTGGCGGAAGCGGGTGATGTCGCCGCTCACGGCCCGGAGCCGGAACTGGCAGGTCCCGCTGCCAAGCATATCCTTTACCCAATCCCGCAGCGCGTGCTTCAGCCCGTTGGAGGACAGCTCATCCATCGTAAGCGTGTATTGAGTGCGGGTCTCGGCCCCTGTTTCCGGAGCCACGCAGCAGAACTGGATCTGATAGCCGTAAAGATCGGCGGCGTTGTTGCTCTCGTCGCTCCAGCAGGCGGTCTGTCCCTCCCAATGGAGGTCGGCGGGCACGGCCAGCTCCGCTGTGGGGCGCTCATAGTGCCAGCTCGGGGAGGTCACCACCGGGCTGTCCGCATACAGCTCCTCATCGCCCACGGCCTGCACGGTGAAGTAATAGTCTCCGCTCTCCCGGTCGAGATAGTCGCGCCAGTCGCGCCAGAAGAGATCGTCGACGCGCCAGCTGTCCGCATCATAACGGCCGCCGTAGATGGTTTCGCGAAGCTCCAGCGGGTCCGGGTCGCCCACCTGATAGAGGGTCCAGCGCAGACAGTCCTGAAAGAGCGCGCCGGCCTTGCAGCGGATATCGCCGGGGTAGTCGCCGGCCCAGGCAAGATCGGTGGGCGCGTCCAGCGGGGTCAAGCCTTCCAGCTTTTTGGTGTTGAGGATCTCAAGCGCATACCCGTCATAGTCTCCCTGCGGCCAGACCGTCAGGCGGCAGCCGGGGATAGACTGGATGGTGAGCTTGATATCAAAGCGGTCGCTGTCATCCTCCCGGGCCACTTGCGCCACCGTGATATAGCGCTCCACGGAATTCAGATAACCCTCCTTGCTTGCGCCGGCCCAGCCGGTGATGCTGGCAAGCTCCTCCGCGGAAAAGCCCTCTGCCATCAGGAACCAGACCACATGCTCTGCGGCATCTTCGTCAAAGTCATAGAAGGGGAGATAGGTCTCGGCTGCCCTGCGCCGCTCCGAGAAGAAGCCCTCGGAGGGCAGGACGATATCCACCGGCAGGGTGTAGACGGTACCGTCCTCCGTGGTACACTGCAGCGTGCCGCTGCCGGGGAGGACGGAATCCAGCTGCCAGATGCCATCGGAGAGACGGGTGGCCGTCATCGCGCCGGCATTGGCGCCCTCCGCCGGAAGGAAGGTCACGGAGGCGAGCTCCAGCAGGGTGGAGTCATCGCCGCTGCTTTGAAAAAAGCCCAGCCGGTTGGTGAAGCCCGCGTCGGTCTCCACGGAGCGGAAAAGCTGCTCGGAAAAGCTCCCGTCCCACCGATAAAGCCGGAAGCCGAAGCGGGGCGTGGGATCCGAAAAAGAGAAGCTGGTATGCCGAGTGGAGCCGTCCACATCCGCAGCCGGTTCAAAGGAGAGGTCGGCGGCGTCGGTGAGCCGCGCCGTTGTTTCGCCTTGAGAAAGATAAAAATATCCGCTGATCTCCGTCTGGGGCGCGAAGGAGAGCGATGGCTCCGGATCGGCTTCGTCGCCGTCCCAGCAGAAATAGAGCTGCCGGTCTTCGCCCGCCGTGCCGTCTGCCGCCAGGGCGGACGCAGGCAGCAGCGACAGGCACAGGGCCAGCGCCAGCAGCAGGCTCAGAGTTTTTTTCATCATACAAGATCCCTCCCGTTGTTGTTTTGCCCGGCCCTCTGGGCCGCGCCTCCGCATGCGGAGGGCAAGGGGGCGCTTGTCAATCGCCGGCGACGGCCCCCGCCGGGGTGAAAAAGCTGTCGAAGGGGCAGGAATTTTGCGGAAACGCTTTACTTTTTGTCGAAAACGGTGTATATTTTTTGCAGAATGTCAAAGGGCAAACCCGTCGAAAGGCGGGGACGCAAAGCTAAGTGTCTACGCGGGGCATCCCGTAGGATCGACTGGCCGCACTCTGAAAAAGGGCGCGGCTTTTTTATTTACTTTTATTTGCGGAAAGAAAGGGGGGCGCGGCATGAACCGGGTCTTTCGGGAGGAAAAGAAGTTTTTGCTTTCTCAGGCGGAGGCGCTGGCGCTGGGACACCGGCTGGAGCAGATCATGCTGCCGGATCCGCACAACGGCGCGCTGGGCTACCGGATCCGTTCGCTGTATTACGACAGCTTTGACGACCGGGATTTTTGGGAAAAGGCCGCCGGGACAGAGCTGCGGCGCAAGCTGCGGCTGCGGTGCTACGATCCCGGGGCCGATTATGCCATGCTGGAGATGAAGCAGAAGCAGGGGCCGAACCAGCTGAAGCGCTCCCTGCGGGTGACGCGGGAGGACGCCATCCGGCTGGCCCGGGGCGACTATGGGCCGCTGCTGCGCTATGAGGAGCCCTTTGCCGCGGAATGCTACGGCATGCTGCACTGCCACTGCTACCGGCCCCGGACCATCGTGGAATACCGCCGCCGGGCCTTTATCGCAAAGGAAAACAAGATCCGCATCACCTTCGACAGCCGGATCGAGGCCACGGAGAGCAGCTTCGACCTGTTTTCCCCCCGGCTGGACATGAACCCGGTGATGGATCCTTACTGCGTTGTGCTGGAGGTCAAGTTCAACGGCTTTCTGCTGAGCTATCTCCGGCAGCTGATCAACAGCGTAGACAAAAGCGAGCTTTCCGTCAGTAAATATGCCCTGGCGCGGCGGCAGAGCTGCCTGACCAGACTATAGGAGGAACGACCCCATGAAACAACAGATCCTGGAGCTTTTCACTTCCCCGCGGGACATGGCCTGGCAGGACATCCTGCTGAACATCAGCATTTCGGCGCTGCTGGGCTTTTTCATCTTCCTTTCCTACGCCATCTCCCACCGGGGCGCCATCTACAGCCGCAAGTTCAACGCCTCGCTGGTGATCCTGACGGTGCTCACCGGGACGGTCATGACCGTCATCGGCAACAACATCGCTCTTTCCCTGGGTATGGTGGGCGCTTTGTCCATCGTCCGCTTCCGCACGGCCATCAAGGATTCCCGGGATACGGTCTATATCTTCTGGGCCATCATCGTGGGCATCTGCTGCGGCGTGGGGGATTATCCCGTGGCCTGCATCGGCTCCGCCGTGACCTTCGCGGTGATCCTGCTGCTGGGCTGCATCAAGAGCGACAGCCGCATCCTGCTGATCATCCGCGCCGGCCGGGGCCGGCAGCAGGCCATCAAGGGCCAGGTCTACCAGCTGTTTCGGGCAAAGGCCATCCTCCGGGTGGAGAATACCACGGAGGAGAGCGTGGAGCTGATCTATGAGCTGACGCAGAAGCTTTTGCGCCGGGCGGAGCGGCTCACGCCGGACATTCCGGACAGCCTGTATGCCCTGGGCGAGATCGAATATGTGAACCTGGTGACCCAGAACGACGAGGTCTCCAACTGAAGACGAGGGAAAAAGGGGGCGAAGCGCCATGAAATACAAGGGTCTGGCCGCAGCGGCCTGCGCCGGGCTGCTGCTGCTTTCGCTGGTCCGGCTGCCCACGGGCTTTTCCGGCGACGCCCCCCGCTATCATCAGCACCGGGAGCGTCCGGCGGCCCAGCCCTGCGCCGGGCATGAGACCGGGGAGACGCTCTGCTCCCATCTGCCGCTGGTGCTCATCGAGACCGGCGGCGAGGCCATCCCCGGCGTTCCCATCGAGGACGGCGACGGCGACCTGGACAATGACCGCTTTACCACCACCGCCGACGGCGAAACGATGCTGCGGGCGCGGCTGACCGTCGTGGACCGGGAGACGGGAAACAACCACCCCGGCGACGCGCCCACGCTGGAAAGCGTCATCGACATCCGCGTCCGGGGCAATTCCTCCCGCTATTTTGACAAAAAGGGCTATCTGATCAAGACCCTGCGGGACGATGGGGAAAAGGCAAGGCAGGTGGCCATGCTGGGCATGGACGCCTTTGACGAATGGGCGCTGCACGGGCCATATCTGGACAAATCCCTGATCCGCAACTATATGTGGTATAATCTGGCGGGGGAGATCATGGACTATGCGCCCAACGTGCGCTTCTGCGAGGTGCTGCTCAACGGGGAATATCAGGGGCTTTATGTGATGACGGAGACCATCGGCAGCAGCAAAAACGCCCGGCTCCGCCTGTCGGAGCCCTCCAAAAACACCACGGCGGTCAGCTATGCCCTGCGGCTGGACCGGGGCAGCAGCAACCCGGTGAAAAACATCGAGAGCTTTTCCCAATATGCCCTGCGCAACCTGCAGGATCTGGATATCGTCTATCCCGGGACGAAATGGCTGACGCCGGAGCGGACGGAATGGATCGCACAGGACTTTTCCGACTTTGAAAAGGCCCTCTATTCCTACGATTACGACACCCAGCCCTACGCCTGGTGGGAAAAGGCGGACAGAAGCTCCTTTGCGGATTATTTTATCCTCAACGAGTTTACCTGCAACTACGACGCCGGCTGGCTCTCCACCTACATTTACCGGGACGTGCGGGGCAAATACCGGCTGTGCATCTGGGATTTCAACTCCGCCTGCGATAATTACACCTACCCCGTGACCGAGCCGCAGCACTTTGAGCTGCAGTACAACGTGTGGTATTATATGATCTGCAAGGACGAGGATTTTACCGAGACCGTCATCCGCCGCTACCGGGAGCTGCGGCAGGGCATTCTCAGCGATCAGGCCCTGTGCGATTATATGGACGCGGTGGTGGAATGGCTGGGGCCGGCGGTGGAGCGCAATTTTTCCGTCTGGGGCTACACGCTGGACAAAAACATGATCTCCCCGGAGGAGCGCAACCCCCGCAGCCACGGGGAGGCCCTGGAGCAGATGAAGCGCTTCTGCAAAGAGCGGGGCCAATGGATGGACGAGAACATCGAGATCCTGCGGCAGTACAGCCACAGCTCCAAAAACAAGAAATTCAACCACTGAAAAAAGCGCCAAGGGAGGGCGGACGCCTTGAAAAAATTTATCATCGTGTTTGCCGCGCTGCTGGCGGCGGTGCTGTGCTACGATCTGCTCCGCTTCCGGCTGGGCTTTTCCTTCGGGCTATGGCAGGAGCGGGAGCCTGCGGCCTTTATGACCGCCGACGCCGAAGCCATCTATATGGACCGGGGGCAGGGGCCGGAGCCCTTTACCGTCCGGGGCGTCAACCTGGGCGTGGGCATCCCCGGGAAATGGGCCACCGACTACGCCATCGACAAGGAGACCTATCTCCGCTGGTTTTCCCAGATGCAGGAGATGGGGGCCAATACCGTGCGGGTCTATATCACCCTGCAGGATGATTTTTACAACGCCTTTTACGAATACAACACCGCCCGGGAGGCGGCGGGGGAGGAGCCGCTCTGGCTGATCCACGGGGTCTGGGTCAACGATTATGTGCAAAACTCCCACCGGGACGCCTACCACCGGGATTTTCTGGAGGCCTTCGTCCGGGACGGACGCACCATGGTGGACGTGATCCACGGAAACAAGCGCATCTCTCTGGGCCGGGGCACCGGCTCCGGCCTTTACCGGCGGGACATTTCCCGCTGGGTGCTGGGCTATATCCTGGGGGTGGAATGGGAGGATGTGACCGTTACCTACACCGACCACAAATATCCCGACCTGGAGCCTTATCAGGGGACCTATCTTTCCGCCTCGGACGACGCCACCGCCTTTGAATCCATGCTGGCCCAGGCGGGCGACCGGATCATCGCCTACGAGACCAGCCGCTATCATCAGCAGCGGCTGGTGGCCTTCTCCAACTGGCCCACCACCGACCCCTTCCTCTATCCGGAGGATATCACCACCTTTTTCATGAAATGCGCCCAGGTGGACGTGGAGCACATCGTGGCGGAGCCGGCCTTCGTCTCCGGACAGTTCGCCTCCTACCATGTGTATCCCTATTATCCCGATTATCTCAACTATATCCTGCACCCGGCGGAGATGGAAAAAAGCCCCGTCTGGGAGGGCAAGGAGGTGGTCTCCCGCGTGGAGACCGGCGCGGGAACGCCCATCGGCACGGTTTTGGAGCAGGAGGATTTTTACGGGCCGGAGGGGGAGGCCAACACCTATCTTGCCTATCTCCGCGCCCTGCGGCGGCACCACACCATGCCGGTGGTCATCTCGGAGTTCGGCGTTTCCACCGGCCGGGGCATGGCCCAGCGGGACCAGAACACCCGCCGCAACCAGGGCCATATGTCGGAGACGGAGCAGGGGCAGGCGCTGGAGGAATGCTGGGAGGATATCATGACGGCGGGCTGCGCCGGCGGCTGCGTTTTTACCTGGCAGGACGAGTGGTTCAAGCGCACCTGGAACACCATGCACGCCGTGGACCTGCAGCGGACGCCCTACTGGAGCGATTATCAGACCAACGAGCAGTATTTCGGCCTGCTGTCCTTCGATCCCGGGGAGGAGGAGAGCGTCTGCTATGTGGACGGCGACCTTTCCGAATGGACGGAGGAGGATAAGATCCTGGACGAGGGCAGCCGGGCGCTCTCCCTGAAATATGACGAGCGGTTCGTTTATCTGCTGCTTTATGAGGAGGGCTTTTCCGAAGGGGAGAAGCGGCTGTATGTGCCCATCGACGTGACGCCCAACAGCGGCAGCACCTGGTGCGAGAGCAGCGGCGTTTCCTTCGACCGGGCGGCGGATTTTCTTCTGTGTATCGACGGCCGGGAAAGCAGCCGGCTGCTGGTGCAGGAGCGCTATGAGGTGCTGCGGGCCATGTTTTATCACGAGACCCACGACCAGGACGCCTATCTGGATCCGCCGGACGCGGATTCGCCGGTATTCAAGGACATCCGGCTCATGCTGCAGACGGCCACGCCGCTGCTCACCGGCAACTGGCAGGCCAGCGCGGAGACCTATGAGACCGGCTTGCTCACCTACGGCAACGCAAACCCCCGGGCGGCGGACTTCAATTCTCTGGCGGACTTCATCTTCGCCGGGGACTATGTGGAGCTGAAGCTGCCCTGGCAGCTGCTGAACTTTGCCGATCCCTCCCGGATGGCCGTCCACGACGATTACTACATCCATTACGGCGTGGAGACCGTCACCGTCGACGGCATCTGGCTGGGCCTTACCGACGGGGAGGACGAGGGCCGCACCGTTCTGGCGCAGGCGCCCCTGAAGGGCTGGGGCAACCGGGTCGCCTATCATGAGCGGCGGAAGGCGTCTTATTACGCGCTGCAGCGGCTCTGGGCCGGGAACGACTGAGATCAAGGAAAGGGAGGGCAGGACCGTGCCGGTAGAGGGACTGATCTATCTGTATCTTGCCATATGCGCCGGGATGATCGGCTTTAATCTTACCGCCGCCGCCCGGGCCAGACGCCGGGAGCGGCGCATCGCCCGGAAAACAGACCGCATGGAGCGGCGCATCGTCCGGCAGCTGCCGCTGCTGGAAGCCACGGACCTGCTGGAGGAGGGCTTTCTCCGGGGGATGGAGCGCCGCCTGCGCCGGGTGGAAAATATGCTGGCCTTCGACGGGGCGCTGGAGCGCCTGCAGGCCCGGCAGCCGGAGCAGGTCCGGGCGCTTTTGCGGGCCATGGACGGCGTTACCGTGGCGCTGGCGGAGGACTACTGCCGCCGCCGGGACGACGTGGAGGCGGCCTATTTTCCCTATATCATCCGAAAATACCGTCTGCTGCAGGGCCGGAAGGACCGGGCGCTGGAAAAGCTGCTGCTGGGACTTCTGCGCCAGCCGGGCCTTTATTGCCGGGAGAGCGCCATGCAGGCCATCTATACGGCGGGCGACCCGGCGCTGGTGGTGCAGGCGCTTCTGATCATCGACGGCGAGCGCTGGTTTTACCACGGCAGGCTGATCTCCGACGGCCTGCTCAACGATCAGAGCGACCGCCGGGTGCTGGACCGGGCGCTCTGGGACGCCTTTGACCAGCTTGGCCCGGCGATGCAGCTGGCGCTTTTGAATTACTTCCGCTATTCCTCCGGCGACCATCCGGAGAAAATGCTGGCGCTGCTGCAGGATCCGGAGCGGGACGACGAGCTGCGCTTTTCCTGCCTGCGCTATCTGGGGCATTATCCCTATGCGCCGGCCTATGAGACGCTGCTGGAGCTGGCGGAGCCCGACCGGGAGCGGCGCTGGGAATATGCGGCGGTGGCCGCCGCGGCGCTGAGCGCCTATCCGGGAGAGGAAACGGTGGAGGTCCTGCGGCGGGATCTGTGCCACGCCAACTGGTACGTCCGCGACAACGCCGCCCGGAGCCTGGAAAGGCTGGGCTGTCCCTGGCGGGAGCTGGAGGACGTGATGGCGGGCGGCGACCGATATGCCGCGGAGATCCTGCGCTACCGGCTGGAGGAGCGGGAGCTGGCGGCGGAGAGAAGGGAGGAAGCGGCGTGTACGACGGCGTAAAGCTTTTTCTGGAGATCGTGGGCTGGTTCTTTGTGCTCTATCTGCTGGGCTATTCCACCTTTCTGTTCGTCTCCGTGCTCACAGGCTCGCTGGAGCTTTATAAGCACGCCCGGCGGGAGCAGCTGAAGGTTTTGCTGCCGGCAGATGATCAGCTGCCCGTGAGCATCATCGTTCCCGCCCACAACGAGGAGATCACCGCGGCGGATACGGTGCGGTCGCTGCTGGCGCTGGATTATCGGGCCTATGAGATCATCGTGGTGGACGACGGCTCCACCGACGACACCGCCCGGGTGCTGACGGAGGCCTTTGACCTGCACCGGATCCAGCGGCCCATCCACCGGCGCGTTCCCAGCGAGCGGGAGGAGGCCGTTTACGAGAGCCGGAGCCACAAGGTCCCGCTGACGCTGATCTGCAAGAAAAACGGCGGCAAGGCCGACGCCCTGAACATGGGCATCAACGTCTCCCGCTTCCCTTATTTTATCTGCATGGACGCGGATTCCGTCCTGCAGTACGATTCCCTGCGCCGCATCGTTCAGCCCGTTCTGGAGGACGGGAACGTGGTGGCCGTGGGCGGACTGGTGCAGGCGGCCAACGGGGTGGAGCTGGAAAACGGCCGGATCCGGCGCTACCGGATGCCCCGGAATCTGCTGGCCTTTATGCAGACGCTGGAATATGACCGGTCGTTTCTGGCGTCGCGGATCCTGTTTGACCGGTTCAACGGCTCCATGATCATCTCCGGGGCCTTCGGCCTGTTCAAAAAGGAGACGGTGGTGGCCGTGGGCGGCTATGAGCGGGGCACCGTGGGGGAGGACATGGAGCTGGTGGTGCGGCTGCACGAATACTGCAGCGCCCACGGCATCGGCTATGCCATCCGCTACGCCAGCGACGCCGTCTGCTGGACGCAGGTGCCGGAGCGGCTGGGCGATCTTTGCAAGCAGCGCAAGCGCTGGCATCTGGGCCTGTTTCAGAGCCTGAATCGCCACCGGGATATGTTTTCCGACCGGCGGTTCGGGGCGGTGGGGTATATTTCCTATCTGTATTTTCTGATCTATGAGCTGCTTTCGCCGCTGATCGAGATCTTCGGCGTGTTTACCATGGCGCTGGCCTGGTGGCTGGATCTGATCAACGTGCCGTTTATGCTGCTGTTTTTCGCGATCTACGCCGTCTTTGGCGCGATCATGACGCTGACGGTGTTTTTCTCCCGCAATTTTACGGCGGAGGTGCGGATCACCCTGTGGGACGGCCTTCGGGCGGCGGCGCTGTGCCTGGTGGAGCTGGTGTTTCTGCGGTTCGTATTGGCCTGGGTCCGGTGTACGGCCTTCTTGGGCTACCGGCGGAAAAAGCTGCAATGGGGACAGATCCGGCGGAAAAAGATCGACCTGAACTGAGGTGGAGCATATGAAACGACTGGAAAAAAGGCTTCGGGCGGCGGCGCTGGCCCTGCTGCTGGGGCTGCTGCTGGCCCTGCCGGCCCGAGGGGAGGAGACCGTCCTCATCGCGGGAAACGACGGGCTTTATCCCATCGAATCCTACGATCCGGAGGAGGAGCGCTACGTGGGCCTGCTGCCGGAGCTTTATGCGCGCCTTGCCCGGGAGACGGGCCTGCGGCTGGTCTATCTGCCCCACGAGGGCGACACCGGCCACGGACAGCGGGCGGAAAACCGGCAGGCGGATATCCTCTCCGCCTATCTGCCCGGGACGGTGGACGAAACGCTGCTGCGGGGGTGGATCACCCTGTGCCGCAGGGAGACGGAGCAGGGCATGCAGGAGGTCCGGGTGGGCTTTATGAACACCCTTCCCCCGGAGACGGCGGAGACGCTCCTGCAGGCGCTGCAGGCGATCCCCCCGGAGGAGGAGCTGGGGCTTTTGGCGGGCGGTCTGGAGGCCGACCGGGGCGTTCCCCGGCGGCGGTTTTTTGCCGCGCTGGCGGCGGCAGGAGGAATGACGCTGCTGGCGGCGCTGACGCTGGTCCTGCTTTTGCGCCAGAAGCGGGGCGCCGCCCGGGAGCGGGCAGGGATCGTGCCCCGGCTGGGCGTTGGCGGCTATCAGGCCTATCTGCGCCGGATGGAGCAGGCCGTTCCGCCCCAGGCGAGAGGGCTTTATTATGTGGCCAGCATCGGCTGCGACGAGCCGCTGCTGGAGCAGCGCCTGGACGGGAGCCGCATCGATCAGCTGGAGCGCTGCGCCGTGGACTATCTCAAGCGGAGCTGCGGCCGGAGGGAAGGGGTCTATTATGTGAGCCGGGGGAGCTTTGCCCTGCTCCTCTGCTGCGGCAGCCGGGAAAAGGCCGAGCGGCGGATCGGGATCCTGATGGAGGAGCTGAACACCCAGCTGACGGGCGTCCGGCAGGAGTTTTCCGGGCTGGTGCGGGCGGGCGTCTGCGCCCTGGGCGAGGATCGGCCCCTCAGCGGCGACGCTGCGCTGACCCATGCCCGGCAGGGCCGCCGCTATGCGGAGGAGCAGGGACTGTCCTATGCCTTTACCACGGGGCAGATGCTTGCGGCGGGCGCAAGACAGGAGCGTCTGCGGCGGCGGTGTGCCGAGGCCGTGGCCCAGGGGGAGATGACCCCCTATCTGCAGCTGGTAGTGGACCGGGAGGGCCGGGTGGACGGCGCGGAGCTGCTTTCCCGCTGGCAGGAGCCGGAGGAGGGCCTGCTGCAGCCGGGAGAATATATCGACCTGATGATCCGCAGCGGCGTGATCGCCCGGCACGACCTGGAGATCTTCCGCCAGACCTGCCGGCAGCTGGAGGCGTGGAGCCGTCAGCCGGGGCGGGAGAAGCTTTATCTGGCCTGCAATTTCACCCGGGCCACCCTTTCGGAGCCGGACTTTGTGGAGCAGATCCGCCGGGTCGCCGAGGGCTTTTCCTTCCCCCGGGACCGGCTGATGCTGGAGATCACCGAGGACACCCTGGCCCGCAGCGAGAGCGCCGTCCGGGAGACGCTTCTGGGACTGACGGCGCTGGGCTTCCGCATGGCGCTGGACGATCTTGGGGCGGGCTATTCCTCTCTGCAGGATCTCTGCAGCTATCCCATCCAGTGCGTCAAGCTGGAGCGGAGGCTGATCCTGCGGACGGCGGAGGAGCAGGGGCGCAGGCTGGTGGCCGGGCTCTGCCAGCTTTCCCACAGCATGGGCATCCGGGTGCTCTGCGAGGGCGTGGAGACCCGGGAGCAGCGGGACACCGTGCTGGAGCTGGGCTGCGACCTGATCCAGGGCTTTTACTATGCCCGGCCGCTGCCCCCGCGGGAGGCGGAGCGGCTTTTGCAGCAGATGCTGGAGGAAGCATAAGGAGGCGGAAGCATGGGAAGCAAAAAATGGTGGATGGCGTTTCTGCTGGCCACGGTGACGACGGTCTGTCTGCTGGCGGCCACGGTGCTGATCTGCGCCGGACGGGCAGGCGAGGCCATGCGGCAGCATTCCTTTGACGAGCTGACGGCCTCCGCCCGGCGCCTGGCGGAGGATTATTACAGCACCATCAAAAACGATCAGGTCTTTCTCTCCGCCATGGCGGAGCTGATCGCCCGGCAGGAGCTGGGCGACGTGGACACGCTGCTGCAGGTGATGAACTCCTTCAGCTTTGAGGAGTCGTTTCTCACCGAGCTGATCCTGCTGATGCCGGACGAGCGGCTGCTGCACAGCGACGGCACCTGGTATGACGTTTCCGACCGGGTGGATTTTGAAGCGGAGGCCCGGAAGGGGGCCTATATTTCCGACCGGGTGGCCAGTCTGTTTGCGCCGGAGCGGCAGGTGGTGCGCAGCGCCATGCCCGTGAAGCGGGACGGGGAGACCGTGGCCATCCTCTACGGCGTGATCATCCTCAAGGAGAGCCGGCGGGCCTATTCCTCGGATTATTACAACGGCAGCGCCTTTCTCCTGGTGGTGGACGGCAATACCGGCGACATCCTGCTGGACACCTGGCACGACACCCTGGGCAATCTGGCGGACCTGGGCGACCGGGAGACGCTGAAGGGCTATACCTATGAGCAGGCCGTGGAAAATATGCGGCAGGGAAGGGCCGGCGATATGCGCTCGGTCTCCAAGACCACGGGGGAGACCCTTTATATGCACTACGAGCCGGTGGGCATCAACAACTGGAGCGTTACCATCGGCGTCAGCGAGGAAGATGCCCTGGCGGGGACAAGGGGCGGCGTTCGCACCCTGTATCGCATGGCGGCCATCGTGGGGGCGCTGCTGGTGGCTTATCTGGCCTTTGTGGCCGGACACCTGGTCCGGGGCTGGCGGGGGATCTATCGCCTGAGCCTTGCCGATCCGGGCACCGGGCTGCTCAACCGCAGCGCCTATGAGAAATATCTGCAGAAGAGCGAGAATACGGCCTTTTCGCCGGCGGCCTGCATCTATATCGACGCCAACGGCCTCCACGAGATCAACAATCAATATGGCCATGAGGCCGGCGACCGGATGCTCCGGATGCTGGGGGAGCTGCTGCGGGAGCAGTTTCCCGAGGGGAAGCTCTACCGGGTGGGCGGCGACGAGATCGTGGTCTTCCCCACGCCGGAGGAGCGCTGCGGGCCGCGGATGCGCACGGTGGTAAAGCGGCTGGCCGTTCGGGGCTACAGCATCTCCTACGGCGTGGCCGCCGCCCAGAGGACGGTGGGTCTGCGGGCGCTGGTCCGGGAGGCGGACGAGGAAATGCTGGACAAAAAGCGCGCCTACTATGCCGGCCGGGCCCGGCGGGAGCCGCGCAGCGGACCGCCGGAAAAACAGAGATAAAAGGAAGGGGCGCACGATCCGAAGCGGAGGCGCGCCCCTTTTGCCTGTCAAAAGCAGGGAAAAAACGGGGAAAAAGGCGAAAAAACGGGGAAAAATGCCGAAAGCAGGGGAAAAACGGCAAAAAATGTCGAAAATCGGGGAAGCGCCCGGCCCTTTACCGGTTATAGACCACCTGGCCGGCGGGGACGGAATGAGTGAGCCAGACGCTGCCGCCGATGACGCAGCCGTCGCCGATGACGGTATCGCCGCCCAGAATGGTAGCGCCGGCGTAGATGACCACCCGGTCGCCCACCTGGGGATGGCGCTTGACGCCCTTCACCGGGTTGCCGTTTTCATCGTTGGCAAAGCTCTTGGCCCCCAGGGTCACGCCCTGATAAAGCTTCACATGATGGCCGATCACCGTGGTCTCGCCGATGACCACGCCGGTGCCGTGGTCGATGAAGAAATAATCGCCGATGGACGCGCCGGGATGGATGTCGATGCCCGTGAGCTGGTGGGCGTATTCCGTCATCATCCGGGGCAGCAGGGGCACCTGCAGCTCAAACAGCCGGTGGGCCAGCCGGAAGATGGAGATGGCCTCGAAGGCCGGGTAGGCCAGCAGGATCTCCTCATTGGAGCGGGCGGCGGGGTCGCCCTCGTAGGCGGCCTGGATGTCGGTGTTCAGGGTCCTTGCGATGTCGCAGAGACTGTCCATAAAGGCGCAGGCGGCGGCCTCGGCCTTTTCCGCGCAGGCGTCGCACTCCGGCGTGCCCTTGGTCTGCTGGGTGCAGGTGGCCGTCATGACGCAGGCGCACATCTCGGAAAGCAGCTCCGCCGCCTCCTGCAGCTTGCCTGTGACGAAGGCCCGCAGGGCCTGGGGCCGCACCAGAGCGGCGGAATAGATGTTGGGATACATGGCGCAGCGCAGGAGCCAGATCAGCTGCTGCACCTTGCTTTTCATGCCGTAGCCGCTGAAGCCGCCCTCTCCGGCGGCCAGCGATGTGATATCCAGCAGCCGGCCTGCGGCGTCGCCCGCCGCGGTGTTGAGCCATTGTTCGATCATGGGGGATCTCCTCTTTTCGTATTGTTCAGAATGGGAAGGGTAAAATGCGGAGCGCCCGGCAGACTGCCGGGCGCCAAGCGCCATAACGAAATAACCGGGCGCCCGGAAGCCTGGACGGATCGAAATGGCTGCGGTGGTCAGGATGCTCTTTTGGCTGCTTTTTTTGGCTGCATTTTGGCTGCTTTTTTGGCTGCTTTTACCATTTTGGCTTGAGATCGCAAACAAACACATTGGCCTCAGACGGGCGCCCGGGAGGCTGTGAGGGTCATTCTACGGAGACGATATAGCTGTAAACAGGCTGTCCGCCGGGGAGCACGTTGATCTCCGCGCCGCCGGAGCGGGCAGCAAAGCGGGCGCGCACGTCCTCGGCCTGAGCCTCGTCGGCGCCCTCGCCGTAAAGCAGGGTGATGAAATTGCAGCCGCCGGCGCAGAGCTTTTCCGCCAGGGCGTCGACCACGGGGCCAAGCTCCCGGCCGGTGGACACCAGCTTGCCCTCCGCCAGGGCCATAAAGTCGCCCTGGGTGATATGATGGCCGTCGAACTCGCTGTCCCGGGCGGCATAGGTCACCTGACCGGAGCGCACCCGCTCTGCCGCGGCCTCCATGCTCTGCTGATTCTCCTCCGGCTCCCGGTCCCGGTCAAAGGACAGCATGGCGCAGATGCCCTGGGGAACGGTCCGGGTGGGCAGGACGATCACCTGCTTGTCGGAAAGGGCGGCGGCCTGCTGGGAGGCCATGATGATGTTTTTATTGTTGGGCAGGACGAAAACGATCTCCGCCGGGGTCTTGTCGATGGCGTGGAGGATGTTTTCCGTGGAGGGGTTCATGGTCTGGCCGCCCTCCACCACCTGATCTGCGCCCAGCTCCCGGAAGAGGGACACCACGCCTTCGCCCGCCGCCACGGCCACGAAGCCATAGCGGGTGACGGGGGCGGCATATTCCCGCTTGCCCATGGAGGCGGCGGTCTCCTCCTCCACCTTTTTCCGGTGCTGCTCCACCATGTTTTCCACCTTGACGCTGAGCAGCTGACCGTAAGTCAGCGCCCGGCCAAGGACCTGATCCGGCTGGTTGGTGTGGACGTGGGCCTTGATGATCTCCTCATCGTCCACCACCACCACGCAGTCGCCCAGGGTGCAGAGATATTGCCGCAGGTCGTCGGGGTCCAGCTCCGGATGCTCCCGGGCGGCGATAAACTCGGTGCAGTAATCAAAATTGATCTCTTCCTCGTCAAACTGAGAGAAGTCGGCGCTCTCCACCGTCATGGCGGGGTTGACCACCGGCACGGGGATCCTTCGGGCCAGGCGGGTGATGGTGCCGCTGACGGCGTCCAGCATGCCCTGCAGGATGAGCACATAGCCGAAGCCGCCGGCATCTACCACGCCGGCCTTTTTCAGAACGGGGTTCTGGTTGACGGTCTCGTCCAGCGCCTGCCGGGCCCCCTTGATGGCGGCGGAAAGCACATAGCCCACGTCCCGGTTCTTTCTTGCGGCCTTGCCGGCGGCAGCGCCGGCCATGCGGGCCACGGTGAGGATGGTGCCCTCGGCGGGCTTCATCACGGCCTTGTAGGCGGTGGCCGCACCCTCGGCCAGACCGGCGGCCAGCGCCGCGCCGTCTGCCGTGCGGCAGTCCTTCATGGCCTTGCCCATGCCCCGGAACAGAAGAGAGGTGATCACGCCGGAATTGCCTCTTGCGCCCCGCAGAAGCGCGCTGGAGGTCACCTCCAGCGCCCGGCCCAGGGTGGGAGATTCCAGCTTGTTCAGCTCGGCCACGGCGCTGTTCAGCGTCATGGACATATTGGTGCCGGTATCGCCGTCGGGGACGGGGAACACGTTCAGCGCGTTGGTCTCCTCCATCCGCTCCTCCAGTGCGGCGGCCGCCTGGAGGATCATGTCTTTATAGACTTCGCCATCGATCATCTTCGCCAATTTCATTGCCTCCTGTCGTTGTGGTCAGGCCTTGACCGTTTCCACATAAATGGTGATGCGCCCCACGGCCATGCCGCAGGTCTGCTCCACCCGGTAGCGCACCTGGTGCCGCAGGGTGCGGCAGGTGGTGCGGATGTTGACGCCGCTGTCCAGCGCCACGTGCAGGTCCAGGTCCAAAAGGCCCTCCTGACTGCCCTGGCGGAGCGCCACGCCCCGGGTCTGCTTTTCTCCCTTCAGCAGGTGGAACAGACCGTCCAGCGGGGAGCGGGCGGCCATGCCTCTTACGCCGAAGCAGGCGGAGGCGGCGGCGCCGGCCACGGCGGCCACCAGATCGTTGGAAATGCCGATCAGGCCGTGCTGGGTGTCCATCTTCATGAGGGGTTCCCTCCTTTGCGGGCAGTCGGGTCTATCGATAATTATGCTTTTGATATGCAGGATCACATCCACTGACTTATCATAGCACAAAGCGCCTGGCTTTGCACCCCCTTTTTTCACTTTTTTCCGGAAAGATGATCAACAATTCGTAAATTTTAAGAGGAATGGGGCGCTTTTGTCCGCCGGGGGCGCGAAATTAAGATATCTTTATAATTAAACCACTGGCGAAAACAAAAGGGAGATGCTATGATAAGCGTAACGGGAGATCGCCCTGCGGAGATCTCCGGAAGCCGGCGGAAAACGGGAACTTTTTTGAAAAAGCGCCGTCTATCCTGCCGAAGGATATCTTGCAGCAAGGCTTAAGGAATCGATGAATATGGAGGGAGCTTTTATGAGGAAAAAAGTGATCGCGCTCATGCTGGCCTGTCTGACGGCGGCGATGCTGCTGGCGGGCTGCGGCGGCGGAAAGGAACAGCAGGAGGAGCAGTATCTGTTCATGCCCACCTATCACGAGCTGAAGGATGAAAACGGCAATCCCTTTGCCAACGGCATCAACGGGATGACCATCTGCGGCGACCGGGCGTATTTCTATACCTATCTCAGCTACGGCGGCGACAGCGCCGTTGCCTATGATACGAAGCCTGCCGAGATGGAGACTGCGGGCGAGACCACGGACGGCGAGACCACGGACGGCGAGACCACGGACGGCGAGACCACGGACGGCGAGACTACGGACGACACCGTTACCGTCCTGCCCGAGGAGCCTGCCACGGACTACGGTTCCTCCCAGCCCCAGATCGGCCTTTACAGCGTGAAGCTGGACGGCACAGACCTGGTCCGCCTGACGGACTATAAAATGACCCAGATCGACGCGGGCATGGAGGGCAACGCCAACCTCAACGCCATCCAGACCGGGCCGGACGGCAGCCTCTGGGTGCTGGAGAGCGTGGATCAGTATTATTACGATCTGCCGGAAAACTTCAATCCTGAGACGGATAACCGCTGGGATTATTATAAAGACGGCGGCAGCAAGTGCCTGCTGCGCAAGCTCAGCGAGACGGGGGCGGAGATCTCCTCCGCGGATCTGAAGGCCATGTATCTCAAGAGCCAGGGGCTGGAGGGAAGCGAGGGCGACAATTATTTCTGGGCCTACAGCTTCCAGGTGGATGACAGCGGCAACGCCTACGTCTCCGCCATGGGCTATCTGATGGTGGTCTCTCCCGAGGGGCAGCTGCTCTCCTGCCAGAGCCAGGACAATATGAGCGATTCGCTGGTGCGTCTGTCTGACGGGCGGGTGGCCGTTCAGTTCTGGAGCGAGGGCCTGAAATCCGTCAATACCGAGACCTGGGCTGTGGACGGCGAAGTGCCCAGCCCGGAAAACAGCAACAGCATCAATTATTATTGCAACGGCCAGGGCGATTATCTTTACTTCTACAGCACCACCAGCTGCCTCTACGGCATGAAGGCCGACGGCACGGCGGAAAAGCTGCTGGATTGGCTCAGCTGCGACGTGGATACGGACAACACGAGCAATCTGAGCGTGATCAGCGGGGAGAAGGTCGTCATGGGCGAGACCGACTGGTCCGGCGAGACGCCCAAATGCAGCCTGGTGGAGCTGGATCGGACGCTGGTCACCGAGGAGAACCGCCGGATCGAGCTGACCATGGCGGTGGTGGATCTGGATTGGGATCTGCGCTCGGCCATCAAGCGCTTCAACCGCAGCAACACCCAGTACCGCATCGTGGTCAAGGACTATAACGAATACAATACCGACGAGGATCAGACCGCCGGCCGGCAGAAGCTCTCCACCGAGATCATCTCCGGCGACGTGCCCGACCTGCTGGCCTGCGACAATCTGCCGGTGCGGCTTTACGGCGCGAAGGGCCTGCTGGAGGATCTGACCCCCTACATCCAGAACGATACCACGCTGGGCGGGGAGGACGCTCTGGTGCAGCCCGTGGTGGACGCGCTGCGCTCCGACGACGGCAAGCTCTACTATATCACCGGCCGCTTCCAGATCCAGACGGCCTTTGCCAGCCGCAAGGTGGTGGGCGATGTGACCGGGCTGACCATGGACGAGGCCCGGCAGGCCATGACCAAGCTGCAGGACGGCGCCATGATGATGGGCTTCTACACCGCCCAGGCCGACCTGCTGCAGACCCTCTGCTCCAACAACATGGAGCACTATGTCAACTGGGAGACCGGCGAATGCAGCTTTGATTCCCAGGGCTTCGTCCAGCTGCTGGAGTGCGTCAAGCTGGCGCCCCAGGAGATCACCGACGATATGTATGACAACTGGCAGGAATACGGCCCCAACACCGCCCTGCGGGAGGGCCGTCAGCTCCTGTGCCAGACCACCATCGCCGACTGGTACAGCATGTTGGACGTGAAGAGCTATCTGGGCGACGACACGCAGTTCGTGGGCCTGCCCGATGAGAACCGGGAGGGCAACAGCTTCAATACCTATCTGCCTCTGGCCATGTCCTCCAAGAGCAAGTATAAGGACGGCGCCTGGCAGTTCATCAGCGCCTACCTGGCCGATGAGGACGATTTCAGCTGGGGCTTCTCCATCGTCCGGAGCAAGCTGGAGAAATATCTGAACGACGCCCGCAAGCGCCAGAGCTACACCGACGAAAACGGCAATCAGGTGGAATATCCCATCTTCTCCTATACCGACGACAGCGGCAATCAGGTGGACGTTTATTGCCTGGAGCAGGCGGATTATGACGCGCTGATGGCCCTGATCAACAATACCCACCGGATGTATGACTACGACGAGGCCATCATGGACATCATCAAGGGCGAGGCGGATAACTACCTGAAGGGCTCCTCCTCCGCGCAGGATGTGGCAAACGCCATCCAGAACCGCGTCCGGCTCTATGTGAATGAAAACCGCTAAGCTTCCAAAGCACGCCCAAAAGGAAAACAAGCCGGAGGCCGGAAAAAATCGCCGGTCTCCGGCGGCCAGAAAGGAGTTTTTGCAGAGCGTCGCCTTTCTGACCCCCAGCGTTCTGGGCGTCACGCTGTTTTTTGTGGCCCCCTTCGGCATCGTGGTCTATTATTCCCTGGTGAGCAGCCCCATCGATCCGGAGTTCGTCTGGCTGAAGAATTTTGTCGAGGTTTTGAAAAACTCCGCCTTTCAGACCGCCGCGAAGAATACCGGCACCTTCACCCTGCTGGCGGTGCCGCTGGCGGTGGTGCTTTCGCTGGCGCTGGCCCTGCTGCTGGAGCAGAAGATCCCCGGCAAGAGCCTGTTCCGGACCTTTTTTCTCAGCCCCATGATGGTCCCCGTGGCCTCCGTGGTGCTGATCTGGCAGGTGATCTTCCACCAGAGCGGCACGCTGAACCAGATCACGGCTCTCTTCGGGGCCCAGCCGGTGGACTGGCTGCGCTCGCCCTTCTGCCAGCTGGTGATCGTGGTGCTGTTCCTCTGGAAAAACCTGGGCTACAACATGATCTTGTTCATGGCGGCCCTGAGCAACATCCCCAAGGAGCTGCTGGAGGTGGCGGACGTGGAGGGCGCTTCCGCGGCCCATAAGTTTTTCCACATCAAGCTCCGCTATCTTTCGCCCACCGTTCTGTTCGTGACCATCCTGTCCATGATCAATTCCTTTAAGGTCTTCCGGGAGGTCTATCTCATGAGCGGCGATTATCCCTACGACGGGCTTTATACCCTGCAGCATTTTATGAACAATACCTTCAAATCGCTGAACTACCAGAAGCTCTCCGCCGCAGCGGTGATGCTGGCGCTGGTGATGGTGGTCATCATCGCCCTTTTGTTCCGGGTGGAGGACGCCTTTGGAAAGGATGTGGAAGGATGAGGGAAACGAAAAAACGCCGCCGCCACATCCTGCGCCGGTGCTTTGAGGTCTTTGTGGCGGCGCTGTTTGCCCTGGCCTTTCTGCTGCCAACGGTGCTGACGGTCACCAACTCCTTCATGACGGAGACGGAGATCAACGCCAACTACGGCGCGGTCTTTTCCGCCGTTTCCGGCGGCAGCAGCTATATCTCCAAGCAGGTGAACCTGAAGTTCATCCCGGACAAGGTTAGCTTTTCCCAGTATATCACAACGCTGATCAAAAGCCCGGAATATCTGCTGAAGTTCTGGAACTCGGTGATCCTGGTGGTGCCTATCGTGCTGCTGCAGGTGGCGGTGGCGGCGGTGGCCTCCTATGGGTTCAGCCGCTGGCGGGGCAGGGTAAGGGATTCCATCTTCTTCTTTTATGTGATCCTGATGCTCATGCCCTATCAGGTGACGCTGGTGCCCAATTATCTGGTGTCCAAGTTTCTGGGCATCTACAATACCCGCTGGGCCATCATCTTCCCCGGGGCCTTCGCGCCGTTTTCCGTCTTTCTGCTGACCAAGTTCATGCGGCGCATCCCCGTCTCGCAGATCGAGGCCGCCAAGCTGGACGGCTCCAGCGAATGGCAGATCTTTACCAGGATCTATCTGCCCCAGTGCCGCAGCGCGCTGTATTCCATCGCGATCCTGGTGTTTATCGACTACTGGAACATGGTGGAGCAGCCGCTGATCCTGCTGGAGGATACGGAGCTGTATCCCCTTTCGGTCTATCTCTCCACCATCAACGCGGGGGAGATCGGCCTGGCGTTTGCGGTGGCGACGATCTATATGATCCCATCGCTGCTGCTGTTTTTACACGGCGAAGAATACCTGGTGGAGGGCATTGCCCAATCCGGCTCAGTGAAAGGGTAAGTGATCATGGAAGAAAACAATGTCAAAAAACGCGGCTGGGTAAAAAACGCGGCCATCATTTTCCTCAGCATCCTGCTGGTGCTGACCTTCTTTTCCCAGACGATCCTCAACCGCTCGCTGCCTGAGGTGAGCACGGCCTCTGTGACGTCGGATTCCATCAACGCCCGCATCCGGGGCAGCGGCACCGTCACCGCCGGCGACACCTATGAGGTGGTTCTGGACGAGACCCGCACGGTGGAGGCCGTTTATGTGAAGGTGGGCGATTCCGTGGCCGTGGGCGACAAGCTCTTTTTGCTGGCCGACAAGGACAGCACCGAGCTGACCCAGGCCCAGGAGCAGCTGGCGACCGCCCGGCGGAATTATCAAAGCGCCCTGATCGACATGGGCAGCGCGGATTATGCCCGGGAAAACCGCAACATCCAGAAGCTTCGGGAGACGCTGGCCGACGCTCAGCAGAAGCTGGCGGAGGGCACCGTGACGGAGGAGGAGGTCAATCAGGCCGCCGCCAACCTGAAGGAGGCCCAGAAGACTCAGAAGGAGCTGGCGAAGGCGCTGGAGGAGCTTCAGAGCGCCTATGACGAAGCAAAGTCGGGCGTCAGCGCCCTGGAAAGCCAGATCAAGACGCTGGAGGATACGACGATCCCGGAAAAGGAAGCGGAGATCGAAGGATATAATGAAACGCTTCGTCAGCTGAGACGGAATCAGGACAAGACACTGGACAGCCAGCTGAAAGCGGCGGAAAAAGTGCTTGAGAAGGAGAAGCAGGAGTATTCCAGCAACCGGGTCATCTACGGCGCAGACTTTGACAGCCTGAAGAAAAAGGCACAGGAATATACTTCTTCTTTGGAAGAAGAGGATATTCTGTATCAGATGCAGGCCCTGATCGCACAGGGACAGGCGACGGATGCGGAAAAAAAAGCATACAGCAAATTTGTCACCACAGATCCTGAAAATAACGATGCGCCTATTCTCCGAGTAACCCGCAAGCAGAACGAAGTGGACAAACTGCAGAAGCAAGTTGCCAACAATGTCACGGTAGAAGAGAAAATGGCCGAAGTGAACGATCAGATCGAGCTTGCGGAAGAGAAGCTTTATGATATTAAGCGTGAGCTGAAGCAGGCCAAAAAGGATCTGGCCGCCAAGGAAGACGAGTTCAGCTCTGCCGATTGGGATCTGACCGCCCTGAAGGACCGGCAGGAGCAGCAGACCGAGGCCGTCTCCGCCTTTCAGGAGACCTATGACGACCTCAAGGCCCGCAGCAGCAGCTACGAGAGCCTGAAGTCTGCCGTGGACAGCGCCGAGACCGCGCTGGAGGACGCGCTGTTCTCTCTGGCGGAGCAGAAGAAAAACGACAGCAAGCAGTCGGCCAAGGACCAGCTGAATCTCCAGGCCCAGAAGGAGGAGATCGCCAAGCTGGAAAAGGAAGTGGCCGAATGGAAGGGAAAATCCATCGGCGCGGAGGTCACCGCAAAGACCGCCGGCACGGTGAGCACCGTCTCTGCCGTTGCGGGCCGGGAGGTGGCCGCCGGCACGGCGCTGGCCGCCATCGAGGTGGTGGACCGGGGCTATACCCTGAAGTTCTCCGTCACCAAGGAGCAGGCGCAGAAGGTCCGTCTGGGCGACAAGGCGGAGATCTCCAACTACTGGTGGGGCTCCGGCATCGACGCCACCCTGACCCAGATCATGCCCGATTCCGCCAACCCCAGCACCAATAAGCTGCTGGTCTTTACCCTCACCGGCGATGTTTCCAGCGGCGACAATCTGAGCCTTTCCATCGGCGAACAGAGCGCCAATTACGATTCCGTCATCCCCAGCAGCGCCGTCCGCTCCGACAGCAACGGCACCTTCGTGCTGGTGCTCACCGCAAAGAGCACGCCGCTGGGCAACCGCTATACCGCCACCCGGGTGGATGTGAAGGTGCTGGCCCAGGACGACACCAAATCCGCCGTTTCCGGCCTTTCCTACGGTGATTTCGTCATCACCACCTCCAGCAAGCCGCTGGACGCCGGAATGCAGGTCAGGATGGTGGACAACGCCACATGAAGCATCCGCTGAAATGGGACCGGCGGCGGGTCTTCTGGTGCATCAACGCCGCGCTGGCGGTGCTGTGCGGCCTTTGCCTGCTGCTGCAGGCCCAGGTGATCCACACGCTGCCCACCATCAACGCCGCCCACACCTGGAAGGGCGAAAACGAGATGCGCTTTGCACAGATCGCCTGCTATTTTCCCCAGGACGGCCTGCTGCAGGAATCGGAGATCTTCTCCTTCCGGCAGACTCTTTCCTCCAAGCTCATGGAGGCCTCTCTGGAGGCTCCGGAGGGCGGGACCCTCTATACCGACGCCTATTACGGCCAGGGCAGCGTTACGGTGAAAAGCAGCCGGGGCGTCACCGCCAAGGCAAACGCCCTGGGCGTGGCGGGGGATTTTTTCCGGTTCCACCCGCTAAAGCTGCGCGCCGGCAATTATCTGGCAGACAGCGACCTGATGAAGGACCGGGTGCTGCTGGATGAGACGCTGGCCTGGACGCTGTTCGGCGGCATGGAGCTGACGGGAATGTCCGTCGCCATCGGCACGAAGGATTATTATGTGGCCGGCGTGGTGCGTCTGGAGGACGATCGATACAGCACGCTGGCCAACGAGAGCACCGGCGGCAATATCTTCCTCTCCTATTCTGCGCTGAAGGAGCTGGAGGGCGAGAGCCTGGGCGTGGCCGGCTATGAGATCGTCCTGCCGGACCCCGTCACCGATTTCGGCAAAAATCTGGTGAAGGACAATCTGCGCACCGACGGCGCGGAGCTCGTGGAAAACAGCGACCGCTACAGCTTCGCTCGGCTCTGGCAGGTGGCGAGGGACTTTGGCAAACGCAGCATGGGCCGCTCCGGCATCCTCTTTCCCTATTGGGAAAACGCCCTGCGCATGACGGAGGATCTGGCCTCGCTGGATCTGGTGCTGGCGCTGCTCTTCGGGGCGCTGCCCGCCGTCAGCCTGCTGGCGCTGGCCATCCGCACGGTCATCCGCCTTTTGAAAGGGCTGCGGCGCTGGCTGGTGCGGAAGGTGGAGGACGATGTGGAAAAAACGCGGGAAAAGCGCTGGGAAAAAGCCCGGGAAACGAAGGAGGACTGAGCCATGGCAGGCGTCCGATTTGAACAGGTCAGCAAGATCTTTGATAAAAATGTGGTGGCCGTAGAGGCCTTTGATCTGGAGATCCGCGACAAGGAGTTCGTGGTGCTGGTGGGGCCGTCCGGCTGCGGAAAGTCTACCACGCTGCGGATGATCGCCGGGCTGGAGACCCCCTCCACCGGCAGGATCTACATCGGCGACCGGCTGGTGAACGATGTTCCGCCCAAGGACCGGGACATCGCCATGGTCTTTCAGAACTACGCCCTTTACCCCCATATGACGGTGTATGAAAACATCGCCTACGGGCTGCGGCTGCGGAAGTTTCCCAAGAAGATCATCGACGAAAAGGTCCGGGCCGCCGCCGAGAGCCTGGACATCACCGCCCTGCTGCAGCGCAAGCCCAAGGCCCTTTCCGGCGGCCAGCGGCAGCGGGTGGCCATCGGCCGGGCCATCGTCCGGGAGCCGCAGGTCTTTCTCATGGACGAACCCCTCTCCAATCTGGACGCCAAGCTGCGCAACCAGATGCGGGCGGAGATCCTTCTGCTGCGCCGCCGGCTGAACACCACCTTCGTCTATGTGACCCACGACCAGGTGGAGGCCATGACCCTGGGCGACCGGATCGTGGTCATGAAGGACGGCGTCATCCAGCAGGTGGGAACGCCTCAGGAGGTCTTCGGCCATCCCTCCAACCAGTTTGTGGCCGGCTTTATCGGAACGCCCCAGATGAACTTCCTCTCCGGCCGCCTGACCAAGGAAAACGGCCGGTTCTGGGTGGAGCTGGGGGACTACCGGGTGCAGCTCTCCGACGAAAAGCAGGAGCGGCTGTTTGCCCTGGACGTGCAGCCCCAGGCCATTGTCTGCGGCGTCCGGCCGGAGCAGCTTCGGCTGGCGGAGACGGGCATCCCGGCGGAGATGGGCGTTTTTGAGATGATGGGCAGCGCCGTGCATCTTCACATGAAGGCGCTGGGACAGGAGCTGGTGGTGGTGGTCCCCGCCACGGACGACGAGGGCAACTTCCGCCAGAGCGTCCCCGAGGGCGGCCATACCTTCCTGCAGCTCCACGGCAATTCCGTCCATCTTTTTGACCCGGAGACGGGGGTCAACCTGGAGTTTGCCCCGAAAAAGCCCGCGCAGCCTGCCGTCCCCGCGGAGCCGCAGCCGCAGCAGCCGCAGCAGCCGGAGACGTAAAAGCAACGAAAAGCGCCGTTCGTTTTCTTTGGAAGCGGGCGGCCTTTTTTATGACGGTTATCGTGAAAAAGGATGTAAACTGCGCAAAAAACCGATAACAGCGAAAATATTCGCTTAAAAAACGAAAAAAGCAGAAATTCGCACAAAATTTCGTCATTTGGCTATATTTACCCTTTCTTTTTTCAGAAAACTGTGGTATAAAAATGAAATAGGGGAACTGGAAGATCAGTGATATCATGGAACAGCGGAAGGGAAGTACTATGGGAAAATTTACAGTGCAGCAGCTCCGGTCTGGCTATAAGTTCAACCTGAAGGCCGGCAACGGACAGATCATCGCAACATCCACCGTTTATCTCACCATGGAGGCCTGCATCACGGCGATCCACAGCGTTCAGCGCTGCGCCAATTCGCCGGTGGAGGATCAGACGCTTCCTCATGGGGAGACCTTTGAAGCTCCGAAATACGAGCTGTATCACAACGACAAGGGAACAAAGTGCTTCCGTCTGCGGGACGAGCAGGGCAATATCGTGGCCTATTCCGAGGGCTACACCGCCAAGCGCTCCTGCAAGACCGGCATCCAGAGCGTTATGCTCAATGCGCCGGATGCGCCCATCATCACCGGCTGAGACCGGCAGCGTTTTTTCGATCTGTTCCGCCGCGGCAAGCGCCGCGGCGGTTTTTGTTTGCGGCGGCGCGGTTGACATTTGCCGGGGCCTGTAGTATAGTAAGCAGGAAAACTGCGTATGTTCAGAGAGGATATCATTATGGCGCGAACTGTGGCGAGGACCATCTATGAGGACTATCGGGAGGCCGTGATTTCCGGGGCGCTGCAGCCGGGGGCCATGCTGGGAGAGCAGCAGGTGGCAGATCGCTACGGGGCCAGCAAGATGCCCGTGCGGGAGGCCCTGCACCAGCTCTGTCAGGAGGGCTATCTGGTGAGCTATCCCCGCCGGGGCTATGTGGTCAGCAACATCACCGAGGAGGATTTTCGGGAGATCCAGCAGGTGCGCCTGCCGCTGGAGCTGCTGGCGGCGGAGCTGGCCATCCGGCAGGCCACGGAGCAGGAGCTGCGGGGGCTTTATGCCATCATCTCCCAGGGCACCGGCCCGGAGCACACGCTGGAGCAGGTCCACGCCTCCAACAGCAGCTTCCATCTAGAGCTGGCCCGGCTCTCCGGCAACAAGCGGCTTTATGCCAGTCTGGAGCATCTCATCGGGCAGGTGCGCCGGGCGGGCTATCGGTTTTATTCGCAGGCCGCGCTGGAGGAACGGCACTACCATCGGGACATTGCCGACGCCCTGCTGGCCCGGGACGAGGCGCGGGCCAAGGCGCTGCTGCGCCGGGATCTGGAGCTGACCTACTGACGGAGCACGCTGCGCCCGCCGGGCCTTCGGCGGGCTGAGCTTATAAGGAGGAGCCATGAAGAAGCATCGTTTCCTTTTGGGGCTGCTGAGCCTTTGTCTGGCGGCGCTGCTGTGCGGCTGCGGGCAGCAGCCGGAGCTGCCCAAGGCGACGGTGATCCCTTCGCCGGAGGAGCCGGAAACGCCGGAGGAGCCGGACGACCCCGCCTTGCCGGACGCGCCGGACGCGCCGGAGGAGGATCCGATCCTGCTTCAGGCCCGGGCCATTCTGGCGGAGATGACGGCGGAGCAGAAGCTGGGGCAGGTGTTTTTTGCCCGCCGGCCGGCGGGAGACGCCGCCGCCTTTCTGGAGCAGTATCCTCTGGGCGGCTATCTGCTGTTTCGCCGGGATCTGCAGGACGACCAGGGAAGCTGGCTGAGCCGGGAGGACTTTTTGGCCCAGATGGAAGCAGACCGGCAGGCGGCGGAGATCCCTTTGTTTTTCGGAACGGATGAGGAGGGCGGCACGGTGTGCCGGGTCAGCCAAAACCCGGAGCTGTTTGCAAAGCGCTTTTCCTCGCCCCGGAAGCTGTTTCAGCAGGGGGGAATGGACGCCGTTCGCCAGGACGCCGCCGATAAGAGCGCCGCGCTGCTGGCGCTGGGCATCAACATCAATTTTGCGCCGGTGGCGGATGTTTCCACCGACAAGGGCGATTTTATCTATGACCGGGCCTTCGGGCAGGACGCCCAGGCCACCGCAGACTATGTGACCGCCGTGGTGGAGGAGATGGAGCGCGCCGGCATCGGCTCCGTGCTCAAGCATTTTCCCGGCTACGGCAGCAACGGCGACACCCACACCGCCGTGGTCACCGACCGCCGCACCCGGGCGCAGCTGGAGGAATGCGATCTTGTGCCCTTTGCGGCGGGCATCGCGGCGGGGGCCACCGCCGTTTTGGTGAGCCACAATATCGTGGAATGTATGGACGATACGCTGCCTGCCTCGCTTTCGCCGGAGGTCCACCGGGTGCTGCGGGAGGAGCTGGGCTTTGACGGGCTGATCCTGACGGACGATCTGGCCATGGATGCGGTGAAGGAATATACGGAAAACGGCTCCGCCGCGGTGCTGGCGCTGCAGGCGGGCAACGATATGGTGGTCACCTCCGACCCGGCGGGAGATATCGCCGCCGTCCGGCAGGCGCTGGAGCAGGGGGAGCTGACCTGGGAGCAGCTCGAGACGGCCTGCCTGCGGGTGCTGCAGGCCAAGCTGAAGCTGGGGATCCTGTCTATGGAGCCGCAGGACAAAAACGAATAAAGCAAACGACGGAGACGCAGCGGTTCGTTTCCGTCGTTTTCGTCCGGCGGGGCAAGGCCCGCCCGGCGGACGCCGGCGGTGGGGAGCCTCCGGCGTTGAAATACATTTTAACAAAGCAAATGACCTGTGTCAATCGCATGACGCTGTTTTGGCAAGGTTTATGCCTTTTTGTGGGCGCCCTAAAATAGAAGCAGGGGTGATCCGAGTGAAAAAAGAGTATAAACCGCTTTATGAAAAGTTTGGCCTGAACGTGGTCTATTACCGCAAGCGGAAAAAGCTCACCCAGCTGCAGCTGGCGGAGCTTGCGGAGATCGACCGGAGCCATATCAGCGCCATCGAGCTGGGCAACGTGGGCGTGTCCTTCGACGTGATCTTCCGGCTGTGTGAGGTGCTGAAGATCCAGCCAAGAGATCTGTTTGATTTTCGGGACTGAGGGCGGCGCGGCCGCCCGAACAAAAAGCTCCGGCGGAAAGCCCTTGCGGGCTCCGCCGGAGCGCTTTTTTTGAAAGACGCTTACTGGCCCCACCAGGCATCGGGGGCGGGGGGTGCATCGTTGGGCAAAACGGCCTCGGCCGGCCGCCAGCCGATGAGGCTGTTGTAATAATTGGCCTGGGTGACGGTGGTGTAGGGCTCCAGCCAGATGTTCAGGATGCCCAGCGTCAGGCCGGAGAGCAGCAGCCAGCCAAAGAAGGACAGGCACAGGGTGAAATATTCGCCCTTATGTCCCCGCATCAGCTCCTTGCTCCGGCGGATGGCGTCCAGGGCGGAAAGCTCCGGATCGTCCAGCATCAGGAAGGTGGCCTGACTGTAGGCAAGGGCGGCGATGATGCCCGGAATGATCAGCAGAAAGCTCCAGAGCATCACGAAAAGGCCGGTGAGCAGATTGAGCACGAAAAAGCGCCAGAACTGGGAGAAGCAGCTGAACAGCTCCTCCGCGCCGCCGGTCTCCTCCTCCCGGGAGACCCGCAGACAGTAGCGGCAGTAGCCCACGGCCACGATGGACAGAAACAGATTGATCAGCACCGTCACCAGCGAGACGCCGGCGCCGGTGGTCTCCATGCGGACGGCCAGGGCCTCCTGCAGGCCGCCCAGGTTGCCGGTGCGGAAGGCGCTCCAATAGACCGGACCCTGGATCACCGCCGTGGGCAGCAGGTTGATCACCAGCATGAGCAGGGAAAGCAGATAGATCGTTGGGGATTTTTTTGCCATGGCGGCCTTGGCGTCCTGCTTCAGGGCGGGCCGGTCATAGGGCTGACGCATTTGAACCATAAAAAAGCTCCTTTCTCATTTTGCTTTATCGGATCGCGGGCAGCGTGCTGCCGCGGATCACTTGGCCCATTCGCCGGTGGCGGAGCACTTGAGGTAGGCGTTGATAAAGCCGTCCAGATCGCCGTCCATGACGGCGCCGATGTTGCCGTTTTCAAAGCCGGTGCGATGGTCCTTCACCAGGGTATAGGGCATGAAAACATAGGAGCGGATCTGGCTGCCCCATTCGATCTTCATCTGAACGCCCTTGATGTCCTCGATCTTGTCCAGATGCTCCCGCTGCTTGATCTCCATCAGGCGGGATTTCAGCATCTTCATGGCCGTGGCCCGGTTCTGGATCTGGCTCCGCTCCGTCTGGCAGGCGACCACCACGCCGGAGGGGATATGGGTGATGCGGATGGCGGATTCCGTCTTGTTCACGTGCTGTCCGCCTGCGCCGGAGGAACGGTAGGTGTCCACCTTCAGATCCTCGGGGCGGATGTCGATGTCCACATCGTCGGGCATCTCGGGCATGACCTCCAGAGCGGCAAAGCTGGTCTGCCGGCGGCCGGAGGCGTCGAAGGGGGAGACCCGCACCAGCCGGTGCACGCCGTTTTCGCTTTTGAGATAGCCATAGGCGTTTTCGCCCTCGATGAGCATTTCCGCGCTCTTCAGGCCGGCGTCCTCGCCGTCCAGCTCGTCCAGCATCTTCCATTTGAAGCCCTTGGCGTCGGCCCAGTGCTGATACATCCGCACCAGCATCTGCGTCCAGTCCATGGCCTCGGTCCCGCCGGCGCCGGCGTGGAAGCTGAGGATGGCGTTGTTGGCGTCGTATTCGCCGGAGAGCAGGGTGGTCAGCGTCTGACGCTCCAGCTCGGCCTCCGTGCGCTTAAAGCCCTCCTGCACCTCGGGAAAGAGGCTCTCGTCCTCCATCTCCTCCGCCATCTCGATGGTGGTGACCACGTCCTCATACATGGTGGTCAGGGCGGCATAGTGGGCGGCCTTGTCCTTCAGCTGCTTGATGCGCTGCAGCACCTTCTGGCTGTTGGCCGGATCGTCCCAGAAGCCGGGCTCCGCCGACTGCTTTTCCAGGGCGGCGATCTCCTCCTGCCCCTTGTCCAGATCCAGCGCCTGGCGCAGATCGGCAAGCCTGGGCTTCATATTGTTCAGCTTGAAACGGATATCATCATAAATAAGCATTGCAAATCCCTCCAATCTGCAGTATAGCATACCGCCCGCCCCTGCGCAAGGGCGAAAAGAAAAGAAAGCGGGCGCTTTTCGGGCTTCAGAAATTGAATTTCTGCAGGACTGCGCCCTGCTGGTCGGTGGCGGCGCAGCCCAGCTGGATCAGGGAATAGCAGCCCTGGTGGAAATAAAACCGGGGGGCCGCCTCCATGGGCAGACCCAGAAGATAGGTCACGGCGAAGCAAAGGGGGCCGTTGTGGGCGAAGATGGCGCAGTCCTCCCCCTTGGCCACGATGGCGTCCAGCGCACGGGCCACCCGGGGCGCAAGGCCCGTGTCGTAGGGCTCGCCCTCCAGGGGCGGGGTGTGGACCCAGTCTGCCAGCAGCCGCTCCAGATAATCCGGCATCTTCTGGCGGATCTCCGCCACGGAGAGCGGCTCCAGAAGCCCCATGTCCTGCTCCTGCAGGTCAGATACCATCACCCGGGGCACCTCCTCCCGGCCGGAAAGGGCGATGCGGCAGGTGTCGGCGGCCCGCTGCAGCGGGCTGTAATAGGCGGCGGCAAGGGGGACGTCCTGCAGCTTTTGGCCCACCTGGGCGGCCTGCTGCCGGCCCAGAGCGGTGAGGGGAAGGTCGCTGCGGCCATACCAGAGGTCCTTTACGTTGCCCTCGGACTGGCCGTGGCGGATCAGATAAAGCTTCATAAGGCGTTACTCCTTTATTAAATAAGAGCGGGATCAGTTCATGGAGGCGGCGAGGGTCTTGTCTGCCGCCGCCTGCACCCGCCGGGCCAGCAGCGGATCGCGGGAAAGGGTCGGATCCTGGGCGAGAAGCGCCTCGGCGCTCTGCCGGGCGGCCTCCAGAACATTCAGGTCGGCGGCCAGATCTGCGATCTGAAAGGTGGGCAGGCCGTGCTGCCGGCTGCCGAAAAAGTCGCCGGGGCCCCGTAGGCGCAGGTCCTCCTGGGCGATCTGAAAGCCGTCGTTGGTGCGGCAGAGGACAGAAAGGCGCTGCCGGGCGGTCTCGCCGCCTTCGCCGCACATGAGAAAGCAATAGCTCTGGCGGCTGCCCCGGCCCACCCGGCCCCGCAGCTGGTGCAGCTGGCTCAGGCCGAAGAGATCGGCGTTTTCCACGATCATCAGCGTGGCGTTTGGCACGTTGACCCCCACCTCCACCACCGTGGTACACACCAGAACGTCCAGCTCCCGCCGGAGAAAGGCCTCCATCACCGCGTCCTTTTCCGCGGTCTTCATGCGGCCGTGGAGCAGCCCCGCCCGCAGCCCGGGCAGCTGCCGGCGCAGCCGGTCCAGATAAGCGGCGGCCGCCTGCTTCTCCTGGGGGGAAGCGCCCTCCGGCTCCTCGATCAGGGGGCAGACGATATAGGTCTGCCCGCCCTCTGCCGCCTGCCGCCGGAGAAAGCCGTAAAGCTCCTGCCGCCGGTCCTCCGTCAGGGCAAAGGTGCGGACGGGCTGACGCCCCGGGGGCAGCTGGTCCAGAACGGAAACGTCCAGATCGCCGTAAAGGATCAGCGTCAGCGTCCGGGGGATGGGCGTGGCAGACATGGCCAGCAGATGCGCGCCGCCGGAGCTTCGGCCCAGGGCCGCCCGCTGGCGCACGCCGAAGCGGTGCTGCTCGTCTACCACCGTCAGGGCGGCGCGGGGCAGGGAGACCCCGCTCTGGATCAGGGCATGGGTGCCGCAGAGCACCAGCGGCCCGTCCTCCTGCGCCAGCGAAAGGATCCGCCGCCGCTCGGGCGCGGAGGTGCTGCCGCAGAGCAGCTCCACCGGGATGGCAAAGGGGGAGAGCAGCTGCCGGAGGGTCTGCATATGCTGCCGGGCCAAAAGCTCCGTTGGGGCCATGATCGCGGCCTGAAGACCGTTTTGGCAGGCCAGCCAGGCGCAGGCCGCCGCCACCAGCGTCTTGCCGGAGCCTACGTCGCCCTGCAGCAGCCGGTTCATCCGGCGGCCGGAGCAGAGATCGGCGAAGCATTGGGCCGTGGCCCGCCGCTGGGCATCGGTGGGGGAAAAGGGCAGGCTGCGGAAAAAATCCTCCGGGTCGCGCCGGGCCAGCACCGCGCCGGGGGCGCGGACGGCCTCCTGCTTAAGACGCTGCCCCGCCAGACAGAAAAGGAACAGCTCTTCAAAGATCAGCCGCCGCCGGGCCTGGCGCACGTCCTCCGGCGCGGCGGGGAAGTGGATGCCCGAAAAGGCCTGCTCCGGGGAGCAGAGCCGGTATTTTTCCACCAGCGCCCGGGGCAGCGGTTCCAGAAAATGCCCCGAGGCCCGCTCCAGCGCCTCCGCCATCCAGCGGCGCAGCTGGTTTTGGCTCAGCTCGCCGGGGTGGGGATAGATGGGCAGCAGCCGGCCCGCCAGACGCTGCGCGCCGAAGCGCTCGTAGCTGGGGTTGACCATGCCGAAGGCGCGGCCCACCCGCTCCGGCCGGCCGAAAAAGATATATTCCTGCCCGACCTCCAGGCGGAGATGGGGCTGGTTGAAAAAGGTCAGCAGCAGGACGCCCGTCTCGTCTGCCGCCCGGGCCCGGGTCATGGGTCGGCCTCCGGGCAGACGGGAGCTTACCGGCGGCTCCGTCAGCATGGCGCGGACGCACACCGCCGCCCCCTCCTGCAGCTGCGCTATGGGGCAGAAGCGCCGCCGGTCCTCATAGTCCCGGGGGAAATAGCCCAGCAGATCCTCCACGGAAAAAAGGCCCAGCCGGTTCAGCTGCGCCAGACGCCGGGGCCCCACGCCGGACAGGGCGGAAAGCGGCCCCGCGAAAAGCTCCTCCGTCATACCCTGGGCCGGTAGAGAGAGATCACCAGGCCAAGAACCTGACAGTGGGAGCCGTCGATGGGATCGAAGGCCGGGTTTTCCGGCAGCAGCCAGACGCCGTCCTTGGCCAGACGCAGCCGCTTTACCGTGGCCTCGTCCTCCAGAAGGGCCACCACGATCTGCCCGGAGAGGGCCGTGTTCTGTCGGCGGACCAGGACGATATCGCCGTCTAAAATGCCGGCCCCCACCATGCTCTCTCCCCGGACCTGCAGGGCAAACATCTCGCCCTGCTCCGGCCCATCGTAGGGGACGAAGCCCAGGGTGTCCTCCTGGGCCAGGATGGGCAGGCCCGCCGTTACCGTGCCCAAAACGGGAACGCTGCGGAAGGAAGCGCCGCTGGCGCCCTTGACGGAGAGGGCGCGGGTCTTGTGGTCGCTTTTTTCCAGATAGCCGCCCTCCTGCAGGATCTTCAGGTGGCTGTGGACCGTGGAGGGGGAGCGCAGGCCCACGGCGTCGCAGATCTCCCGCACGGTGGGAGGATAGCCGTTGGCCCGGGTGGAATCCGTCACAAACTCCAGAATGCGCTGCCGCATGGGACTGAGCTGTTTCATACAAAGCACCTCGCAGGGATTTTCCTGTTTTTTTAATAGTATAGCACAGCCGCTCCCAAAAAGCAAACATTTGTTTGACAAATTGCAGACGGCGGCAGGGAAGGGCGCGGGCTTCCCGCTTTTCGGGCATTTCCCGGGGAAAATGGCGAAAAAATCGGAAAAAACCGGGAAAAAAGGCTTGACTTTCGTCCCGGAGGATGCTATGCTGATAAAGCGCCTGAAAGGGCGTATTATGCCTGTATGTCGTGATACAGGCAGCGAGGAAGCCGGAGATTGCCGCCGCAGGCGGGTAACTTCGGTGGAGTAAGTCCGACAATCGGGCGGCACAGAAAGCTGCGTTCCTATCGTCCTGCTTCACAGGCAGGCCGGAACGGAGGTCATGCCCTTGCGGCAAGACAATAGGAATGCTGAAGACGCGCGAACGTTCCCCGCAAGCTGCGGAACTGCCGGTCAGGGATCGGTAAGCCCGGTGGGAACCAATTTGCGCCTTAACGCCGGACGGATGTTTGTATCGCCGGTTTCATTTATTGGAGCATGACGATACACACGGATGCGTGGCGAGCTTTCGGCCGTACAATGTCACCTCACGAGAAAAACATTGTATGAAAAAGGAGAACCAACCATGGCAGACATGCAGAACATGCGGATCAGACTGAAGGCCTATGACCACACCGTCATCGACCAGGCCGCCGCCAAGATCGTTGAGACCGCCAAGCGCTCCGGCGCCGAGGTCTCCGGCCCCATCCCCCTGCCCACCGACAAGAAGGTGGTCACCATCCTGCGCGCCGTCCATAAGTATAAGGACAGCCGCGAGCAGTTTGAGCGCCGCACCCACAAGCGCCTGATCGACATCAAGAACCCCGCCCAGAAGACCGTGGAGGCCCTGATGAACCTGGACCTGCCCGCCGGCGTGGAGATCGAGATCAAGCTGTAAGCCCCGAGCGCATCTTATTATTTAAGTCAGCACCCTTGCTTCGCGAGAAGCAGGTTATGTTGAGAAGCGAAGGCGGAGTACCGTTACTGCTCCGTACTACTGACCAACCACTAACTGCAAGGAGGAAATAACGTGCAGAAAGCAATCATCGGAAAGAAAGTCGGCATGACCCAGATCTTTGACGAAAAGGGCAATGTGATCCCCGTTACCGTCATCGAGGCCGGCCCCTGCACCGTGGTGCAGAAGAAGACTGTGGAAAACGACGGCTATGCTTCCGTCCAGCTGGGCTTTGAGGACCTGGCGGACAAGAAGACCACCAAGCCCCAGAAGGGCCACTTTGAAAAGGCCGGCGTTTCCGCCAAGAAGATCCTGAAGGAATTCCGCCTGGAGAAGGCGGCCGAGATGAACGTCGGCGACGTGGTCAAGGCGGATGTTTTTGCCGCCGGCGACAAGATCGACGTCATCGGCACCAGCAAGGGCAAGGGCTATGCCGGCGTGGTCAAGCGCTGGAACGCCCATGTTCAGTGCCATTCTCACGGCGTCGGCCCGGTCCACCGCAGCGTGGGCTCCATGGGCGCCAACACCGACCCCTCCCGCGTCATGCCCGGCAAGAAGATGGCCGGTCATCTGGGCGCAGAGCAGGTCACCGTCCAGAACCTGGAAGTGGTGAAGGTGGACGCCGAGGCCAACATGATCGCCATCCGCGGCGCCGTCCCCGGCCCCAAGGGCTCTGTGGTCTTTCTCAAGAACACTGTGAAGAACATCAAGGTCAAGCATGCCGATACCGGCATCAGCAAGAACCCGCAGAAGGCTTCCGGACGCAATCCGCAGAAGGCCTCTGCAAGAAGCTAATGGGGAGGAGGAAAAACAATGCCTAAGACTAACGTAGTAGATATGACCGGCAAGATCGTCGGTGAGATCGAGCTGAAGGACAGCGTGTTCGGCGTGGAGCCCAACATGGCCGTTGTTCATGCCGATGTGAAGTGCTACCTGGCCAATCAGCGTCACGGCACCCAGAGCACGCTGACCCGCGCCGAGGTTTCCGGCGGCGGCAGAAAGCCCCGTCGTCAGAAGGGCTCCGGCTGCGCCCGTCAGGGCTCGACCCGCGCTCCCCAGTGGACGCACGGCGGCATCGCCCTGGGCCCCAAGCCCCGGGATTACAGCTACAGCCTGAACCGCAAGGCCAAGAAGCTGGCCATCGTCAGCGCCCTCAGCGCCAAGACCGCCGCCGGCGATCTGATCGTTGTGGACAATATCGCGCTGGGCGAGGTCAAGACCCGCAGCATGGTCCAGTTCCTGAAGGCCGTCGGCGCCGAGGGCAAGGCCCTGGTCATGACCAACAATGTGGAAAAGAACGTGGTCCTCTCCGCCCGCAATATCCCCGGCGTGCAGACCACCTTCTCCGGCGTGTTCTGCGTCTATGACATCCTGAAGGCTGACAAGCTGGTCTTTGACAAGGCCGCTGTGGAAAAGATCCAGGAGGTATACGCCAAATGAAAACCGCTTACGATATCATCAAGCGCCCGGTGATCACCGAGAAGTCCATGGAAGCCGTGGGCGACAAGAAGTATGTCTTTGAGGTGGCGCTGGACGCCAATAAGGTGGAGATCCGCAAGGCCATCGAGGAGATCTTCGGCGTGAAGGTCCTCAGCGTCAACACCATCCGTGTGGCCGGCAAAAACGTCCGCGGCCGCACCGGCCGCTCCGGCCGCAAGCCCGAGCGGAAAAAGGCGATCATCCGTCTGACGGAGGATTCCAAGACCATCGAGCTGTTCGAGGGCATGGTCTGATCCCCGGGGGAACGAGCTCCCCTGCAGACGAGAGCGCGAAAGCGCTTCCGATCGCGCAGCGCCCCGCGCTGCCGAAGGTATGCCGCGGCATGAGACGCGGCGCAAAACGAAAACGAAATAAGGAGTGAATCACCTATGGCGATCAAAACCTTTAAGCCCACGACGCCGTCCCGCCGTCAGATGACGGTGACCGACTACCGTGGACTGAGCAAGGTCAAGCCTGAGAAGAGCCTGCTGGAGCCGCTGAAGAAAAACGCCGGCCGCAACAGCTATGGCCGCATCACCGTCCGTCACCACGGCGGCGGCAACAAGCAGAAATACCGCATCATCGATTTCAAGCGCGAGAAGCTGGATATGCCCGCCACCGTGCTGACCATCGAATACGATCCCAACCGTACCGCGCACATCGCCCTGGTCCGGTATGAGGACGGCGAGAAGCGCTACATCCTGGCCCCCTACGGTCTGAATGTGGGCGACGTGATCGTTTCCGGCGAGGGCGCCGACATCAAGCCCGGCAACTGCCTGCCCATCGCCAACATCCCCCTGGGTACCATGATCCACAACATCGAGCTGATCCCCGGCCGCGGCGGCCAGCTGGTCCGCACTGCGGGCGGCGCCGCGCAGCTGATGGCCAAGGAAGGCGCTTCCGCGCAGGTGCGTCTGCCCTCCGGCGAGGTCCGCTACATCAAGATGGGCTGCCGCGCCACCATCGGCCAGGTTGGCAACATCGATCAGAGCAATGTGAATCGCGGTAAGGCCGGTAAGACCCGCCACATGGGCGTTCGTCCCACCGTCCGCGGCTCTGTCATGAACCCCTGCGATCACCCCCACGGCGGCGGCGAGGGCAAGGCCCCCATTGGCCGTCCCGGCCCTGTGACCCCCTGGGGCAAGCCCGCGCTGGGTTACAAGACCCGCAAGAAGAATCATCGTACCGACAAGCAGATCGTCAAGCGTCGTAACGGTAAATAATTGAAAGGAGCACAATTTTATGGGCAGAAGTGTGAAAAAGGGCCCCTTTGTGGCTCCCGAGCTGCTGAAAAGGGTCCATCAGCTGAATGAAGCTGGTGAAAAGAAGGTCCTGAAGACCTGGTCCCGCGCCTCCACCATTTTCCCGGAGTTCGTGGGCCACACCATCGCCGTCCATGACGGCAGAAAGCATATCCCCGTGTATGTCACCGAGGATATGGTCGGACACAAGCTGGGCGAGTTTGCTCCCACGCGTACCTTCCGGGGTCACGCCGGCAGCAAGACCGGTAAATAAGGGGAGGTAAAGTCAACATGGAAGCGAAAGCATCTGTCAAGTTCGTTCGCATGTCTCCCCGCAAGGTGAAGATCGTCTGCGATCTGATCCGGGATAAGGACGTGGCTACGGCCGCCGCCATCCTGATGAACACCCGCAAGGCCGCCAGCGAGCCGCTGATGAAGCTGCTCAAGAGCTGCGCCGCCAATGCGGAAAACAACTTCGAGATGGATCCCGAGAAGCTGTATGTGGCCAAGATCTGGTGCTGCCCCGGCCCCATTCTCAAGAGAATGATGCCCCGGGCCCGCGGCGGAGCTGCCGGCATTAAGAAGAGAACCTGCCACATCAACATGGTTCTCGCCGAGAAAGAATAAGTCAGGAGGGAAACTATGGGCCAGAAAGTCAATCCCCACGGCCTGCGCGTGGGCGTTATCAATGGATGGGACTCCCGTTGGTTTGCCAAAGACGAACTCGTCGGCGACCTGCTGGTGGAGGACAACAAGATCCGCAATTATCTGAAGACCAACCTGTATCAGGCTGGCATCCCCCGCATCGAGATCGAGCGCGACAGCGCCAAGGTCCGCATCTTTATCCACTGCGCCAAGCCCGGCATGATCGTCGGCAAGGGCGGCGCGGAGATCGAAAAGCTCCAGGAGACCGTCTCCAAGATGATCGGCAAGCCTGTGGCCATCTCCATCGTGGAAGTCCGCTCCCCCGATCTGAACGCGCAGCTGGTGGCGGAAAACATCGCCGCGCAGATCGAAAAGCGTATCTCTCACCGCCGCGCCATGAAGATGGCCATGCAGCGCGCCATGAAGCTGGGCGCCAAGGGCATCAAGTGCAACTGCGCCGGCCGTCTGGGCGGCCGCGAGATCGCGGGCGTTGAGCATTATCACGAGGGCACCATCCCCCTGCAGACCCTCCGTGCCGATATCGACTACGGCTTTGCCGAGGCGAAGACCACCTACGGCCGCATCGGCGTGAAGGTCTGGCTGTATAAGGGCGAAGTCCTCACCGGCGGCCCCCGCTCCACTCCCGTGGAAGCACCCCGCCGGGACCGCCGCGACCGCCGCGATGGCGATCGCCGGGATCGCCGTGACCGCCGCGAAGGCGGCGAGCGTCGTGAGCGCCGCGATGGCGGCCGCTTTGGCGAGCGCAAGCAGTTCTCTGCGGGCCCCCGGGGTCCCCAGGGCCGTCCCTATCAGCGGCCCGCCGCTCCTGCGGCTGCCCCCGCTGAGGCTCCCAAGACGGAAGGAGGAGCAAACTAATGTTAATGCCTAAGAGAGTCAAATACCGCAGAGTGCAGCGCGGCCGCATGAAGGGCAAAGCCACCCGCGGCAACGTTGTCAACTACGGTGAGTTTGGTCTGGTGGCCACCGAGCCCGCGTGGATCACCAGCAACCAGATCGAGGCGGCCCGTGTGGCGATGACCCGTTACACCAAGCGCGGCGGCCAGGTCTGGATCAAGATCTTCCCCGACAAGCCCGTCACCGAAAAGCCCGCCGAGACCCGCATGGGCTCCGGTAAAGGCTCCCCCGAATACTGGGTGGCCGTGGTCAAGCCCGGCCGCGTCATGTTCGAGATCGCCGGCGTCGGAGAAGAAGCCGCAAGAGAAGCCCTGCGTCTCGCCAGCTACAAGCTGCCCGTCAAGTGCAAGATTGTCAAGCGCGAGGACGCCGTGACCGAGAATGGTGGTGAAGCGTAATGAAGATCAAAGAAGTTCGTGAGATGTCTCAGGAGCAGCTGAACGCCAAGCTGCTGGAGCTGAAGAAGGACCTGTTCAACCTGCGTCTTCAGCACGCCACCAATCAGCTGGAAAACCCCGGCCGTCTTGCCGAAGTCAAGCACGACATCGCCCGGGTCAAGACTGTGCTGCGCGAGCTCGAGCTCGCCGCCAAGTAAGCGGTAAGGAGGAACAAACGATGAGTGAAAGAGCTTTCCGCAAAACGAGGGTCGGCATGGTCGTTTCTGACAAGATGGATAAGACCGTCGTGGTTGCGATCGAAGACAGAGTCCAGCATCCGCTCTACAAGAAGACCGTGAAGAGCACCTATAAACTCAAGGCACACGATGAGAACAACGAGTGCGGCGTGGGCGACAAGGTCCGCGTGATGGAGACCCGTCCCCTGTCCCGCGACAAGAGATGGCGCGTCGTTGAGATCGTCGAAAAAGCGAAATAAGGAGGGACCGTCATGGTACAAGCTGAAACTTACCTGCGCGTGGCTGACAATACCGGCGCAAAAGAACTCAAGTGCATCCGTGTCCTGGGCGGCTCCACCCGCAGATACGGCAATATCGGCGACGTGGTCGTCGCCTCCGTGCGCAAGGCCGCGCCCGGCGGTCAGGTGAAGAAGGGCGACGTGGTCAAGGCCGTCATCGTCCGCACCCGCAAGGGCCTGCGCCGCAACGATGGCAGCTATGTCCGCTTCGACGAGAACGCCGCCGTCATCATCAAGGACGACAAGACCCCCCAGGGCACCCGTATCTTTGGACCGGTTGCCCGCGAGCTGCGTGAGAGAGACTATACCAAGATCCTCTCCCTGGCTCCCGAAGTACTGTAAGGAGGACGCTGATTTATGAACACATTGCATGTGAAGACCGGCGACACCGTAGTGGTACTTTCCGGCAAGGATAAGGGCAAGCAGGGCAAGATCATCTCTGCATCTCCCAAAAAGGGCACCGTCCTCGTGGAAGGCGTTGCCATTACCGCCCATCATCAGAAGCCCCGCAAGCAGGGCGAGACCGGCGGCATCGTCGAGAGAGAAACCCCCATCCGCGCCTGCAAAGTCATGCGCGTGTGCCCCAAGTGCGGCAAACCCACCCGCCCCGCCCACAAGCTCGCCGACGGCAAGAAAGTCACCGTCTGCAAGAAGTGCGGCGCTGAGATCTAAGGAAAAGGAGGAAGTAAAGCATGGCTAAGGAAAAGAAAGTCGAAGGACCCGTCAAGCCGGAAGGTTACGTCCCCCGTCTGAAGGTCAAATATACCGAGGAGATCGCCCCCGCTCTGATGAAGAAGTTTGAATATCAGAGCGTCATGCAGATCCCCAAGATGGAAAAGATCACCGTGAACTGCGGCTGCGGCGAAGCCCGCGACAACGCCAAGGTCATCGACGCCGTTGTGGCCGACCTGACCAAGATCACCGGCCAGAAGCCCGTGGTCACCAAGGCCCGCAAGAGCGTCGCCAACTTCAAGCTCCGTGAGGGCATGAACATCGGCGCCAAGGTCACCCTGCGCGGCGAGCGTATGTGGGAGTTCATGGACCGTCTGTTCTCCATCGCCCTGCCCCGCGTCCGCGACTTCCGCGGCATCAACCCCAACGGCTTTGACGGCCGCGGCAACTATGCCATGGGCGTCAAGGAGCAGCTGATCTTCCCGGAGATCGATTACGATAAGATCGACAAGATCCGCGGCATGGACATCGTGTTCACCACCACCGCCACCACGGATGAGGAAGCCCGCGAGCTGCTCACCCTGCTGGGCGCTCCGTTTTCTAAGTAAGGGGGTAAAGTATGGCTAAGAAATCTATGATCCTGAAGCAGCAGCGCGGCGGCAAGTTCTCCACCCGTAACTACAACCGCTGCAAGATCTGCGGCAGACCCCACGCTTACCTGCGCGATTTCGGCGTTTGCCGTATCTGCTTCCGGGAGCTGGCTTACAAGGGCCAGATCCCCGGCGTTCGGAAGGCTTCCTGGTAAATCTGGGCGTATACGGCAGAACGCCCGGGGCGCCGTACCTTCGTACTGTCACCCCGTTCGTTCTTTGTCTCCGCCGCAGATTTCCGCAGGAATCCTGCGGTTTGGAATGAGAACGGGCGAACAGGCTCCGTTCGCTCCCTGCCGCAGACGCAAACGCACGGCCCCGCAAGGGCGGGGCGCGCCCCCGGGCGCAAAGCAATGTTTCCCAACAGCGCGGAAGCGCTGAAGAATAGTGGGGAGGGCCGCGGCGCAATCAAACCCCGGCAGCCGTCCAATCGGACCGTCCGACGGGCCGGCTCCCGCCGTTGAAACACCGCAAATCCCAGCCGCTCCCTAACTTCTGTAAGGAGGAAGAACAAATGCACATCACAGACCCCATCGCGGATATGCTGACCCGTATCCGCAACGCCGGTTCTGCTCGCCACGCCACCGTGGAAGTTCCGGCCTCCGGCATGAAAAAGGCGATCGCCCAGATCCTGCTGGATGAAGGCTATATCAAGGCCTTCGAAGTGATCGAGGAGGGTGTCCAGGGCACCATCAAGATCACCCTGAAGTACAATGCCAACAAGGAAAAGGCCATTTCCGGCCTGCGCCGCGTCAGCAAGCCCGGTCTGCGGGTCTATGCCGGCGCCGATGAGCTGCCCCGCGTCCTGAAGGGCCTGGGCGTGGCCATCGTTTCCACCAGCAAGGGCATCATGACCGACAAGAAAGCGCGCGAGCTGCATGTTGGCGGCGAAGTCCTGGCTTTCATTTGGTAAGGAGGTAAGAAGCTATGTCTCGAATCGGCAGAATGCCCATTACCGTCCCCGCCGGCGTTGAAGTCAAGATCGAAGGCGTCAACAAGGTGACTGTAAAGGGCCCCAAGGGCGAGACCACTCAGGTCCTGCACCCGGATATGATCCTTGAGATGGAGGGCAATGTCATCCATGTCAAGCGCCCCAGCGAAGATAAACTGCACAAGTCGCTCCACGGCCTGACCCGCACCCTGCTCCACAACATGATCGTCGGCGTGACCGAGGGTTATAAGAAGGAGCTGGAGGTCCAGGGCGTTGGTTATCGTGTTGCCAAGGAAGGCACCAACCTGGTCATGAACATCGGTTATTCCCATCAGGTGATCATGCCCGAGAAGCCCGGCATCACCATCGAAGTCCCCGCCCCCAACAAGATCGTCATCAACGGGATCGACAAGCAGATCGTCGGCCAGTTTGCCGCCGAGGTCCGCGAGAAGAGACCGCCCGAGCCTTACAAGGGCAAGGGTATCCGCTATGCTGGTGAGTTTGTCCGCCGTAAAGAGGGCAAGACCGGCGCCAAGAAGAAATAAGGGAGGTGCGCTTCAATGGTTAAAAAGTTTGATTCCAATGCTCAGAGACTCAAGAGACACAAGAGAGTGCGCGCCCACATCTCCGGCACCGCCCAGCGGCCCCGTCTGGATGTTTTCCGCAGCGCAAAGAACATTTATGCTCAGGTCATCGACGATGTGGCCGGCGTGACCCTCGCTTCCGCCGCCAGCAACGAGAAGGACTTCGGCATCTACGGCGGCAACGTGGAGGCTGCCAAGAAGGTCGGCGCCCTGGTCGCCGAACGCGCAAAAGCCAAGGGCATCGAAGAAGTGGTCTTTGACCGCGGCGGCTATCTTTACCACGGCCGCGTGGAAGCTCTGGCAGAAGCCGCCCGCGAAGGCGGACTGAAGTTTTAAGGGAGGACATAGACTATGGCTAAATTGATCGACGCCAACACCCTGGAACTGAGTGAAAAGGTCGTAGCCCTGAACCGCGTCAGCAAGACCGTCAAGGGCGGCCGCGTCATGAAGTTCTCCGCACTCGTGGTGGTTGGCAATGGCAACGGTATCGTTGGGTTCGGCCTGGGCAAGTCCTCTGAAGTCCCCGACGCCATCCGCAAGGGCATCGAAGACGCCAAGAAGAATCTGGTTCAGATCTCTCTCACCGGCACCACGATCCCCCACGAGGTCATCGGCAAGTTCGGCGCTGGCCGCGTGCTGCTGAAGCCCGCCGCCCCCGGTACCGGCGTGATCGCCGGCGGCTCTGTCCGCGCCGTGGTGGAAATGGCCGGCATCCGTGATATCCGCACCAAGTGCCTGCGCTCCAACAACCCCCAGAACGTGGTCTCCGCCACGATGGAGGGCCTGAAGTCCCTGCGCGATGCGCAGCAGGTGGCCGTGGTCCGCGGCAAAGACGTCGGCGAGCTGTAAGGAGGGACCACCATGAAGACTTATAAGATCACCCTGGTGAAGAGCCTGAACGGCCGCTTCAAAAAGCATATCGCAACCGCCGCCTCTCTGGGCCTGAACAAGATCGGCGATACCACCGTCCAGCCCGACAACGAGATGACCCGCGGCAAGATCAACCAGATCAATTATCTGATCCGCGTTGAAGAAATGAACTAAGGAGGTTACCGGAATATGAAACTGCATGATTTACAGCCCGCTCCCGGTAGCACCACCATCGGCAAGCGCAAGGGCCGCGGCATTGGCTCCGGCAACGGCAAGACTGCCGGCCGCGGACATAAGGGTCAGTGGGCCCGGTCCGGCGGCGGCGTCCGTCCCGGCTTTGAGGGCGGCCAGATGCCCCTCACCCGCCGCCTGCCCAAGCGTGGCTTCCACAATAACTTTGCCAAGAGCTACGCCACCGTCAACGTTGGCAAGCTGAACGCTCTGGAGGACGGCGCCGAGGTCACCTTCGAGACCCTGCTGGCAAAAGGCATGGTCGCCAAGAAGTACGACGGCGTCCGCATCCTGGGCAATGGCGAGCTGCAGAAGAAGCTGGTGGTCAAGGCTGCCGGCATCACTGCCGCCGCAAAGGAAAAGATCGAAGCCGCGGGAGGAAAGGCGGAGGTGATCTGAAGTGATCCAGACGATCAGAAACGCGTGGAAGATCCCGGAGCTGCGTAAAAAGCTGACCTTCGTCCTCTTCGCCATCGTAGTCTATCGCTTCGGTCATGCGATCTATGTCCCCTTCGTGGACAGCGCCGCACTGTATACCGCCTTCCAGGCGCAGACGGCCGGCAGCCTGCTGGGATACTTCAACGTGCTCTCCGGCGGCGGCCTGGCAACGGCCTCGATCTTCGCACTGAGCATCTATCCCTATATCAACAGCTCCATCATCATCCAGCTGCTGCAGGTGGCCATCCCGGCCCTGGAGCGCATGGCCAAGGAAGAGGGCGAGGAGGGCAAGAAAAAGCTGCAGCGGATCACCCGCTTCACCACCCTTGCCCTGTCCATCATCATGGCCATCACCTACCGGATGATGCTGAGCCAGTATGACGGCGTTATGACCCGCACCGGCACCTGGGCCTCCATCGTGATCGTGTGCACCTTCGTTGCCGGCTCCATGTTCACCATGTGGCTGGGCGACCAGATCACGGAAAAGGGTATCGGCAACGGTATCTCCATGATCCTGCTGGTGGGCATCGTGTCTCAGGGCTTCAACGCCATCACCACCCTGTTTACCCTTCCCTGGTGGGCAGCCATCGTGATCGTGGCGCTGTGCCTTGCCATCGTGGCCTTCATCGTCTATATCACCGACGCGGAGCGCCGCATCCCCGTCCAGTACGCCAAGCGCGTGGTGGGCCGGAAGCAGTATGGCGGCCAGAGCTCCAACCTGCCCATGAAGGTGAACATGGCCGGCGTTATGCCCGTCATCTTCGCCTCCACCATCTGCGGCGTCCCGGGGACCATCGTGAGCTTCACGCAGCCCAAGGAGGGCGGCTTCTGGTATAACATGGTCCATCCCGATGGCAGCGGCGGCTGGTTCAGCCAGGGCGCTCCCGTTTATATCATCATTTACGTCCTGCTGATCTTCGCCTTTGCTTACTTCTATTCCGCCATCCAGTTCAACCCCATCGAGGTGGCGAACAACCTGAAGAAGAACGGCGGCTTCATCCCCGGCTTCCGTCCGGGCAAGCCCACCTCTGACTTCATTGCCAAGGTGCTGAACAAGATCACCATGATGGGCGCCATCTTCCTGGCCATCCTGGCCGGCCTGCCCCTGGTCCTCTCCAATATCCAGAGCCTGGGCGGCCTGGCCATCGGCGGAACCTCCACCCTGATCATGGTGGGCGTCGCGCTGGAGACGGCCCGCGCCATCGAGGGCGAGATGATGATGCGTCATTACAAGGGCTTCCTGGAATAAGAGAAGGAAGGCTGCTGTATGAAGCTGATTTTGCTGGGCGCCCCCGGAGCGGGGAAAGGCACACAAGCAGAGTTCATTCAAGCCGCGCTGAAGGTGCCCGTGATCTCCACGGGCAACCTTCTGCGCGAGGCCGTGGCACAGGGGACGCCCCTGGGCCTGAAGGCCAAGGAATACATGACCAGCGGCCGGCTGGTCCCCGATGAGATCATCATTGCGCTGGTGCGGGAAAAGCTGGCCAGCCACGACTGCGAGCAGGGCGTCATCCTTGACGGCTTCCCCCGCACCGTGGCCCAGGCGGAGGCGCTGGATACCTTTGCCGCGCCCGACGCCGTAGTGTCGCTGGAGGTACCGGACGAGGTCATCGTCAGGCGCATGACCGGCCGCCGCACCTGCCCCAAGTGCGGCAGCACCTACCACGTGGAGCATCATCCGTCCCGGGTGGAAGGCGTCTGCGACAAATGCGGGGAAACGCTGGGCATCCGCCACGACGACGACCCCGAGGTGGTGCTCCAGCGGCTGGAGATCTATCATGACCAGACCGAACCGGTGAAGCACCACTACGACGCGCTGAACAAGCTGCGCCAGGTGGAGGGCGTCGGCACGGTGGAGGAGATCCGGCAGCGGATCTTCCGGAAGCTGGGGCTGGATCTATGATAAAAGTCAAATCCTCTCATGAGATCAAACTCATGAAGGAGGCGGGACAGATCGCCGAGCTGGCCAGAAGAGCCTGCGGCGAGCTTGTCGCGCCGGGCATCACGACCCGGGAGCTTGACCATGCGGCCCGTAAGGTGATCACGGGATTTGGGGCGAAGCCCTCTTTCCTGCATTACGGCGGCTTCCCCGCCAGCATCTGCTGTTCCGTGAACGACGAAGTCATCCACGGCATTCCAGGCAGCAGAAGGATCCGCGAGGGAGACATTGTCAAGATCGACGTGGGTGCGCTTTATATGGGCTACCATGGCGACTGCGCGGCTACTTATGCTGCAGGCGCGATTCCGGAAAGCACGCAAAGGCTCATCCAGGTGACCCGGCAGAGCTTCTATGAGGGCATCAAGTACGCCCGCGAGGGCTACAGAATTTCCGATATTTCGCAGGCGATCGAGGCTTATACTGTAGCAAACGGCTTCTATCAGGTGCGGGATTATGTCGGACACGGCGTGGGCAGCGAGCTGCATGAGGAACCGGAGGTCCCCAATTTCCTCGCCCCCGGCAAGGGCGGACACGGTCCGCGGCTGGTGGCGGGCATGACCATCGCCATCGAACCGATGGTGAACGTGGGGACCTGGGAGGTCAGGCAGATGCCCGACGGCTGGACCGTGAAGACGGCGGACGGTAGCCTGTCGTCTCACTACGAAAATACTGTCCTCATCACCAAAGAGGAACCGATCATCCTGACCGCCGATGCAAGCGGCAGGCATGCATAACCGAGGAGGCAACTTGTATGGCGAAAGAAGACATGATCGAAGTCGAAGGTACCGTTATAGAGGCGCTGCCCAATGCGATGTTCAAGGTGGAGATCATGGGCGGTCATGTGATCAACGCCCACATTTCCGGAAAGCTTCGCATGAACTTCATTAAGATCCTGCCCGGCGACCGGGTGACCGTTCAGATGTCGCCCTATGATCTGGAAAAGGGCAGGATCACCTGGCGCTCCAAGTAACACAACAAGCAGAAGCTAAGGAGGAACTTTACAATGAAAGTAAAACCGTCCGTAAAACCCATCTGCGAGAAGTGCAAGATCATCCGCAGAAAAGGCCGCGTCATGGTCATCTGCGAGAATCCCAAGCATAAGCAGAAGCAGGGCTAAAAGAACACAGGAGGTATATTAAATGGCTCGTATTGCCGGTGTTGACCTTCCCCGCGAGAAGCGCGTGGAAATCGGCCTGACCTACATCTACGGGATCGGCCGCAAACTCAGCAACGATATCCTGAAGAAGACTGGCGTCAATCCTGACACCCGCGTCAAGGATCTGACCGAGGATGAGACCGCCAAGCTGCGTGAAGCCATCGAGCATGAATATGTTGTCGAGGGCGATCTGCGCCGCGATGTGGCTCTGAATATCAAGCGTCTGGTGGAGATCGGCTCCTACCGCGGCCTGCGTCACCGCAAGGGCCTGCCCGTCCGCGGCCAGCGCTCCAAGACCAACGCCCGTACCCGCAAGGGTCCCAAGAAGACCATCGCCAACAAGAAGAAGTAAGGAGGGGAAAGCATTATGGCTAAGGCACAAACCGCCAAAAAGGGTGCCGTCCGCACCAAGCGCCGCGAGCGCAAGAATATTGAAAAGGGCCAGGTTCATATCCGCTCTTCCTTCAATAACACCATCGTCACCATCACCGACCTGAAGGGCAACGCCATTTCCTGGGCCTCCGCAGGCGGACTGGGCTTCCGCGGAAGCAGAAAGTCCACTCCCTTTGCTGCGCAGACCGCTGCCGAGACGGCCTCCAAGGCTGCCATGGAGCACGGCCTGAAGACCGTTGAGGTCTATGTCCGCGGTCCCGGCGCCGGCCGTGAAGCCGCCATCCGCGCGCTGCAGGCCGCCGGTCTGGAAGTCGTCAGCATCAAGGACGTGACCCCCATCCCCCACAACGGATGCCGGCCGCCCAAGAGAAGAAGAGTCTAACAGGAGGAAACGGAACATGGCAAGATATACAGAAGCAGTATGCCGCATCTGCCGCAGAGAGGGCGACAAGCTCTTTCTGAAGGGCGACAGATGCTATACCGATAAGTGCGCCATCGCTCGCCGCTCCTATGCCCCCGGCCAGCACGGCCAGGGCCGCAAGAAGATGAGCGAATACGGCTCCCAGCTGCGGGAAAAGCAGAAGGCAAAGCGCTATTACGGCCTGCTGGAAAACCAGTTCTATCATTATTTTGAGCTGGCGGAGAAGATGAACGGCATGACCGGCGAAAACCTGCTGAAGCTGCTGGAATCCCGTCTGGACAACGTGGTCTACCGCGCCGGCTTTGCGATGAGCCGTCCTGAGGCGCGCCAGCTGGTGACCCACGGCCATTTCACCGTCAACGGCAAGGCCGTCAACATCCCCTCTTATCTGTGCAAGCCCGGTGATGTTGTTGCGATCTGCGAGAAGAGCATGAGCTCTGACAAGCTGAAGGGCGTTCTGGAGGCCAACGCTTCCCGTCCCGCGCTGAATTGGCTCAGCGTGGACAAGAACAAGGGCGTCGCCACCGTCGTCAACCTGCCCGAGCGCAGCGAAGTCGATCTGCAGGTGGAAGAGCACCTCATCGTTGAGTTGTACTCCAAGTAATCCGCCTTCTCATCGTACCCCGCAATGCTGAAGCAGCGACAATAACATAGGAGGGTAACGAATGATAGCAATTGAAAAGCCCAGTATTGAATGTGTCGAAGCCCTGGAAGACGGTTCCTACGGCAAGTTCGTCGTGGAGCCGCTGGAAATCGGATATGGCACTACCCTCGGTAACTCCCTGCGCCGCATTCTGCTGTCCTCCCTGCCGGGAACTGCCGCCACCTCCATCAAGATCGACGGTGTGCAGCATGAGTTTTCCACCATTCCCGGCGTGAAGGAGGATGTGACCGAGATCGTCCTGAACGTGAAGGGCATCATCGCCAGGCTTCACTGCCCGGGCGAAAAGGTCGTCACCATTGAGGCCATGGGCGCCGGCGAGGTCACGGCCGGCGACATCCGCTGCGATAGCGAGATCGAGATCCTGAATCCCGAGCTCCATATCGTTACGCTGATGGAAGACGCCAAGTTCGTCATGGAACTGACCTTCAACCACGGCCGGGGCTATGTCCCCGCCGAGAAAAACAAGCCCGCCCAGTCCGTCATCGGCCTGATCCCGGTGGATTCCATCTATACGCCGATCCACAAGGTCAACTATGTGGTGGAAAACACCCGCGTGGGCAATATGACCAACTATGACAAGCTGACGCTGGAGGTCTATACCGACAAGACCATCACCGCCCGCGACGCCATCAGTCTGGCCGCCAAGATCCTCACGGACCATCTGAGCCTGTTTGTGGATCTCTCCGACGAGATCAGCTCCCGGACCACTGTGGTGGAAAAGAGCGAGACCACCCAGGATAAGGTCCTGGAAATGACCATCGAGGAGCTGGATCTCTCCGTGCGTTCCTTCAACTGCCTGAAACGCGCCGGCATCAACACTGTGGCCGACCTCGTGAACACCACCGAGGAGGATATGATGAAGGTCCGCAATCTGGGACGCAAGTCTTACGAAGAGGTCGTCAAGAAGATGGCGGACATGGGGCTCTCCCTGTCCAAAGAAAGCGATAACTGAAACATTTCCAAGCGGTCCGGCGGCGCTGCGGGTGCAGCGCCCGCGCCCGGCCCGTACCGATAAGAGGAGGTAACACAAATGCCCGGAACTCGCAAACTCGGCAGACCTACCGACCACCGCCGCGCCATGCTGCGCGCCATGGTCACCTATCTGCTGGAGAACGGCAAGATCGAGACCACCGTTACCCGCGCGAAAGAGGTGCGTCCCCTTGCTGAGAAGATGATCACCCTCGGCAAAAAAGGCGATCTGAACGCCAAGCGTGCCGCCATGACCTTCATCACCAAGGAGGATGTGGTCAAGAAGCTGTTTGACGAGATCGCGCCCAAGTATGCAGACCGCAACGGCGGTTATGTGCGGATCACCCGCATCGGACCCCGCCGGGGCGACGGCGCCGAGATGGCCGTCATCGAGCTCGTCTGATTTTTTCAGCAAATCGGCTGAGACCAAAAGGGATTGCTGCGCAAATGATGCTGCGCAGCAATCCCCTTTCTTTTTATAAAAAACGCTCCGGACACGCGGTCCGGAGCAAAATTGTGAAAAAACCGATTTTTTGAGCAGGATACATAGCATCCCCGTCCCGCAGGGCTTGGCTCCTGCGAAGGAGAAGCACCCGTCTCCTTGGCTCCCTCTGACGAGGGAGCTGTCGCCGCAGGCGACTGAGGGAGAGAATTTGCAACCAGTAGGCTCTGGGCATCCCGCTTTTTTTAAGTACACCATATCTCTCCCTCCGTCAAACCCTTCGGGTTTGCCACCTCCCTCGTCAGAGGGAGGCAAGACGAAAGCCGGGGGACGAAAGACGGGAGTTTGCCGCTCCGCGCCCCATTGCGGAGCCGGCGGCTTTAGTCCAGCTCCATGGCGGTCTTTTGGGGCGGCAGCACCTGGCCCACGATGGCGCTCCAGGGGGCAAAGGGCCGCAGCAGAGACAAAAGCCGCTCCGCCTGGTCCGGCGGCAGGGCCACCAGCAGTCCGCCGGAGGTTTGGGGATCGGAGGCCAGGTCCAGAAAAACCTGCTCCGCCCCGGGCAGAAGGGTCAGATGGGGACGGACATAGTCCTGATTCCGGTAAGCGCCGGAGGGGATCACGCCCATCTCCGCCAGCTCCCGGGCCTGACGCATCAGCGGCAGCGCCCTTCCGTGGAGCCGGATGGTGACGCTGCCCTCCTGGGTCATCTCAAAGGCGTGGCCCAGCAGGCCGAAGCCGGTGACGTCGGTGCAGGCATGGACCTGCTCCACCTGCAAAACCGCCTGGCCCGCTTTGGCGTTGAGGGTGGCCATATGGGCATAGACCTCGTCCCGGGCGGCGGGAGAGAGCAGATCCCCCTTCAGCGCCGTGGTCAGAATGCCCGCGCCCAGGGGCTTGGTGAGCACCAGCACATCCCCCGGCAGAGCGCCCACGTTGCGCAGGATCCGGTCAGGATGGACAAAGCCGGTGACGCAAAGGCCGTATTTCGGCTCGTTGTCCTGAATGGTGTGGCCGCCGGCAATAACGCAGCCGGCCTCCACGGCCTTGCTGTGGCCGCCCTCCAGAATGCCCCGGACGGTCTGCAGCGAAAGGCAGCTTGGAACGCACAAAAGATTCATGGCCAGCTTTGGCACGCCGCCCATGGCGTAAACGTCGCTGAGGGCGTTGGCCGCGGCGATCTGGCCGAAAAGATAAGGATCGTCTACGATGGGCGTGAAAAAATCCACCGTCTGGATCACGGCCACCTCCGGCGAGACCTGATAAACACAGGCGTCATCGCTGCTGTCATAGCCCACCAGCAGGCTTTTGTCCGTGCAGTTGGGCAGATCGGTAAGGATCTCCGTCAGGGCGCCCGGCCCCAGCTTTGCCGCTCACCCGGCGGCGGAGGTCATTTGCGTCAGGGGAAGCTCTTTGGAACGGTCAGACATGGCTCTCACCTCAAGATCAGTCAAAGAATGGGTTCGGATAAATGCTTTTCCGCCTGCTGGCGGACGATGGCGGCAAAGGCCCGGGCCAGCTCGCCGGGGGTGCTCTTTTTGCGCCAGGCCATATAGATGCTGCGCTCCAGCGGCTGCTCGTCCAGCTCAAACTGCAGTAACTGGCCGGCCTGCACCTGGGGGCGCACCGCCAGCAGCGACAAAATCGAGACGCCGGAGCCCCGGGCTACCAGCTGCTGCAGCACGGCGGGGTCGGAAACATAGGCCGTCACCCGCAGCGAATGGGCGTCCGGCCGCAGGCGGCTGATGTAGTTGTCGATGACCTTCTGGGTGCCGGAGCCGTGTTCCCGAAAGATCAGGGGATAATGCGTCAGCAGCTCCCGGCCCAAAACGCCCTTCTGCCGCAGGGCAAAAAGCTCCGGCGTGTTGGGCGTGATCATCACCAGCCGGTCCTGGGCCACGGGCTCATAGGAAAGATTCTGCCGGTCGTCGGAGGAGCCGACGAAGCCCAGATGGATATCGCCGTCCAGCAGCAGCTGGTGGATCTGGCCGCTGTCGCCGCAGCGCAGGGTGCAGCAGCAATCGGGCCAGGCGGCGGAAAACTCCGCCAGATAGCCGGGCAGAAGGCTCTGGGCGGGAACGGTGGAGGCCCCGATGGCCAGATCCCGCCGGGGATCGCCCATCACGTCGGAGCGCAGGGCGGCGCATTTTGTCAGGATGTCCCGGGCATATTGATAGACCCGCTTTCCGTCCGGCGTGAGCACCATATTGCGCTTGGATTTCCGGCGGAACAGCACCACATGGAGGGCTTCCTCCAGGGCGCGGATATGGGAGCTGACGGTGGACTGGGCCAGATAGAGCCGGTTTGCGGCTTCGGTGAAGCTGCCGTGGTCCACGACGGCCACGAAGATCTCCAGCTGCCGCAGATTGATCTCGGTCATAGGGACGCGCGTCCCTCCTTTCGGGCGGGTCTTTTCGAAAAAAGCGATAAAAGGCTCCCGCCGTGATTTCAGGATCGCCTTTATTTTAGCGGCCTTCCGGCAAAAAGTCAAATCGAAATCCCCGCAAAGCGCCCCGGAGCCGGGCGGAAAGGGCAAAACATCGGAAAAATCAAAGAAAATGAGGAATTATCGGAAAAATCTATCGTTCATTTGCCGGATTTTCTGTTATACTGAGGGTGGCCCTGTGGGGCCGGATTTTTGACACTGAAGGAGCGCTTGCATATGATCCAGGTCAACGCGATGGGCGACGCCTGCCCCATCCCCGTGGTAAAAACGAAACAGGCTCTGCAGCAGCTGGGCGGACCCGGCGTTGTGGAGACGCTTGTGGACAATGAGACCGCCGTGCAGAACCTGCTGAAGCTGGCGGCCTCCCTGCGCCATACCGCCGTCAGCCGTCAGCTGGAGCCGGGCCGCTACGCAGTCACCGTCACCGTGGCGGAGCCTGCCGGAGCGCCGGACGGGGAGGCCTTTTCCTGCGAAGGCTGCGGCGCGCCCCGGCTGGTGGCCGTCATCTCCTCCGACAGGATGGGCGGCGGCGACGATATCCTGGGCGCGGCGCTGATGAAGGCGTTTCTCTTTGCCCTGAGCCAGCAGGAGCGCCTGCCCCAGACCATCCTGCTTTACAACGGCGGCGCAAGGCTCGCCTGCCAGGGCTCCGCTTCGCTGGAGGATCTGCAGAGCATGGCGGCCCGGGGCGTGGAGATCCTCACCTGCGGCACCTGCCTGAACCACTACGGGCTGAAGGAGCAGCTGGCCGTGGGAGAGGTCACCAATATGTATGCCATCGTGGAAAAGATGGCCGCCGCCGACCGGATCCTCCGGCCGTAAGCCCATGATCTATCTGGACAACGCGGCCACTACCCTGCGCAAGCCGCCGGAGGTCATCCAGGCGGTGGTGCGGGCCATGGGCTCCATGGGCAACAGCGCCCGGGGCGCCCACGACGAAGCGCTGACGGCCTCCCGGGTGATCTATGACACCCGCTGCCGGCTGGCAAGGCTGTTTCACTGCTCCCGGCCCGACCATGTGGTCTTTACCTGCAACAGCACGGAGGCGCTGAACGTCGCCATCTGCGGGGCCATCCCCCAGGGGAGCCATGTGATCTCCACCGATCTGGAGCACAACAGCGTGCTGCGGCCCCTTTACCGGCTGGAGGCGGAGCGGGGCAATTCCCTGAGCTTCGTCCCGGCAGACCGGCAGGGCAGGCCGGACTACGCCGCCTTTGAAGCGCTCATCCGCCCGGAGACCCGGGCCATCGTCTGCACCCACGCCTCCAACCTCACCGGCAACGCCGTGGATCTTGCCCGGGTGGGGACCATCGCAAAAAAGCACGGCCTTCTGTTCATCGCAGACGCCTCCCAGAGCGCCGGCGTTTTGCCCATCGATATGCAGGCCATGCACATCGACATTTTGTGCTTCACCGGGCACAAATCCCTCATGGGCCCCCAGGGCACCGGCGGGATGTGTCTGGCGGAGGGCGTTTCCATCCGCCCCTTCAAGGTGGGCGGGACGGGCGTTCAGACCTATTCCCGCAGCCAGCCGGCCCAGCTGCCTGTGCTGCTGGAGGCGGGCACCCTCAACGGCCACGGCATCGCCGGACTGGAGGCGGCGCTGGCCTTTTTGGAGCGGACGGGCATCGAGACGGTCCATGCCCACGAGACGGCGCTGCTGCAGCGGTTTTGCCGGGGCGCGGAGCAGATCCCCGGCGTGCGGCTCTACGGCGATTTTTCCGGGCCGCGGACGGCTGTGGCTGCGCTGAACCTCGGGGAGATGGATTCCGGCGAGGTGGCCGATATCCTCTCGCAGGACTATGGCATCGCCACCCGCCCCGGGGCGCACTGCGCTCCCCGGATGCACGAGGCCCTTGGCACGAAGGAGCAGGGGGCGGTGCGCTTCAGCTTTGGCTGGTACAATACGGAGGAAGAGGTGGACGCGGCCATCCGCGCCCTGGAGGAGATCGCGCAATGAGAGAAAAAAGGCTTTATCTGGTGATCACCTTTCACACCACGGCGGCGGCCATGGCGATGGAGCGCCTTTGCCGGGAGCGTGACCTGCCCGGACGGCTGATCCCCGTCCCCCGGGAGATCACCGCCGACTGCGGCATGGCCTGGCGGGCCCAGCCGGAGGACCAGCCCGCGCTGGAGGCCCTTGCCGGGCAGGCGGCGCTGGAGCCCGAGGGCTTTTATCAGCTGCTGCTCTAATTTTTTGAAAAAACGGAAATATAAGGCGGTTTCTATCCTGTTTTTCGATAGAAACCGCTTTTTTATCGGGAAAATCCGTTTGCCTTTTTGAACTGTAAAATTTATACTGGTAACGGTTGAGATCCTGCGGATCTCAAAAGAAAGGATCGGAGGAAACGAACCATGAAAAAGATCAACTGGGGCGTCGTCGTCGCGGGCGCTGCCATCGGCGTGGCCGCCGTTGTGCTGACTCTGCTGGGCAACCCCAAAAACATGGGCTTCTGCATCGCCTGCTTTTTGCGGGATATTGCCGGCGCCTGCAAGCTGCATGGCGCGGCCAAGGTGCAGTATGTCCGGCCGGAGATCATCGGTCTGGTGCTGGGCGCCTTTCTGATGGCCGTGGGCACCAAGGAATTCAAGGCCCGCGCCGGCTCCTCTCCCGCGCTGCGCTTCGTCATGGGCGGCTTTGTGGTGGTGGGCGCGCTGGCCTTTTTGGGCTGCCCCCTGCGGATGGTGCTGCGCCTGGCGGGCGGCGACCTGAACGCGCTGGTGGGCCTGGCGGGCTTTATCATCGGCATCCTGCTGGGCATCGTCTGCCTGAAGAAGGGCTTCTCCCTGAAGCGGTCCTATGAGGCCACAAAGCTGGAGGGCACGGTATTGCCCTCTGTGATGCTGGTGCTGGGCGTTCTGGCGCTGGCGGTCCCCACGCTGTTTGCCGCCTCTGAGGCCGGCCCCGGCTCCATGCACGCTCCCTTCTGGGCGGCGCTGCTGATCGCGCTGGTGGTGGGCGCGCTGGCCCAGCGGTCCCGCTTGTGCATGGTGGGCGGTCTGCGCGACGCCTTTATGCTGAAGGATCTGCATCTGCTCTATGGCTTCATCGCCATCTTCGCGGTCACCCTCATCGGCAACCTGATCACCGGCAGCTTTAAGCTGGGCTTCCAGCTGCAGCCCGTGGCCCACAGCGATCATGTGTGGAACCTGCTGGGCATGGTGCTGGTGGGCTGGGGCTCCGTCCTGCTGGGCGGCTGCCCGCTGCGTCAGCTGATTTTGGCGGCGCAGGGCAACGGCGACAGCGCCGTCACCGTCTTCGGTATGATCACCGGCGCCGCGCTGGCCCATAACTTCGGTCTGGCCGGCAATCCCGATTCCACCAACGAGGCCGGCGAGTTCGTTCGGGGCGGCATCTCCGCGAGCGGTAAGGTGGCCGTGATCCTGGGCCTGGCGGTCATGCTGATCATCGCGCTGACCAACATGGCAAGGAAGGAGAAGGAGCAGGCATGATCGACGCCAGAGGATATAGCTGCCCCATGCCTGTGCTCATGGTGCAGAAGGAGCTGAAGAAAAACGCCCCCGCCGCGCTGGAGGTCCTGGTGGACGATCCCTGCGCCGTGGAAAACGTCACCCGCTTCGGCAGGAGCCAGGGCTATCAGGTGACGTCCGCCGCCGAGGACGGCGCGTTTCGCCTGAAGCTCAGCAAATAAAACGGCAGAACAAAGCAGCGCCGGGACGGATGTCCCGGCGCTGAGACTGTCAAAAAACCGCTGCGCTGGGTTTTTCTCGACAGTTTAGCTCCGGCCTGCGGGCCGGTTTCACCGATTTTTTGCGAAAAATCGGCGGGTCACGGTGTTTTTTCCCGGCACATGTCCGTGAAAAAACATCCCATAGGAAAAAGCCTGCGGTTCCGCAGGCTTTTTCGGCTTTTGTCCCCCGCGGGGCTTGGCCGCAGGCAATATCCCGGCCCCTTGGCTCCCTCTGACGAGGGAGCTGTCGCCGCAGGCGACTGAGGGAGAGA
>ERZ808252.190-NODE-190-length-64060-cov-4.950629_pt1 | contig 64060 bp, 47 predicted proteins | sample MGYA00521242_ERZ808252 | MGnify/ENA primary metagenome ERZ808252 (study PRJEB31516, sample SAMN03275581) | gut metagenome | biome: mammalia-associated habitat; material: feces | host: Papio cynocephalus | place: Kenya | collected 2012-08-07 ... | reverse complement strand
AAGCAAGAAAATTCAGAATGATAGATATCAGACTTTACTATTATTTACTTGCTTGTAAATGATAATATACCAATAATAAATATATGTCAACAGGAATTTTGAAAAAAATATCGAATTAAACCTTAGACAAATTCCCCTTGGTTTAATTCGATATATAGCAAACTATTTTTCGTCTCCTATCGTTTGATCTTATCCAGATAATTTCTCAGATCCTTGTGAAATTTATCGGCATTTGCATAAGAGCATCCTTTCATCGGCACGATAAAACTGTCCCCCTCATAGGAAACCTTTAGCTGAATCCGGCGTCCCATGAAGAATAAAAATATTAAAATTCCACCAAGAATCCAAAATGGTGCGATTAACGCTCCATCTGCCACTGTTGCTGCAACAATCCCTGCGATGAACATAATGACCGCGTAAATAATCAGTATAATTGGATTACTCTGTAATAAAACCGTTCCTGTTATATGTTCCAGATCGATCACAGCATCCGCATCAAATGTTCCGCGCCACAGTATCACATCTTTAAATTTGGCATAAAATCTTTTATCGGTAAAAAACATCTCCGTTTTCCCAAAGCCGCCACCGGTTAAAAATGTCTTTAACGGCGAAGTGCGCATGGAAGAAAGGATCTTTTCCGATGGATTTACAATAACACGCCGGTCAATCGATGCATTTTCCCCCGAACTCTGCTGCTGGTAATTCTGCTGATTGTATTGCTGCTGTTTAAATTGTTGATTATACTGCTGCTGGTTTTGATACTGCTGGCCTCCGTTTTGCTGATGTGGCTGGCTTTGCTGAAAGGCCTGGCCACATACTCCACAAAATTTTGCATTGTCTGGTAACATTGTACCACATTTTGGACATATCATAGTTTTTCCTCCTAACGTCTGAGTGTAATTTTCTTCACTTTACTCCATTTTCCGTAAACTTTCTCTCCATCGTTTTGCTTATAACCACGAACCCGAACATAATACTTTTTGTTCTTTTTGAGTTTCTTAACCGTGGCCGTTGTCTTTTTCATCTGTATGATCTTACTGTTCTTAAACTTTCTATTGGTTGAATACTCGATCTGATATCCATCCACATCTGCTTTCTTATTCAACCCAATGAGCACCTTTCTTCCTTTTAAGGTCTTAATATATTTCAAAGAAACTTTCCCGACTCTGATCTCATCCGTAAATTCATCCTCGTCATCTCCCAATATATAGGATTTTAATTTTGAGAGGGCTGATTTTGCCGATTCTTTCCAATCCGTATTTGTTATTTCATTCGGTGTTTCCATCGGTGGAAGTTCCGGACTTGTCGTCGGTTTTGCTGTCGGTGCGACGGTTGGTTTTACTGTTGACACAGGTATTGGTGTTCCCGTCGGTACCGGCGTTGGTGTTTTCACTGGCGCTGGTGTCGGTGTTTCCACTGGCGCTGGTGTCGGTGTCTTCGTCGGCGCTGGTGTCGGTGTCTCCGTTGGCTCTGGCGTTGGGGTTTCCACTGGCTTTGGTGTTGGGGTTTCCACTGGCGTTGGTGTCGGTGTTTCCACTGGCGTTGGCGTTGGTGTTTCCGTTGGCTCTGGCGTTTGGGTTTCTGTCGGTACTGGTGTCGGTGTCTCCGTTGGCTCTGGTGTCGGTGTCTCCGTTGGCTCTGGTGTCGGTTTTACCGTTGGTTTTGGTATTGAAATAGTCTTCTTCTTAACTGTAAGCTGTTTGCTGACACTTCCCGTCATATTACCCGAAACCTCTGTTTTAACGGTATAGTCACCACTCTTGGATGGGGTAAAACTCATCTGGGTATGATCTACATTTTTAAATGATTTAGAACTTATCTGAGTTCCATCCGGATCATACACTTTCACTGTTACCGTATATCCATCACCCTGAGTCCATTTATTCGTTACCTCATTCAAATTCTTTTCACTGTACTTGTCCCGAATCAGGTAACTTACATTAACTTTCTCCCCCACATAAGATGTTGTAATTTCATTATCGTCATCGTTCTCCCAAAGCCAGGTTTTTATTTGCGGTTTGGTTACCGCTTTCGCATCCAGGGAGACGGAACAGGACACATCAATATCTCCGCTGATGGTAACGGTACCTGTATAGGTATCTTCGCTGTCACAGACAAATGAAATCCAGTTATTGTCACTATTCTGATAGGTATACTCAAATACCAGACCTTTGGAATTGCGAACCGTTTCTTTGGCATTGTAACTGATATTACTTGTCTCACTTGCGCGTCTTCCTGTAGATTCATCCATTAATTCATAACAAATATAATATCTATTTCCCACTTCGTAACTGTCTGGCACCTCACCCATCTTAGTGTCTGATACCCACACATGCAGATTATAACTTTTCTGACTAACTCTGGTTAGATACTGCATACTGCAATAGCCGCTATGACCATTCCATTCAACGTGTGCCCAGCTTCCATCCGCGCGGCTTACATGTACCGTCGAACCTTTTGGTATCGAAGTAACTACTCCATAATTGGTTCCATGCCCGCTGCGCATCGTCAGCGGAAGACTGTTGGTAGAAACGTAATAATCTCCCGCATAGTCAGTAGAACAATTACACGCCGGTGTATCCGAAGCAACATATCTTAACACACCATTCCACGGATGATTATAATATCCGGATACAGAGATTTCATTTCCCGTCTGGTCGCCTGTCTCCGGATGGCCTTTGGCAGAATGCGCACCAACATTTTGGTTATTTCCAAGATAAATCTCCGTGTGCTGCGCTTCATTTAAAAGAATGTCGCCTCTCTGCAGATTACCGGTTCCGCCGATCTGGCTCCAGGGAATCCACTGAAATCCATGCTGTGTAAACTGTGCTCTCATGTTACCGGTGTACGTTGCACTTCCAACATTGACACCCGCATTTCGAAAAGCGGATATTACAAAAGAAGAACAATCATAATCCGGTCCCCATCGATTGGTCATACTGTAACCATGCGAGTTGTCATTTGCAATTGCGATTGCCCAGGCGATTGCGCTTTCCACTGTCGCGGATGCTGCCTTGATCGTTTTCACATTTTGTGGAATGTAAAGCCCTGAAAAAATAACTGCAATTGCTAAAATCACACTATAAACTTTTTTCGTTAATTTGGATTTTAATGTTTTCATAAAAACCACTTCCTTTCTTGTTTGTGATTCTATATTAACAAAAAAAGAAGTTCTATAACACAAAGTGTAAAAAATGACTGTTATTTTGTAATTTTTGTAACTATTTCTTCAATTTTACACCAATCCAGGCACCCAATACCTTCGTTCCGCCATTCATTGCATACGGTCGAATACGCACATAGCACGGAAATGGCACCGAATTTGTAAATACCCATTCTGAACGTGTAATAGTAACATTTTTAGCATCTGTAAACCGGCTGTTTTTAGCATATTGAAGAATAACTCCCTCTGTGTCCTTCTGCTTTGTCCAAGTTATCTTCACTTTCCCCGTTGACGCATCTCTTCCAACACGGACATTTCCAATTTCTAAACTCGGTTTTGTTTGCTTCGTACTTTTTTTCTTCGGTGTTGCCTTTTCTGCCGTTGTTTTTTTCGTCGTTGTTTTCTTCTTCTTTTTAACTTTTATCACATTATTTACACCGTTTTTCTGGCGATTACCGGCTGTATTTGCCCCAAAAACAATTTCATTTCCTAAGGCACTATTTACACTCTCATATACATTTTTTGATGTCTTTTTACCATTCAGCGAAAAACTATCCTGGTTCTTGTATTTCCGATTTGTCATCTCTATTTTTTCATATTGATTTACCAGTTTAATTTTTCCATTGGCAAGTTTATATTCACAGATCATGTAGGGCATAATCCCTCTTCCATTCTCGTCATCACAAGCCGGGCCACCCCGGAAATACGCATAGGTATGACGTGAAGGCATTTCATATAATGTACCAAACGCCGGATAAAAATCATATTTTGGAGTTTTTACCTTTACTGCATTTCCATTTTTATACATAAAATAATCTTTCGATGACATAAACTCATCGGTCGAACTTATGATCAATTCAGAAATACCATCTCCATTTAAATCTGCCAGGGCAAACGATGGCTTAGAACTATCTCCCTGCTCATTTATGTACTTCTTCTTTTTAAGTACTGACGCGTAAGCAGATAACACTTTTTTCGTATCCTTACTTGCAGCATTGCTCATAGGAGCATTTTGTGGCAGACATAATGCTGCCAGCAGCGTAAATGTAATTATTTTTGATACTGTTTTTCTCATAGCAGATGCCTCCTTACTTGCTATATACAACTACTCAGGCTGCCCCATCAATCGGCACAGCCTGAGATTGCATTACTTTTTACGATTCCTATTTAATTTTTGCATTCTTCTTAGCAGACCATTTTCCGTAAACAGTCTTTCCCTGTACTTTCTTATATGCTCGAACCTGAACATAGTATCTTTTTTTACGTTTCAGTTTTTTAATTGTCTTTTTGGTAGATTTAACTTTTGCATATTTAACCGCTTTTTTGAACTTCTTATTTGTGGAATATCTAATCTGGTAACCATCCGCGTCGGATACACTCCAAAAAGTAACCGTCATCTTTCTTTTCCCAGCTGAAACATTAGGATAGGACACTTCATTCAATACTTTTTTACTGCTAAATTCATCCTTGTACTGATGTCCACAGTTTTTACAAGTATGTAAGCGGTATCCCTGTGACAAATACGTTGCATCTACGTAAGTAGAACTGTAATCATGTGTACAATTTTCCGGAGTAAGGGCAGACCAGGAAAGAAGGTATTTTCCTTCATAACCTTTTCTAATTTTGATGTAATAGGTTCCCGCACTTAATGTATAATTTTTCTTCATTTTACCCGGTGCAGTTTCCTTTCCTCCAAAATAATCTTTCTCTCCAATTTTATCAGACAAATCCTGATTATACAAAGTAAAATGCATATAGTCCAAATAAGCTGTAATATCAATCACATAGTTTCCGGATGCATTAACACTCAAGCGATACCAGTCTTCCTCATCTGTCGCTGTCATTGCCCCTGTTACCGTTTGATCGATCGGTAATACTTTAGGGGAATCATAAGAATCTGCTCCTTGATTTGTCAAACCATAATTTTCAAAAGTTGCACACATTTTAAATTTTCCGTAGTAAGAACTTTTAGAAATTTTAATATAATAAGTTCCGGCACTTAAAACTTCCGTATAGGTCTTAGTACCCGGTGCCGTATCTGTGCCATTTGTATAACAATAATTATCAATTATGTACTGAGACAAATCCTCTGTTGCTAAGCGCAATTTAACTTCCGATACATAACTCATAATTTTCAATGTCAATTTACCTCCATCTGTCACAGTAAACTTATACCATTGTTCCTCGTTATTTTCTGTGAGCCACTGGTCTGCTGTCCAAGTTCCGTCGAGCGGCAGATTCTGCGCCAAACTCCGGTAGTCTCCTTCTGCCTTTACTGTTGTGTCCTTGAATTGCACTCCTGCTCCTAAAGATAACAGCATTGCTATCATTAATACATGTGCTACAATTTTTTTTGCTAGTTTCATATTTTCGTCCTCCTGATTTTTATTATTATAATAATCTTAAAAAAGATTAATTATATACATCTGAAACATAATAATAATTGTCCGTCTGCCCTTTCTCTAATTTGTTTCCTTTACATTGATATCTTTCATATACAATGCGGGTAACAGATGTTGTTTTCTTTTTGGCATATTTTTTATATTTCTTTAAAACATTTTTAGGCCACTTTTCGCCATAATGATTGGAAAGCTGCTCATTATGCTGAATAAAGAAAACCTGCTTTTTACTTTTTTGATCTTTCATAACACCATAACAGATCTCCATGCCATAGTCATACTCACTAAACTTTTTTAACTTATTATCTTTCCATTCATAAGCAACTATGCTGGTGCTACTATCCAAACCTCCCCAATATAACACAACGATTGTTTTTGTTCCTAATTTGTAACTCGTAACTCCCCATTGAATGGCGGAAGTATTTTTAGTTGCAACAGTTTTTCCATTAATTTTTATAATAGCTTTTGTTGCGTCATTTGTTGGTTTTATACAAAGTTCAAACTTTTCTTTTTTACCATCTAGATTAAAGTCCTTTACTGCTGTAACACTCTTTGCTTTAATTTCTCCTACATCCTTTTCCGCTAATTCTAAGTACTCAATTACTCCTGTTTTTTCATATGCTGCAGTTTTCGGGCCAAATCCATTTTTCGGAGAACCATAACTCTTCTGATAATAGTCCTTTGCACTCACCTGCACTCCCGTGCTCAGCAACAATGCTGAGCACAGAGCCAGTACAGCCATCTTTTTTACTCTCATTACCTCTTCCTCCTACTTGTACTCATAATTTTCTCTTGCCGGCACCGTAATAGTATAGCAGAGTTCCAACTCGTATTTTTCCTCTGCTGCAATTACAATATCCCAGCTGCACTGTCCTGTCGCAGAATCAATCTTTGCTTCACTGGCATTATAGACCTCGATTACTACGTCCGGATCCGATGTAATTGGAAAATGATCTAATACGTTTAGTCTGGCTGGCTGTTTCAGATCATTTTTAACTTCTATTACATATTCATAAGTCCGTATTCGTTTGCCCTGTATTTTTTTGGTATTTGTATGCTTCTTACGCAAATAACGCTTTACAGACACCCCTTTCGCCCGGCCTATCACGATCTGCTTATCCAGTTCATCCGGGTTGAGATAAATCTCATGTGTATACTCGTCGTCCAGATACACTTTTGCTGTGCTGGCAATCACATCGTATTTTTCTAATTCCGTCAATCGAATTGCCATGTATTCTGCCGAATCCTTTTCCGGTACGGCAAAATAATATGGCTGTAATTCGATATCCTGTTTCCAGATGACAATTTTTTCCTGTGCTTTTGCTGACAGGGAAATACGGTCGGCAAGATGAAATTCATGACGCACGGAAGTAGACGTTTCCATCGTGTTAACTGCTTCCGGATTAAATGTCTGCTCAATTTCGAAGTCTATATCACTGTTTTCTGCCAGCCCTGCATAATCCATATATGGTATCGTATGATCCTCTTCTCCCATAGATGGCGCTGCCGCAAAGGGAAGCATTTCCGGTACAACTTGCGGTTTCTTTGGTTTTTTTACAATCTCTACCGGTGTCAACTCATTTGATATGTCTGGATCATAGAACCGGTCAATCCCTGTAGATACTGTAAAATCAATATCCTCCCAAGGTTCTTCGCTTTTTTTATCGATATCTGCATAGAGACAGATCATTCCCTGTCTTTCTCCAGACCGCATCCTTATTTCATAAGAAGGTGTCCAGGAGACATCCGTGGATTCGTATTCGATATCAATACAGTATGTCTGCTTCGGCTCTGCAATCAATACGAGTTTCAGACCTTTTTTCCCGTAACTGTTCAACCGCTTTACTTTCTTTTGCTTTTTACTTTCCTTGAGCAATGGATCAATTTTGTCATTAATCTCCATGATTTCTTTTCGCAGCTGCCTCTCTTTATCTAAAACCTGCATAAACTTCGCGGAGTCTCCCTCAATATCGATCTCTGTTTTTTTCTTAGACAGTTTCTTCTGCCAATTTTTTCTGATCGACTGCCACATATTATACTGCTCGAAAAGATAATTTCCCTTTTCCTGCAGTTCCTCAATCTTCTTTTCACGCGCTTTTCTGTCCTCTGCATTTTCGATGTCTTTGTTCCGGCGTTCCACTTCATTTGCCGTCTCTTCAGAAACCCAATACGCAGCTGCCTGTGAAAAGCATGTCAGTCCTTTCGAAACTTTAATATGTACATTATTTATGACATCTTCCGGGATATCGGTTACATATATCGTAGTGTTCTCCTTTTCTGCCGAAAAAATCACTCTGCGCACAACCTTCGTCCGAAAAGAATAGGCTATAACACGAATCACCTTGGAAGAATACTGCTCTTCTTTCGATACTATTACCGGATCCGGTTTTTCCCAAAAGCCACCAAAGCCCATAAATGCCGGGGATTCCTCATCTTCCTCTTCTTCCTCTCCGGACGCCGGGAAAATCGGAGTCGGCACGGGATCCTCTGCTGAGTAGAAACCTCCTTTTAATGGTGGGGTTATGGCGGATTCTTCCGATGGTAACACTATCGGATCTATTTTGACCGGCTCCAGTTTGCTCACCTGGTCATAGACTGAGGGTTCTGTAGTATTCATTGTTGCCACTCCACTACAATGTGGACATTCCGGATACTTTTCGCTGTCATAAAAATGTCCTTGAAAACATCTTGTCAAATTCATAATTTCTCGCTCCTATCTTTTTATTTTTACGATAAATTTTCTTCCTGATTTTCGAACCACTTTCACCCGGATCACTTTTTTCACACCGCTTCCATCTGCCGCTCTTGCCGTAATGTAAACTGTTTTTCCAATAGCCGCTTTCTTTATCGTCAATCTTCCTTTGGCATTCACAGATACAAGTCTTTTATTACTGCTTGACCAATTTATCCTTTTATTGGAAGCACCGCGGTCTACTTCTGCTTTTAAGGAAATATACTTTTTTGTTCTGTAGATTCCGGACCGGCTTTTGACTGTTATTTTTTTAGCAAATGTAAAATCTTCCTTATCCAAATCCTCTGAGACTTGGGAATCGGTTACATTTGATGTTGTCTTGCCCGGTGCCGCTGTCGGAACAGCAGTTGCTTTTGGAGAATCCTGCTTGTCATCTGTCGGATCATTTTCCTTCAATAACTTTGATACCACTTCATCCAGACCACCAAGCAGAGCACTTCCTGCTTTTTCTACATCAAATGGGATTTCCAAGATAAATCCGGAAGAAAGATCGCTAACCGGAATATCGTTCCATTTCCCGTTCTGTTTTCTCATCTGTGTACAGTCTTCGTCATTTCCACTATTGTTTGGCTCATTTTCTTCCCAGTTTGTGTAGGCAGTATTTTCTCCATTTGCCCAGACAAATGTTCCTTCTTTTTCAATATCATTTAGTCCAATATAGTATGCATGACGCTTTCCATCCGCGATAAACTCTTCCATCGCTTTCTGTTCTTCTTCGGAATTGATCGTAAGAAGATATCCCAGATGTTTTTTACAATAACTTTTTGCTTCTTCCCAAGTCAAAGCATCTTCATACCGGATATACGTATGACCGTTGTATATCACTGCTTTTTCTCCGGCAAAGTCATTTTCAACTTTTACATCATCGACAATAACTCTTGTCCAGTTTCCGGCATCGTCATACGCATAAATATGTGTATAATACGTCCCTCGTTCATAATTGTGAGCGGAATCTTTTACACGGAATGTATAGGTATCTCCCTCTTTTGTCCCGCTTACTTCTGCATTTGTGATCCAATTCGGACAAAGATCATCCTGTCCGTCTTTTTCCGTCCAGGTAGGAAATTGAACCCTGTTAATCTTTTGGTCATCTGTCGCTGTACACGTCACTGTGTATCCCGTATTATCAACGTCTGTTATTTTTACATCTTTTACAACCGGCACAGTACGATCAATATAAATCGTATTTGCTGATACGACAGCACTCTGCCAGTTTCCAGCCGCATCATATGCATAAATGTGAGTCATATAATTTCCCTCGCGTTCACCGGATTTGAGTGAACTGATGTTCACGCGGCAAGAAGCTGTATTGCCATTTACAGATCCGTCCAGCCAGACCGCATCTTCGCCCTGATGGATATCTGTACACCAGGAAGGAAACTTCACGGCTGTCACACCGACATTATCGGAAACGGTACATGTTACCGTATAACCATCTTTATTTATATCTGTAATCCGTATATCCCCTATAATAGGACTTTCCGTATCTGAACTGTAAGAAGCTGTCCAAGGTGCCGAATAGATCACATAACTTGACATACTCGTTGTATTGATGCTGCGTCCCCAGCTTATCTTACATCTTCCACCGGCATTGGCTTCGCCAAGTGTGATCGTCGTTCCGTCTCGTCCAATGATCATTGCCCAGTGACCATACGAAGCATCTGCGCCAGCTCCATAGTAATGAATGACATCACCACATTTGGCATTTTCAATGGAGCCTCTTCCCCAGGATGTGTAAGTTGAACCATAAATATCATATCCCAGTTTTTTTGCGAATCCATTACACTGCATTCCTCCACCGAATGTATTACAGTCATATCCCCCCACACCTACATTTCCATTGTGTGTATTGCAGGGTGTCCAGGTATAACCATCCGGATTATTACATCCCCCGACATCGTTGTAACCGGAATATCTGTGTCCGCTTTGCACTACGTGATTCCAATATGCACCATTAGGAAATTTTTGCTGCAGATCCAGAATACTTGTTGCGTTTGCATTTACCTGTATCCCCAGCACGGAGATAAACATAAGTGTAAATACCATCAATAATTTTTTAATCGTTGTCTTCATAATAAATTCCTCCTTTGGCATGCTGTTATTTGTTTGTATTATCAGCATACCAAAGAAGAATTTATTTGTGGCTAAATTGTAAAAACTGACTTATATTATGTCAATTTTGTCTTGTTCATCAATCTCCTAAACGGATCTTGTTGCTTCCATCTGCCAGAGACAAAACGGTTCCTGCCGGATATTCCATCGCCTGATCTTTTGGAAGTCTCGCACCATTGACAAAAGTTCCGTTTGAGGAATGATCTTTTACAATGTATGTATTGGTCTGTGATCTGTAACGGATACTACAGTGAATATTGCTTACATGTGGCGCTCCATTGATTACAATCTGACATTTTGATGGATTAGCACCCACAATAATTTTGTTCTGCTCTGGGAACTTATACCCCGGAACATTCGAATTTCCCTGGATACATCTTACACGGCCTAAGTTCTGCACCGGTGGCTGCTTTACAACAGGAGGTGTTGGCGGTTTTGGTTGTCCTCCTGGGAATCCTCCCTGTCCACCCTGGCCGCCTGGGAATCCACCCTGTCCACCTTGACCGCCTGGGAATCCTCCCTGTCCACCTTGACCTCCTGGGAATTCTCCTGGAATAACACCAATCGGACCACCCTCATTTGCTTCTACTTCACTTCCCCCTGTTGCCATAGCAACAATTGCCATAACTAAAACAAGCAGGAAAATTATTGCGGTAATTATGAAACCATTTCCACGCATTGCTTTCCATAATGTGGAAAGGAGTTCAGAAGAAAAGTCATCAAAAACATCACTTGAAACATTGACTCCGAATTTGTCTACAATATTCGCAGCCGCTTTTCCCTCTGTTGAGATAAATGACGGGGTCATGAAATGTATCACTGCAAAGACTCCTGTACCAATCGCTGCCGCAATTGCATTTATGATACCCATCATATATTTGTTCCATTTAAAGCAGAACGCAAAGATTGTTAAGATCAACAAAATAAGTGGTACGAAATACATAATTCCGGCTACTACACGAAAAGTAGTGTAGGTATCATAAATAGATATGATCGCCTTGTTATAATTAACATACTCTTCTCCTTCTTTTTCCGCTTTTTTAAAATCATCGGCTTCATCATCTTTGTAATTATCCACAGCATCTAAACTATTATCTAAGACAAAGTTTTTGTTAAGAAATTCCAATCCACTTGCCGGGAAAACAAGATAATCATTTTTGTCTAACGCATCTAAGCAATTGTCACAGTCATCTTCCGTATCTTTTCTACCATCGTCATCTTCAATGGTCTTTAACATTGATTTACACTTTTCTGAAAGATCCTTATCCTCGTCATCCTCATACTTTTGGAAAAATCCCTCAAAACTGCTTACTATCTTTTCCCCGGTCGGATTTAATACCGGGAAAAACATACTGATCGTAACAGCTGCCAGAAGGACAGCAAGCACAATCATCTGCCATAATTTCATTGTCTTTTTTTGTTCCATAATGTTATCCTCCATTTTTTAATTTATTATTATACCAATTCAAACATCTGACGATCCGTCCCAAAATAGAACCGGGTTTTCGGAGCACACGCAAACGGTGTATTAAACGGGATCCGGGTTCCGTCATTTAAAAACGTTCCATTGGTAGAACAATCTGTAATATAGTACATTTTATGTTCCGGTATATATTCAACCATGCAATGCTGACGACTGATCTTCGGGTCGTCAAACAAGATATTGCTTGCCTGGGAACTCGTACCAAAAACAATCTTTTCGCAGGGAAATATCGGGAAAAAATCTCCCCTATAATCGCCTTCGATTGCCAGAAGTCCGATTCTTTTTTCCTGCAGCATTTCGTTTTCCGTTTTTACAAAATTTGTAATTTTCTTTATCTTTGTAAATGCTGTGATACCGAGTATCGATGTCGCCAGCATAAACAAGTCATACAATATCCAAAGAACAAGATATTTGGATAAAAGGTATTGTCCCACGATTCCGATGCATAACTTGGTAAATGTAAGCAATACCGCTGTTATCTGATGAAAAGTGTAGACCACGGTATCTCTTTTTTCCAAATCCCACAAAATGCAGCCGGCGTGAATATGTAACATGATAATTCCCAGCAGACTTGAAAGAACCATAATGCATCCGCCATTTATCACAAATGTCATACCGCCTTCCAGTATTCCGGATGCTATGACAAGTAAAATCCAGGCTAATGCCGCCGCCGCAAAACATGCTGAAAATACAACTGCCAGAACATAGTAACAAATTGATACAAATTTATAAAATCCAGTTCCTTTTTCCATTATTACACCTCTTTCTTCTGTATTGTAGCAAGAAATATCAGGTGATTACGTGATATGTAAAAAAGAACCTGTTTTTTGTTATTTCTAGTTAAGTTCATCTTAGTTTCCATTTGTGACATTAACTATATTGTCAATATCCTTTGTCGTAATAGTCGTGGATTTATTGCTGCCACAACTGCACAGCGCCAGACATGCAGCACACAATAAAACTACTAACAGCATCTTTTTCACTACTCATTCGCCTCCTCATTTTGCACTTGACCACCAGGTTTTATTTCCAATTGCATCATAATACCGCTGTGTCGGAATAACATTTCCATCGCGGATCTCAAACACTTCCCAGATCACTCCGGGGCGATTAACAGGTACAAAGAATGTCTGGAGCAATCCCTTTTTCCCATACACACGTACGGTTGCATCTGAATTAGACATCTCATAACTTTCTTCTTGATTTCTGCAGCAATTGGTAAAATCTGCCACATAGAACTTATACTGACCGCGTTTTAACTTATAAATAGAAGTCGTTTCCGGTCCGTATCCATCCGTATCGTCAACATCAAGAGCCGTCGAATAATCACTGTTTGACATCTTATAATAGCAAATATGATAATCCTCTTCGGAAGAGGCCGGCACAAAGAGATGCGAATCCAGATCCTGCGGGGTATCGCTCCATGTAAGGACAATCCGCAACTCATCTTTTCCTAATTTTGGCGTCGCATAGATATCAATATTATTTTCTCCGGCAGACGAAATAAAAATTGAGGAATAGGCAACCATATATTGATTTCTTGTCATTTCAATCGTATACATTCCCGGCTGGAGACTTACCGTACAGGAATAATCAACATTTTGCATCTCATATAAGATTTCTCCGTCGGTATTGTTGGTTCCTTTCCGGATATTGACATCTACATCTTCCAGCTGCTCCATCCCAGCTCCGTTTGAAGCACGGTTCAGTGCATCGTAGAAAGAAAGCTGACAGTCATATTCATTCTCATCCTGCTCCGCCATGCAGACCGTCTCCTGATAAATCCCGATCTGGTCTGTGTCCGAATCAATATGATACAGCGTTTCCGGCATATAAGATTCTTTTTCAAAAGAAATCTCATAACTCATCTTGCGCGCCGGCACATAAATTTCATAATAGCCATTGTCATCTGTATTTCCCTGAAATACCTCTTTATCGGATTCCGTTGACTGCAGTTTAACGGATGCTTTGTCCACCGCATTTCCATTCTGGTCATTGACATAACCGCGGATTGAGCTTACGCCTTCAGAACCGGTCACTTTATCAAACGTATTGTAAGCGGCATTTAAGATCTCAATTTCTTTTTTGTCAAATTTTTCCTGTCTATCCTTGCTGCATTTACTGTATTCCTTTATACCACCATGTCCGGCAAGTGCCTTTTTTTCTGTATTTCCATAGCAGTAGTTGTGTTCTCCTTTTTCATCTACTACGCGCCAGTTTACAAGCGCATCTTTGTGAAAAAGATAACGTTCACCCTTTTTGCTGATCTGTGCATAATCGGGAACATAATTCACATCTTTATGAGAAAATACAAAATTAACGGCACCTTTATCCGTAAAATAATACTCCGTTATTTCCAGAATTTTATCCAGATGTTCAATGCTCACAATCTTATTGATCACATCGGTTTCCGGATTATGGTAGATCTCGTATTCCATCTGGTTTCCGGATTTTGCATTTTTAAACTGTTTCTTTTCGATACGGTAGGAGTTGATCTTACCGTCTTTACTGCTCTCCTGCGAGACATCTTCCAACGTGTAAAATAAACGGCGGTCCCACTTATATTTTTTACTGCGTTTCCCCGGCTGTTTATTTTGCGGTGTCAGATCAATCGTGTAATCATCCGCAGCCGTAGAAGCTACCGATACCACGCCCTGATCCGATGCTGCATCTTCTTTGTGCGCTCCATTTAACCCCTGCACACGGTACACCAGATCGTCCTGTGAAGACCGGGTGGCTACTGCACAATTGGCAGTAATCGAAGGATCGTCCTTATCCGTCGCTGTAAGTACACTATTGACGCTATACTCATTGATCACCACACGTCCATTACTTCCCACTACAACCTGATCGGAATTTGACGACCACACTACATTTGCCGGATCGATTCCCCGGCATGTCAGATATTTTGACATATCTGTCTCCTGGTTCACCTCAATCTCATAGGAGTTTGCCGTAAATTTTAATTCTCCCGGCACATTAATTTCCGGTGCTTCTGTCTCCTGCACACTGTCGGTCGAATCACTTTTTGCTCTATGACGGCGGCTTCGTGTATCGGAGGCAAAGACAGAAATTACCAGCACAATCAAAATGATTGCAACGACACCACTGGAAACACATGCTGCAATAACCGCACCTTTGGATTTTTTCCCGGCAGACGGCATTTGCGGCCGATTCAGATTCATCGCATCGGAAGCCGTTATCTTATTGTCTGTCATCGGCGCTCCGCAGTTTGCACAAAAGGAATACGCATCATCTACGGCAGCACCACATCTCTTACAATAGCGCATAGACCCTCTTTTCTACAGCAGTTTATATTGCTGATTTACACTGCCAAAGCAAAGAACTGTTCCTCGCTGCAATGGTGTATAGACCCCTTTTTGCAGACGGAAACCGTTTAACATATAAACTCCGTTGGTTGACAGATCTCTTACTTCATACATTCCCGCCACCGTGTTAAATCGAATGGTACAATGTGTCCGGCTGACATGCGGATCCGAGATAACAAGATTTACTCCCTGCTGGGAGCCAATCGCAAATTCCATATTTTGTAAATAAAAGACCTGCCCCGGATAGTTTCCCGTCATGCACTGTATCGCCGGCATTACCTGTGAATTCATCCCTGCTCCGGAAGACAATACATAAATTTTGTTTTTGCGGTTGTCGATCACACCTTTGAAAAACAATACAGTATATATCGTAATTGTCGCACTGATAATAAGAAATGCGATGCTTCCGAGCCAAAAACAGCTGGCGCTCCATCCATTCGACCAGTCTCTTCCCTGATACAGATATTTTTTTCTGTCATCATACGTTTCCACATATGGCAAAAAGTATGTAAAGAAGATAAGCACAAATAATAATCCACTATATACAATGCTTAAAATAGATATTATTTTTCCCAAATTCATATTGGTAAAGAAGTGAATGCTGCTGCATGTAATAATTCCTAAAACGGTCAGCATTTGTAATATAAATACTGCAATTACAAGTCCGGGTACATCGGCCCCGCAGTCATCTATCCTTCCTGCCATGGTACAGTAATAAGGAATCAACATAATAAACTGTAATCCAATCTGCGCACCAAACAGCATGATCGACTTAATCTTACGAAATACCATCGCAGCACCAAGCCCACAGGATAACAGCATGGTAAAGAGCCACAACAGTCGGAATCCATCCGTATATCTGGAATTAATATCCTTATCTCCGGTCAGGATCGTTGCTAAAAATAACAGCAGCACTCCCAGGCATACACTGCACCATAGAGAAAACTCCATCATACTGCCTGTTGTCTTGTCATAGATTAACGCCGAAAAAATATTGTCTATTTTCGATCTGGTTCCGGCATACATTCCCACTGGTCCTCCCTCTGGTCCATCCATTATCGGTCCTTTCATAAAACCAGCACCCTGATTCAAACCGACTACTCTCTGCCCGCATTTTGGACATACTTGTGCATTGTCCTGCAATTGATTTCCACATGATGTACAAAATTTCATCTTAATCTCCTCCTCATCTAAGTTGATATACATTATTTTCATTGGCTATATACAATTTGGTCATTGGCTTCAGATAATACTCCTGCCCTGCGGTCAGACGCTCGCCATTTTCCAAAAAGGTTCCGTTTCTTGATTGATCAACCACACGATATTGATTGATCGCTCCGACATAGGTAAAACTGCAATGTATCCGGCTTACCTTTGTATCATTAATTACATGCTGGCATTTTGTCGCATCTCTTCCTACCCGGATAATTTTGTCAGAGGGTAATACGATCATTGTGCCGATCTGTGCGCCCCGGATACAGATCAATCCGCCTTCCGACGCAGAGGACATCGCCAGGCTTCTTGTAACTGACATCGTATGCACATCATTTTCATATGTAAAATTACTCATACCGATTCCCCTTTCTTCTTTAACTCTTCAATCATATTAATGTATTTCCGGCTGACCGGAATCCGCTCACCATCCGACAACTCAATCTCTGTCTTGGAATACTTCCTGATAAACCGCTGATTGAGCAGATAACTTTGATGACACCGGATAAAATGGCACTCTTTCAATACTTCTTCTACGTCGCCGATCTTTCCATAAAAAGATACCTCTTCCTGTCCCCTCTGGTGGATCAGTACTTTTCTCCCTTCTCCGGAAAAATATACGACGCGGTCCAAAAACACCTGCTCTTTTCTTCCATTAATCGTAATATGCAGGCACTCTGCGTGCTTGGTCTTCTGCAGCATATAACGATTGATCTCATCCGACAGCCGCTGACCGTCAATCGGTTTGAGCAGATACGAAAATGCCTGAAAGATATAACCATCAAAGACATGTTCCTGCGATACTGTCACAAAGATAATATCCACATCCACCTGGCACTCTCTGATATACTTTGCGGTACTCAGACCATCCGTCTTTGGCATATGGATGTCCAAAAGCAGCAGATCACAATAGAAGCTGCCTTCTTCAATTGCATCAATCACTTCCTTACCGGATGAAAAATAGGTATATTCTGCATCGTCGTATTTAAATAATTCACGTTGTACAATATCATAAATCTGTTTTTGCATCCCTTTATCGTCATCGCATATTCCAATGTGAATCATCTCCACACCTCCCTGATCATTTCAGCAAAAATACTTCTTGTCCTCCTGCAATACAAATCCGCGTCCCCGGTCTCAACCGGTATGTCATCCCCACCGGCGTGGAGTTGATCTCATAAGCCGCGGCAGAACCCGGTGGAAGTGGATTTTCAAACCATCCACTCATAGCATTCCACTCTACAAGATATTCTTGATTTACAACGTTATAAGACACTTCAAATTCTTTGTCATTAACAAGCGGATTATCCACAACCAACTGGCACAATATCGGATTGCGCCCGACGGATATCGGTGCATATTCCAATGCAATATCTGCCCCTGCATACATTCCCTCTACTCCGGCCAGTCCCGGTACATGTATTGGAAAACCCGAATTGTAATTTATCGGCAGATCAATCTCCGATATTCTGCCGCGATTACCTAAAACCATTGTGACAACTGACGCACTCACGGTAAAAATCCCCAGGATAAACAGCACCATAAATCCCACCGATAAAATATTCTCATAATAATACATCGCAGCCTTTCCCGCCAATTTGCCGGAAAAATCTCCATACTTTGTAATATCTTCGAGTCCGGAAGAACTTCCGGTAAACCGGGTGACCAGATCCGAAATCTTTAAGATGGTGTCATTGAATCCACCGCTCACCTCTGCTCCAATACCTCCCGGCACAATCCACATCCCCAATACGGCAAAATAAATCTCGGCGCCGCCGAACACAGTAACAATTGGTGCTGCGATAAATTTATTCCAATGCAGCACATAGGTTAATACGAGTAAGATCAACAATGTGAGACAGATGATAAACAGGATCCTTGCAATAAGGCGGATTGGAAACAGCGTCTCATTTACCGCATCATTGATCTTATTTGTAAACGACGATGCTACCGAATTTACCGCAAATCTGGCGATCGGATTGTCTGACGTTTGCTGCAGTTCATTCACCAAATCATCCAGCGAAAGATCCACTTTCAGATTTAATAACTTCCAGCCGGAAACCGATGAAAGATCAACCCCCCATGTTTTTTCACTCTCTTTTACCATGTCATCAAAATCTTTATTTCCCAATGCCTTCTCTAAAGAGTTCTGCAGGTCTTCGCTGCTTATATTTTCATCCCAGGAGTTCAGAAGTTCGTCTTTATACTCAGAAGAACTATCTTTAATATCTTCTTTTACACTCTCAACCACGTCCTGTATCGTATCCTCTAATACATTTTTATCTACCGCATAAAATGGTAAAAACATAATGAGTGGAAGTGCCACAAGAACAATCACCAATGGGATAAACTGCCACAACCGCATTCTGTATTTCTTCATTTCACTACCTCCTACTTCTCCTTTTTTAAAAGTTTCGTAATCTGCCTGCTTAATTCTTCTACGGATTTTACTCTCTTTTCCGGTTCTAATTCCATACACTGCTGTACTAATTTAAACCATCCCTTTTTCAGTTTTCCGTCAAATTCCGCAGGAAGCTGTAACTTCTTCTTCGTTTCCATACGCGTTACTGCATCGTCTGCCTTTTCTCCTGTCAGCAGATAATACATTGTCGCTCCCACCGCATAAATATCTGTCCATGCACCGATCTTTTTTACCATATGTCCGGTTTTCGCATTGATAAACTGCTCAGGAGCCGCAAAATCTTTTTTTAATACGGCAACATTGTACACCGCTTCTTTATCCGCCATATCCATCGCCGATCCCAGATCGATCAATACAATCTCCCCATCGTTCCGATGAATGATATTAGCCGGCGAGATGTCACAATGTAATATATTATATTTATGAAGATACCGGAGTCCTTCCAGCATCGGAAGAATCAGTTCGCACATACGTTTGGGTGTGTATGCGATGTAACTTCTTGCGCGGTATTCGCGTCCGACACTTTCTCCACTTTCGTATCGCATAACCATATAGGCAGTGTCATTTTCTTCAAATACATCATAAACGGTCGGCAGATTTTTCTGTGGATTCAGACGCACTGTCAAAAGGATTTCCTGCCAAAACAACCGGTATCCCCCACGAAACGCATCCAGCGCCTGTGCAGAAGCAACCATTACATACTTTCCGTCACGCGATGCGTAACTTTCCGGAAAGTATTCTTTAATTGCAACATTTCTCAGTAAAATACGGTCGATACACAGATACGTCACACCAAATCCGCCGATTCCCAGCGGAGCAATGATCTCATAACGCCGGTTTAATATCGTCCCTGCCGGCAGAATCCTCTTTTCCATCTCCGGCCGAAGCGAACTTGACATCTTTTCAATTGCTTCCGGCTTTTGTCTCCGTGGTTTGAGCCACTTTGCAATCACCGTCTCTACGCTCTGTTCTGCATCGTATGAAAATATTACGATATCCCGGCCGGCTGCCCGGTACATCCCGTAAACTACCGGACATCCCGGTTCCGATTCGTGGCATATCATGTTCCATGCAATCTGCCGGAGTTCAACGCGCGAAATTGTAATGGACATCAATATGAAACATTCGATATTCAATTTTTCATCCATTGCCTTCCAGATAACCTGCTCCGGTTTTGCCAGTACCATCTTGGAAAGAGTATACCGTCTTGCGATCTTTCCCCCCTGGCTCCATGGATTATCTGTTAATTGCGTTGTCTCCATTTTTTACTTCTCCGTGTTCTGCTAAGTATTTTTGCGCTGCATCAATGACATTTCCTTCCGGTTTTTTCCGGTGCGGAACTGCTGCCTGCATACTGGCATTCTGCACTTTCGGCGGCTCCGGACTGTTGTCTTTTTTCTCCAGAGATTCGCCGTACAATGCCTGATAAAATTCCGCCATTGTCTGAAAACGATCCTTTTTATCAATGCTTAATGCTTTCTTTATCGCCAGATCCTGCTCTTCCGTAATCGGAACTCCAACTACTTGCAGCAGCTGTACCCGGTCGTTTGTCTGCCGTTCGATCGACCGCTGGATCTTGATCCCGCTAAGCAGATAATATATCGTGGCGCTCAGACTATAAATATCTGTCCATGGTCCCAGTTCCCCGTTGCGGTCGTACTGCTCGACAGGTGCGTATCCATGCTTTAACAAAACCGATTTATCTTCGTTCGTGTGATAATCACGGGCAGCTCCAAAATCAATCACTTTTGCTTTATACTGCCGGTCGATCATGATATTATCCGGACTGATATCTCTATGAATGATTCCACTTTTATGTACCATATTCATCGCACGAAACACATCACGAAGCATCGGAAAAAGCAATTCCGGTTTTAATTTTCCACCGCTTTTTTTCGCCAGCTGTTTGAGCGTGATTCCCTCCAGATACTCCATAACGATGTACGCGGTGCGGTTGCCATAAAAGAAATCTCTTACCGAAATGATCCCCGGCATCGTATAAAATTTTGCAAGATTTTCCGCCTCTTTTATATAGGTTCTCAAACCACCCATATAGGCTGTCATGGATTTGTCCTTATGTTCTGTATATACATCTACACTATATTGTGTGTACGCATATGAATTTGAATTCGTCTGGTTTTCCGGCCGGAAAGCCACACCTTTGGGAAAATATTCTTTGATACAGACTTTCGTGCAAAGAAATAAATTCCATCCGATATAAGTGATACCAAAACCACCCACACCGATCACTTTTCCGATCAAATATTTTCCATTTAATATCTCCATCGGCGGAAGACTGTTTGCCGGTTTTTGATATTTTGGCAGCCAGAATCCACAGTGCGGACACGGCTTCGACGGGTCTTCTAATTCAGTCATACATCCCATACAAAGTCGATTGGGATCTATAAACTTTTTCGCCATGTTTGTCACCACTTTCGTTAGTTAGTTTGGTATTTTTCAGGGATACTTACCTTGTATATCTCCCATTTACTATCTTTGTAAGCATAAATATAATTGTCTATTTGCTCGAATTTATTATAACCATCCAGCAGCCGTTTACCGTCTTCTACTTCATAGAGATTAAATAAACCGGATTCCTCATCTTGCGTATATAACAATACACCCGACGTTGAAGGATCTATGCCGGAAAAAGAACTATATTCTTTTTTGTTATAAACAAAATATTGGGGTTCCCCATCTTCTTTTATTAGTTTAATCCTGAAAATCTGCTTCCGCTTTTTTTCTTTTTATTTAACCCGGAAAACCGATTGTCCGATGTATCGGCTTCATGCGGCATAGTCGTACTTGGTTGTGCCTGCTGCACTTTTTCCGGTTCTTTGGTCGGTTTTGGTGTTGGCTTTGGACCAATACTGGTATAAAGGATCAATTCCGATCCCCGGCTGCTATAAGTATTTATTGTTTCACCTGCCTTGATTGACTGATCGCTGATCTTACCTTTTTTCACACTGCTGTGCGCTGTGTCTTTTACCTTTTCAATATTCAATACAAGAGCCATGTCTTTCAGTTTTTTCTCCGCTTCTTTTACGGACATATTTTTCAGATTCGGCATCTTGACATCATAATCACTTTTCTTGCCAATCGAATAGATCAAGGTAATCCCAAGTTCACTCGAATCACCAATCGTGTAATCTTCTCCTGCCGCTACCGTCTGCACAACCAGCTGCCCACTTGGTATATCATCTGAAAAACTTTCATCTGTTTTAACCGGGATGTCTTTACTTTCAAAAAAGTTCACTGCATCTTCACGATTCATTGTGGAGCAATCCGGCATTGTAAATGTACTATTTCCACCGCTGACCGTCAGATTTACAACATCCCCTTCCTGCAGATTTGTACCCGACTTGATACTTTGCGCCGTAACTTTTCCTTTTTCCGTACCCGGATTGTATTCGTAGGTAAGTTTTTCATAAAATGGTATACCCGCCTCCTGAAGACTTGCAACCGCTTCTTCACTGGTCTTTCCAACACAATCCGGCATCATAACATCGGAAGAGATCTGAGTCACTTCGACCGTTTCCTTTTTCGTCAATATCCTGCTGGCTGCAAATATTCCACCTGCCACGACCAATATTGCCGCAAATAAAATCAATCCTTTGACAGGTGCCGACATTTTTGCCAGTTTTCCCTGCTTCGTTTCCATCATAAGCTGGTACGGCAGGATCCAATCCGGCTCGTACTTTGGCTCAAATCCTGTGCCATCCAGTGCTTCCATAAAATCACCCGCACTCTGCAGGCGGTGCTCCGGCCGGATGTTCAGACATACCATGATCGCCATCTCTGCCTGCTCCGGAATCGACACGCCGAGAGCGGATGGCGGCACCAGCGTATCTTCGTTGACACGTTCATTGGCAGGCGCCGGTTTCATTCCTGTCAGCATCCGGTAAAATAACGCAGCGACTGCATAAAGATCGGTATAAGGTCCCTGTTTTGCCGTCTTGGAATACTGTTCAATCGGCGCATATCCGACTTTCAGCACGATGTCCGAACGCGTATTGATCAAGTCTGCCGTATGCTTTGCGGCTCCAAAATCGATCAATTTGATCACACCTTCATTTGTAATAAATACGTTATCCGGTGCAATATCACGGTGCAGAATCCCTTGTCTATGTACATCACGGAGGGTATGCAGCACCGTCAGAATCACCTGGCGGCACCACTCATACTCTCTTTTTCCACCACTTTTTTTCAGGATATTTTTTACATCCATTCCTTCGAGATATTCCATAACGATATAACCGGTTCCGTTTGCCTCAAAATAACTGGCAATGGATACGACACCTTTGACGGTGTCCTGCAGAGACGCCAGACTGCGCGCCTCCTGCAAAAACGACTGCAAACCGGCACGAAAACGTCCTTTCATCTCGCTGTCGGTTACCGTCACGGTCACACCATCCTCGTTTCTCTCCGTAATCTGTCTTGGATAAAATTCTTTGATCGCAACTTTTCGCTGCAATACCTGATCCCATCCGATGTAAGTGATTCCAAAACCACCAAATCCAATCGAATAGCCGATCAGAAATTTTCCCTGCAGTACGGTCCCCGGAGGAAGCATTTCCGATGCGTTCTCCTGCCGTACTTTCAGCGGTTTCCCACATGCGGGGCAAGTATGTACTTTTTCATCTTGAATCTGATGCATGCAATGATAACATAATCGCATAATGTGTTCCTCCTTGGAATTGGTTAGTTAGTATTTCCTATATTTGGACTTTTTCTCTGTGCTGGGGGTTCTGTCTCCCACGATGGTGGTGCCGCAGATTTTTCCGGTGCCTGTGTAACTACCGGTTCCGGCTGTGGTTCCCGTACCTGGAGTGTAAATTCCAGATTATCCTCCTGTGGGCTGAACGTCTTCTTTACATCATTGCCCTTTTTGATCGTAACGCCCTCTACGACCGCACTTGCGGTTTTTGCATCCGGATCCGAGTACTTGATAGAACAGTTTTTATTTCCCATAATTTCTTTGATCTTAGCAGATACCTGATCTGCTGTCTTGCCAAGCATTGAGGAAAGGTTTCCATCCGCATGGATTACCCGGAACACAACACTGGTATTCTCCGAATCCGAAGCATCAAGTTTATTCGACTTTGGGCTGTACTGATATGCTACATTTCCCGGTCTGAATTTATCATCAGTAGAACTCTCAAACGTATAATTATCGCTATCCACAAAACTTGCACTTTCTACGCTCTCTTTACGTCCGGTTTTCTGTGGTTTTCCATTTTTATCCCGGTTATACAATGGCATCTTAACCGATTGAATTGGTTTACCCACCTGATTTCCAACGGTTTTTTCAAAATTACCGGTATAGAAATAATCACAGGCGTAATAATACACTTTATCAATATTGGCAATTTCTATCACTTGAGACTGCTTATTTTGATCTTGTACATTATCAATCACACTGCCATCTTTCATACGGATTTTCGCCAGACTTCCGTAGGGTTTTCCTTTGGCTTCCGCTCTGTCCGTGATTCCTTCGCCCTGTTTATCAGTGAGTTTTATCGCCTCCATAAGCAATCTGGCATCTTTAAATTCATTGATTTCGGAGTAATGAATCTTTTGGTTATTACCAACAATATATTTAACAATATCTCCTTTTTTCAATTTTTCTCCTTCATTTTTACTCTGGAATGCAATTTTACCTGCGTAATCCTGACTAAAAACAAAGTCTTCATCTTCACTCTTTTTCAACGAAATATTCAAACCCTTATACGTTTCTTCTGAATCAAAGTCTTTTTTCGCTTCTTCCGGTGTCTTACCGATAAGATTCTGCATTAATGCCTGACTCGTACCATCTTGTCCCACTTCACTTTGTTGCTGCTGCTTTTCAGACTGCATACGGAATACAACCACACCTCCTGCCACAACAACACACAAAAGTCCGGCCACAAGCACTTTTGCCCATATAGGGAATTTTCCTGTCTCACGCCGTTTTTGTTTTACCTGGATACGTCTTACTTCCGGACTGTTTAATTCCTGCAAAAATACTTCTGCAGATGGTGTACGGTCTTTTTGATACACATTTAACGCATTCATCATCGCATTTTCTACATTTTCCGGGATCGAGATACCAAGTTTTGACGGCTCTTTTAATTCATCTAAGAGCGCACGGTCTACCGACTCGATCGGAACGGTTCCGGTAATCATATAATACATTACCGCTCCCAGTGCATAAACATCCGTCCACGGTCCGCGAACTCCCTGGCTGCGGTACTGTTCTTCCGGCGCAAAGCCCTGCTTCAAAATAATAGCAAGGCTGGATGAATTTGCTGTCGTAACATAACGTGTTGAACCGAAATCCAGCAATTTGACTTCGCCGTCGTTTGTAAGCATGATCGTATCCGGTGAAATATCACAGTGAATGATATCCATCGGATGTACCAGACTTAGTCCTGCCAAAATTTGGCAAACAAAATCTTTGGCTTCCTGCCAGCTGAATTTTCCCTTGGTTTCCATCAGCTCTTTCAACGTCTGTCCTTCAACATATTCTGAAATAACATATCCGGTATCATTTTCCGCAACGCAGTCATAGACCTTTGCAATTCCCTGCGGATTTTCCAAATGCTGGATACGGTTTGCCTCATTCAAGAACGTAGTCAATCCCTGGTTAAACAATTCCAATGCATCGCCGGAGTAAATGGTAACTTCTTTTTCTCCGGCAGATCGTGTGGAAAATTCACTCGGAAGATATTCTTTTACCATTACTTTTTCGTTTTTCTCGGCATCCATACCAAGGTAAGTAACCGTGTATCCTCCGTATTTTACTACCTTACCAAGGATATATTTTTTCCCAATAATCGTACCGGGAGTCAGATAATAGGATTCCTGTGTAAATGCCGCTTCATTAAATCCGCAATGTGGACAAACAGCGGCTGAATCTTCCATCTGCTCCATACAGCCTAAACATAATTTCATAGGTCTTCCTCCTAACCTTTGATTTTAATTACCTTTGAATATGGAGATTTTTGCTTTCCATACACAGCAATTGCTCGGAAATATCTCACATTTCCTTCTTTAACATAAAAACTTTTAAATTTTGATTTTTTAAATCCTTTATCTTTTTTCTTTGAATATTCATATAAAACTTTTGTTGCGCCTTTTACATTAGAGGCCTTAAAAGATACGATACAATATCTTCCATCAACATAAGTTTTTACTGCTCCTTTATTCTTTGTTACTTTCGGTCTCGGATATACCGTCGATACTGCAATTTCAATGCTCTTTCCATCTTTGGTAACCAAAGTAACTTTCACATTTTTGCAGTATTTTTTCACCTTAATGGTTTCTTTTTTCGCGTCTACTGCCAATGCCTTTTTGGCTTTTTTCGGAACTGTAATTTTACTTAATTTAAGTTCTTTTCCAAAGATATCTTTTATCTTCTTCGTCTTCTTAAATGTAATCGAAACTTTCGCATTATAGCCGGTTATCTTCCACGATCCAGCTGCTTTCTTTGTCTCTTTTGTCGCTTTATTGTAGATGTCGCAAGTATAAGTCATCGTTCCTTTTTTGCTCACTTTGATCGATAATGTATCACTGTCTCCATCTACTTTTTTGCCATTACAATACCACTGATATTGCAGAGCTGACTTATCTGCATTTTCAACAATAATCTGCAATTTCAGATCTTTTTTGCTGATTGGTGCAAAATATTCTCCATCTTTCTTTACAAGTGACTGCGTAATCTTCATAGCCGGTGCTGCCGTAGGTGCTGCGGTTGGTACTACAGTTGGCACTGCTGTCGGAACGAGCGTTGGAGCTGTCGTCGGAGCATCTGTCGGTGGTACTGCTGTCGGCGTTGGAGTTGGCTCATCTGTTGGCGGTGCGGGTGAATCCGTCGGTGGTACTGGCGAATCTGTTGGTGGTGCCGGCGAATCTGTTGGTGGTACTGGCGAATCTGTTGGTGGTACTGGTGAATCCGTCGGTGGTACTGGCGTCGGTGGTGCCGGACTAACTGGTCCTTCTGATGGTGGGAGCGGCGAAACAAGTCCCTTTATTGTTAACGTTCCCGAAATAATAGTTACGTTATAATTTGAATTTTCACACGTTCCGGAAATCTTATACGTTCCAACATTTTCTCCCGATTCTCGTTTTGGGGTAATCTTTAAATCGTCTCCGGTTACGACTTCTCCCTGTGTTATTTTATAACTAAACGCAGGATCTTTTTTTTCTCCATATGTCTTTTCACAACTATCAAATGCAATCGCTATGTTTCTTTTTGTAATAGTTCCTGTAAGACTTTTTTTTGTAATTCCTACATTGTAGTTGTCCGCTGTGGGGCCGGCTAACTTTACGTCATCTGCGTTAATCGTTACTTCTTTATCCGTCTCTACATTTGCATCAGAAAAATATCCGGTTATGTCCTCAACTGTACAAGTTTCATCAGAAGCCAAGTTTTCTATGTTAGCAGCAGTTACTGTTGCTGAATTACTTCCATCGTACGTTTTCTCTTTAACCTTTAAAGTAACCTTTGCTGTTCTTTTCTTGATTTCAAACTCTTTCGTATTCGTTGCTTCTGCATAATTTGCAGTTGCCGGAACGGTAACTTTAACTGTATATTTCCCAGCATTTTTTGGTGCTTCTTTTAACTCTTTATCATCCGAAGTGTAATATGTATACTTCGAAGTTGCTTTATCTTCCTCACCGGCAGATAATGTAATATCCGGTGTAGTAATTGCGACGCCGTCATACACTTTATCATGAATATCTTTTATGCTTACTATTCTTGCAGACTGGCTGATGCTCCACTCTTTTTGTGTATCCTCACCTAAGACATAGTTCGCACTATCCGCTCCTTCAATACCGGTTATTTCTGCCGTATACTTACCAACATTGGTTTTCTTATTGTCCTTATATTTCAGCTTAACTTTATCTTCTCCTACTATATTCGTAATTTTTGCGGTAACCTCATGTGGATTTCCATCATAGACAAAGCTTGTGGGCTCATTCCACTTGATTTCAAGAGGAAGTTGAGATATCGTTGCTGTTGTACTATTTTGACTCTCATTTGTATTTAATGCATAGTTTTCACTTTTACTACCTCTAAGCTGTATGTCACTGATTGTTACCGTTTTTTCCTCACCAGCGTTTTCATCTGCAAAAGTACCGGTCGCGGTAACGCTAATTTTATCTTTATCACTGGCTATCAAATCATTAATTTTGACATTAGCAAGATTTAAAGCGGCATCTGTAGTTCCATCGTAAACTTTATCATTTGCAGTAATACCACTAACTGTAACCTTTGCAGGGTTAATCGTAAATTCCTTTACATACGTTCCGGTATAACCTTTTTTGTCCTTTCCTGTCAGCGTGATCGTAGCAGTACCGGCATTTGTATTATTAAAGTAGTTTATCTCATAACAATCACTTTCAATCGCAGGAGTTTCTGCAGAAGCTGTTTCTACCGAGATAGTTTCTATCTCAGGCTCTTGCGCTTTTCCATTGTATGTAAAAGTAGTTTCTTTTAATATTATGTCGTTTATAATATCATTAATATTGCGTAAAGTTTTGTTGCTCCCACTCTCCGCTTTCATCTGCACACCGCTAAAACTCGTTAGCACCAGTGCCATTACCAGCACCAGCGATAACCATTTTCTTCGTTTTATACTTATACTCATGTTTTTCATCCTTTCTTTCCATTTATTGTCATTATCTATGGTCTTTCTTCAAACTTCGAAGCACCACGATACTAATGATTCCACAAAGAACTGCAACCAATGCCAGCACTTCCCAGGTGTGGGCAAGGTGTGTCGTCGTCCTTACATAATAATCTTCAATCTCATGGACACCGCCCGGCGACATACGGCTTGTCAGTTTGTTGAGATTTGTAATATTTCCAAGGCATTCCATCGCCCAGCGGCTGACGGTGATCTTGGATACCAGTTCTGCATATCCCTTCAGTTCAAAGAGCACTCCGGAGAACAGAAGCTGGATGATCAGTACAAATGGTGCTACTGCCATCGCACGGTCACCATTTTTCATAAGAGATGAGACAATCAGTCCCATGGACGCTGACGCAAATATCGTAAGAATCATGGTGATCCATATCTCCATGCCCGGTTTGGCAAAATACAATCCGGCTTCCGCAGAATGTTTCATCAACCGCAGGAATATAGCTACCAGTAAAGTTGCCTGCAAAAAGCAGATCACACCCTGCACTACGTATTTGGATACAATATAAGCCCACAGTTTCAAATTTCCCATATATTCTCGTTTGAGGATTGGCCGTTCTTTACAAACTTCCTGAATGGTATTAAACAATCCTATCCAGATTCCCGAACACGACAAGGCAAACATGATCGACCTCGTATCCTCATAAGTGATAAAGGTATCTTCCACCGCTACGACTGCAAGCAGAAGTGCAATTGCAATTGGCTGAATAAACAAAAGCATCAACCGCTGCTTGTCATTCCAGATCAGTTCAAAATACCTTGCGATCAGTACAAGACATTGTTTAACCGAAGAAACCTGTCTGCCCTTCTTTTCTATCGCTGTACTTTGATTTTTCGCTGATGTACTGCCGGTCTGTGTATTTTTCTGCTTTTCCATAAAATAATTCTGGAGATAATATCCATTCCAGTTGTCTACATTTCCGGAAAGTTCATTGTAAACTTCTACCAGTGATTTCTTTCCAAAATAAGACGTAATCTCAGATGGCGGTCCACAATAACAGATTTTTCCGCCCGGTCCCATAAAGATTACTTTGTCACACAGATCGATACTCTGAATCGTATGGGTAACCATAATGATGGTCTTTCCTTCACTCTTGGAAAGTTTTGCCAATGTGTGCATTAAACTCTGCTCCGTATCCGGATCCAGACCGGATGTCGGCTCATCCAGAAAAAACAATCCCGGATCTGCCAGCATCTCAACTGCGATACTGGCACGTTTTTTCTGTCCGCCTGACAATTTACGGATATATGTCTTGGCATGCTGCACCAGATCCACCATCTCCAGCACCTTATAGATCCGCTCCTTGATCTCCGCTTTCGAGGTATCGGATGGCATCTTCATCTTGGCTGTATAATACAGCATCCTCTGCAACGTAAGATTTTCATAAATGATATCCTGCTGCGGTACAAATCCAATCATATTTTTTAACGTGTTAAAGTTACGCCGCAGATCGATACCATTGCAGTACACCCTTCCGGAGACATCGGAATCAAATCCACTCATCGCATTCATAACTGTCGTCTTACCGGCACCGGATCCACCGATGATCGCTACAAATTCATTGCTCCCAATGTCGCAGGATACATGATTCAGGATCATCTTCCGGCTGCCGCCGCTTCCGACTGTTTTGCATATATTTTCAAGCGTAAGAGAGACACCGCTTATCGTTGTCTGGTACATCAATTTTCCATTATTTAACAGAAAAATGGAACCGGCGATCTGTATCATGTCTTTTTCATATATTTCCTGCTTGCCATGAATACGTACACCATTGACATAGACACCGTTCATACTGTTGTAATCAATGATCATAAACCGGTTTTCCTGCCGGTAAATCCCGGCATGATGTCTGGAAAAGTTCGCCGGTTTCATCACGATCGTATTGTCTGATGCACGTCCAATCGTTGTCAATCCCTCGTCAAGCGGCATACACTGCCATGAACCCTGTGATTCAGAATTGGTAAAAATGATCACTGCCGAGTGATCGGAATTCTGGTTTGGTGAGTCAATCCGGAAAATCCAGTCGCTGAGTGTCTTCTTGTAATATTTATTGGGCTGCATGGGCACAAACAGCTGCCCTTCGAAATAATAAGTTCCATTTGAACTTCCCAGATCGGCTACGTAGATATCCCCATTTTGTATCTTAATCTTTCCATGAGAACCTGACACCGTTCCAACTGGGATCACAATGTCATTTTGTGCTTCATTCCGCCCAAAATAAATCCGGTTTTTGCCAAACTGATTCAGATCGTATTCTTGAAACTGATTGCCCGCCAGTACGATCACTTTGCTTGCGCGCCGCAGATCCGTCGGGGTTTCCTGATATATCGTAGATTGTATCTGATCCATCTTTACCACCTTTACTTTTGCTCCTCTTTTTGTTTCTTACTGCTATACTCCTGGCAAAATGCCTTGATCGCCTCTTGTGATTTAACTCCCTGGAATGAGTTTTCCAGGTCTGCTCCAAAACTGCGCAGTGCACGGTTGCCACGTCCAATTATGATGCACGGCTTTTTGCCCATAACCATTTTCTTAAACGGTGTAAGAGGTGAGTTATAGGAAAAACACTGCTCAAATGCCTTTTCGTTAATTGGGAATGGCGCATCGTTTTCACCAAAATAATTCCTCTGTGCTACATCTCCTAAGATTGTCCATAAAAGACGCATACAGGCATTTTTTTCATTGGATGAGCTGTCCGCACATATCGCGTACGCATTTTTATACTGGATCAGCATCCGGTCATTGGCGGTAAGCACATGCACGGTATAATCCTGCAATTTGCGCTGGCTGATAGTGACGTCTCCCGGCTGTTTTGCTTTTTCCAGAGCCGTTCGGATACTGCGGTTTGCCAAAACATTGTTACCACATAATCCAAAATCGACGCCGCTGCTATTTTTCATAATTTTCTTTCCCTGTGCATCATCTTTCCAGGTTATTAACTGGTAAAGATTGGAAACCATAGCATCGTCCGGCTGTATCGTACCATCTTTTGCATCAAAGCAGGCATCATCCTGAAGTACAGCTACAGATGCCAGAATCTCTGTCGGCACCATGATATGGGCATCATTACTGTTTTTCTTAATCTCGTCAATTGAGATGGAAGGTCCTTTCACGCTAAGGTAAGGACTATCCGGCAGTTTAAAGCTCATCCCATCCAGATCATAACTGTACAAGAACAAGGAATCGATTCCTGTCGGCATTTCTTTCATATTTTTGTAATAGTCCTTATAATCGGTAAGATACAGATACTCATCCATCTTATCTTCCAGCGCCCGATATACATTGTCTTCATAGGACATCAGATCGTATTTACTCAGATCCTCCACATTGTCAGTAAGAAACATATCCGGCATTGTACCCGCCTTTTGAGCCTCATCCAATTTTGTCTCCATAAGGCTTTCGGTATCTGTGCCTTCCGGAGCGCCTTCGGACACATCTACTACATCTACTTCAATTTTCTTATTCTCTTTTACCCAGTCTGAAGTAACACTGTCACCGGATTTCACATCTTTCTGGTGGAAGTTGCCGTTTACAATATTTTCCAGTATTGTTTTCTGTGTCTGGTTTTCTACCCAGACTTCAATTTTTCCTTCGCTGAGTTTGGAATCAAACACCGGATTTTCCGTCTTAAATACCGTATTCATCAGTCCAAAGCCTACACCCAGTGCAAGAACTGCCGTAGCGACCGCACCGATGATCCAGTTGCGGCGGTGCTTCTTTTTCTTTAATTTCACATTTGGATATTCCGCAATCCGCTTGCTGTGAAGCGCATCCTCAAACTGCTGGATATTTTGAAAACGAAGTTCCGGCTGAACCGCCATCGCTTCCATGATCGCACGGTCAATGTTTGGCTCAATCTTGATGCCAAGCTGTAACGGTGATTTCAGCGTATCCTTATGTTCACGTTCCGTAGATTCCATCGGTTTGATGCCGGTCAGCATCTGATAAAGGATGGCTCCTACCGAATATATATCTGTATAAAATCCCTGGTTACTCTTGTCGCGGTACTGCTCCGGAGCAGAATACCCTACTTTGATCACCTTTTCACAATTTTTTCCTTCTGCACTATCATTTAACTGGGCGGCACCGAAGTCGAATACCTTGATCGCATCTTCGCTTGATATAAAGATATTATCCGGGCTGATATCTCGGTGGATAATTCCTTTGCTATGTATTTTCTTTACCGCACTGATGATAAGATCGATGATATGCAGCGCAACCTGTGGCTGCATTCTTCCCTGCTTTTCCAGATAATCCTTTAAAAGCACACCATCAATGTATTCCATGATGATGTAAGCCGTATTATTTTCTTCAAAAAAATCATATACATTTACAATATCTTTTGCTTTTCCAAATTGTGCGATGCTCTGCGCTTCCATCAAAAAACGCTTCAGCTCTACACGGTATTGCTGCTGTTTATCACCGGAAAGCAGTCCTACCACACTCTCGCCCGGAGCACGGTTTACTAGTCCTGCCGGGAAAAATTCTTTCACTGCCACCGCGATACCAAGTGTTGTGTCATAGCAGCGGTATGTAATACCAAAGCCACCCATATCAATTGCCGTTCCAACGATAAAATGATTCGCAAGGATGGTTCCCGGTGTAAGATACTGAGGGTGCTCCGGCGGCGTTCCCTCGGCATATCCGCAATAAGGGCACACTTCATACTGCCCTTTTACGCTAAAACAATTCATACATAATTCACTTGCCATAATTACTCCTCTTTACACTAACGAAAATCTGTTGGAAGAATCTCCAATATCAAGCATTACGCCCGTATCAAGCCACACTTCCATATTTTGTGGCAGCGGTTCTTCCTGTCCATTCATATAAGTTCCTGTACTTGATGTATCATATAACTTGTACTGGCCGCGTGCTTCGTCCCATGTAATCTGACAATGCTGGCGGCTCACATGCATTTCACCGGCAAAGACCAGATCATTCTCCGGTTTTCTGCCCAGACGTATCATCTCGCCATCTTTCAAGGTAAGCTGTGCCCCCTGGTACATACCGGTGATACCAATGATTGTACCATGTGGTGCTGTGCTCTGAGGTGTCTGCTGCACGTTTTCCTGCGGTACGGCTTCTTCCTGCACAACATTATATTTTGCCTGAAGCTGCTGCTCTTTGATCTCCTGCAGCTGCGGTATCTCTGCACTTTCCGAAGCACGGCGTACACGCGGGCGCAGGAAAAGGGTACAGATTCCAAGTATCGCCGCCACACTCGCACCAACCAGTAATATGACATTTCCCAGTCCCATATGTACCTTCTGGTTTTCCGTCAATGTCCACATCTTATGGCGGTTAAAGAACAATACCAATTGCAGTATCAGATTGACAATTGCTCCTATTCCGGTAAAATTCTGCTTCGGGCCGCCTACCACTCCCCAGATACCAAAAAGAAGGACAACACAAGCAGAAATCATCATACATACAATGATGAGCATTTTTTGCGATCCGGTAAAGGCATCGGATGCTGTCATTGTCAGCGCATCTCCTTTTCCGCCAAACAACGCGCAGATGTAATTCCACAGGGAAGCTGTCAGCGTACGATAGTTTTCCTGGGTTACATTAACCCAGGAAACAAACCATCCCGCGAGATTCGCCAAAAGCACGATACCACAACTAATTCTTATGCTTTTTGCCAAACGATCCATAATAACCTCACTTTAATTCATTTTCTTTTTTGTGAATAAGAATGTCATTCCAGTTAAACTGCTGGCCACACAGAGGAATAAATACAAGATTTACCTCACCTACCGTGATCATGTCATAGGCTTTCAATTCTACCGGATTTAATACTACTTCATTGTTGCAGTATACAAGACTGCTTGCTTCACCCGGCTGAACAAGATACAGATGCTGCTTTGGTTCGTAAATGATAATTGCCTGTTTTTCTCTCGACACACTGCGGTCCCCTGTCAAAGCGATATCCATGCTGGCATCACGTCCGATAAAGTTCTTTCCTACTTTCAGATGGAAATCCTGTCCGATGTGATTGCCTCCGATCGCAACAAGCCATCCCACACATGGTCCGTTAAGTGCCTTTGACGATGCTTTTTCCTGCTGTGGCATTGATAATACAGGCGTAGTCTCATTGTTTCCAAATGTAGCTTCCTCATAATCAAAAAATGCTAATGTATGATCGTCGTCATCATCACTTGTAGTCTGTGTCTCTCCTACCGGATTCCATGGTTCTGTCGCCCCGATACTGGAATTTTCCGTCAGTGGAACCGTCACCGAATCTGCTGAAACACCGCCAAGCGGAAGTGTATCGTCTGCCTGATAATCCACTGTTGCAGCCTGTATCGGCGTCGGTTGTGGAGTAGGCGGTACTGGGGGTGCCGCTTCTGTCACCATATCTGCTCCCTCCGTAAACATCTGTGTCGGTGTATCCACCATACCTGCTGCCCCTCCACAGTGCGGACAGCTTGGATACTTTTCTCCATCATAAAAATGACCTTGTGCACATCTTGTTAAATTCATAATAATCTCCTTTCTTGTATCTGTAGATACAGCAAAGCAACTTGTGCTTTATCTTTCTTTTTTTATACTGCTTTCTCTATATTGCAATATGGCAACGGACGTATTATCCTGTGAATGTGTATTGCCATGAACTGCCGCTTCTACTAATTGAACTGCCTTTTGCTCGATTGGATTTTTGTCATCCAGGATAATGCTCTTAATCTGATGATCCGGCAGTGTCTTTGTAATTCCGTCACTGCAGAGCATCACAACATCGCCATAGTGCATCTCAATCGGCTGTGTACTAATGTCCATGAGACTGACATTTCCAATTCCAAGGAAACTGATCAAAGCTTCTTTCTGCCGTTTTCCCATCGCTTCTTCCTGTGTCATTTTCCCCTGCGCTACCATCTCCTGTAAACGGAGCCAGTAGTTATGATCTCTTGTTATCTGGCGGATCTCATTGCCACGGATAATATAGATTCTGCTATCTCCAACCGATGCCCAGTACAGCCTGTTTTCTTCCGCAATCGCTGCTACCATGGTCGTACCGGATCCCCTTCCATTTTCCTTTGGAAATCCTGCAATCGTCTTGTCAATCGTTACAATTGCACTCCGGAAAAACCCCGGAATATTCATCTGTGGCTGGCTCTGCACATTCTGGAAACCAGTTATCATCATCTGGATTGCTGTCCGGCTTGCCTTGCCTCCGTCTGCCATTCCTCCCATACCATCACATACAACGGCCATTACACGAGTCTTACGGTTCGCCGCAAATTTCTTTGACGGCGTTACATAGACGGCATCCTGCTGATATTCACGTCTGCCCTGATCGGTATAGCAAAATGTTGCAAGCTCCGGCACCGTTCGCACAATTTTCGGTCTTTCCACCGGCTGTTGCGCCGCATATGGCATTCCCATGTCCTTTTTCTTTCTTCCAAACATCTATTGCACCTCCACAAAAAAGATAAATCGTTCTATTTTCGTCTGCATATAAAACCAGTCCCCCGAAGCCAGATACGCCGTTTGTCCTTTTTGCAGTATCTGGTTTCTGACATACGTATGATTTTTTGAATAATTTGTCAGCCTGAATTTTTTACTTTTTCGATTGTATTCTACCATGCAGTGCAGCGAACTGATCTGATTGTTATTCAGGTAAACATCACATACCATACCGCTGTCTTTTCTTCCTATCGTCAATTGTGTGCCGGTAAACGGCCATTTTCCAACAACCGCTCCCCTCTGATTCTGCATACACAGATATGCCTGTCCATTTTGTGTCACCGTCTGTGTACTTACACTGTTGTTAATTCCGGATTCTTCCAGAAACTCGCTGACCGTACTTGGTCGTTCCTTATAATTTTTCCGCATTCCCCGCGCAATCGCCCGGCTTAACGCTGCCGGTACATTGCTGTTGAGATAGGCAACCGGCGTAAGTCTTTCTCCATTCTGCCTGTCGGGTGCTGACGGCGGTTTTTTCCCGGTCACCATATAATAATACGTTGCACACAATGCATAAACGTCCGTCCACGGTCCCTGATGACCGGTTCTGGAATACTGTTCAATCGGCGCAAAGCCGGGTTTTACAAAAATTGACATACTCATTGGACTGCTCAGAGCATAGGTTCTTGTTGCTCCAAAATCAATCAGTTTAAATTGTCCACCGGGTGTAAGCATGATATTGTCCGGGCTGATATCCCGGTGAAGCAGCATATTCTGGTGGATCTGCTCCAGCGCCTCTCCAATCTCCCGAAGCATCTGGTTCGCCATGTGAATGGTAACGGTATGGTTCTTTTTTTTCATATAGTTGTTGACGGTTTCTCCCTGAATATATTCCATCACCATATAAGCCGTTTGATTATCATAAAAGAAATCGTATACATTTACCACATGCGGATTGGCATAAAGTCCCTGCAATATCTTCGCTTCATTGATAAAGACATCGCGTCCATGCTGATATACTTCTGTCTGCACTTCTCCATTGGGAATCAGGCAGCAGCTCTCATTATCGCGGACTGCCCAGGCTCTTGGAAAATATTCTTTTACCGCACACAATCCACTTGCCATAGGATCAAATGCGAGATATGTAACACCAAAACCACCGATTCCAAGCACTCTTCCGATAAAATAACGCTTCTTTAACTGCGTTCCCGGAAGCAGTACATTTTTGGGGGTTGGTTCACCTACATAGCCGCAGCTCTTACAGATTTGTCCATTGTATGTACCCATTTGAAAACAATTGGGGCAAAATGTATATCCTTTCATCCGGTTCTCTCCAATCCACACTCACATCGTGCATTACTGTGCCGGCTATGCATCATTTATCACATGAAAGATAAATGTCTCTCTTCCGGCAGTAATCTTATCTCCTTCTAACAACATACGTTTGGATGTAACCTTTACACCATTTACAAATGTTCCGTTGGTAGACTCCAGGTCTTCGATGTAACACGCCATCTTCGTCACTTCGATAACAAAATGCTGCTTTGACAATCTCTCATCATCAAAGAAAATATTGCACATCTCCGATCGTCCGACAAACAAACTTCCTTCCACATTCCATTCGACGTCTTTGATCGTTCCCGCGCGGTCTGTAATCGTTAAGCGGATCAGTTTGGTATCCGCTTTCAGCATATCTGACGGATCCACTTCCACAATCTTTCCCGGTTTTTTCTTCACGATGATGACAACGATCAGTCCGATAACAACAACTAATGCAATAACCGCGATCCACCAGTAGGATTTAAGGAATTCCTTTGCCTTTTCTTTTCCTTCATTCAAACCTTCAAATGAAAACTCGTACGTTTTTGTCAATTTATTCTGTTCCTGTGTGTCATCGCAGATATTGGTACAACTTAATGTATAATCTCCGGTATAAAGGGATTCTTCGAAAGTAAGAACAACCTTATTGTCCACACTATTGTAATTGGCACTGCTTATCTTCCAAATTTTTCCATCGTCTTTTTCGGTTTTTGTCTTAACAATGTAATTGGCTGCCTTATCCGCACCTATCACATTTCCCGAATCATCGGTTATCGTAAAACTGATGGAATTCGCCTGTATTTTCTTGATATCCTTGATCTCCGGCGGGGCGGTATCTTCGGCAAAAGAACTGTAATTTACATTTACCGGATCCATCGCCTGTGACGTACCATCTACAGATGCCGTCAAAGTCAGTTTGGCAATTCCGTCTACTTTTTTGTTGGACGGTGCTTTTAATTTAACTACGAAAGTTCCCTTTTTCCAGATGGTTTTGATGTCTTTAAATGCGGTGGCAACCGTCTTCTTTGATTTGCTGCCGCTGCAGTCCGCATAATACCCACGGCAGTTCTTTTCATCTAAGATTTTGTCGCGCGTATATCTCATCTTGGTTTTATTAGGCTTTTGCGCCTTGTTGTACAAGATCACACCGTAAACCGGAATCATCGAATCCGCTACCGTCTTTCGGATCACTTCTTTGTCATTATTTTTTCCGGTAGAATCATCCTCTCCATCTGTCACAAGAAGAACTACGGTTCGCTTTTCAAATGTTGTATTTTCTTCCAGTACTTCACGCAGAGAACGGTACAATACCGTCTTACTCTTTTTGCTGTTATAATACTTTATGCTTTGGATCTTTTTCAGATCGGCGGATAATTGACCGCTGTCTTTTCCGTTTACTTCTCTGCCGAGTACATTTTTCTTACTTCCGGCAGAATCATTGCCGCCTACGGTGTAAAGTGTCAATTGATCCGCATCTGACATTTCTTTGCGAAAGTTTATCAATTGTTTTTTGGCTTCGCCAAGCTGCCCCGGTTCAACCGATCCGGAATTATCTACCAGTACGATATAACGGATGCCTTCGCCACTTTTATCAAATGAAGTTGTCTCCCCGGACTGCATGAGGTTGATATCGTCACCAACCGTACCGGAAAAAACCGCGTCTTTTTTCATCTTGCCGCCTGTCACATACGCCGTGACATCCGGTGCTTTTCCCTGTGCCTGCTCCACAAGATAAGGGGTCATAAATGTCTTTGCCTGAATCTGTACACCGGTCTGCATTGCAAACGCTGCTGCGACCAATGCCGCCGCAATCCACATACATTTTTTTATTCTTCCTGCCATCTTCTCTCCTCCTTGCAATATGGTACAAATACCAATTCCGTCTCACCGATACGTATCTTGTCATTTTCTCTTAATTCCTGTACCTTTGCCAGCAGCTGGTCATTGTGGTAGACAAGATTGGCATCTTCGGGCGAAATATAAAATCCATGTCCCTTGGGATCGTATACAATTGACGCATGCTTTTCTCTGGCAATCTGATTGTCTTTAAGCAGCACAACATCCATCTTGGCAGATCGTCCGATAAAGTTTTTACCGGAATGCAGGCGATAATCTTTTCCCTTTTCTTCTCCCCTGGTACACACCAGCCATCCCGTAACCGGCTGAATTTCCTCCGACACTCCAAAGAAGCCAAGCGCAATGGTTTTATCGCTGTCGTCAATGTCAATATCTTCCATACCAAAATCAAAGTCATCAACAGCATCACTGCTTCCGCTGCTTCCAACGGACAGCGATCCGGCAATCTGCTGGTCAAGTCCCTGCATATCTTCTGCCACATCGATAAAGGAAACGGTTTTATCATCCTCTTCCTTATCGTCAAGCCGCATTGCCAGTTTTCCGTTTTCACGTTTACAATGCGGACAGACCAAATCCACATTGGAATCATACCAATGTCCGTTATTACACTTAATTACCATATATTTTCCTCTTTTTCTTCTTAAAATTTAACGGATAAATACTGCAATTGCAGAATAATTGTCCATGTTCGTACCAATTCCATTTTTCAGCACAACCTGTCTCATACTTTCAAGCCATTCTTCCGGAGTAGCTGATTTTTTCAATAATTTGCACATATTTTTCTCGTCAATCAGTTCCCAGAAACCGTCACTGCAAAGCAAAAACGTGCTGTTTTTCGATATGTGCATGCCTTTTGTAATCTGGTATTTGGGGGAGGACCATTCGGTTCCCATTACGCGAAGCAGCCGGCTGCGGTCCACATGATGCCGAATGTCTTTTTCCTTGATCTCTCCGCTTTGATAAAGCATCTGCGGTACACTGTGATCCTGTGTGCGCGCTATGTACTTTCCCTTTTCAAAATAGTAAATGCGGGAGTCGCCAACATGTGCAAACTGAGCCTCCAGATCATGTATTGTCAGACACGTCAAGGTTGTCTTCATCTTATCTGTTGCCTCTTCTCTTTTTTGCTTTTCGAGCAACGCCTGCTGCGTAAGGGTAATGCTTTCCTCTACCGACTTTCCCTGTTCCAGATTACCCTTCATCTGCTCAACGACAAAGGAAGAAGCAATGTCTCCGCTTCCATGTCCGCCAAGTCCGTCACAAAGCAAAAAATGCAGCGCGTTTCTTGTGGGAAGTATACCCATCGAATCTTCATTCACAGCACGCCCTCCCTTATCCGTTATGCTGTGATAGGAAATATTTAACTGCGTATCTGACATGATTTAATGCCTCCTCTTTTCTCCGTTTAACGCCATGATGCTACAATCATCTTCTGATATTTCTTCACATTGCTAAGTTTAAACTTGCACGCCTTTGGCACATCAACAGCTCCTTTTTCGATCTTCTGGATCGACTTGCTCCGAATCACCAATGACCGTACTTTTTTACATCCTTTAAATGCATTTTTCCGGATGCATATAATTTTGTAATTCTTCTTTTGATACCTCACCTTAACCGGAAGTTCATATTTTTTCTGGTTCTTATTGGTAACTCCCACTACAGAGACAGTTCGTTTTTTTGCACTTTCAATCCGATAACGTATTCCTTTTACGGAAAACCTCTTTTTGGCTTTTGTTGTTTTTTTCTTTTTGGTAACAATATAATAAGAAGTAGTTGAAGTCGTTTTTTCACCATCTACATCATCCTCTAAGAGGCTACGGTCCGCACTGCTCATACCACTCGTATTGGAATTTGAGTTTGATTTCGATGTCGTCGAAGTACCCTGTGAAGTGGATGGCTTAGGGGTAGCCTTAACGGTCGAAGGAGTAGATGAGGGTACTGTGGGTTCGGGTGATGCAGGCCGCTGTGTTGGTATTGAAGTTGGAGTTGGAGTTGAAATCGGTGTTGGCGATGCGGTAGCCGGAGTGCCCCATACACCGTACAACACTACATATTCCCTATTGGTCGAAATCAAGGCATCTTTATCGTATTCGACATCCGTATAATCGTTATCCCGCCAGCCTACAAAACTGCTGTCATCCGGTGCTTTTATCTTACTTAGATCAAGCAATGTCTCTGCTTCGTATTGAGGGTACAGATAGAGATCCGCAGATCCGGTATAAGTCTCTCCTTTGTCATACCCTGTTCCGCTCCCATCTTTTTCCGTATTCCAGCCGGTAAATGTCTTTTCAAAAGAACACCAGCTATGCTCCGCCCCATCCTCATACCAGTAGGCTTCAACAACAACATACGCAGATGGGGGATAAGCATCTATCGTGGCATTGCCGGCCTCTGCAGTATCCGTCCGGTATTCGCCGTTTCCATAATAATTCATATAATGAATTATAACGTCATTGGTATCTTTTACATCATAGGAAATCGTGACATAATCCAATTCTTCGTCTCCATTCAACAATACAATCTTTATATCCCCGGAACAGGCTTTCAAAAAAGTAAAGGTACATTTATATTCATCCTCATCCACCCAGGTCCATTTACTCGTAAGATCTCCTGCCGTATGAGTGACCCGGAGTGTGTATCCATCCGGGAGATCTCCATAAGGATAGCACATGACCTCTACCGTATCGGATTCCTTAGCCAGATTCAACGAAATGTCATAGGTAGACGTGTTAAGATAACAATACGCCTGTGCTTCCGTTTTATGGATGCCAAGTCCGACAAATACCATAAAACATATAAATACCAGAATTTTTTCCGTTTTTTTCAGCATAATATCTTTACTCCTTTTTTTATTGTGTAACTATTTTTCCAACCCAAAACGTTGTATTTCCTTCCTACATTTTACTAAAAATGTAGTTTTTTGTCAACTCTATTGAGTCCCTTATGTTCCTCTATGGAATGTGTACAAAATGCACGCTTTTGGATATACTATATAAGATAGAAAACGAGTTTCAACACTTTTGCAGACAAGTTGGAGGAATTGCCATATGGTTAAAGATGAACTCAACATAAGGGTGGGAGCTCGTATACGTAAAATCCGCGAGAATATGGGATACACTAGAGAACAATTTAGCGCTCTTTGTGATATATCAGACAGTTTTTTAAGCGATATAGAACGTGGGAATAAGAGCCTGACCACAAAGACATTAACGAAAATCTGCACTTCCACAAATGCTTCTGCAGATTTTATCGTACTTGGAAAGACCGATTTTTCCGAGTCTGCGGGAGATGACAAGATACCGGAAGAACTGGATAAAATTTCCTTTTATTTACAATCAATGTCAGACAGTCAGACCGCACATATGATGGCCATTCTACGGGAATACTATCTCGCGATTAACGAAAAGCAAGCGGATTAACAACACGTCAATCGTTCTTAGCAGAACACCAAACTACACAAAAAGAAGAGACAGGTCTGTTCACTAAATGTTCCTGTCTCTTCCTTTTTTTATAAAAAATCTTTCTATTCAGACCCTGGTATCTACACGCCTTAGTCGCTAAATATTGTAACATTTTGTTGGATTTTGGCATAGATTTTTTGAGAAAACGGTCATGAACGGTGTATATTTTGATATAAACGTAAAAAATTGTTTTACATTTTCCGGTAAATTTGCTACAATAACTGGTAATATCATTGATCAAAGCGGGGTAACGGTATGATAACACGAACTATTTTCATTTTGGAAGATGATAGGGTGCAGCGGAAACATTTGCAAAAATGGATGGAAGAATATGGGATTCAGCGAAATGTCTCGCTGCAGATCGTGTCGGCTTCTTCGGTTGCGGACGCGAAGAAAGTGATTCAGGCGCATCCGAAGATCTTTGCCTTTTTCCTTGACATCTCGCTCAAAGAAGGCACGGAAGACGAGGGCGGTCTGGAATTCAGCCGGTATCTGCACAGCATTCCCGCCTACCGCAGCACACCGATCCTCTATGTTACCTCTTATGCTGACCATATGGCGGACGCTTTGAATACGTTTCACTGCTTTGCCTTTCTGCTAAAGCCTTACGACAGGGAAACGCTCTTTGTCCAGCTGGATGATCTGGCAGACTCCTATATCGGGCGGCTGTATGTCCGCGATCCGGAGGGGATCTATCATACCATTTCGCTCGATCACATCATTTACGTGCGCTCCGAGGGGCGGTATCTGCACTATGTGACTGCAGAGGATGAGATCCGGTCGCGCCAGTTTTCGATGGCGGAACTGCTGCAAAAACTGCCGGCGCACTTTGTAAGGTGCCACAAATCCTATATTATCAATACGGAAAAGTCGAAAAATTATGATTTTACAAACCGCTATGCGGAGTTGGAAGGAACCGCCGAACATATTCCGATAAGCCGCGCCATCAAAAGCAAAGATTATTTTCACAAAAAATAAACCGGAGGAACCAAGATGAATTTTGTCCTATCCATACTGTCATCCCTTTATCAGCAGACGATCCTTTTTATCAGCTGCCTTTTTCTGCTGCAGCTGCCGCGCAGCAAGTGGCTTTGCCGGCGCACGCTGCTTCCTTTTTTTGCCGCCTGGATCCCGATGGTTTTGATCCAGCAGTTTAACAACCGCTGGGTGCTGTTATCACTCTTTTTGATGCTGACAATTTTTACCATTTCATTGCATATTATAACCGGACGCCGTTATCTGTATGCCCTTTTATCGGTCTGCGTAAGTTATCTTCTTACACTGCTTTCCAACCTGCCGATTTTGTTTGTATGGTATTTCTTCTGGTCGCCGGAATACATCCTGCAGTCCGCCTGGCTCTCTCTCACCACCGCCGTCCTCGGCTCTGTTTTCCAGCTTGCTGCCCTTCGTTATCTGCCGGTGCGGCAGTTTTACAAAAGTCTGTGTAAGATTCCTGCCTCTGTCAGTTATTTCATCCTGTTGTTTCTTGCCATCCTCGCACTGCTTTGCAGTCTGAGCACCGAACTTACCTATGTGCCGGAATTTATAAAAATATTTTTGATCGTTCTGCTCGGTCTGAATTCCGCGTTGATCCTGACGCACCAGATCCTGATCAACCGCCGCAATTCGATGGAACTGCACTATTATGAGCAATATCTTCCCATTCTTGACAATCTGATCGAAAAAGTGCGGGAGACCCAGCACGGTCACAACAATACGATCCAGGCGATCCTTCATCTGATCGATGTAGACAGCAGCAACGAACAGATTTCCCGCGAACTGGCGGATTATACGAAAGAATTTCAGAAAACGCTTCTCCCGTCCGCGCTTCTGCGCCTTGACAACAAACTGCTTGCCGCTCTTTTGTATCAAAAGCACTGTCTGGCCTCCGAGCAGGGAAAGTCCCTGCATTTTTCAATCGCCGATCCCACCTGCCACTGTCCGGCAACGGAATTTGAAGTGGTCGATGCCGTAGGAATCCTTGTCGATAATGCACTGGAAGCAAGCGCTCCGGGCGACCGCATCTACATCTCCATCCACCGCCGCCACGACAAAGATGGCATAAAAATCGTCGTTGACAATCCGGGACAGACGGTAAACGACGATTTTCGCGAACGAATATTAAAAAAAGGATATACCACCAAGACAAAAGAGCCGGATAAACACGGACTTGGTCTTTCCATCTTACAAAATATGGTAAATAAATACAGCGGCGCTCTGCTGATCTCCAACAAAAACCACGATGATATCCGGCATATCTCATTCGAATTACTGTTGTAAATACTCTCCGGTAAGCTGCATGACGCGCCCAAGAATGCCAATATTTTCCAGTGTGTCTTTCCCCTCCAGCGAATGGTTTACGCCCTCCAGACGGTGGCTGACGATCTGTGCCTGCGCACACCGGCCGAGCACATTGTCCACTTCCGGCACCCACGGATCCGCCGTACCGCAGAAAGCGATGCCCGGCGCAGGATCTGCCAAAAATGTCTGTGCCAACGGGGTATAATAAATCTGCTTTGCGTCAAGTTTATATTTATTGGTAAAATAAGCGGCAACTGCCGTCCCAATGCTCTTTGAGATAAATGCGATCTCGTCGCACTGCTCCCACGGAACAGGCGCAAGAAATTTTTCCGCACTCTCACAGGCTTCCATAAAGGCTTCCCGCATTTTTTCATCATTTCCGCGAATGTTATTCTTTGCCCGTTTTATCTCGTAATCGACATCAAGAAATGTATCATAGCCACATTCTTTTGCCAATTTTTTACTGTAGTATAACAACGGTTTTTCAAAACGATATCCGATTCCCGGAAAAAATACTGCTATTTTCACGTCTCTTATCTCCTTTATCTGCGGCAATACTGGTTCAGCATTTTGATCAGTTTTTCCGTATTGATTGGTTTTGATATATGTGCGTTCATGCCCGCTTCCAGACTGCTCGCGATGTCTTCCGAAAAGGCGTTGGCGCTCATCGCGATGATCGGTATGGTTTCCGCGTCTTCGCGGTCAAGTCTGCGTATCTTTCTGGCGGCATCCAGTCCGTTGAGCACCGGCATCATAATGTCCATTAGGATCACATCGTATTCTCCCGGTTCCGAATTTTTAAACCGGTCAACTGCCTCCTGTCCATTCCACGCCTTCTTGACCTCCGCCCCAAGATCCTGCAGCATAAATTCTGCAATTTCCATATTCAGGTCGTTGTCCTCCACCAAAAGGACACGTATTTTCCGGCGCAGTGTGTCGTTTTTGGTTTTTGGCTGACGTGAGATCCGGACGCGGTTTACCCGCATCGGAATGCGGATGTCAAATGTCGTACCTTTGTCTTTTTCACTTTCAAATAAAATCTCTCCGTTCATGCGTTCAACAAGATGTTTTGTGATCGCAAGTCCCAGACCGGTGCCGGCATACAGCGTTCTCGCGGAGTCGCGCTCCTGCGAAAACGGCTCAAAGGCAGACTCCTGAAATTCTTTGCTCATGCCGATTCCATTGTCCTCGCATACAAAATGAAAACAGACTTCTTCGCTTCCCGTCGTCTCCTCCCAGCAGGTGATCCGGACATAGCCGCCCTCATCGCGGTTGTATTTTACCGCATTGGACGCAATGTTCTGCATAATCTGGCGCAGATGCAGGGAACTTCCGACCAGCTGATCTTGTTCAAATGTTTCGCTCTCCAGCACAAATTCCACATTTTTTTCCTGCGCCTGAATCTCGATCATATTTTTCACTTCGTCCACAACCTGCGTCAGGGAAAACGGCTTTGCTTCCAGGATCAGACGGCCGGACTCCAATTTACTCATATCCAGCACATCATTGACAAGGTCAAGCAGAAAACTGGACGCCGACATGATCTTATCCAGGCATTCTTCCTGCTTTTCCGGATTTCCCGTGTATTTTTTGCACATCGGAACCATGCCGCGTATTCCGTTGATCGGAGTCCGGATATCATGACTCATCCGGCGCAGAAAATCGGTCTTTGCGGCGTTGGCACGTTCTGCTTGTTTTACAGATTCTTCCAATTCTTCCTGGTATTGTATTTCCCGCTCTTTTTCTCCGGTGACGTCACGGCACAAGAGAAGAAATGACTCAATATCTCCTCTTTCATCGTATTTCTGAGGAACTAAGATCATCAGGATCCATTTGCCATTCTGGTGTTTTGCAGTACACGAAATCACTTTATTGTGCTTTAAATGTTCTCTGATATATTCCAGATTTAGGAAATCGCGGCATTGTGCATAATCTTCCGGAGCCATTTCCCGCTCGATAAATGTCTCAAACATTTCCTCTACGCGTTCTTTTCCCTCCAGCGATTTCTGCAGTTTTTCCGAATCTTTGATAAGCTCCCAGCTGTCGTTTTTCAGATTGATGTACATATTGACCGAATACATCTTACTGATCGCCTGCACAATATCCAGCTGTTTCTGCATCTGAACCATATTCAGCCGGACGTAACGCGCACGCAGAAGCGCTAACATCATCCAAAGAAGTCCATAAATAATGAATCCATAGACCATCGCCGCCCGCCGCGTCGAAAATACGGACTTTTCCTTATAAAGTACACACAGATAATATTTATCCGTTTCTTCCACTTTTCCAAACCATTTTGAGTTGTCGCGTTCAAAACGGATCAGGTGCCCATGCGTACTCCGAAGTAACTGCGACGCTACAAAGGATTCCACATTTTTTCCGTTTAACCCCGCGTAGTTCGTGCTTAATATCTTTTTCCCATCGGTCACCACGACAATGCCGTCATTGACAAAGGAATAGCCGGAAAAGATGGATTCCAGCGTAAATCCGCCGTCCTCACCACTTTCACTCCGGATCTGATCGTACCGGTCAAACTGGTTGAGCCTTTCTTCCATAAAAGCAAGCGTTTCATCCGCGATTTTGTCAATGCGCTTTTTGTCATGACTTGTCATTGCCAGAAATAGGATGGTAAATGCGATCACCCCTATGAACAAAGGAATGATGATAACCTTTTTTTGTGCGATCTTTTTCATCCGACCCCTCCTGTCAGTTTGTTCGATATTCCGTCAAAATTAGTAATAATATGATAACATCGTTGAGGGGAAAAGTCAATTTTAACGGTTTGTTTATCAGAAAATGAGACTCTAGGTTTCTCTTCGGGACCGCTCGCGCTTAGAAGAACACACGTAACGGTGCATGAGGGCAAAATACGCCCTCTACGCACCGACGGTGTTCTAAATCCCTCATGAGAAACCCAGAGTCTCATTTACCGAATAAAAACTACGGTTAAAATTGACTGTTTCTATATAATAATTAGAATCCTTCTTTTAATTTTTGCTCTAATTTCTGGTCGAAGCCCTCGTCCGCATACACTTTTGCGGTGCCCTGCGCCGGTTCGTAGCCGCTCATCCCATAATAGAATTTCTGGGTCATTACCGCCTTTTTGCCGTTTCGGTCGGTGAGTGTCCAATAGAGCGTTGCATTAAACGCCTTTTTCCCGGTATCGTATTCGCCGTCTGTCATTTCAAGCGTGTTTTTCACGGAGCATTGGAGTATATTGTATACTTTTTCCCGTACTTCGGTATGAAATTCCGATACATATTCGCCGTTTTTTATTGGCCTGAAATCATTACAATTTTTTACAATGTAATCCGTATGAAAATCCAAATCTTCCTTTCTCATCTTATCGATATTATCTTTGGTAATCCTTGAGATCCGGTGGGTCAAAAGCAGTCTCTCAATGTTATCCTGCCGGCTGGCACAATAATAAAAGTCGAGCAGCGCAAACATCCGGCGAAGATGAACCGTATCTTCATTCTGACTCTCTTCTTCGGTCATGCCCCATCGGTTAAAATTTTCTTTGCCGTCAGAAACCATCATGCTGTAATAATTTTTCTCGTAAAAAAGAAATGTCAGATACAGTTTTTTCCCATTATACGTGATCGTTACCGGCGTTCGATAGTCCGTCTGCGGAAAGAAATCCTGATCGGAATATAAAAACTGTTCATAGGTCACTGTCCCGACTTGGATCGAAACGTCTTTTCCGTCAAACACCTTCTTTTGCAAATCTTTTATCTGATCCACCGTATCATGGTAAAATTCCACCTGACCCCGGGCACGCTCATTTGTGACCCGCGCCCCCATGCCCCGCATCACAGCCTCAATGTCACCCTCGACAAGCTGCGTGGCAATTTGCTTTGCGCGGTGATGATAATAAATCGTATCATAACTCGGACACGACAGCGCCGGAAAGATCTGTCCGGCCGTCAAGGTTCCAAACACCACACAAACCAGCACGAGAAGCGCGATTGCCACCCATTTGCCCCTCTTATCCTTCTTAATCTCTTTTTTGATTTTTTGAAATGGCTGGATCTTTTGCAGTTCCATTTTGCCGGGTTCTTCGTCATTTTTTGACATATTTTTCCATATTCGTTGGCACTCCTCACACCCTGCCAGATGCTCTTTTATCTCTTTTGCCGTTTCTTCCCGGCAGAGTCCTTCAACGTACTCCGGCAGAAGATCCTGTACAACATAACATTCCATATCCTTCGCCTCCTATTTTTTGATCTGTTCACGCAGACGCTCTTTTGCGCGGTAAAATGTCACGCGCGCCCACACCTCGGATTTTCCAAAGATATCCCCGATCTCCTGAAACGACAGATTTCCCATCATCCGAAGCATGAAAACTTCCTTAAACGGTTCCTGAAGTTCGTGGATACATTGGTACATCCTTGCATTTTCTTCTTTGTCAATCATTTGCTGCAGCATGTCCGTCTCGGATACCGGCTCACACCACTCGTCGAGCGGAATATTTTTCTCCTCCGCTTTGCGGCAGAGATCCAGCCAGATATTTTTCGCGATGCGGCACAGCCATGTCGAAATCTTACTCTTTCCCTGAAACGTATCGGCTTTCTCAATCGCCCGCAAAAATGTCATCTGCACCACATCTTCCGCCACCGTCGGATTGTGGCAGAGCGAGAGCACATACGCATACAGCATTTTTGCATAATTGCGGTAAATCTCATCAAATGACTCCTCTGTTATTTTCAAATTTTCTTCCCGCCACCTTTCTGTCTCTCTGTTTGTAAATAAGACGGCAAATTACCAAAAACGTTACAATTCATTTTTCAGATTGTACCATATCTGTTACAATGAAACAAGGCTAAAACTAGAAAATCTTGTTTTCGTGTAATTTGTGGGTTTTAAAAATCTTGTTTTCGTGATATACTATACTTATAAAAATCTCGTTTTCGTGTAAGGAAGGGTATATCATGAAACGGAAAATGTATGATTCCATGCGCAAATGGAAAGAAGAAAATGGGCGCACTGCCTTATTGATCGATGGTGCCGGGCGTGTCGGGAAAAGTTATATCGCACAGCAGTTTGGAGAAAATGAATATAAAAGTTATATTCTTATTGACTTCAACCGCGCGCCTGCTGAAATTACGGATCTGTTTATCCATTATCTGAATGATTTGGATATGTTCTTTTTGTATTTATCAAACTTCTATGGCGTAAAACTCTATGAACGCGAAAGTTTGATCATTTTTGATGAAGTTCAATTATTTCCCAAAGCACGCGCTGCCATCAAATATCTTGTGGAAGATGGACGCTATGATTACATCGAAACCGGTTCGCTGATGACGATCAAAAAAAATGTTACGGACATTGTCATCCCTTCCGAAGAACGCCATATGAAAATGTATCCTTTGGATTTTGAAGAATTTTTATGGGCGCTCGACAACGATACGCTGATGGATTTTATCCGTCTCTGTTTTGATAAGAAAAAGCCTATGGGGCAGGTGCTTCACCGCAAAGCTATGGACTATTTCCGCCAGTATCTCATCGTCGGCGGGATGCCGCAGGCGGTAAAAATGTACTGTGAGTCGCATGATTTTGACAAGGTAGACCGTGTTAAACGGGATATTCTGGAACTTTACCGGGCAGATATCATAAAGCACGCGGAAGGCTGTCAGATGAAAGTCGCTCAGATTTTTGACGACATCCCTGCTCAATTGCAGAAGCACGATACCAAATTCAAATTTTCCTCTTTGAAAAAGGAAGCGCGTTTCCGGGAATACGAGGACGCCTTATTCTGGCTTTCCGATGCCATGATCACAAATATCTGCTACAATTCGACAGCTCCCAATATCGGATTGAAGCTGAATATGGATCGAATGACATTGAAATGCTATATGGCAGATACCGGGCTTTTGATCAGCCATGCCTTTGATGAAAATGGACTGGTGAGCGAAGAAATTTATAAAAAACTTTTATTTGACAAATTGGAAGTAAACAAAGGAATGATTATGGAAAATATTGTCGCACAAATGCTTACGGCAAGCGGTCACAAATTATACTTTTATTCCAATCCTTCCCGTGACGATGCGAGTCTCCGCATGGAAATCGACTTTTTGACCGCAAAAAGCAAGATCAGCAGCCGCCACAACATTTCGCCAATCGAGGTAAAATCAAGCAAAAATTATACGCTGACTTCCTTACGCAAATTCAAGGAAAAATACAGCAAACAATTACACATTCCTTATGTGCTTCACCCCAATGACCTGAAAGAAGAAGACGGAATCCTTTTTCTCCCCTTATATATGACTCCGTTACTATGAAATAGTATATTGCTATCGGAACATAATTATGCTATAATTATGTTAACGAAAGGAGTGAAACATTATGCCTCTTATTATGCCTATTAAAGATTTACGCAATACAACCGAGATTTCAAATATCGCACACAAGGAACAGGAGCCTATTTTCATCACCAAAAATGGATATAGCGACTTGGTTGTAATGAGCAGTGAACTATATGATAAATTTGCAAGAATGAACCGCATTGACCAAGCAATCTTCGAATCCGAACAGGAAGTTGCTAACGGAGCAGAAGCAGTTGATGCAGAAATAGTTTTCGCGGAATTGGAGAAAAAACATTTTGGATAAATACAAGGTAAAACTCAACCCTAGGGCAATCCGTGAATTAGACCACATTTACGAATATATCGCAAATGAAAAATTGGCTCCTGAAAATGCCAAGGGACAAGTTGACCGAATCAAGAAAGCCGTTTTAAACTTAGATACCCTTCCACAGTCCCACCAAGAGCGAAACGAGGGCAGATATGCCGGAAAAGGTTACCGACAGTTACTGATTGATAACTACATCGCCATTTTCCGTATCGATGAACCACACAAAACCGTTTATGTGGTAACAATACAGTATCAAGGACGGAATCTGTAGAACACGATACAATATATCACAAAAAAACAGCCCTTTGCCAACACCGGCAAAGGGCTTCTCTATTATATATTATCCTATCCTCTACTTCCTCACTTTTACCTTTTTCACGCTGCTCCACTTACCTTTCTTTCCTTTGGCATCGCAGGCGCAGACACGTATACGGTAAATCTTTCCTTTACGGAGTCCCTTTAAAGTCAGTGTGGTTTTCGCTGTCCTCGCTGTTTTCTCTTTTGACAGCTCTTTTCCGATTCCATACTGAACTTTATAAGAAGCAGCTCCTTTTACCTTCTTCCACTTCAACTGAATTTTTTTGCCTTTCACATTTTTTGCAGACTGGATTTTTACTTTTCCAATTTTTGCCATTGTTGCTGGAGCGGCAGTCGTTTCAGATGGCTGAATGACCGGTTTGTCTGTAGCTGCTGCCGGAGTCTGGGTGGCATTCGTCACAGGTGTCTGCGTTGCATTCGAAGCAGGACTCTGGGTTGGAGCATTTGTCGCCGGAATCGTCGTTGACGGAATACTTGCCGGCGTTTCAATTGGTGTCGCTGTCGGAGTGCTTTCCGGGGTCGCTGCCGGCGTCTCGCTTGGTTCTACCGACGGAGTGTTTTCCGGAGTCGCTGCCGGCGTCTCGCTTGGTTCTGCTGTCGGAGTGTTTTCCGGGGTTGCCGACGGCGATGGCGAAGCACTGCTCGCTACCTCTAAGGCGTATCCGTCATTTTCTGCGGAAACCGGCTCGCCCTTTGTCCAAAGGGATGTCTTACTGAGATCCAGATGTATAACCGGCCGTATGCCAAGTTTTTCGTTCTGCGTAGCACCGGTGATATCCACGATTCCAATCAATACCCCGGTAGTTGACATACCATCCATACCCGGAGAACGCAGCCACCAGTAATAGGTATTTCCAATCGCACGTATTTCAGACGGATACTGCTCTCTTGCTTCTTTTTCCTCAAATGTTATCGCACCCTGTGCTGTCGCATAGGCAGTATTGGTCGAAGCAATCGTCTGAGACAGACGCCAGCAATCCTGACCGTTGCCCAGGTATCCCTCCGGCTGGCTGTCAAAACCATATTCGCTGTTACGGATTTCCGCAAGAGATAACAAATATACTTTGTCAACCGTATCCTTTCCACCATCGGTAAGTGTTCCCGTGTTCCATGGATCTTCTCCCGGAGTTACTACGGTTGTATCAGCGATGGCATTTTTCTCATCATCATTGAATGCTGCATTTAAAAACGTATCATTGAGCCAGGTGCGGAGTGTACAGGTTTCCCAAGTCGACCAAAGTTCTTTTCCTCCTCCCGTACTGGATTTCGGATGTTCATTGAAGTATTGATTGTCCAACGTCTTTTCCGCCATCAAAAACGCATCGTTTCCATTTACCGAAAGAACCCGCCATTGGATCGGCTGCTTGTCATCATTCTGGTCAGCAACGCCGTCTCCATTCGTGTCTTCCTGCCAATAATTTCCAAATGTCAGAGTGTCCCATGTGCTCAAAGTACTGGTAACGACTGGATTGCTCACATCGTAACCCTCTGCTTTTACCTCTTTGTCAGCCGCAGCCGGCAGACTCGTGATCGTCAGTGCTGCTGCCAGCACCAAAGCGGTTCGTTTCCATTTCTTCCTCATAATATTTTTCCTCCTTTTTTCTTATCCTCTCACCTGTACATACAGATCTTCAATATATACGCCCAGTACCTGGTTAATATCAACTGCTTTTTCAAACTGTGACACGTATTTAAGATACGTGCGGTCCCCTTTTTCCGACTCTGCCATGCTTCCGCTGCTCGTAATCTCTTTCGCGTCGGGATCCGGACTCTGCACAATCAGCTCGCTTCCATCTGCCATCTTTAACCGGATGGTAAGTCTCGTGTCGCTGATTCCCAGATCCTCTCTCGGCACATTTGACACATCCGCTTTCAATGTCATTCCGAGTGGCAGAAGTTTTATCTTTTTCACAGTCGCTGTCGTGTCCAGAAATGGATAGGACATATCGCTCGTCCCCTCAATCGTGATATCCTGCGACTTTGTATACTCTGCCATAAAATTCAACGTCCACATTCCTTCGATCAGCACATTTGGCTCCGTCTCTGTCGGATCCGCGATCAGATCCTTAAAGAAAACGCAGGCTTCCTTTCCTTCCGGAATCTGCTCATCGGTCACCACATTCACGACAAACGTCGCCACATTTTTCTTTTCCTTGGACACTTCGAGAAGTTCACAGCTTCGCGCCCCGCCCACGACTTGCGACGCATTAAAATTCGTTCCTTCGCAAAATCCAAAATAGTCAAATGACATCGATTCATTAAATTCAATGCTCGGTGGCGCGGTAATCTTCACTACGGCGTAAATGTTCTGCGTGTCCATTACCACTTCCTCCAATTCGATCATCAGATCCGGCTTGCTGACCGCCTCCTGCTTCTGGCTCTCGATTCCCAGTTCTTTGGAGCTGTCCAGTTCCAGTCCCAAAAATGACAGAAGGTTCTGCGTAAACAATTCCATAAATCCAGCCTTTGCCCTTGTCGCCGAAAATGCCAGACTTCCCGCAAGCAGGAGCACCAAAATGACCGCTGCTGCCTTTACCGGATGCCGTTTCTTTTTCGCAAGGGGAGGATCCTCCTCTTCAATTTTTTCCAGCACCTCTTTTACCTTTTCATGGTAACTGTCCGGAATCGGCATTTCTTTTATCTTTTTTTGTATATTTTTGTCAAATTCTGTCATCTTTTATCACCTCTTTCCAACGCTTTACGTAGTTCTTCTTTCCCTCTGCTGAGTCTGGATTTCACCGTTCCTTCCGGCAGTTCCAGCACCTCAGCGATCGTTTTTATTGGTAATCCCTGATAATAAAACAGTACAACAACAAGACGGTATTCCTCCTTCATCTGTCCCAGCACATCCCACAATTCATCGTAATGCGCCTCGACAGGTTTTGCATAAGAATGTACCGTCTCATCTCCCGGCAGAAACAGCCTCTTCCGCTTGATCAGCAGAGCTTCATTTTTCGTAATGACCAAAAGCCACGCCCGCATTTTCCGCAGGCTGCGAAGTTTGCCGATGTTTTCATAAGCTTTTAATATCGCGTTGCTGACTGCATCTTCCGCATCTGTTTCATTCCTTAGTATTGCGTATGCCATGACATACATATCGTTCTGGTATTTTTCTACATTTTCACAAAACTTCTTTGCTTCCATATTTCTCCTCTCCGTACTCTTTTCTTCCTCTATAAATAATGATAGTTATAGAAGCAAAAAAGTTCCCATAAATTTCAAATACGAAACTATTCCTTTTCCTCCGGTGTCATATATAAGAAATCAACCGGTCCCTCGTCGTCACCACCGCCCAGAAAACCGAGCATATAGATCTTTCCATCCGAACCGACTTGGATCTCTCCGTGCATATCCGGAAAAAGTTTCTGGTTCTTCGAATCGACAATTTTTTCCAGTACCTTTGTCTCCCTGTTATAATGAAATACCCCATTAAAATAGGAAAAATAGACTTCGCCGGTATTTTCATTGACACAATACCGGATCGGCTCATCCCCTTTCCAGTATTCGATATAATCCAATTCCTGCATCTCCTCATTGTAACTCCGATAGGGAATGCTCTCCGGGATTCCCTCCGAAATCGCCGAATAATCCACCTTTTCTTTCGTCTCTCCCGTCTCCAGATTGATAAGTTCCAATATATTTTTATCACTGTCAAAGCGGTAAAAAATGCCCTCATAATAACAGCCACACAGTTCCCGGTCAAAACTTCTTTCCACTTTCAGGGTCTTTAAGTCAACGACATAAGACGCTATCCTTTTCTTTGATTCCAGATTGCGGTTAAATATTACCTTTTTCTGTGTCAATCGCTCAATCGTATATTTGTCCGTCGCATCTTGCTCCAAATGATTCTTTTTTAACCACTCTGAGATAGTAAAATCGTACAATGTCTTTCCGTTCTTGTCCCCCGCCATCAAACGTTTTCCGTCGAACCCCCACAAAAGTCCTGCCTCAGCACCATAACCATAATACTCTCCATCCCCAAATACCGTATGCTGTTGCATTTTCCATTTTTTACCATCAAATTGTCCCGTCTTCCATCCGGAAGTGTCCCCATAATACGACACCGCAAAATGGTCTGTTTGATCAATGTACCCATTCCAGCACTCCCAGATAGCGTCCGTGTCCAGTCGTTTTTCATCGTACATCTTTACGGTAGATTCATCAATTGACAATTTTACTGCCTTCGGATCTTCTTCCGGTTCTTCGAAATTGAGTTTCTCATAAAGATTTTTATTGCACCGAAAACCAAGTTTTTTTTCCAGATTCCGCTCCTTCTTTTCCGCTTCGGTAACCTTCTTGGCGATCGACCATGTTTCCTCTTCGGAATCTTCTGTCTCTTTGTATATGTCCGTAAAAAATATGTAACTTCCCGTCACATCCTGTTTTCCATCCACACCAATGTCATACGAATATGCCCCATGCGGTGTCTTAAAGTTAAAAATAAGATTTAACTGCTGTTTTTTAACTTCCATTACGCTGCAAAAATAATCAATGGCATCCGGGCATTCTTCATAAGCCTGCTTAGATGCCGGCTTGATCTCGTCCGTGATTTGCTGTGATTGTTCCTGCGTCGGTTTCGTCTCCTTTTTCCCACAGGAAACAGCCGCAATGCTCAATGTCCCCACCAGAGCAAAAACCGCTAAACGTCTCCATCCTCCTCTTCGCGGTGATCCGTTACGAATTGCTAACCACCAGATCGCCGCAAAGCCGATCGGTCACAATATCTTTGCAGCGTTCCCGGTGCGCCACATGCAGCGGATGATTCATAAACGCCTTCAACGCCGCTTCATCCGTGAATTCCGCATAAAAGACAAGATCGTAGCCGCCCGCAATATTTTTCCCAATTTCTTCCTGCAGCAGCCCCTCAATCTTTCCCCTCATCGTCGCCACAGAATCCTGCATAAAACGAAGCGCTTCTTCCTCGCCGTGTTTTTCCTTTACTGCGTCCGTATAGTTCCAAAATAAAATGTGTCGAATCATAATTGTCTCTCCTCGTATTGTACTAGATTAAATTTTTTATTGTCATCCACTATAATTTCACCAGTTTTTCTACCAAATTTGAGTCCTCTTTGAACAGCATCAAGTAACGCATTTCCACTACGGCTGTAACCCATTGTGCGAATCGTTTTCTTAATTAGCTCTTCTTTATCCAAAGAACCGTTTTTCATCAATGTAACACATATAACATTTTTTAATTCCTGCTGGCATACTTCATCCAAATTTCTCTTTTCCGTGCCGTCCTTTTCCAATCGGTACACATAATACGTATTTGGATCCTGCTCTTTACGCCAATAAAATTTCACTCCATTTTGTTTATTCGTTTTAGCAACTACCTTTTTTAATGCCTTTTCTGTAGCTTCAATAGTAGCCGCACTTGACCTAGATATATCAAATGTACGCAATATCTTTTTCACCAGTGTTTCATGACTGATCGGCGCCTCCACATCAATAAGCTGCTGTGCTTTTTCAACAATTTCTTTAATGTGTTTTTTTTGAATATATTCCGTAGTAGCTAGCGGAATAATTTCACTTTCGGCTTGCTGATATTCTTCTGTTATGTAGTTTCTTTCTTGTGCAACAAACATTGAAGAACCCACTTCTTTCGGTTTTTCGGCAATTTTAATCTCTTGTGACATTTCTGTTTTATCCTCATTCGAAATGATCATTTTTCTCTCAAATGCCATTTGAGCCTGAGGTTTTCCAGCCTTTTCATAAGCTTTTTCCTTTTCAATTTGCAGTAGAGAGAACAACTTATCCAGTTCTTTTTGTTTGTTGTCCCACCAATCAAGCGTCCAAATTCGATGAAGTTTCCATCCTAATCCTTTCAATACTTCTATTTGAGCCACTTCGCGATCTTTGGTATTTATTGATTGTCGATAGAAATCTCCATCTAACATAATGCCCATAAGATATTCTTTCTCATTATAAGGATTCAAAACTGCTATATCCATCTTGAATCGGGAATGTCCCACCTCCGTCTGATATTTATAACCAGCCTTTTCAATTTCCATACAAATTTTGTCAACAATTCCTTGTTTTTTGGTACTATGGCTATCCAAATAAGATTGATGAATTTCTCCTTTTGCAGCAAACTCAAGAAAATCTTTTAAGGCTTCCACACCTTTTGATTTTGTTCGCTTAAGATCTATCATGTCTGCTGTCATTATTGAAAATACAAGCATTTCTGATCTAGCTCGCGAAACTGCCACATTGAGACGTTTCCATCCACCTTCTTTATTCAATGGTCCAAAATTAAGAGAAAGTTTTCCTTCTTCATTTGGTCCAAATGCAATAGAAAACAAAATAACATCTCTTTCATCACCTTGCACGTTTTCAAGATTTTTAACAAAAAGAGGTTCTTCTGATAAATTTGCCCAATGATCAAAATCTAAATCTTTCTCATACTCTTCTTGAAGCATATCTTCAATCAGCATCTGCTGGCTAATATTAAAGGTAACAACTCCTATACTTTGTTTTTTAAGTTCTTGATTAACATATCGTCTCCTAATTTCTCCTACAATTGCTTTTGCTTCTTCCTCATTAATACGTCCTTTTTTGCGGTCAAAACATCCCTCCACCTTAACAAGATGCACCTTTTTTTCGCGATCATTTACAGATGGAAACGTTATCATCGAATTTTCATAAAATTCATGATTACTAAATGCAATAAGACTCTCATGACGGCTTCTATAATGCCATTGTAAATGTGTAGAAGGCATCCCTAAAGCAAGGCAGTCATCTAAAATACTGTCTAAATCTTCAATATCCAAGTTGTCTTCATCAACCGAATTTCCAGCGAAAAAACTAGTTGGCGGCATCTGATTCGGATCTCCTACAATAACTGCACTCTTTCCTCTTGCTAAAACGCCTACTGCTTTACAAGTCGGAAGCTGCGATGCTTCATCAAATATCACAATATCATAAGGTTCAACATCCGCTGAGAGATATTGAGCAACAGAAATTGGACTCATTAACATGCATGGACAAAGTTTTTTCAAAACAACCGGAATCTGCTCAAATAACGTTCGAATGGATATACCTCTTCCGTTACTGCTTATTGCTCTCCGAAGTATGTTCATCTCCTTGCTAATCTCAACTGACTCCATCATAGAAGGCAAATTATACGACAGTTTATAATACATTTCTTCTTTCGTAAGTTCCATAAACTGTTCATCCAAATTCTTAAACTGCACAATTTTTTCATTAAAACTATTTCCTGTGAACCCATTGAGAATAGGCTCGTTTTCAATGATTGACAGAATAATCGCCTTATATATTGATTTTAAATAAACATTTATCAATTGCTCATGCGGCAATCCTTCTTCGTATGCATCGCAAACAATTTGCAATCCGTCTTTTTTGCAAACTTCTTCAACCTGTCGATATACAATCCAGTCTTTAATTACGTCCGCATTTATCGTCAGGCATTCACAAAGTTTTTCGCTTTCATCGGTCCACGCACCCTCTTCATTAAACTCAATCAAAAGAAGTTGTTGTACCTGCGTTTCTATCTCTTTCAAATTATTAAATTTCTGTACCAGCATTTTAGCATCACCAATACATTTTTGCCATGCATGATCTTGTTGCAATTTCTTTACCTCATCAGAAATTTCACTAACAACAGAAAGTTTACTTACTAAATCTTCTTTATATTTCCTTACTTCATCATATGTATTTTTTTCACTTAAAATCTGTCTCCAGTCAAAAGAAAGTTGCTCCTTCATATCTTTCAATTTTTGATCTTCTTTTTGAAACAATTCCATTTCAGCCAAAATTGAAGGAATGTGTTCAACCTCAATATCTATCATTGCAAATGACTGAATCTCCGCCAGTAATAATTTTAAAGCTTTACCTTTTCCTAATATTTTTCTATTTGCTTCATCATATTTTGTTCGATACATCTCCATATTAGTATATAAAAACGCTTCTTTCCACTTTTGTAACAACTCATTTTTCTTTTGTAAAAAATGCTCTCTTTCTTCGGCATAAATAATTGGAAACTCAAACTCTCTATCCAAATTATCTATCTGAAAAAGAAATTCCGGGACATTTTCAATACCAATCACACTCTGAGCAAGCAAATACAATTTCTCCCACTGCGCTTTTGACACGGGATTCTCAATTTTTAGTTCATCTACAAAGCAAGAAGAACTGTCTTTAATTTCCTGTATTGCTTTTCTATAATTTGAAATTACCTCCAGTAAATCCATTTTTAATGTCTGTGTATATATGGTCTGCTTTACCGCGGACAATGGATGATTATGAGGATGTCCCACTGCTTTTCCAACTGCAACTAACTGTTCTAATAACCTTTTTTGTCTCTCCAATTCATTTAAAGTTAATGTTTCCACTTCTTCTGAAGAAAATCTTAATTCTTTATCATACTCCGGAATCGTTTCATAAATATCTATTAATTCTTTTAAACTCTTTCCAATGCTTCTTTTTACATGAAGCTTACCAGCATATGAATCAAGTTCCTTCCTCATTTTTCTTATATCTACAATTTTTTCATTGTATTCTGTCTTTTTTCCGTACGTATTAATTTCCAGTATTTTTTTTAATTGGTCAAATACAGCTTTCTTTGTTGCTTTATTAGAATGTAGTTCAAGGCAAAAGTCGCCAATTCCAAGCGCTGACAATCTTCTTTGCACAACCTCCAACGCTGCTTTTTTTTCTGCGACAAACAAAACAGTTTTCCCTCTTGTCAACGCATTCGAGATCATAGCTGTAATTGTCTGTGACTTTCCTGTCCCCGGAGGGCCATGAAGCACAAAACTAACCCCATTTACAGCCATATTAATTGCTCGAAGTTGTGAAGCATCCGCGGTAATAGGCAAATATGCTTCTTCTGTATCCACTCCATCCGGAATCGAACAATCCCAGTCAACATGTCCTTTTATCAAACTTCTTACAATATTACTTCGCTCAAGCATATCACTTCTACTATGAATATCATTCCACATAACAAACTGGGAAAATGAAAAGTTTCCTATAAATCCCGCTTCTAACACATCCCACATTGGAAGGTTCATGACCGCATGCCGAATAATAGCAAAGATTTTAGGTAAATCCAAACCATGTTCATCCATCGGCAATGGGCTAAGTCCATTGATCTTCACATCGTAATTCTGTTTTAAAAATTCCAATAAGGTAATGTTAATTTGAGCTTCTTCATCCCGCATACTCAGCGCATACCCTTTATTTCCTGATTTTCTTGTAATGTCTATCGGCAAAAGAATAATAGGTGCATACCGTACTACCGCATCCTTTTTTTCTTCAATCCATCGAAGCAATCCAAGAACAAGATATAATGTGCTTGCACCATTTTCCTCCATTGAGGTCTTTGCCGAACGATACATTTTAGTTAAACAACGATTAAGTTCTTTTTCTGTGTAAAGCGAATGCAATTTTTTATGCTTACATTCCAACTCCATAAATTCATGAAATACCCCAAGATCAGTAAGTGCCTCTACCTGTAATTCGTCTCCTTTGATTTCCATATTATCAGGGCGTGGCATCACATAAAATTCCTTCCCATCTGCAAGTTCATCTTCTAAAGAGCTTACATTACTGCACAAAAGTGGCACAACTGCTTTGGTAAATCTTAAATTAATAAGCATATTCCGCATGCTAAGGTCAAGCAGTTTTCTTTCCCATTGCATCTGCTTGGTTACATTTTGTTTGGCATTTAAATTATGTAAGTCAAAAGTGGTTTCCATCTTTAATGGAGCATTTGTTACTTCTTTTCTTTCCTCATATTTAATTTCAAATCCATTATTTGTCATAATACGTATCGGAAGCGGACGAATTCCCATACTTCTTGCTCTTGTAACATCTATAACAAATTCAAAATCACCATAATCAGAGACCTTTCTTTCTGCCATATCTACAGCTTCATCAAAACTTCTTGTCTTTCCTGCACACATTGCTGTACATTCTACAACTAATATTTCTCCAATTCCTGCTGCCATTCTTTTTTCCAAATGTGATGGATCATCCATAATCATATCTGAAAAAGAATCCTCTACAAGCCAAACACCTGCAAAAATATGTCCACGCACTAATATCATAATAGGATTTAATCCCATTGCCTCCAAGCATGCCACATAAAGAAGCGTCATATCCATACAGGTTCCCAAATGCTGTTCCAATACTGCATCCACCAATCGTATCCGTTGTCCAAATTCCTCAAAACTTGAAGGTGGGTTCGCATACGTAATATTTTTTTGCTGGATAGCCGCAAACGCTGCCGCGGCCATTTGTTTTACCCTATTTGGGTCATCAAACTGATATCCAGCCAAGGAGGGATCGCTTGTCCATTTCTTAAGATACTGAGAAGCCAGTTGTATTAAATTTACTACCATTGGATGGTTTGGCATAGAAAATGCAGTCAATAATTCAGGAGTATATTTTAATCCCGGCCATTGATCAAATGCCAATGCAATAATATCTTTCTTTTCAGAAAATAACACTTGATCATTAAAATATATAGAAAATTTCATTGTACATGCTTTTCGTTCTGTCAACGAAGCTAAATATTCTCCATTTATCTTTATTTTAACCATACTCAAATGAATTTCTTCACCAGCACGTACTTTCTCCACACCTATTTCTAGCGGATCAAATAAATTGGCATCTGTATCAATATGAACACATAGATTATCATATTCCTTATCCGAATTGTTTTTAATGCAAATATTTCGTATTATTTCCGTACTATTTTGCTGAATTGCATAATTAATAACTTCATCCATATCCACCTGGAGTGTCAACCCTATTTGTTCCTTTTCTACGTCATATGACATAGCTTCCACCTCATTTCGTTTAACTGAATTTAAAATATATTTTCAGTATACCCTCTCCTCTCACTTCTGTCAATCCTTGGAAATTTCCTCTCGTAGCAGGATTAAAACGAAACAAACGCTTTTTCTGCCTTGTCACAACATATATTCGTCTATGTATTTATCTATACTTTTTATATTCAACGCCCTCTTCCCGGTTTCATGAAACACCAAAAGATCCCGCCCGATCAGAATATCATTTTTCTCATAAATGTCCAATTTACGCAGTGTCCCATTATAATAACCACTGTCATCCATCATCCCAAAATGCTCCACATAAATGATCTTCGCCGTCCTCTTATTCATCACTGTAAAATCCGGATAAAAAGGCTTCTTCTGTCCATCCACCATCAAATACAGCGGCTTTTCGTACCGATATAAAATCCCCCGTCTCTCAAAATGATCCGCGATGATCTTTTCGGATTTCGACCTAACCCGTTCCCCTTTATTGGTAAAAAATTCATTCCGTTCATCGTCAATCGGCTTGCTCTCATACGTTTCTTCCTCAAATCTGCGAATTTTTTCTTCCCTACTCAAAATCCCCATCGTAATCAATTTCCTTTTCCCCGCATGCATATCATTGTATATTTTTTCCAAATTAAATTCATCAATATTTCGCAATGCCTTCTTTAAATTTGCAATTTGCTTTTCTATTTCCGGAAACAGTTTTGCGTAATATTCCTGTTCTACCAGCCGTTTAATCGACTTCACTTCTTCCTTTTTGACATACTTTTGATCCAAATAATAGCGGTAATGCCCACGAATACTTCTACACTCCACTTTTCGGATCTGTACCCCCTGCAATCTCTTTTCAAGACCTTTCTTGATTTTCTCCAATTGTTCCATTCTCTGTAAAATTTTTCTCTCCATCAAATTCCCCGCTTTCTATTTAATTTCGTTTTGTGTGAATTCTTGTACGAAATGTACTTATAAGAAATCCTGATTTCCAATTACTCATTCAGTATAACATAGTTCATTTACAAAGACAACTGGTTTTGCCAATTTTTCCTCGTTGGTTTTTGTGAGGCGTGGGAAAGGCAACGGATTCCGCTTGATTTCCCTTTTTGCGTTGCCTTTTCACCTTGTCCTGGCGCGGAAAGGCAACATGATTCTGGCGACTTCCTCTGTTTACGTTGCCTTTTCTCCTAGTTTCGGCGTGGAAAGGCAACATGATTCCGCGACTTCCTCTTTTTGCGTTGCCTTTTAAGCTTCTTGCCGGCGGTAAAGGCAACGGATTTCGCTGGGTTTCCCTTTCTACGTTGCCTTTTCTCCCTCCCACGGCGTGGAAAGGCAACGAATTCCGGCAACTTTCCCTGTTTACGTTGCCTTTTCACCTTGTCCTGGCGCGGAAAGGCAACCTAAT